>WBZP01002660.1_pt1 | contig 20227 bp, 21 predicted proteins | sample 5204301 | NCBI WGS metagenome assembly WBZP01 (sample SAMN12412401, study PRJNA552823) | activated sludge metagenome | isolation source: activated sludge from nitrification reactor of wastewater treatment plant... | place: USA: Pennsylvania | collected 2017
CGAGCAGTCACAGATCTCAGTTGCCGTTGTGGTGTCGTACCGCTTGCCGTTGATGATCTTACGCATGTTGTGTCCTCCTGTTTGTCTTGTGTGGGGTCGAGATGATCAAAAGATCACAAACGGCCAAGCAGGAACGTAAACAGGAAGGCCAGCAAGGCCAGCGCGGCGGCGTGTCGAATAAGTGCGATAATGATCATTCCCGCACCTTCTTAAAAGCCGACAAGAAAAGCGAACGGTCGGGCGCGTAGATGCGCGCCGCGTCATTCCAACCGCGATCGCGGCCGACGTCGTAGCCGATGCAATAGAGCATGGCTGACCAGGAGACTAAGGCGAGAGCGGCGATAGGCCAAAGGGATTCGAAGAGCATGGCGGTTAGTCCTTGTTTGCGAGACTGGCGACCACGTCGCGCAGCCGCTCCATTTCGTTGTCATGGTGCGCTGTGGCTTGTTCGATTGCGGCCAGCGTGACGGCTGCGGCGTCAATCTTGTCGAGCTCGGCCCAAAGCGCTTTTTCGGCTTGCCGGCTGGTGCGGAAAGCCTGGTCGAGTTCCGTGCGTGCGAGCACGGCGCCGAATAGGTCGAAGATAGCGAAGCGGAAACCGCGTTTGGTGTTGCGCATGTCAAGCGCGTCGCTGGTTATCACGTAGAACAACAGACCGCTGTCGACGTGCCGCGCAGTGATCACGCGGCTTCTGAAATATCGCAGCGTGTCGTCATCGACGTAATGCGTGCGCCCTTGCAGGTTCATTTGCGCGTTGGGTTTCGGGTAGCTGCTTTTTTGCGAGTAGAGTTCGGGCATGGCCGTTGTTCCTTAGATTTCACATGTTTCGACGAAGCGCGCCGGCAGCTGCAGCCAATGCCCGCATTCGCATTGCTCGCCGTCATCGCAGCGAAAGCGATTAACCACCACGTTGTCGCGCTGATGGTCGCATTCGGGCGTGCCGCCAGCGAACGTGCCGCAATGGGCGCAAAATTCCGCGGAGTCGCCCCCTTCGTTAGCGCCGCTCCATCCGCCGTAGGCGACGTCGTTCTCAGTGCACCACGCTTGGTGGCAGGCGTCGGAGCAGAAGGGGACTAGGTCGACCAAGTCGCCGCTGCTATCTTCCACGAAATGGTAATGCATGGCCGTGTTCCTCAGATTTCACATGTTTCGACAAAGCGCGCATGGCGATAGGCTTGCCACGGGCGCTTGTTGCGGGGCTTTGCGCGGGCGCCATCGTTGCCGATGGTGTTTGCGCGGATCCGGCGCATAGGGCCGAATGATGGAAGCGATTCGAATGATGGGTGGCGCATGGGTGTTGCCCTTTCAGCGCGGTGCGTGTTTCATCTTGCGCAGCTTGACGTAAATGCCTTTGCCGAGAGCGGTCCCGCAATACCAATCGCCCCATAGCGTGAGGACGTTGACGGACCAAATCCAGGACGACGTGTAAGACTGGCGCGGGTTGCGGCGTTTGTTCCAAACAATGACGCGCTTGGATAAGGGTTTGCCGCGCCAAGTTGTTAAGGTCCAGGGTTCGCTTTCGCTGCCGCTAGCGAAATAGGCGAAAACACGGTCCGGCTTGGTTTCAGTCAAGTGTTTGAGCTCGGCCGCTTCGACTGCGTCGTTATACGCGTCGACAGAACCGAAGGCTTGGATGACGTCGACGGGTTTTCCGTTTTCGTCTAATACCGGACCGGGCGTGAACGCGCGGCCGTTGTGCTCGAAGGCGTAAGGCATGGCTTGGCCCTTTCGTGCCTGGTTAATCCCGGCCTGCGCCGGCCTAAGCGGCGCGCTAATGGCGCCGCTCAAGTCGAGGCGGGTTAGATGTGGGCCAGCGCGCACGGGTCTAAGGTTTTCACGTTATGCCAGCGGCCGCCGGCGAAAGCGTACGTCCCAGGTTTCAGGTTTTTGTCACTGATCCGCCATTTCCCTGGAGCGGCGTTATCGCCTTTGTTCAAAAACCGATGCATATCGTTTTCGGTCTTGAACGCGCGGACTGTAAGGCGATTGCCACGGCGCAGCGTGTGCGGATAGGTTTCGCGTTCGATAGTGTGCATGGTTTTCGGCCCTTCCTTGCCTTGTCTGCTTCAACAGTGCTACCCTCTCATGTCGGGCGATGTCTGTCTACAAAAATCGACATGCTCGACTCAGGTTTTTCAGACTGTGGTAGGGAAGCAACACAATGCCGGGGATCAGGAGGGTGCAACAGATAGATCCGAAGCGCGCTTGGCATGCGCTTACGGATCAACAGAAGATTTTAGTTGTTCGCTATCTCGATACGGGCGATCAAGAGCAAGCTATGCTAGAAGCAGGCTTCCAGAGAGAAAAATATTCTCTCACAGCGGAGGAGAGGTGGTCTATCTGGACGGACCCAACCTTGGACGCCGCAGTGCATTCGGAGCTCCTAATAAGGGTAGATAAGGGTTCCGTAATCGCGCAAAGCGTGCTCGAAAAAGCCGCGTTATCAGAAGAGGTTAGCTGGAATGTACGTGTCGCGGCGGCCAAGGAACTGCGGCGCCCGTGGCTCGAGCACCACCTACCGCACCTCCTCAAGGAAACCAAAGACCTATCCGACCTGTCGATTGAGGAGCTCCGCGCCCTCGTGTCGAAGCTTGAGGCCACAGCGGGCGACCAGGCCAAGCCGATTCTGCCGCCCGTCGCTGGCAAGCGGCCGCGCGGTCGACCACCTAAGCGCGCCGTGCCCGTGACGCTCGATCTGGAACCAGATGATTTAATTGGCTAATCAGGGCCTAAGCTAGGCGCCGACGCGCTCGGCGCGTGGTCGGCGCGGCAGCAAGCAAGAACCATGCCAGTTTCTGGCGAGCTCCGACCCCTGGGGCGGGGGCCGCCCGGCTCCGTCCACGATCGCGCACCGGTTCACACCAATTTTTAGTTGTGAAAACAGTTGTCCACACCCGTCGATAGCATATCCGCAAGCCAGGAAGCCAGAGAGGCCGGCAGCCCGATTCCTGATCTGTCAAGGGTGCAGAAATCGCAATCTTAGCACCCCACCCTTGACGTTTGTCGAATGGCGTGGCGTATTGTCGTTCGACATGAAGGGCGCCTACTACAACGAGAACGACGTTTTCGCAGCCGAATGGCTGCGAAACCTGATTTCCGAGGGGCTCTTGCCCACCGGCCACGTCGACGAGCGCGATATTCGCGACGTCAAACCCGAAGATCTCGAAGACTTCGTGCAGTGCCACTTCTTTGCCGGCATCGGCGGGTGGCCGCTCGCGCTGCGGATGGCTGGATGGCCGGATGACGAACCTGTGTGGACCGGGGGCTGCCCTTGCCAGCCCTTCAGTGCCGCCGGTCGACGCCGCGGCGCCGCCGACGAGCGGCATCTGTGGCCGATCTGGTTCGGTCTCATCCGCGAGTGCAGACCTGCAACGGTGTTTGGCGAGCAGGTTGAAGCAGCGATTGGACTCGGATGGCTCGACGCTGTTTTCGCTGACCTGGAAACAGAAGGTTACGCCTGCGGGGCGGCGGTTGCCCCGGCTTGTAGCGTCGGCGCGCCGCACATCCGACAGCGACTGTGGTTCGTGGCCCACGGCATCAGCCCGCGACTGGAAGAACGGCAAGAGCAACCAGCACGGCAAGAATGCGCGGCCGCTGAACGAAGTGGCAACACTGGCGGGCTGGGGAACGCCGAATGCGAGCGCGCCAGGCGGCACTCCACAGCAGGCGTTGGAACGCAAGAAAGGGCTGCCGTGCGGGCAGTCGGTGACGACGCTCGACCATCAGGTGCAGCTCCTTGGTCCGACCTCGAATGGCTTCCCTGCATCGACGGGAAGTGGCGGCCAACTCAACCCGGCCTTCGCCCTTTGGCTCATGGGGTTCCCGGCCGAGTGGGAAAGTTGCGCGCCGCAGGCAATGCGATCGTGCCGCAAGCGGCAGCCGAGTTCATCCGGGCCTCGCGGCTAGCGCTCGAGGACGCGCTTATGTTCGCCTGACGTTGCACGTTGTCGAACGACAGTGTAATGTGCCCGAACCATGCCACAGCCAACGCCTTACGACCGCCAGTTCAACTTTCAGAACCAGCAGGCGCAGACGCCGACTGATCCGCTGCCGGCTGACGATCTCGACGCCGAGCTCAATGCGATCAAGATCACGCTGGACGGGCTTCTTGCCAACCTCGCGCTGATCCAGCGCGACGATGGCGAGGTGGCGAACGAGACGATCGGCGAGGACCAGCTGAAACCGGAGCTGGCGCTGTATGGCGAGCCGCTGGCCGCCATTCAAGAAGCCGTGGACAGCGCCGCGGTGGACGCCGCCGCGGCCGACGAGGCGGCAGCGCAGGCCGAGGCCGCTCAAGCAGCAGCCGAGGCGGCCCAGGCACTGGCTGAAACAGCGAAGCTCGACGCGCAATCGGCGCGAAACGATGCGCAGACGGCGCAAGCGCTGGCCGAGGCGGCGAGCTGGGACCCAACCGCGGCTGACAAGTTCCTCTATTCGACGGGCGTGAGCGCCAAGGCGGAGGCGGGCATCACCGCTGCGGGGCGGGCCATGGCTGCGGCTGCGGACGCGGCCGCTCAGACGGCGCTATTGGACGCTTTTGTTGGTGACAGTGGTTCAGGAGGCACCAAAGGGCTCGTACCCGCGCCAGCGGCGGGTGACGCCGCGGCGGGGAAGTTCCTGAAGGCTGATGGAACCTTTGCGGCGCCTAGCGGGGCTGGCGCTGTGCTCTACACATCGCAATCTCTTTCCGCATCGGAAAAAGATCAGGCGCTCGCCAATCTCGGCATTTCTGCGTTGGTCTCTCTGCCACATGGCCGGCTGACGCTCACAACTGCCACGCCGGTTACCACTAGCGATGTGACGGCGGCGACTACGCTTTATTACGCTCTGTATATCGGCAATCGCATCGCTCTTTATAATGGCTCGGTTTGGGTAGGATTTTCGTTTTCTGAACTGAGCATTTCGTTGTCGGGTTTAACGGCTGACACCAATTACGACGTTTTCTGCTATGATAATTCCGGAACGCCAACCTTAGAGCTAACAGCGTGGTCCAGCGCAACGGCACGCGCGACAGCTTTGGTTCGTCAAGATGGCGTCTGGGTGAAGTCCGGGGCCACGACGCGGCGTTATCTTGGCACGATTCGCATTACGGGTACGACAGGTCAGACTGAGGACTCTAATGCGAAGCGATACGTTTGGAACGCTTATAATCAAGTTCGAAGAAACCTTCTTTACCAAGAGTCAGGAACGAACTGGAATTATACGACTGCCACTTGGCGCGCGTATAATAACGGTACGAATAACCCATATTTCCGTTATGTCAGTGGGCTCGGGGAAAATCCTGTCAGGGTATTGGTGCATGGGTTAGGTGGTAATTCTAGTGGGGGGCAAATCGCTGTCGGCGTAGGGATTGATTCCCCGTCAAGCAATTCCGCGCAACTGATGAGCGGCTCCGCTAACACAGGATTTCTGCCCATGATGTCACAATACTTTGGCTATCCTGGTATCGGCTACCATCAGATTAATATGTTAGAGATTTCGCAGGCAGTTGGAACGACCACGTTCTACGGGACCAACGGTCTTACGTATGAGCGAGCAGGCATGACGGGTGAGATATGGGCGTAGTGTACACACCTCAACAGGGCGCCAACGTTCTTGCCGATATCCTGCGGAAAGTGCGGGAAATTGCGCCTGACGTAGTAGGAGTTGGTGTCAACCAATGGGATGACCGCGACAGTTGGCGTGCCGACTTTCCCGATGGGGTAAGTGCCACTCCAGAGCAGAGTACAGCCATTGTGGGTGTGTTCGGGGGCTTTGTGCTTCCTGAGCCCGTCCCGACCATCACGCGGCGCCAGTGCCGGCTGTGGCTGCTACAAGCTGGCAAGACGCGCGAGGATGTCGAGACCGCAATTGCCGCCATCCCCGACCCCACTGCGCGCGAAGCGGCGCGTATCGAGTGGGAGGACGCGACGACCTTCCACCACGGCCATCCGCTGATGGTGGCGCTGGCGCCGGCGCTCGACATCGATCCCGCCACGCTGCCGGATGCGTTCCGCGCCGCGGCGCTGCTCTGAGAGGGCTATAAATGGCGCAGCCGACCACCTACGACCGGCAGTTCAACTTCCAGAATCAACAGTCGTTGACGCCCACGGATCCGTTGCCGGCCGAGGAGCTGGACGCCGAGTTCAATGCGATCAAGCTGACGCTGGACGAGGTGCTGAACAATCTCGCGCTGATTCAGCGCGCTGACGGCGCGCTTGCGAACGAAAGCGTCGGCCGGGACACGCTGGACAGCAGTTTGGTGCTCGGGTTTGGCGCGCCGGCGAAGTGGCAGCCAAATACCCGCTATGTCGCGGGTTTCGACACGGTTTTCTATCTGCTGAAGTTCTATTCGTGCAACACGATGCACGTTTCGGACGCTTCGCAGGACGGTTTTCCGAACGATATCGCGTATTGGGATGAGCTCGCGGACTTTTCCGGCGGAGAAGTCCAGGGGCTCGGCACCATGGCGTCGCAGGACGCGGACGATGTCGACATATCGGGCGGTGCGATCACCGGAACGACAGTCACGGTCGGCACGCCGACGCAAACCGGGCATGCGGCGCCGAAAACATATGTCGATTCCGCGATCTCGACGCTGTCGGGCAGCGTTGCCGTGGATATCGCGGCGGTTTCGAGCGACCTGAGCGACCTTTCGGACGCGCTCAGCGGTCAACTGAGCGCGCCTGCCGGCACGCGGATGATATTTCAGCAGACCGCGGCGCCGACCGGGTGGACGAAAGACACCACACACAACGACAAGGCGCTCCGGCTCGTCTCCGGGGCCGTTAGCAGCGGCGGAACGCTGTCGTTTTCGACGGTTTTCGGCAAGAGCTCTACCGAAGGCACCGCCATTTCGGTGGCGCAGATGCCGGCGCACAGTCACGGCGGTGCCACGGCGAGCGGTGGTGCCGATCACACCCACAACTACGACAAAGGGGCGATCTGGGGCTCGGGCCTGGGCCCGCTTCAGTCAGGGACGGGGTCCGCTCTCATCACCAGCGCCACCGCGACATCGGGCGCGTCGGCCTACCTGCACACGCACGCCATTAATTCGGAAGGCGGCGGCCAGACGCACGCGCACAACATGGACATCCGCGTCCTGTACGTCGACGCGATCATTGCCGAGAAAGACTGATGGCCGAACAGCTCCAGCGCAAGAACATCTGTCCTCTGCTGCGCGAGCCGTGCCTTGGCGCGGATTGCAAATGGTATCTGCAGCTCACCGGCACCGACCCGCAAGACCCGCAGAAAGCGGTTGATGGTTGGGATTGCGCGATCGTGTGGCAAGTGCAAGCGGCACTGGACGTGCGCAAGGCGGTCACCGGCGGGCTCGATGGCGTGCAGAAGGCGACGGAATCGTTCCGTAACCAGTCGCTGAAGGCCGCGGCGATTACTGCGACGCTGCTGGCGCAGCCGCCGGCACCGATGAAGGTCATCGGTCGCGCAGATGGCTGACGACGATCGCATTGGTGAACTGAAGGCGCAAGGCAAGACCGCGGCCGAGATCGGCGCCGCGCTTGGGCTGAGCACCGATCAGGTTAGGCGTCGCTGGGGGAGGTGGCCTTCGGCTGCGCGCCCTGTGCTCGGTGGCGAGGCCAAGGACCAGGAGATTGTCCGGCTGCGGGATCGAGTCAGGCGACTCGAAAACGAACTGGTCAGCCAACACCGTGCCAACATCGAACAGGGTGACATCAACGAAGTTGTGCGGCGGATCAATGAGGCGCGGATCAACCCGCCTGACTGGCTGGTCACGCCACAGCCGCGGCATTCCGAGTCGACGGCGCAGGTGTTGATGACGAGCTGGTCCGACTGGCATGCTGGGGAGCGGGTCTCCCGCGACGAGGTTGCCGGGTTCAAGGAATACAGTATCGAGATCATGGAGCAGCGCGTTCGGCGTCTAATTGAGCGCGCAGTGTCGATCGCCAAGGAGCATGGGCCTGAGCACATCGCCGGCGCGGTCGTCAACATACTTGGTGACATGGTGTCGGGCGGGCTGCATCCGGAACTCGCGAAGACGGACGAGGAAGAGGTCATCCCGGCGGCGCTACGCGTGGTCGAACTGCTGTCCTGGGGGCTGACCACGATCGCGGATGCGTTCGGCCGGGTCTACGTGCCGTGTGTCGCTGGCAACCACGGGCGTGGGACGTCAAAACCGGAGTTCAAGCGCTATCTCTACAAGAGCTTTGATTGGCTGATTTACCGGATCCTGGTGCGTGAGTTTGAATCGCGCGGAGATTGTCGCATCCGGTTTGACATTCGGCCGGCAAACGAAACCCTCTATCAGGTCTATGGTCTACGTTTCCTTGCCATGCACGGGGATATGCTCGGGGTGAAGGGCGGAGACGGGATCATCGGCAGTATCGGGCCGATTGTCCGCGGCGACATCAAAGTGCGCGGCTACGCGGCCGGTATCGGCGGCCAGTACGACATCCTGTTGCTCGGCCATTGGCACCGCGAGCTATGGCTGCCGAACGTGTTTGTCTCAAACACGCTCAAGGGGTATGACGAATACGCAAAAAACGCCCTGCGAGCGCCTCCGGAAGCGCCCACGCAGCCGCTGTGGTTTGTGCATCCGAAGCACGGCATCACCAGCCGGTGGACGATTAAGGTGGAGGAGCCCGCCGAGCTTGGGGCGCAGTGGTTACAGGTTTTCGACCCGGCGGTGGCGGCATGAGCGATCTTCAGCTCAAAGCGGCCCGTCGTGTTCTTGCGCTGAAACAGGCGCAGGAAGATCTGCTGATCTTCAACCGGCTGAATATGCCGGACACTGAGGACCCGGATGACGTAACGAAGAGCCGATTCGACGTCACGCCGCTCGCCCGGCTGTTGTGTCAGGTCATTAAGCAGGCGGCGGACGGGCAGAAGCGGCGCATTGCTGTCTCGGTCGGTCCGCAATTCGGCAAAAGCCAGATACTGTCACGCACCGGCCCGGCGTGGATTCAGGGGCTCTTTCCGCACGCCAACCAGATCCTCGGCACGTACAATCAGCCGATGGCGAATGAGTTCGGTGACTCGGTTCGCGAGATCATGGAATCGTCGTTCTACCGGCAAGTCTTTCCCGGCACCGTGCTTCGTAAGAAGCAGACCGACTTGCTGGTTACGACCGCCGGCGGCAGGATGGCGTTTGTGGGCCGCGGCGGCAGCGGCACCGGAAAACCGGCCGATTTCTTTTGGGTGGATGACCCGATCAAGGATTCGATCGAAGCGCAGTCCGACGTGACCCGCGAGGAGACCTGGAACTGGTTCAACAAGGTCGCGATGACTCGCTGTCACAGCAAGTCGGTCATTGTGGTGGCGCATACGCGGTGGAGCGCGGACGACCTGATCGGCCGGCTTTGTGACCCGGAGCACCCGGAGCGGCTGAAATCGCTGAAGGGCATCGCCAAGTATTGGGATTACTACCGACTCCCGGCGGTCATCACCGAACCGAACCTTGCGGACCGGCTCGGGTTGCCGCTCGAGGAGCCGACCGATCCCGATATCATCGCGCAGTTCGGCACGCAGCCGATGACATCGCTCTGGCCGGGGCGCAAGTCGCTGTCGTTTCTCGCCGAGGCGAAGACGATGGACCCGCAGGGGTTCAGTGCGCTCTACATGTGCAAGCCGACGGCGGATGACGGCGAGTTTTTCCGCGCGGCTGATATGATCGAGTACGAAGCCGAGGAGTTGCCGCAGAACCTGACTGTTTACGGCGCATCGGACCACGCGGTCTCGCTTCAGCAATCCAAGGATTACACGGTGCTTGGCTGCGTCGGCGTGGATGTGCACGACAATATTTGGGTGCTGCCGGATCTGACGTGGGAGCGGATGCAGACCGACCGAACGGTCGAAGAGCTGCTGGCGAAGATGAAGGCGCACAAGCCCGCGTGCTGGTGGTTGGAATCGGAGCTCATTTCGAAGTCGTTCGGCCCGTTTCTGCACAAGCGCATGGACGAGGAGCGCGTTTACTGTCCGCTCGATCCGATCACGCCGAGCAAGGACAAGCGTATGATGGCGCGGTCGATCCAGGGCCGCATGCAGATGCGCAAGGTGCGGTTCCCGAAGTTTGCGCACTGGTGGCCGGACGCGCGGGCGGAGATGCTGCGCTTCGACAGCGGTGCACACGACGACTTCGTGACGTTTATCTCGCTGATCGGGCTCGGGCTGTTCAAGCAGTTCGTGCCGGAGGAACGGGACGCCGGGATGGACATCACGATCCGCACCGGGTCGATCGAGTGGATTTTGCATCGAACGCGCGACCGAATCTCGAAAGAGAAGCGCGAGAAAGCGTTAGCGGGGTGGTGAGATGTTTACTGAGATGACCGACGCGCCGAATGCGGGCGAAGCACAGCCGCAAACGACGGATGACGAGACCGAAGTCCCGGCCGCTCGCGCTGCGCTCGTCAAGAAGTGGCAGAAGCGGATCGAGAACGCGCGCAAATTCTGGCGCGACAAGGCGTTCAACCGCATGGACAAGTGCATGCAGATCGCCGCGGAAGGCGGCGACGAGGATTGGACGAAGAACGAGGAAAACTACGTCGTCCCCATTCTCAACCGGCACATCAACATCGCGGTGGCGCAGCTCTACGCGCGTGACCCGACCGCGACGGCGCGGCGGCGTCGTCAGCGCATGTTCAAACTGTGGGATGGCGACCCGCAGACCTATCAGGCCGCACTGATGGCGGTGCAGCCACCGCCGACGCTCATGCAGACGCCGATGGGCAGCGTGGACATGGCCACGGGCGCGCCGTGGGAGCCGGACCCGAATGCTCAGGCGCTGGTGCAGGAGGTGCAGGAGGCGCAGGCCCACCTCAAGATGATGGACGGGCTCGCCGAGACGATGGAGATCCTATGGGATTATTACACGGCCGAGCAGTCGAACGGGTTCAAGGCGCAGATGAAGGCGCTGGTCCGGCGCGCAAAGGTGTGTGGCGTCGGCTACGTGAAACTGCTCTTCCAGCGGGAGCTGTCGCGGCATCCCGAGATCGGCGCGCAGATTGATGACGCCAGCCGGCAATTGGCTGCGCTCGAGGAGGGCGCGCAAAGCATGGCTGAAGGCGATGTCGAAGACGATTCAGCCAAGGCCGAAGAAGTCCGGCTGCTGCTTCAAACCCTTCAAGCGCAAGAATACCTCGTCGCGCGAGAAGGGCCGGTGTTCGACTTCCCCGGCGCAACCGACATCATCATCGACCCTCGCGTCAAGCACCTGAAGACGCTGACCGGCGCCGATTGGCTGGCGCACGAGTTCGAGAAGACGCCGGAGGAGGTCAAACAGATCTACAACGTCGACATCAAGAAGAACTACAAAGAGTACAACCCCTCGGACGATAAGCTCGACGAGGATGGCGAGAAGGTGTCTTCGATCGCGAAGGTTTACGAGATCGAGTACAAGCGGGACGGCGAGACGTTCGCTATCTGTGAGGGGTACCCCGACTTCTTGCGCGAGCCGGGACCGCCAGATCTTAAGCTCGAGCGGTTCTGGTCTCTGTTCCCGCTGGTGTTCAATGAGATCGAGCACAAAGACCGGAAAATACCGCCAAGCGACGTCTGGATGCTGCGCCACGCGCAGTCCGAATACAATCGCTCGCGTGAAGCGCTGCGGGAGCACCGCATCGCGTCACGGCCGAAATACGCCACGCGGAAGGGGTCGCTCGGGGATACCGATCGCGCGGCGCTGCAATCGGGCGCGGCGCACAGCATCGTGGAGCTGAAGGCGCTCAACGCGAACGAGGACGTCAACAAGGTGCTGCAGATGATCAAGGCAGCGCCGATCGACCCGAACGTCTATTCGGTGAACGAGCATTTCAGCGACATCCAGCGGGTCGGCAACACGCAGGAGGCTAATTTCGGCGGGACGAGCAAAGGTTCTGCGACCGAAGCGTCGATTTCTGAGCAATCTCGCACCACGACAGCCACCGACAACATCGACGACCTGGATGATCTGCTGACCGAGATCGCCAAGGCGTTCGCGCAGGTCTGCCTGGCCGAATTGTCGCGTGAGACGGTGGAGGAGATCGTCGGACCCGGCGCGATATGGCCGGATACGCCGATGTCGCGTGAAGAGGTCGCTAAGGATTTATTCCTAGAGATCAAAGCGGGGTCATCCGGGCGTCCGAATGCAGCGGCGGGTCTGGCAAAGATGGAGAGGGCGTTCCCGTTCTTGCTGCAGCTGCCCGGCATACCGCCTAAGCCCTTGGCGGAGCGGTATTTCCAGCTGCTCGACATGGGTGTGAGGCTGGACGATGTTTACCTGGAGGGCATGCCTTCTATCACCGCGCTGAATGCCATGATGGCGAAATCGGCGTCGCAGCCGGCAACGGGCGACCCGCAGACCAATCCGGCCGACCAGGGCGGCAAGGGCGGGCAGAACGCGCCCAAGCCGGCAGAGAACGAGCCGCAGGGGCAACCCGCTTTTCCGTCGAGCGAAGACAATGCCGGACGCTGAACGGCTGCGTGAAGTGTTGGACTACGATCCGGAGACAGGGGTTTTCGCGTGGAAGCAGCGCGAAGGCGCACGGAAGGGATGGAACACAAGGTTTGCGGGAACGCGGGCAGGGTGCTTGTCGCAAGGATATGTCGCGGTGAAAATTGATGGCGTACTGTACTTGGCGCACCGTTTAGCGTGGTTGTACGTCCATGGCGAGTGGCCTTTGCAAATCGACCACATTGACACGAACCGCGCGAATAACAGGTTTGCTAACCTACGTCTCGCCGACACCTCGCAGAACGGAGCTAACCGGGGTCCGCCAAGGAATAACTCTTCTGGGTTCAAGGGAGTGACCTACTGCGCTGGCGGCAAGAGGCGTAAGCGGTGGCAGGCGGCTATCAAGAGAGGGCAGCGTATGTTCAATCTCGGGCGCTTCGCCACTCCTGAAGAAGCGCACGCTGCTTATGCCAAGGCCGCTGCGGAGCATTTCGGAGAGTTCGCCCGGTCGGCTTGACACCTCTGTCGAAAAATGGGAATAGTGTCTCCTGACATAAGACAACAGTCCTCGTAGTAGGACCGTGGTCGTTGCCGAGGAGACGTAATGACCGACTCGTCATCGGTGGCAGAGCTGGATCCTGTCGAGACCAGCGAGCCGGGCGACAATTCTGCGACCTCGTCCACGCAGGCAGAAAGCGACACCAGCGGCGGTGAATCCCTTCTCGACTCGGTTGACGAGGCGTTGAAGGGTTCCGAAGTGGAGGCCTCGCCGGACTCCGGAGCAGGTTCGGAAACCGAATCCGCGCAACCCCCGCCGGCCGAAGACCCTCTCGGTGAGATCACCGACGAGGAGCTTAACCGGTACGGGCCGAGGACGCAGCGTCGCATCAAGCAGCTGCTTGCGTCACGTTCGGAGCTGACCGCTGAAGCCGAATCGCTGCGCCCCAAAGCGCAGAGCTTCGACAAGATCGACGAATATATCCGGCAAAGCCGGATCTCGAATGAGGACTTTGCGGTCCTTCTTGAGATCGGGGCCCTCGTCCGGAACGACCCGTTCACCGCTTATGAACGGCTCTCGGCGATCACGGCACAGCTCGCGAAGGTGACCGGGCACGAGCTGCCGCCGGACATCCAAGAGCGGGTACGCCTTGGTTACCTCAGCGAAGAAGATGCGCGAGCGCTGGTGACGTCTCGCAACAAAGCGGCGCTGGTCGAACAGCGAGCGCAGGAGCAGACGCAGCAATCGCAGGAGGAGCAGCGGCGCACGCGCGTCACCGCTCATGTCCAGACGTGCCGGTCCACGGCGAACCAATGGGAAGCGCGGCACAAGGCGACCGATCCTGATTGGGATCAGAAGCAGAGTCGCATCGGCGAACTCATTGAGCTCGAGGTCTACCGGAACGGCTACCCGCCAACGCAGGAGCAAGTCGTCGCAATGCTCGACGGCTTTCTGAAGCAAGTCAACGGCGAGTTCGCCCGGTTCAGGCCCAAGCCCAAGGAAGTCCGCCCGACCATCGGTTCTGCTTCGCCACGAGCAGGTGCTGCTGAACCCAAGACCCTGATGGACGCGGTCAACGCAGCCCTGGCTCGCTAAGCGAGACAGGAAACGCCAAAATGCCTTTCACTATGGAACAGGTCCAGAATGTGGCCAACGCCACGCTGGACTACTATATGAAAAAGGGCACGCCGAAGGATCAGCACATCCAGGACAAGCCGCTGCTCTCTCGGCTTCGTAAAAAGCAGAAGTCGATCCCCGGCGGCAAGGGCCGGGTGGAGCTGCCGGTCGTTCTGGAGAACGTGTCGAACTTCCAGGGCTTCGAATACGACGACGAGGTCAGCTACAGCTCGCCGGCAAAGATCCGCCGGGTGTCGGCTGCTTACCGGCTGTTCCACGACGGCATCTCGGTGACGATGCACGAGCTGATCCACGACGGCATCAGCGTGGTCGACAGCACCGACGGCAAGAAGAAAGTCGAGCACTCCGATCGCGAGAAGACCATGCTCGCGAACATCATGGAGCACAAGGTTCGGCAGATGCAGGAGAGCTTCGACGCCGGCCTCAACACGCTTTTCTGGCGTGACGGCACGCAGTCGGCGCTCGCCTTCCCCGGCGTGACCGGTTGGGTGGTCGACGATCCGACGGCCGCGACGGTCGTTGGCGGCATCGACCAGGCGGCGAACGCGCGATGGCGCAATCGGGCCAGTCTCTCCATCACGCTCGGCGATACGACCGGCGCCTCCCAGGCGGTCATCCGGACGCTTGACATCGAACTGCCTCAGCTTCGCCGCTACGGCGGCAAGCCCTCGGTCGGGATTATGGGCTCCGACATGATGGACCGGCTCAAGGCCGAGCGTCGTGCCAAGGGCGAGTACACGCAGACCGGGTTCTCCGGCAAGCAGGACGTGTCGGTCGGCGACATCACGTTCGACAACATCCCGTTCTTCTACGACCCGACGCTCGACGACCTCGGCTACTCGAAGCGGCTCTATCTGCTCGACGAGAGCGCGTTGATCCCCTTCGTGGTCGAGGGCGAGGACGAGAAGACGCATAACCCGGCGCGTCCGGAGAACAAGTACGTCTTCTTCATGGCGAAGACGTGGGTGGGCGGCATGATCTGCGACCGGCGCAACGGTTGCGGCGTGTACGCTTTCGCGTGACCGCGCTGTAGAGAGGAACGAACAATGTCTTTCGACATCATCAACCACACGCTCAGCGCAGACGTCGCCGACAACGGCACGTTCACGGTCTCGTATCCGACCGGAGCTTCGGCCGGCACGTACACCGGCGGCCACGCGCACGAGCTCTACGTCAACATGGCGCTGTTCCACGCGCCGAAGGACTTCACTCTCACCTTCGGTGCTTCGAGCATCACTGTGACCTGGAAGGCGGACACCACGCTCGCGGCGGGCACGTCGTTGGCGATCCAAGTGGACAAATACGGTTCGGACGACCGCGCCACGCAGGACGTTCTTCCTGCTCGCGTGGAACAGGCTCCGGTCCATATCATCAGTCTCGGCTCGCCGGCCACGGCCGATCCGAACGGGGTGTGTGAGTCGCAGTCGGTCACGACTACGGCTACGCTCGACGGCGTCTTGGTATCCGGCGGCGTGGCGACGTTCGACGTGCCGCGCAATGTCGTGGCGGGGTGGACGACTTCGGCCGTCATCACCGTTACCGGCACCGACGAGTTCGGCAACACGCTGAAGGAATCGTCCGGTTCCGGCACCACGTTCACCGGCAAGAAGGCGTTCAAGACGGTTACCGGCGTTGCGTTCAGCACGGCAGTTACCGGCGCCACTGTCGGCACCGGCGACGTGCTGGGGCTGCCGGTACGTCTTCCGGATGCGGCCTATATCCTGGGCGAACTCCAGGACGGCGTGCCGCTTTTGTGCAAGTCGATGACCGCCGAACTCTTCGGCCGGGTGCTCTGCACGGACGGCACCTACGGCGTGGTCAACTCGCCAGTGGCCGGCACGATCAAGAGCATCGTGACGAACGAGATCGACGGCGGCATTACCACCAACAATGCCGTTCTGACGTTCAAAATCGGCACCAACGCTATTACCAATGGCGTAGTGACGATCGCGACGTCCGGCTCGGCGGCGGGTGTGCTCGACTCGGCGACCCCGACTGCGGCCAACGCAGTGGCGATCGGCGACGCTATCAACGTCACGGTCTCCGGCACTCCCGGCGCGGGCAAGTCCGCGGCGGTTGCCATCCTGGTGGAGCGCACGGCTGCGCAGCAGCTCGACGGCACGTTCGTGGCAGCGGTGGATACCGCGGCTACGGCGACCACAGGCGATGTGCGCGGCACCTACGACCCGACAGCGGCGTGCGACGGCGCGAAAGCATTCGCGTTGCTCGTGACGCTTCCCGATCCGACGGACCGCGGCGTGCCGCAGTACGCCGGCTAACAACGGAGAGAGCATGGCTAAGAAGCCGAAACCGCCCATGAAGCCGGGCAAACCCCGGCCCTGTTGACGATTACCGGAGGGCTATGGCCCTCCGGCTCACCTCAAGCGCAACTCGGAGGCTCGCTACCCCCATGAAGCTCTACAACTGCAAAGTCCGTCTGCACGGTGACGTGCGTGACGAGTGCCGCAAGCGGGACGTGACCGCCGGCGAGATTCGTATTCTCCAGCAAATCCACGGCGACGACGCCGTGATCGAGATTCAGCCGACCGGCGCCGAGGCCATGAGCGCGCTGCCATCGAACGACGGTGGCTTCCGCGCTGAAGCCGAGGAGCGCGATCGCTTGGAGCGCCTGTACGGCGAAGCCGCTGTGATGAAGTTGTTCGGCAAGGCGCAGGTGGCCGTCGGGGCGGAACTCGAAGGCGTGCAGCCGACGAAACTGCTGCGCCGCAAGAAGGAAGACGCGGCGGAACTGGTGGGGTGAAATGGCCCGTGGCCGGACGTTCCTCAACCTGGTCATCGATCTGCGCAGCGAGCTCGGGCGGTCCTCGTCCGTGGCTGTCGGCGTGGACGATCTGGCGCGGCTGAAGCACCATATCAACCGCGCCTACGAGCAGCGTTACGACGAGCACGACTGGCCGCATCTCCGCCGAACTTTTGACCCGGTCGCGCTGTCGGCCGGTCAGCGCTATTACAATTTCCCGTCCACTCTGAACTATGACCGCGTCGAACGCGCGTGGGTGTGGTGGACCAACGAGCCGGTTCCGATCCACCGCGGGATCTCGGTCGACGACTACGCGGCCTACGACAGCGCGAACAACGAGCGCTCCGACCCGGTCTGCAAGTGGGATGTCCGGTCGATCGGCGATGCCACGCAATTCGAGGTCTGGCCGCTACCGGCGAGCAACGACGTCACGATCACGTTCCTCGGTCACCGCAAGATCAGCCGCCTTGTGAATGACGCGGATGTCTGTCTGCTTGATGACTGGCTGATCGTCCTGGATGCCGCGGCCGCGATCGAGAAGGACCAGGACCGCCGGCAGCAGCGCCTGGCCGAAGCCGAGAAGCGATTCCAGCAGGTCACCGCCAACGCTGAAGGCGGTTCGGTTGAGCCGGCACGGCTCAATCTCGGGCCTAGCGAGCGCGACCCGCACAAGGGAGTCCGGATCGCCGTCCGGGCGGTCTGACAATGCCCTCCATCCAACTGGCTGACTTTCGTCGTGGCATAGACCGCCGGCGCGAGCGCGTGGTGGGTGAGCCGGGGACGCTGTGGGTCGCCAAGAACTGCCACATCACGCGCGGGGGCGACCTCGAGAGCGTGAAGAAGTGGGATCCGGTCTACGACCTCCCCGACAACACATTCGGCATCAACCAGGTCTCCGGCCAGATCTTCGTGTTCGGCTCGGGCGACTTGGCGGCTTCGATGCCGAACGGGGTGCAGTACCAGCGGCTTCAGAACAGCAGCGCGGCCATGACGCGCATTCTATCGTCGACGGTCTTCAACAGCTCGCTGTACGTCATCGCCGACTACGACGACGGCAACATTCTGCATTTCTACAACGGGTCAGCGGTTACTGAATGGGATTCGCTCGCCGATGCCGCAGCGAGCTACACGACGCTGGCGGAATATCTGGCGCGAAAGATCAATGCTGACGAGGCGGTCGACGCGATCAGCTATGGCGCGTCCATCCTGGTGACCGCGGTCGAGCCGGGCACGGCATTCACAATCAGCGGCGCCGTTGTCGGCAGCGGCACGATTACCGTCTCGAGCGTCCAGGCGAACGTCGCCGAAGTCGCGGAGGTTCGTGCATCCGGCACGGTTACGATCACCGGCGGCACTGCGAGCGCCGGCGTCAACCAGGTGCAGAACGTCACGGTCGACAGTGTCGAGCTGATGGTGGCGCCGGTCAATTGGGTGTCCTCGGACAGCGCCACGGCGAACGCCGTGGTGGTCGAGATCAACAACAACACGTCCACCCACGGGTTCACGGCTTCGGCCGTTGGCGCGGTCATCACGATCCAAGCGGAGCCCGGCACAGGAGCAACGCCGAACGGAGATGTGGTTGCGGTTGACGTAGCGGGCGATGTCACTGCGTCGACGGCGAACATGTCTGGAGGCGTGACCTATGTCGCGCCGGTGGCGCAGGTCTCCAAGGTGGTGTTCGGCGGAACTTTCACCGCGACCGAGAAATTCACGGTGACGCTGAACAGCGTCGCGTATGTGGCGACGGGCCGGGCGAGCGCCTACGGCACCTCGGCATTCGTCTATAAAGGGCGTGTCTATTCGACGGCGCGATCAGCGCTGCGCTATTGCAAGCTGAATGACCCGACCGACTGGACCGATTCGACCAGCGGCACCGGCGCCGGCTTCATCAATGTCGCCAGCGACTCGCAGGGCGACATCCGACTGGAAGGCATGGCGGTCTACCAGAACGACGTGGCTGTGTTCGCGCGGTCGACGGTGCGCACGTACTCGCTGTCGGCAGATGCCACGGAGAACGCACTGGCGCAGGTGGTCGACAACTCCGGCGTCGTCGCGCCGCAGTCGATCACGCCGTATTTCACGTCGGAAGTGCTCTATCTCGATAACCCCGGCATCCGCGCGGTGCGCGTCCGCGATCTCGACGGCAAGCCGTATGTCGATGATACTGGCACGCAGATTGACTCGCTGGTGCAGGAGTGGAAGGCGAGCGTCACTGAGAACACCGTGGCGCAGACCCCGTCGGCGATCGAGCCGCTTACTGGCCGCTATCTGCTGGCGATCGGCGAGCGAGTGTTCGTGCTGTCATACTCACCACGCTCGCGGATCGAGGCGTGGTCGTATTATGAACCGGGGTTCACGATCAGCGGGTTCGCTCGGGTGGACGCGCGGCTGTACGCACGGGACGAGGACACGATCTATCTCTATGGCGGAGTGTCCGGTCAGGAATACCCGGCGAGCGCCGACCAGGACATCGTAGTCGAGACGCCGTTTCTCTCGGTCAAGAACCCTGCAGAGTTCAAGGAGTGGACGGGTTTCGACGCTGCTGCGACTAATGTGTGGCGCGTGCAGGTTCTGGTTGATCCGCGGGACGAAACCAAGATGATCGACATCGGCCGCATCACCGGCACGACGTACAACCACGGGGGCATTGCGGCGATCGGCGAATCGACCGTCTTCGCGCTCAGGCTGACTTGCACGACCGGTGGGCGCGCGTCGCTGTCGTCGCTGCAGATGCACTATGAGAGCGGGGATTCGGAGACGTAACCAGCGGGATGCTTGACGTCGATCGACAGTCGGCGTAGATTGCACACACCCTCATTGGGGTCCCTTCCGGAACTTGGGGAGCGCGGGGGCAACGAACCCGCGTTCCCCTATTTTCCTTAGCGCGCGCCTTGCCCGGTCTCGCCGTGCCGGAACATCGTCGATAGGCGCGCGAAATGTCCTGGCTTTCCAACACCTGGAACAACCTCACCGGTAAGACTGTTGCGCAGCAGCAACAGCAGTCCATGCAGCTCCAGCAGCAGATCTACGCCCAGCAGGCGGCCGAGGCCGAAGCGCAGCGTAAGAAGATGCAGGAGGACGAGGACAAGCGCCAAGCGAACATCCGCGGCGGCGTCTCGGCGATCGACCAGGCGTTCGCGCAGTTTGACGACCCGTTCTTCCAGGGCGCGCAGGACAAGTACTCCGGCTACTATCTCCCGCAGATCGACGAACAGGCCGGCGACACCCGCAACAAGCTGGTCGCCAAACTGTTCGACCGCGGAATGCTCGAGTCGAGCGAAGGCGCCAACGCCCTCGCCGAGCTGGAGAAGAAGCGGCTGGACGAGCGAGCCCGCATCGGCAACGAAGCCGCGGACTTCGCCGGCGGCATCCGCAAGTCTGTCAACGATCAGCGCAACTCGCTCTACGACGTGGCCCGGTCGGCCGCGGACCCAAGCGCTGTGGC
>WBZP01002662.1_pt1 | contig 20223 bp, 22 predicted proteins | sample 5204301 | NCBI WGS metagenome assembly WBZP01 (sample SAMN12412401, study PRJNA552823) | activated sludge metagenome | isolation source: activated sludge from nitrification reactor of wastewater treatment plant... | place: USA: Pennsylvania | collected 2017
TATAACTATGCCCTGTGGTTCCTTAGAAGAGTCAATGAGACAAAAGTAACTGAGATGAAAACCTTGACACCAATGGCATACAAAGAATTAATGAAAAAATAGGGACGTAGTTGGTCGGATGCTTACAAAAAAGTTGACTTTTCCCGCATGGCTGATATCCAAAAAAGGCTTTGCATACGCGATGTTTTGAGCAAAGATGCCATAGTTCGCAATGTCATTCTTGGCCTGGTACTGGGTATGATGACGGAAGAAGAACTTGGCTTTTTCTTTGAACATGAGAAAGAATGCCGAAAGCGCATCATGGATATGGTGGCGGAGAGATTGGCGGGGCAGGTGGGGTGAGGAAGAGAGGGGAAATTAAATCTGTTTGGTGGCTTACAATTGATTTGTGTACATAGTAGGCTTCGACTCAACAAAAATTCAAATCTTCAAGCCTACTCTAAAACCCCATGTAATGAAATTCTGGGCATCATTTTGGTATTGATTGTAATGTCCGTTGGCTCCAATTGATAAATAATTCCTGAGCTGGTAATCTACGCCTACTCCATAACCTAGTCCGAAATCAAGAAAATGATCTTGAAAAGAAGTTATTAGTCCAACCCTTCTAAGCACTCTTGGCCCAGTAAATATTTCAGGATCGTTAATCCATGATTCATTATTTATATAAACATCTAGGAAAGTACTAGGCACAGTCATTTCCATTTTAACCAAACTAAGATTTCCTTCTATATAATAGGAAAATTTCTCATTGGCAAAAACTGTAAGATGAATACCTAAATCAATATGTTCTTCATTAATCATTGCATAAGGGGGATCATAGGATATTGAACTTCCAATATCATGCAATCTTTCATTAATTAATTCAACATTATTAAATATGTCATTGATATCAATAATAGATTCAGACGTAAAATCAATGCCTAGAAAAGGCCTTCCGGCGTAGTAATAACTAACCTTATTTCCTGCCATCGAAGAACTTTGATAACTTCCATAAAAGCTTATCCTTTTACTCAAAATATGCATGTATCCAACACTCATATATCTGCCTTGAAGGTCGCCTAAACCAGAAAAAGAGCCGCCATAACTTACGTTAATAGTCTGACAATTTGTGCCTGATGCGAAACAACCTATTAACAATATAACATATAATCTAATCATTGTCATGAATGTTTATGTGATAAACTATACCTAAGCCTGTTCCAATATCGATACCGGTGTTCCATAGACTGTAGTTAAAATTTAAAAGGAGTCCCAAATCAAGTCGGTTATTAATTTTGTATGCGAGGTTCATTTTGCTAAATGCCGCGCCATCGTTGTAAGACATATGTATTGCTGCAGGGTAAGTGATAGCATAGTCTACAATAGAAGGTGTATTTGCAAGTGAAATTTTTAAATCAATATTTGTATCACGGATAATGGCTTTTGTTTTATAAACCAAGTAACCAACACTAATATCAAATGTCCAGCTTTCTTTATCAAGCAATAAATAATTTATAGATAAGCCCCATCCAAAATCTTGTCGCAGTCCTGACGATATTCTCTTATATGAATAAATACCATCGTAATAATCCACAGAAAAGTTTAAAAAAGACGGAACATTACCAGAATTGCCTTTTGAAAGCAAAATATAGTCCTTTTCAAAATTGTTAGAAATGTCTTTGCCATGTCCCCTGCCAACAAAAAGCTGTCCTTCTATTGAGATTTTTTTGCTCAATGGAAAATTGTAAATAATGGTTTGGCGTATTTCTTTCATTTGATTCAGTCCTAATTGATAATGTTGTAAGTAATAATTTATGCTTTGGGAATTTAATTTACAACATACAAAGCAAAATAAACTCAACAATATTGTAAGTTTTATACATTTATACATGTTCATTAATTTAAATATTTGAGGGGATTGCCCCCCTCAAATAAATGTATTTCAATAATCTCTTTCTAATTGCGCAAAAAACAAATCTCCACTAGGACCAGCAACTGTATATTGGTGGCCCCACGAATCCGTCCAATTATCGCAATATTGAACAACTACTATACCAATTTCATCATCGCCTCCAACAATTGTCTTAATCCCCAATTGCAATTGTACATTTGTACTGACATCGTCTATTTTTACAGTTGCACCAAAAGTACCTCCAATTGTTACTTCGCTTGTTGATCCATCGTCCTCCGTCCATAGAATTTGCATATCAGTTGTATGAATATTCTTATCCCAAGCAAGGAGTTGAATATCTTTTAAAGCGGTGTTTGAACGGTTCTTTGTGTACCAAACATTCTCTTTGCCGCCAAGCACATAAAAGTGTCTTGAGCTATTTGTCAGAATAAAACCTAATGGATTTGAAGTAACATTATTGTTTAATCCAAGTGCATATTGAACAATAAACTCTGGACCTCCTCTAGGCCAACCTTCATAGTCATGATTAAATTTTATCCTAGTTATTGCGTCCTTGCCAGAATAGCAATCTCTTAGACATGGTTCAGTGCATGATCTTGGAGTTGCAGTACCTCCACCCGTCAATGAATTATAATCTTTATCAGCAATTGCGATATTTTCTAATGTTACAATCCTTGCTTCACTGGATTTAATGTCATCATATCTAACATAGTCTCCGCATGTTGATAATGATAATGGTTCATTATAAAAAAGTAATTCAGTCGTTAAATCATAAGCTATATATTGTTCATTTTGCTTTATTGCTAAATAGGGATCGCTTGGTTCATCGCCATACAAATGAGATGATGTAATTCCATTTAATGAATATTTAATGTATTCAGTAGGGAGAAATTCATCAAATAATTTATCTAGATAAACTTTCTTTGAATTAGGTATTGTTCCAATAGTTGAATTGTCATTATCCTTTCCTGGCATAAGAACAATACCTAATAGGGGATCAGAATTAAGACACGTCACAGAATAAAAAATATCACTATCTGTATAGGATGTCCCCAAAGTTTGTTCTGTCGAAGTAAGGAAACTTGCAAAAGTCATACCTGTCCTCCCCACTTCACTGTTATATAATTTTGCGTACAAAATTTCTGCATCATTCAAATTTGAAGAAAGGCATTCTGATACAATAAAATCAAAAAAATCACTGTTTTGAATTGCCTTTGAAAACGATCTGGAAAATCTCTCCCGATTTGCCATGATTGAGTTAAAATTTGCTGATCTGACTTCACTATTAATTTTGGTAAAATCGTGACATATTTCCTCTTCAGCACAAGACGAAATAAATAGAATTGCAAAGATTGTTGATAAAATACAAATTTTCTTTTTCATAATAATACATTTAATGTTTTAAAAATAAATTTTAATTCACTCAATCTTGAATGCAAGACCGTTTTCCAAAAGCAAGGGTCAAATTCTAGACAAGAATTATGCCGGCCGCTCAGATTCATTTGTATTAACCCTCGGTTCGCTGTTACGTTTTAACGAATTATAATTAAATACGAATATAATTATAAAAATTGAATTTAGTAATAAATATTCTGTCTTTCTTAAGCAAATGTCTTAATTGATATGAAATGAATAAAAAAATACACACATTTAAATAAATAAAATTGGGTCTAAAGAATAAGATGTAAAGTGATTTTTTAAAAAATAATTGAATATAATACATATTTTTCTCAAATTTATTATAATTCTTTACTTAGCATCTAATTTATAGTTTGAAATACTACCAATATTTCAAAAATTCTAAGTTAAATGATTAAATTAGCCCACAATAACTTGAATGAAACATGTAATTCCTTGTAATCATATTATCCATTGCAGCCAATTTCGCAATACCAAGGGTTTTCAAGATCCAAAGTCAAGATGAATTGCGGTTTATCAGCCTGGTAGTATTGGTCGTACTTATTTGGTCGATTGAAAGCCTGCTTACACCAGAACAATGTACATGTAAAAATGATTATTTGGCAATAGCATCAGGTATCTCTTTATTAATCATGTACATTTTGAACAGATTGAATACGAAAATAACTAATGGCAAAAAATAAAAGCCCTATCCGCTAAACTACAGAAGTGGTATCAAACGCACTGCTGCCGTTTAACAATATCCTCTTCTATTCACTCTTTTTCCAAATTATCATGGTAAACCTTCCCGGTCTGTTTCTGTTACAGATGTATGGAAAGAGAAACCACCAACATCCAACTCAGGCCCAAGATCGAAACCATTATCGAAACATTGGAAAGTTCTGCACTGGAATATTTTCAAAACAAAACGATCAGGCCTATCTTAAAACTGCAAAATCAAGCCCTGGTGATTACCTTTAATGGCTTGAATACCGGCAAAAAAGTTGACTTTTCCCGCATGGCTGATGGTCAAAAAAGGATATGGATCAGAAATATATTAAGCAAAGATGCCATCGTCCGCAATGTCATTATAGGGATGGTGCTGGGTATGATGTCTCATGATGAACTGGGATTTTTTTGCGAACATGAGAAAGAATGTAGGTCGCGGATCATGGATATGGTGGCGGAGAGATTGGCGGGGGAGGTGGAGTGAGCTTGGTTGGAAAATAATCAGTTTGGTGTGTGACAATTGATTGGTCGATGCCGTGCAAGGTTTTGCACGGTTCCTTCACTTTTGATTGCCACAGGCAATCAAATTGCTACCTTGTAGCAAACGTTCAGTCATGCTTAGGTCAATGCGCTTCGCTCAGGATAACTGAGTGGTTTTGGCTTTGCCAAAAAAATTGATCGGCAGATCAATTTAACGAAGGCACCACGCGCTTACCGCGTGGCATCGACTTATTCCGAAGAAAAGTTTTGCACGGTTCCTCGTGAGTTAGCAAATTTATAATTTGCGTTAACGAACGATGCTGAGCTTGTCGAAGCATCAGTTTTTGAGTGAAATCATGTTGTTTGGTGTTTGAAATTTATTTAGCTGTGTTCCTCGCGAGTTAGCAAATTTATAATTTGCGTTAACGAACGATGCTGAGCTTGTCGAAGCATCAGTTATCGAGTGAAATCTTTCACTCGATTTGCTCCGAAGTTTCAACCACTCAGTCATGCTTTGCTTAGGGACAACAACAACAAAACAAAATGGATCTAAATCTAATTGTTTGGTACTGTTACTCATCAGAATTATAGGTACCTGATTGTGATTTTGAAACCCTAATTATTTGTATTGACTATTGACAGTAAATGGTTAAAAGTCAAAATTTTCTTTGGATCGGATTGATGACTGCATCTTGGTCTTTATTGAAGCCATAGATATACCAGAATCAATCCTCTATTTTATGCCCTCTTTCTGTAATCTTTTGGTTATCTCTCTTTCCTAAATACCTCAATTCCCCGGCTTCACCTCTCCCAGATTGATAAGGGTTCCTGTGAAGGTACCTGTACCTGTATATACGCCCTCATTGATCAGGGTGCCACCGGGACCAAAATCAATTTGACCATTGTTGATAAGGGTATTGCCTACCGGATTGGTCACCATATGTGATGGTAATGGATACACCTTGCGGAATGGGGTTGGGGGGCATACAACCACCCCAGGTGGCGGGATCATTGTAATCGCCGGGACCAACGATGATGAATTGGGTACAAAGGCATGGCGCATCTGAGATGGCACCCGGTTGCAGCCAGTTGGAAATACTGCCGTTTAAGGTAAAATCCATAAGTGTTCCATCATTGTTATTGGCAGTGGCGTCCAGCAAGGTGGTTTCACCGGCATTGTTGACACCGTCGTAACCCTGGTTAAAATGATAGAGGGCTACCAATCCTGTTTCGTTGCCCACCAATGCACAGTTATAGTTGTCCTGGATTTGGGAAGGCGTTAGTGCAACATTCCAGATTCTTACCTCATCCATCATACCGCCCAAAAATTGACTCGACAGTTGTTTACCAGCTCCAGTTGGGCTGTTGTGGGCAGAATATTTTGCTAAAACGTTTTCTGCAAAATAATGGGAAAAGATAGTCTTATTATCCATTGTTGTCAATGATGCGCATTCATAAAAGGGTATGAGGAAGATCACATCCGTGGTTTTATGCCAATTTAAACCTAAGTCATTACCACTGTTTTCTATAAAATCGCTGTATTTTGCGGCGTTTACGCAACTGTACTTTTTTTTAAATCTGTATTTAATTGTCATTCCATTGAGAAACAAGAACGTTACTATAGGCCTTTTCTTCTGTGTTATCCTTGCCCTGGGACAATTCACCAGTTGTGAAAACGGTCGATCGTCTTCCAGACCGTTGAGTTCCGTTGAAAAAGAGGCCGATACGACCCAAACCAAAAAAAGTGTACCCATTCCTGTCCTGGATTCCGCCGCATACGACCAAAGGATGCTGGCCCTTGCCAATGGCGACACTACAGGCCGCTGGCCGGTAAAGGGGCCGTATCCGTTACCGGGCGCCATTGTTCCATTTAAAAGGATTGTGGCCTATTACGGCAATTTGTTTTCTACGCGCATGGGCATACTGGGAGAACTTCCCAAAGAGGAGATGATGGCCAAACTCAAAGAAGAGGTGGCCTTATGGGAAAAAGCCGACAGCACTACGCCAGTAGTACCCGCCCTTCATTATATAGCCGTAACAGCCCAAGGTCAGCCCGGCAAAGGAAGTAAATACCGATTGCGCATGCCCTTTCACCAGATCGATACCATCCTGGCCTGGGCCAAAGAAATGGACGCCATTGTCTTTCTCGACATCCAGGTAGGCCACAGCTCAGTAAAAGAAGAAGTGGAGATGCTCGCTCCTTACCTGCAATTGCCCAACGTGCATTTGGGCATCGACCCCGAATTTTCCATGAAAGAAGGCCATGCCCCCGGCAAAAAGATCGGCTACTTTGAAGCCGGTGATATCAACGATGCCATAGACTATTTAAGCGATGTGGTGAAAGCACACAATTTACCACCCAAGGTCCTGGTCGTCCACCGCTTTACCCAAGGTATGATCCGCGATTATCAAAATATAAAACTCACCCCGGAGGTACAGATAGTTATCAACATGGATGGTTTTGGCAACAAGATCCTAAAAGAATCCACCCACAAAAGGTACATTTACAAAGAACCCATCCAGTTTACAGGATTCAAACTATTTTACAAAAACGACACCCAAAACAATTGGCAGATGTATAGCCCGGAGGAGTTGTTGCAGTTTACGCCTAAGCCGGTTTATATCCAGTATCAGTGATGGTTATGGATGTACCGATTTAGGGATGTACTGATTTATGGATGCAGGGATAGTCAATTTTAAATTATATAAGGGTCAAAAAAAATTGGTAGTGAAATGTATTGTGACTTGTTGATTTGTAAAAGATGAAGTACGTAGTATACTGGTCGATTCTCGATACACCCTCTTACCAGATTACGGCCAACTTGGTATTTCTTACAATCTTAATTGCAGGTGTGTCTGTTTGGATTTATTCAAAATACGTAAACAAAGCTTCGAGTGCTGAAAATAAGGTAATCAATTTGTGGGGCGGAGGATTTTTTGCTGTATTTGGTTTGCTTTTCTTTCTCCTACTTACCTTTATTTATCCTGATCATTCAAGGGCATTGATGGCTACTAAAATCAAAAATGGTAAATTTCCCATCATCGAAGGCACAGTTTCCAATTTTCATCGAACTTTCAGAAGTCATAAAGCAGGTGCAGAGACCATTGAAATTTTTACTGTAGACTCTATACACTTTTCCTACAGCGATGCACCATTGGGTAAATTTAATTCATTCACCGAGACGTACAACTCTGTAATTTTTAATGGTCAAAATGTAAAAATTATTTATTTAGGTAATTCTGGTAATGGAGATACAACAGCAACTATTTTACAATTAGAAATAGGCTTTTGATATCATTGCCTATAATCACAGCCCTGAGATCATAAGGATGTAATTATAGATAATTTTGATGTAACGTCAGAAATAAAAATGAAGCTTTGTTTATTGAAACACAAAACAAAACTGCGTTTTTTAGGTGTAGGCATGAAGGGAATTCAAGTAATTAAGTCTTGGGTTGCCTCAAAATTAATAGGCCCTTAATTCTCTTATTTCCCTTAATGTTAAAACATTGACTGATGTCTTTTAGTTGGCAATTGATCTTTACAAAGGGATGAAATTGTCGCTATTTTTATAGGTAGTTCCACGTAGAGAAAGTTGACCTACAAAAAAATTTATAGCATTTTTTAAAACATTAAGGGCATGAAGGCACATTTAGATTCTAGAGTTCTTTAAGGAATAATCGCAGCCCAACAAATTGAAGCTTTGTTTATTGAAACACAAAACAAAACTGCGTTTTATAGGTGCAGGCATGAAGGGAATTAAGGTAATTAAGTCTTGGGTTGCCTCAAAATTAATAGGCCCTTAATTCTCTTATTTCCCTTAATGTTAAAAGCAACGACTAATGTCATGCAGTAAGTATATCATCTGTTTTCAGGCACACTGTAAGCTCAAAGAAGTGGCCATGGTTTAGACTGCTTCAGTGATGTCAATGGATCAAATGAATAAAATTGATAATTACACTTAATCTATTGCCATGCTACTTAAAGATTTTCGTACCAACCAAATTTTTCATGGATGATTTTATCCCTTTTTTCTTTGATGAAATTCAAAAATGACATAACCACAGGCGCGTGCTTTTTTCCTTTCATCCAGACCAGACTCCACTGGGTAGTAATGGGCAGACCCTTTACCGGTATCGTCTGAATCTCTCCTCGCAGCAATTCATTTCTCAATCCAATCAGCGGCATAATGGAATAACCCAAACCGGCCAGCACCGCTTGTTTTACCGCTTCATTGGAGGTGAGTTCAATCTTTCGCTGCACTATTATTTCATGTTTATCCAGAAATTTTTCCATTAATATCCGGGTGCCAGAACCCGATTCTCTGAAGATGACAGACATATTATTAAAAATCTGGCGGGGGCGCACTTTGGTATGAGAAGCTTGCATGGGTTTTCCCACCAGGAAGAGTTTGTTGGGAAGCAGTTCGATACTTTCAATATTGAGGTTTTGGGGAAGGATCGATACCAGTGCCATATCGACCTCATTGTTTTCGAGACTTTGAATCACTTTGATCCTGTTGGTCACATCCATATTGAGTTCCACTCCGGGATTGGCATTTAAAAAGTCAGCCAGAAAATAGGGCATTACATATTTGCCGGTAGAGACAACCGCAATTTTAAGTTTACCTATCAACTGCCCTTGATAAGCCAGGATGCGATTGTTGATTTCACCCACCTGATCTATGATCTTTTCAACAGCCTCTGCAATCTCGTGTCCAAAATCGGTTACATACAATTTTCTTCCTACTACCTCGGTCAAGGGAATTTTGAATTGATCCTGAAAATTTTTTAGCTGGATAGATACAGCAGGCTGGGTCAGGTGCAACTCCTCTGCAGCCTTGGTAATACTGCCTGTTTTCACGATGGTGAGAAATATCTGCAACTGGTTTAAGGTGTAATTCATAAATTTTATTTATGTTTTTCATTACAAATATAAATATTTATAAATGTAAATACCCTTTACATTTGCATCAAAATACCAGATCATGCAAAAAATAACAATAAGTAAAGGAGACGGTATCGGACCCGAAATCATGGATGCTACCATAGCCATTATGATGGCTGCAGGAGCACAAATAGAGATAGAAGAAATTGAAGCCGGCGAAAAAGTATACCTTTCCGGCAACGATTCCGGAATACGCAAAGAATCGTGGGACACCATCCGTAAGAATAAAATATTCCTAAAAGCCCCTATTACTACACCCCAGGGCGGTGGCTACAAGAGTCTGAATGTAAGTACACGCAAATTTTTGGGACTTTATGCCAATGTGAGACCCTGCAAGAGCTTTTCTCCCTTTATTGACACCAAACATCCTACCATGGATATGGTCATCATCCGGGAAAACGAAGAGGACTTATACGCTGGTATCGAACACCAGCAAACCGACGAAGTGGTTCAATGTCTTAAACTGATCAGCAGACCGGGTTGCGAAAAAATCGTTCGATACGCCTTTGAATATGCGCGTCAGAATAACCGGAAAAAAGTAAGTTGTTTTACCAAAGACAACATCATGAAACAAACCGATGGCCTGTTCAGAAAAGTATTTGAAGAAATTGCTGCTGAATATCCCGAAATTCAAAAAGAACACTGGATCATTGACATAGGTGCCGCCAAAATTGCAGATGCTCCCCAGGACTTCGATGTAGTGGTGACCCCTAACCTTTATGGTGATGTAGTTTCCGATATTGCCGCCCAAATTTCCGGATCCGTAGGTCTTGCCGGCTCTGCCAACATCGGAGAACACTGCGCTATGTTTGAAGCCATCCATGGTTCGGCTCCAGACCTCTCCGGTAAAAACATAGCCAACCCCAGTGGTCTGATCCAGGCTGCCATCATGATGCTCAATCACCTGGGTCAATGCCAGACAGCGGAGAAAATACAGAACGCTTGGCTAAAAACCATTGAAGACGGTGTACATACTTTCGATATATACAAAGAAGGTATAAGCACAGCTAAAGTGGGCACCCATGAATTCAGCCTCGAGGTTATTCGCAGATTGGGACAAACACCCAGCCAGCTGCCTGCTGTTAAATACCTGGCACAAAAACCCTTGGTGCTCCCTCCTTACAAAAGAAAAAATCCTTTGAGCAAAGAATTGGTGGGCATCGATGTGTTTGTGCACTGGGGTGGCTCCAACGCCGATGAACTGGCAGAGAAAATGAAGATGACGGCAACCAAAGACATGGAACTATCCATGATTACCAATCGCGGTATCAAGGTATGGCCAGAGGGTTTTCCGGAGACCTTCTGCACGGATCACTGGAGATGCAGATTCAAAGCGGTTGACGGTCAGAAAATTGACAAAAAAGAAATTCTATCGCTGCTCCAAAATGCCATTCAGCACGACATAGATACCATAAAGACGGAAAACCTGTATGCCTTTGACGGCAAACCCGCATTCTCTTTGGGTCAGGGTCAATAGCACTTACATTTTATAGCACCGTTCAAACGGTATAAGTCCTTATTAATATTAACCATAAAGCCTTATATGCCCGACGGGTGTATAACAGGACATTCTTTGACCACAAAATAACAGTCTTGAAAACAAATTCTTTATTATTTTTTCTGCTGTGCGCTTTATTACTGTCTAGTATGGTACTCTACTTTACAACCGAACACACCATCAATAAAAGTTTGTGGAGTGCACTGGCATTGGTTGCTGCCCTTGCCCTTCAGGGTTTAGCAGCTTCAGAACAAAAAAGTATGTAATGAGCGCTCCTCATTTCTCCGGTAGAAATGCCATCATTGTGACAAAGCACGGCAAAGAGAATGTAATGGCTCCCATTTTCAATGCAAGATTGCAACTCAGCTGTGAGGTCAACCGTGTGTTTGATACCGATCAGCTGGGTTGCTTTTCCGGAGAAATAAGAAGAGAAGACGATGTCCAGCAAGTGTTGCGCAACAAGTGTTTGGCAGGACTAGAGGATTCAAAATTTGACATAGCCATTGCCAGTGAAGGCTCCTTTTATCCCCATCCGCAAATCTGGTTCCGATCCTGCAATGAGGAGCGCATCATGATCATGGACAAAAAAAACAACCTTGAAATTACCGCACACACCCTGAGTCTGGACACCAATCACGCAAGTAAACAGGTCAGCGATTGGGATGAGTTAACAAAATTTGCCGAAGGAGCTGGTTTTCCTCAACACGGTTTAATCTTAAGATCCGGTACTAATCAATATACACATCAAATGAAAGGCATCCGGGATATTCACATTCTCAAGGAAGCTTTTCAAAGTTTACTTCCCGTAAATGGCACAGTGTACGTGGAGACCGACATGCGCGCCCATGTAAACCCAAGCAGAATGAAGGTAATCGAAACAACCGCACAAAAGCTTTGCGACAAAATCCTTTCCTTGTGTCCCATTTGTCAATGGCCCGGATTTTCTATCAGCGATTACAAAACCGGCCTGCCATGCAGCGAATGCGAATATCCTACACGGTCTGTGCTTTCTGTCATGTACAAATGCAACCACTGCCACCACACCCGCGAAGAACTGTATCCAAAGGGGAAAAAAGTGGAAGATCCCCAATACTGCGATCAATGCAATCCATAAAAAAACAACCTAAACCAAAAAAATAAATGCCATGACCAAAAAACTATTCATCCTTTGTCCCTTTTCCAAAATGGAACCCTTTGTCAGAAAACACTTTGGAGAATTGATTTATTGTATGACCTTTCCCGGCACCGATTTTTACCAGGATACGGATCAAAAAATGGAACAAATCCTGCACTTTGTGAAGCAAGAAGAAATTACAGACATCATCCTGGTGAACGACCTGGATTGTCCCTTCCTCTCAGGCGTTATCAAAAACAAGCCCCTTTGTGGCTGGTCATTTGAGAACACAATGCAAGACTTATTTTTAAGCCAATACCTCAATGTTTTTAAAGATAAAAGCAAGTTGATGCGGCAAATCAAACTATCAGAAATGTACATACTCTACCAGGCGCAAAAACTCACCAAAGAGTTGGCCAAAAGAAAAAATCCGGGAGAAAATCCATTAAAAATAAAGGCATTGATGACCTGCCGATCGCAGGACTTACTCAAAGAATTGCCACTAAAGCAACTAAGGTATGAGTGTTGATTTTAATTTGCTGTTTGACAACCTGACCAACCCGGCCCTGCTTTTTTTCCTGCTGGGCATTCTGGCCGTGATGGCGGGGAGTGACTTAAACATACCCACCAATTCTTCTAAGTTCATTTCCATTTACCTTTTGTTTTCCATAGGTTTCAAAGGAGGGCAGGAACTTTCACACGAACCCCTTACGCAAATGGTGATGGTAAATATTTTTTTCGGCATAGCCCTTTCCATCCTGGTTCCGGTTTACACTTTTTTTATCCTCAGAACCCGGTTTAATATCTATGATGCCGGAGCGGTAGCAGCCTCCTATGGTTCCGTAAGTGCGGTTACTTTTGTTACCGCTGTCAGTTTTATGGAAGCCAATGGCTGGAATCTGCACGGCTATATGGTTGCCGTCATGGCCTTTATGGAGTCACCTGCCATCATCATGGGCTTGTTGCTCATGACCTGGTTTGACTCCAAAAAAGAATGTTCCATCAGCAAAAGCTCTGCACTCACCCATTCCCTGACCAATGGCAGCGTCTTCCTAATTCTGGGAAGTTTGATCATCGGTTACCTGGCCGATGCCAAGCAGGCGGAGGGCATTAAGCCCTTTACCAATGACTTGTTTAAAGGATTCCTGGCTGTTTTCCTGCTGGACATGGGTATCACCAGCGGCAGAAAACTAAAGTCATTTTTCAGTTTCGGTGCTTTTCCTTTTCTTTTTGCCATCGTCATTCCATTGGTCAATGGCACATTTACGGCGTGGTTTAGCCAATACATCACCCCCGATCCCGGCAACCGGTTTATGTTTGCCATTCTGGCGGCCAGTGCCTCTTACATTGCCGTTCCTGCTGCCCTCAAAATTTCAGTACCCAAGGCCAATCCCGGCTTATTCCTGCCCATGGCCCTGGCTGTGACGTTTCCCATCAATATTACCATCGGAATGCCGTTGTATGCCTGTTTCATAAAATAAAATCCTGCTTGTAAGCTAAATAGAATAGACGTAGCCGAATTTTTATCCACTGCCATCCACCATGCCCTGCAACCTATGCAGTTGACAACGCGTCTATTGTTTTATGCCATCTTACCCAAAATAGGATGGCATAAAATTTCCTGCTCTTCAAAACGGTAACAATAGATGCAAACCACACTTCAAATTCTAAGGGTATCATGGATGATGTTTTTGATCAATGGCTCCATGCTTGCCCAGGAACCCATCGACCTGATCAAACTCTTGCGCACCAACCAGCTTTCTGCCATCCATTGCGAAATCAGTGAAACAAAATACCTCGATAAAAAATGTGTTAAGGTCATGGATACCGGCTTAGACACTGCCTTGAAATTTGTGAAACTGTTGCCCTCCGACTTTAAAAACGGCACCATCGAAGTAGAACTCAGCGGCAAGCCAGCCCCAAATGCCTACCCCGGTGCCCGAGGCTTCGTAGGCATTGCCTTCAGAATTCAAAAAGACAATACCTTCGAGTGCATCTACCTCCGCCCCAGCAATGCCAGAGCCATGGACCAGGCCCGTAGAAACCACACTTTACAATACATTGCCCACCCTGATTACCCATGGCACAAACTCAGAAAAGAAAGTCCCGAAATGTACGAATCCTATGTCGACCTCGTCCCAGGCGAATGGACAAAAGTCAAAATCGTTGTCAAAGATGAAAAAGCCCGCCTCTACGTTCACGGCAATACCCAACCCAACCTGGTAGTCAACGATCTGAAGCTGGGTGCCAATCAGCAAGGTCAAATTGGCCTCTGGATAGGCCCCGGCACAGAAGCCCATTTTACCAACCTCATTGTGAAAAGAGAAGAATAACTTCACTCTTACCCAGCTAATAAGTCTATCCCACCACTCTCTTCCATCTTCCTCCTTCCCAAAATTTAATTTTGGATGAAACGCCATTGATCATACTTCCACTAATAAAATTTTAAATATTCATACATTTCAATATTTTATATTGATTATCAGCACCCATTAAATAATCCGTAATATATTTTATACTTTTGGCGTAATATTATTTTATGCATGAAAAACATAGCCCAACATTATTATTATACCCCAATCCATTTACCAAACCGTATCAAGAATTGAACATTAGTAATTGACCATTAACCATTGAGCATTAATCATTGAACATTAACCATTGAACATTAATAATTGAACATTGATAATTGAACATTAATAATTAAACATTGATAATTGAACATTAATAATTGAACATTGATAATTGATAATTGAACATTGATAATTGAACATTGATAATTGATAATTGATAATTGACCATCGAAAACATTACTCACTTAATAAAACACTTTAACTATGAATTGGTATTTAAAAGTCCTTAAGCAATATGCAGACTTTAACGGCAGAGCCAGAAGATCAGAATACTGGATGTTTACCTTGATCAACGTTTTGATTATTGGAGTGCTCTATGTACTGATGTTTATGAGCGGTTCAGATGGCGGCGCAATGGCTATGGTTGCTATGGGTCTGGTTGCTATTTATTCACTGGCAATTTTGGTTCCCAGCTTAGCCGTGGCTGTACGCAGACTTCATGATGTAGGAAAAAGCGGATGGATGTTGCTTGTTGGCTTGATTCCATTCATTGGCAGTATTTGGCTATTGGTATTGTATTGCACTGACAGCCAGCCGGGCGACAATGAATACGGGCCCAATCCAAAGGAAGAATTGATATAAGCTGCTGCTATTTACCGGTGATAACAACCCCATCCCATTGTTGGTAAGTTGTTATCATCGGTTAAATTCTGTCCGACTCGAAACATATAAACGTAACTGCCATCTTTACAATTCTACCTATCGTATGCGCAATTACTATGCAATTCTCCTCTTTTTCTTATTTTACCCCTTCTCAACAACAACCGCGCAACCTACAACCTCTTCTCATTGGGTTTTATTTGAGGCAGAAGCCCTGTATAGAAACAATGAACTTTCCGATGCAACGACCAAATACTTACAGGCTTTTCAGGATACCCTGCCTTGTGTAAGTTGCCTGTTGGATGCCATACACTGCTCATCGGCTGCTTCAGAACCTAACGCCCTTCGGTTTTTTCTCACCAAAGGTTTCCAACTGGGTCTTACTGTTGAGGACTACTACCGCATATGGCCCAACCTCAGGACTACCCTCATTATTGATGATGTACTCGCCACCCTACCGATCGATTCATTGATCCAAAAATACCTTTCAAACCTGGACATTCAGCTCATCAAACAACTTTCCATCTTGCAAGACAGAGATCAACAGTACCGCAAAGAGGGTTTTGAAGACGATAAGGCTATGCTTATGGCAGATTCCATCAACTGGCTTGCACTCAACCAAATCATCGACTCCCTGGGCAGGTGGCCTGCTTATGATGAATTGGGCTTAGAGGGCAATGATTATCTCACTACCCTTGTGTACCATTTTGACCTCAGGCAAATGCAAAAAATATTGCCTTACCTGGTAGATGGTCTTAGAAAAAAACAAAACTTTATGGGCCATGAAGTACTCTACCAACTCGATCGCATAGGCATGGGTGAAGGCCTCGTGTATGGTATCGATGATCTTCTCCGGATCTATCCTTTATGCAAGCGCACTTTGATGAAAAACAACCTATACTGCCAGGCCTATGGAGAATGGTTCGATGAGATGGGCCACGATCAGCAATACTACCATACTCCCCTGGATCCCTGCATCTCCATACCACAAACAGATCGCATCCGAAATTTACTTTACCTGGACAGTCTGCAAAATAAAGACCACAGGACTCCCTGGGCTAAAACAGTTACCATCAAGGAGTTTGAAAGCCTGGTCAATTATTGAATTTGATATTTCCACTAGCATCATCTATAGGAATCATTTAACTTTATGTTCCATTGGCTAATCTTCAATGCCCTCGAGAAATGAAAACAGTTGTATGCACATTGCTATTTTGCCTTATGGCATCCCTTTTACCCGCCCAAATCTGGGATAGCCAAAACATTGAATTTGCCCTCCCCTCCCAAGGGTGGAGAATCAGACCTGTCGATAACAAAACAGCCTGGACTTTTGGTTTTACGATCACCGAAGATCCCTTTGAAGCCTGGGCTTTTACCGATAGTGAATTTACCTGCCAGCGAACCATAAATGGCGGAGAAAGCTGGGAAGAGCTGGATTTTAAAACCCTCGAACCGGGCTCCGGCTATATTTGCGATGTGGAAGGTGTGAGTGATAAAATTGCCTATATCTCTTATTACAACTACGACGAAGGTCCATTGCTCTACAAAACCAAAAACGGCGGACAAAGCTGGGCGGTTGACAATGCCGGAATGACCTACTTCCTCAACTGGGTACATTTTTATGATGCCAACAATGGTATTGCCTTTGGCGATCCCGGCGACGATGGTTTTTTTGAAATCAGTTATACCACCAATGGCGGCAACAGCTGGACCTTGATAGACAGCGATAAGAGCATCGAAAAGGCCTTTGATGATGAATACGGAGTCTATGGCGATTTTACGGTGGGAGGCTTCTTTATTTATACCCGATCGGATTACGACAGGATATTCTATTCAAAAGACAGAGGCAGATCATGGCAGGAAGCTGCAACCCTTTCTTTTGAAAACGCTGCCTTATGGGGATTGGCCGCCAACGACCAGGGATCCTTGTACGCAGCCTACAACACCGAAAATACCAATGCCTTTAAAATCTACAAAAGAGATCCCCTCACCGGCGACTGGACCAACGTGAGTCCATCCGATACAACGGGTTATTTGGCCGGCATGAGCACCATTCCGGGTACCAATACCCTGCTCATCAACAAACATTTTGACTTTGCCGACGACCAGACTTTTGTAACCCTGGCCAGCACAGATGGGGGAGCCAACTGGCTGGAAGTGTCCAAAAATCAGGGCTTCCGCACCGGCTTTACCTCCTTTTACAATGCCTCTGTGGGCTATGCCTGCGAGATTCCGGGCGATTACGACAGTCCTTCTGATAATGTATTTGTGTACAATGGTTCGCCTTTGACGGGTTTGTTATCACAAAATATATTGAACGGTAAAATGAACCTTTTCCCCAACCCGGCAACAGACAGAATCCATCTCAATTTTGATGCAGAGGAAGTAAACGAATATATTATTTTTATCCATGACAATCATGGAAAACTAATGTTACGCAAAGATCTGGCATCTTCAAAAGGCGTGCACGAGACCATACCCATAAACCCACTTCCAAGCGGAGAATATGTTGTTACTTTAAGCAATAAAAAAGGGTTCCGATCCATGGCATTTGTGAAACCATGATTGACATCTTTTTGTAAAGAGCAATACTAATCAACCATCCAACCGGTTCATTTTCAACGAATTTGTGTGAAATTAAAGGTTCCTGTGAAAGATTGTGAGTTGAAAGTTTTATATTTGTCTGACAATGCAGCCGCGAAAGCATCTCCATATCACCGTATGGGCTTTGGCCACCCTGATTCTGTTTACCGGATTCAGTAAGACATTTATTGTATTTAGTTTTGCTGCTAATCAGCACTACCTGGCAGCCAATGTTTGCGAAAATCGCAATAAACCCGAGTTGATGTGCAGTGGTAAATGTGTGCTCAATAAAGCCATACCCACAGATGCGCAAAAAGAAAATCACAAATTACCCATCAAACTGAAAGATCTGCCTGAATCTTTGTTATATGTCATAACTACTTCAATCGCTTTCAAGGCAGAAGGTAAAATTGAAAGTTTAAAAAAAGAAGTCATTTTTACCAGCGATTTTGGTGTCTCCAGTTATCTCTGTAAATTTTTCCATCCTCCGCGGTTTTAGAAGTAGGATTATTTAAATGGTTATGAATAGCCGGTTGGCATTCATAAGTGATTCGTGGCTCCTCTACCATTAATGGCTTGAGGCATTCACGGCTATCCGACATTCTCATAATTAAAAATTCTAAAATCATGATCAAACGAATATTGAATTTCGTTTCCATTAATATTTCTGAAACGAGAAACTTTGTAGTGACATTATTCTTTTTGAGTTTCACATTCATTTTATGGCTTTATTTGAGGCAAAACATCTGGGAAGCCCATCAACTATATCCCAGTGAAAGGGTTGATATCTATTTGAGGGATGGAGCTGCCTTCTATACCTGGCACCGGATGTTTTTTGCTTTTTTTTATATCTGGAGCATGTACTTTTTTACAACTTCTAAAAAAACGATTTATCCTTGGCTGGCCACCCTATTCTTTGTTGCTATTTCTCTGGCAGACACCGGTTTGCTGTACTATCATTATACAGATTATCAAATAAAATATCCGGATTGGATGGGCTCCATCGAATCTTACCACTTTAAATATTTAATTGAAAGTGTCCTGGCGATCTTGATCAACTTTTTGATACTCCGATTGATGACAACACCGCGGATAAAAGAAATCCGCAGTGCATTTTCATAAAATAAGCCTTTATTTAGTTTTGGGCGGGCCCTTTTTCCGGGGGGCCTGCCTCTTTTATGCTATGTGAGCGATCGCCTCCTTTACACTTCCATACTTTGCGAGTAGATTGGCAGCCGCTTCACGATCAACCCGACCTAACATCATCACCATTTCAATCCCCCTATTGACCAGCTTTTCATTGGTCAGCTGCATATTCACCATGCGGTTTCCTTTGACCCTGCCCAGCTTGATCATCACCGATGTAGATATCATATTCAGGATTAGCTTTTGGGCGGTGCCCGCCTTCATTCGCGTACTGCCGGTCACGTATTCCGGCCCCACCACACATTCTATAGGCAGCTTGGCTTCATGGGCAATGGGAGAGCCCAGATTGCAGCAAATGCAGGCGGTCATGATGCCTTCTTCGTTGCATTTTCTTAAGCCGTGCAAGACATAAGGCGTGGTTCCGCTTGCGGCTATACCTACTACCATGTCGCCCCCATGAATGCCATATGCCATCATATCCTCCCAGGCGGCTTCATGGCTGTCTTCTGCTTTTTCAACCGCCTTTCGGATCGCATTATCGCCACCGGCAATCAGCCCGATCACCCAGTCGAAAGGCACACCATACGTAGGAGGACACTCCGATGCATCGAGGATGCCCAGTCTGCCGCTGGTACCGGCTCCTATATAAAAGAGGCGACCTCCTTCTTTCATTCTTTCCCAGGCTGCTTCTACTACCTTTTCAATTTGAGGAATACAGTCCTGCACGGCCAACGCAACCTTTTGATCCTCGCGATTGATATCGGTGAGCAATTCACGGGTCGACTTGTGTTCAAGGCCGTCGTAGAGTGACTCCTGTTCTGTTGTTCTATGAAACATGCAATGAAAACTTTGTCCTCAAAGATAAGCCAAAGAGAGATAAGATGTGCTTAGAGCACCATCTCTTTGTAGGGTACAATGGTTGAAAGCCCTTTGCCCCCAAAATAAGACTGGATATAGTCTTTGTCGCCGGTAACCAGCACAAAGTCGCCACCCCAGGCTCCCAGCGATTTGATGGTGCCATCAAAATCTGCAAAGCGGGATGACTTAATGGTAGGAAAGCCCGTGTGTTTGTGAATGACCGCTTCGTGTTCTTCCAACAATTTTTTGAAAGAGGTGATATCCTTTACTTCCTGGATATTCTCCGTAATTTCTGTGATGGTTTTAACCAGGTTCTTTTTGTCTTTCACCGCTTTCAGGTAAGCC
>WBZP01002663.1_pt1 | contig 20222 bp, 15 predicted proteins | sample 5204301 | NCBI WGS metagenome assembly WBZP01 (sample SAMN12412401, study PRJNA552823) | activated sludge metagenome | isolation source: activated sludge from nitrification reactor of wastewater treatment plant... | place: USA: Pennsylvania | collected 2017
GTTGCGGATCGGCGGAATCATGGCGTGAAATCCTGGAAACGGGGCGCCCGGCCGGCAGCGCCTAGAGCGCCGAGCGCGGCCACTTCGGCCGGGCCGAGCAGCCGATCGGCGATCAGTTCGCCGGCGTGCGCGGCGTCGCCGGCGGCGCCATCCTCGGCGACGGCCGCGTCGGGCTCATCCTCGACGCGCCGGGCGTCATCGGCACCACGAACGACGAGAGCCGCGCGGCCTGAGGCCGCCCAATCCCCCACACGAAGGACGCGACCATGAGTGCAGCCGCAGCCACCGCCGATGCCCCCCGTTCGAGCCGACTCGACGGCGTCGCCGGCAAGTACCTGACGTTCGCCCTCGCCGGCGAGGAGTACGGCCTCTCGGTGCTGAAGGTACGCGAGATCATCAAGATCATGGAGATCACGCCGGTGCCCCAGGTGCCGCCGCACATCCGCGGCGTAATCAACCTGCGCGGCAAGGTGATCTCGGTGGTCGACCTGCGCCTCAAGTTCGGCTTCGAGGCCAAGGACTACGACGACCGCACCTGCATCATCGTCGTCGACACCATGACCGACAACGGGCCGGTGATGACCGGGGTGGTCGTCGACTCGGTGGCCGAGGTGCTGAACATCGCCGCCGACGAACTCGAGGAGACGCCCGACTTCGGCGGCCGCGTGCAGGTCGACGCCATCAAGGCCGTGGCCAAGGTGAAGGGCAAGGTCAAGATGCTCGTCGACATCGACCGGGCCCTGCAGGCCGGCTACTGACGGTCCGCTCCCGATGATCACCCAGGAACCGCCCCGCCTCACCGACACCGAGCTGCGCGCCATCGCGAAGCTCGTGTACGAGAAGAGCGGCATCGTCCTGCACGAGGGCAAACGCGAGCTCATCACGTCGCGGCTGCAGAAGCGGCTGCGGCACCTCGGCCTCGCCTCGTACGGCGCCTACCTCAAGATGGTGGCCGACGACGCCTCGGGCGCCGAGCTGGTGACGCTGCTCGACTCGATCGCCACCAACCACACGCACTTCTTCCGCGAGGCGAAGCACTTCGAGCTGCTGACCGCCAGGGTGCTGGCCTCGGCCGCGTTCGCGCAGGGCCGCGAGCTACGGGGCTGGTGCGCCGCCTGCTCGACCGGCGAAGAGCCCTACACGATCCTGATGTCACTGCTCGAGGCCGGCGTACCCCGCGTGAAGCTGCTGGCCTCCGACATGTCGACCAAGGCGCTGGCCACCGCGCGTCAGGGCGTCTATCGCCTGGAACGCATGCAGGAAGTGCCGCGCCCGCTGCTCCACAAGTACTTCCAGAAGGGGATGGGCGCGCAGGCCGGCCTCGCCCGCGTGCACCCCGATGTGCGGCGGATGGTCGACTTCCAGCAGCTGAACCTGCTCGAGGTGACCTCGCTCGGCCAGGCGTTCGACTTCATCTTCTGCCGCAACGTGATGATCTACTTCGACAAGGCCGTGCAGCAGCGCGTCGTCGCCATGCTCGAGCGGCACCTGGCGCCTGGCGGCTATCTGTTCATCGCGCACTCCGAGAGCCTCAACGGCATCACGCACGGTCTGACCACCATCGCGCCGGCGGCGTTCCAGCGGAGGGCCGCCTGATGGCCGCCCCGCTGCTCATGCCCCGGACGGCGGGCAAGCTCATCGTCGGCATCGGCGAGTTCGCCGTCACCGACCAGCCGGGCGGTTCGATCGTGACCCATGCCCTCGGCAGCTGCATTGCCGTGTGCATCTGGGATCCAGCGGCGCGCGTCGCCGGCCTGCTGCACTTCCTGCTCGCCGACTCGAAGATCAATCCCGAGCGGGCCCGCCAGCAGGTGGGAACCTTCGCCGACACCGGCATCCCCGCCCTGTTCCAGGAGGCCTACAAGCTGGGCCTCGACAAGAAGCGAGCCGAGGTCCGCCTGGTCGGCGGCGCCGAGATCGCGACGGCGGCGTCGCCGTCGAACCTGCAGGTGGGCAAGCGGAACATCCTCGCCGCCCGCAACCTGCTGTGGAAGAACGGCGTGATGATTCGCGCGGAAGCCACGGGCGGCAACGTGCCGCGCACCGTGCGCATCAGCGCCGACGACGGCCGCGTCGAGGTGAGCACCGGCCGCGACGCGCACCTGCTGGTCTAGGAGAGATGACGATGCACCCCGAACCAAGGCCGGACGCGGCCGCCCCGAACGTCCTGATCGTGGACGACTCCACGATGATGCGCACGATGATCAAGCGCGTCATGGGCGTGGCAGGCCTGCCGATCGGCGCCATCTACGAAGCCGCCAATGGCGAGGAAGCGCTCGAGATGCTCGAGCACCACGACGTGCGGTTCGTCTTCACCGACATCAACATGCCGGTCATGAACGGCGCCGAGCTGCTGCGGGCCATGCAGGCGCGGCCCGAGTGGCAGCACATCGTGCGCGTGATCATCTCGACCGACGGGTCGGAGGCACGCCGCAGCGAGGTGGCCGGTCTCGGCGTGAAGATGTACGTGGAGAAACCCTTTCGCCCCGAGGTGATGCGTGATGTCCTCTCCGAGCTCACACCTGCTGCCGCTGGACGCTGACGCCCGGGCGGCGCTGGGCGCCGCCGCGGTCAACGTCGCCGAGGACAGCCTGTTCGCGTTCGCCGAGCCGTGCTCGGCCGACGCCCTGGCCGTCACGCTCGACGCCCGGCCCGACGGCGAACCGTGGATGGCGGCGATGGTGCGCTTCCGCGGCCCGTTCCATGGCGACGCCGAGGTGACCCTGCCGCGGGCGCTGGCCGAGGAGCTGTGCGCGTCGTTCAGCGGCGCCGACCCGTCGGAGCTCGAACCGCAGCACGTCGCCGACTTCACGGGTGAGTTCGCCAACATGGCCTGCGGCCTGTGGCTCACGCGCACACACGGCCAGGCGCGCTTCGACCTCGAGGCGCCGCTCGTGCACGAGTACGTCCGCACGAGCGCCGCGGTGCCCGACGACGCGTTCGGCATGTTGGTGAACGATGCGCCGGTGATCGTCACGCTGCGTCGATCGGAAGGACGGCACTGAGATGAGCGCGCCCGGACGCACGCGGGTGCTGATCGTCGACGACTCCGCGGTGGTGCGGAAGCTGCTCGGCGACGCGCTGCGCAAACACGAGGACATCGAGGTGGTCGGCGGTGCTGCCGACCCCTACGTGGCACGCGAGATGATCCTGCAGCACAAGCCCGACGTGCTGACGCTCGACATCGAGATGCCGCGGATGGACGGCTTGAGCTTCCTGCGGAAGCTCATGGAACACCATCCCGTGCCGGCCATCGTGGTGAGTTCCCTGACCCAGACCGGCTCTGCGGCCAGTGTCGAGGCGCTGCGCATCGGGGCCATCGACGTCATCGCCAAGCCCGGCGGCCCGACCGAGGTCGGCCAGGTGGCCGAACGCGTCGCCGAGCGGATCCGCGCCCTGCGCCAGCGGCCGATCGTGCTCACGCGCCGCGTGTCGGCGCCGCCCACGCACGCCGCCGCGCCGCTGGCCGGCTCTGCGAAGAACGCCCGCGGCCTCATCGCCGTGGGCGCCTCGACCGGCGGCACGCAGGCCATCGAGGCGTTCCTCACCCGGCTGCCGGCCGACGTGCCGCCCATCGTCATCACCCAGCACATGCCGGCGGGCTTCACGAAGGCCTTCGCCGAGCGGCTCGACACGGTGTGTCCGATGCACGTCACGGAGGCGAAGGGGGGCGAGCTGCTGGAACGCGGCACCGCGTACGTCGCGCCGGGCGGGTACCACATGGTGATCGACCGGACCGGCCTCGAGCTGCGGACACGGCTCACGCAGGGTCCGCAGGTGCACCACCAGCGGCCGGCGGTGGACGTGATGTTCGAGTCGATCGCAAAGCTGAACGGCCTGCCGGTGGTGGGCCTGCTGCTCACGGGCATGGGCGCCGACGGTGCCGACGGCATGGTGGCGCTGCGGCGCGCCGGCGCGGAGACGATCGCCGAAGCCGAGGAATCGTGCATCGTCTTCGGCATGCCGAAGGAAGCGATTGCGCGCGGCGGCGCGGTGCACGTGGCGCAACTGCTGGCGATCCCTGCCCTGGCCATCGACTGCCTGGCGCGCGCCAACCGGCCGCGCGAGCACCGCACGGTGGCATAATCGGGCGCGGCGGTTCGCCGCGCCCGTGACCTTCGACGCCCTCGCTTCCGCCCTCACCGCGCGTCCGCGCGTGCCGCTCGCCCTGCAGCCCACGCCGCTCGAAGACGCAGTGCGCCTGCGCGAGGCGCTCGGCGGCCGCGCCACCTGCCCTCGCATCCTCGTCAAGCGCGACGACCTCACCGGCCTCGGTCTCGGCGGCAACAAGGCGCGCAAGCTCGAGTTCCTCATGGGCGAGGCGCTGGCCGAGCGCGCCACCACGGTGGTCACGACCGGCGCCGTGCAGTCGAACCACGCCCGCATGACCGCGGCAGCGGCGCGCCGCTGCGGTCTGGGCTGCGATCTCGTGCTCACCGCCACCGACGAGTCGCCGGCGATCGAGGGCAACCTGCTCCTCGATCGGCTGTTCGACGCCCGCGTACACTTCGTGCCCGCCGTCGACCCGATGTTCGCCGTGGGGCAGGACGAGGCCGTCGTCGCCCGCCTCGTCGACGAGCAGCGCATGCTCGGCGGCCGCCCGTACGTGATTCCCGTCGGCGGCTCGAGCGCCACCGGCGCGCTCGGCTACGTGGCCGGCACCCTCGAACTGGCGCGGCAGCTCGCCGCGCTGGGGGTGTCACCGCGCCGGGTGTACTACGCGAGCGGTTCGCGCGGCACGCAGGCCGGCCTCACGCTCGGCGCGCACCTGCTGCGGATGCCGTACGAGCTGTACGGCGTGGCGGTCAGCGCGGGCGAGCCGGAAAAGATCGAGCGCGCCCGGCGCGCCGCCCGCGAGGCCGCCGCGGTGCTCGGCGAGGACGACTCGGTGACGGGTGCCCGCTTCTTCACCGACCAGGCGTTCATCGGCAACGGCTACGGCATCCCATCCGAGGCCGGCGTCGAGGCGCTGCGGCTGGCGGCCCGCACCGAGGCCCTGGTGCTCGACCTCGCCTACACCTCGAAGGCGTTCGCCGCGCTGGTCGCACACGTGCGCTCGGGCGAGCTCGCGCCGTCCGACACGGTGCTGTTCCTGCACACCGGCGGCTCGCCGGCGACGCTCACCACCAGGGCCGCCGCGCACCTCGCCGCGGCGGCCGGGTGGCAGAATTCGTAACGCCTGCACGGATCGGCGTGTTCAGATTCTGCGCACCGTGTGCCCTCCTGGGGCAGTAGCCACCTAAACAACTGAAGACACGGCACTTACGCGGTGCCGAATGTGACCGTGCAGCGGGGGCTGTTCTGCATCAGGACAGCGACCAAAGGCCGATCTTCCACCCCGCCGCGCGCGTCCCGGCTCGCCCCGGGTGCAGCGTTGCGCACCCACCCTCACTTTTCCTCGCAAACCCGCACCTCGCGCAATTCCGTCGGCGCACCCCACAGATCTGGCAGCGGCCTTGCGAATAGAGGCCGCATGACCACTCTCTCCCCGTTCGCTTCGACGGCCTGGCGCCGTTCTGCGACCGTGGCCCTCGTCGCGGCGGCCGTGCTGTTCGGCCTGTCCACGACGGAGGCTTCGGCGCAGCGCCGCTTCAAGCCGGTTCGCAGCGATGAAGTGAAGTTCGACACCCTGCTCCGCGACGTCGCCAGTGACGACTCGGACGTGCCCGTCATCGTGGAATTCAACGACGACAAGGACGCCGACAAGCTCATCCGAGAAGAGGGCGGCCGGTCGCGCGGCACCCTCAAGAGCATGCGCGGCCGCATGACCCGCATGAACAAGCGCACGCTGCGCCGCCTGGCGCGGCACGGCGCCATCAAGCGGGTGGTCTACGACCGGCCGGTCGAAGCGCTGCTGGGCCGCACCTCGGCCACCACGGGCGCCCTCGCCGTGCAGCGTCTGCTCGGCCTGACGGGCGCCGGCATCGGCGTCGCGGTCATCGACTCGGGCGTGGCGCCGAACCACGACGACCTGCGCTACGCCGGCAGCTCGGCGCAGCGCATCGTGAAGTTCGTGGACTTCGTCGGCACCTCGACGACGGCCTACGACGACTGGGGTCACGGCACGCACGTGGCCGGCATCATCGCCGGCAACGGCTACGACAGCTTCGGCGTCCGCGCCGGCGTCGCGCCCGCCGCCACGCTCATCGCGCTCAAGGCGCTCGATCGCGACGGCAAGGGCCGCATCAGCTCGATCATCGCGGCCCTCGACTGGGTGGTCGCCAACCGCGTCGCCTACAACATCCGCGTCGTCAACATGTCGCTCGGCGCCGGCGTGTTCGAGTCGTTCAACACCGACCCGCTCACGCTTGCCGCCAAGCGCGCGGTCGACGCCGGCATCGTGGTGGTGGCGGCGGCCGGCAACATCGGCAAGAACGCCGCCGGCGAGGTGCAGTACGGCGCCATCACGGCGCCCGGCAACGCGCCCTGGGTGCTCACCGTCGGCGCCGCCGACGGCAAGGGCAACCTGAACCGCGACGACGACGACGTCGCCCTTTACAGCTCGCGCGGCCCGACGGCGCACGACTTCATCGCCAAGCCCGACCTGGTGGCGCCCGGCACCGGCGTGGCCTCGCTGGCGAGCCCGAACAGCAAGATGTACGTGGAGAAGCCGCAGCTGCTGCTGGCTGGCCTCCGCGTCACGCCGTTCAAGCCCTACATGACGCTGAGCGGCACCAGCATGGCCGCGCCGGCCGTGTCGGGCACGGTGGCCCTGATGCTCCAGGCCAACCCGACCCTCACGCCGAACATGGTGAAAGCCATCCTGCAGTACACGGCTACCGCCAAGGCCGGCGTCGACGTGCTCTCGCAGGGTGCCGGCTTCATGGACGCCCGCAGCGCGGTCACGCTGGCACAGTATTTCCGCGCCGCGCGGCCGGGCAGCCGCTACCCGATGGGCTCGAACTGGAGCCGCCGCATCGTGTGGGGCACCCGGATGGTCAGCGGCGGCATCCTCACGCCGAATGCCAACGCCTACGGCAAGAACATCGTCTGGGGCGCCAAGGCCACGCCGAACGGCCAGAACATCGTCTGGGGCGAGAACTGCTCCAACACGAACTGCTCGAACATGTTCTGGGGCAACAACATCGTCTGGGGCGAAAACATCGTCTGGGGTGAAAGCGAAGACCTCACGCTGTGGGGCCAGGCGCAGGGCAACAACATCGTCTGGGGCGAGAACATCGTGTGGGGCGAGGCGAAGAACATCGTCTGGGGCGAAGACTGCGGCGGCGCCGACTGCACGCAGACGATCTGGGGCACGCGCGGACAGTCCGCGGGCCTGAACATCGTGTGGGGCGAGTCCGAAGGGCTCAACATCGTCTGGGGCGAGAACATCGTCTGGGGCGAAAACATCGTCTGGGGCGAAAGCACCGACCCGGACGGCTCGTGGGGCAGCTCGGCCCCGGCCGACGCCAGCTACGGCGACGAGTCGAACGACCTGCTGCTCTTCGATGCCGCAGCCTGGGACGCCGCCAACAACCCCGAACTCGCCGTCGAACCGGTGGTCGCCCCCGTCATCACCGTCGTGCAGACGCCTGGAGGGCCCTTCTAATGGAGAAGATGCCGTTCTCGGAGTCGCTGCACGCGACCCTGCCCGCCGTGGAGTTCCCGGCGGCGCACGAATCGACCTCCACCGACTGGCGGCAGCAGCTGCCGGTGCTCACGGCCGGCGCCGTCACCCTGCGCCAGCTTCGCGACAGCGACGCCGAGTCGCTGTGCGAACTGCTCACGACCGAGGAAGTGGCGCGCTTCATCTCGCCGCCTCCGACCTCGGTGGAAGGTTTCCGGCGCTTCATCGCCTGGACGCGTCATGAACAGGCCGCGGGCCGCTACGCCTGCTTCGCCGTCGTGCCGGCCGGCATGGACACCGCCGTGGGCATCTTCCAGGTGCGCCAGCTCGACGCCACGTTCGACACCGCCGAGTGGGGCTTCGTGATCGGCTCGCCCTACTGGGGCACCGGGCTCTTCACGTCAGGCGCCCGCCTGGTGGTCGACTTCGCCTTCGAGCAGGTCGGCGTCCGCCGGCTCGAGGCGCGGGCGGCCGTGAAGAACGGCCGCGGCAACGGCGCGCTGGCGAAGATCGGCGCCGTGCGCGAGGCCGTGCGGCGGCAGTCGTTCCAGCGCCACGGCGAGGCGCACGACCAGCACCTGTGGTCGATCCTCGTCGAGGACTGGAAGGCCGCCTCGAACGTCTACTTCGAGCGCGTCCACTAGTCCGGCGTCTGGCTCCCCCCGACACCGGTCCGACGGCCGGGCTGCCTCACGGCAGTCCGGCCGTTCGGCTGTACGGCTCGACGGTCCGGCTGCCCGGTTACACGGTTGACGTGCTCACCGGTCATTCGCACAACTTTCCGCGCCGAAAGGCGAAAGCGCGCCGGTGACATTCCGAGACGCGAACCGGATTGGCTGAGCCCAACCCCATGTGTTTCAATTGGGGTTCCCCGTGAACGCGATCTTCCTGCCTCGTCCCGCCGCGGGGTGCCTGGCGCTCGTGGCCGCGCTCGTCCTGTGCGCGGCCGCCGCCGCCCAGGCACAGCCTGCTGTGGATGCCGTCAGCCCCGCTCCAGCCGGGCAGCCCGAGATCGTGATGACGCGCGACGCCAGCGGCCGCGCCACCGTGCGCGCCACCCGGCTCACCGGCGACTTCTCGCTCGACGGCAAGCTCACCGAAGCCGTCTATGGCACCGTCACGCCGCTGGGCGACTTCGTGCAGCAGGAGCCGCTCGAGGGGCAGCCCGCGACCGAGAAGACCGAAGCCTGGATCTTCTACGACGACACCAACGTCTACGTCGCCGCAAAGATGTTCGAATCGGAGCCCACCCGCCGGGTCGCCAGCGAGATGCGCCGCGACTCGACGAACATGTTCAACAACGACCACTTCGCGGTGCTGTTCGATACCTTCAACGACCACCGCAACGGCTTCGGCTTCTCGGCCAATCGTCTCGGCGGCCTGTTCGACTGGGCGGCCACCAACGAGCAGCCCAGCTCGAACTGGAACGGCCTGTGGATGGCCAAGGCCGAAGACTTCGACGGCGGCTGGTCGATCGAGATGCGGATTCCCTTCCGCTCGCTGCGCTTCAAGGAAGGCGGCGAGGTGTGGAACGTGAACCTGCGCCGCATGGTGCGCTGGAAGAACGAGATCTCGTTCCTCATGCCGGTGCCGCGGTCGTGGGGCCGCCGCGGCCTGAACAAGCTCTCGGACGCCGCCGCGCTCACCGGCCTGCAGCCGGCCACCCGCTCGATCAACCTCGACGTGAAGCCCTACGCGCTCGGTTCGGTGCTGACCAACCGCGCCGCCACGCCGCCATTCGCCAACCGCGGCGACGCCAACTTCGGCGTCGACGCCAAGTGGGGCATCACGCAGCAGTTCGTCGCTGACTTCAGCTACAACACCGATTTCGCACAGGTCGAAGACGACGATGCACAGGTGAACCTCACCCGCTTCTCGCTCTTCTTCCCCGAGAAGCGCGACTTCTTCCTCGAGGGCCAGGACGCGTTTGCGTTCGGCGGCGTGGGCGGGGGTGGCGGCGGGGGCGGCGGCGGCGGCGGCGGCGGTGGTGGTGGAGGGGGCGGCGGCGGGAATGGCGGTCCCGGCGGCGGCAACAACCTCACGCCGATCCTGTTCTACAGCCGCCGCATCGGCCTGTCCGACGGCGTCGTGGTGCCGCTGCTCGTCGGCGGCCGCGTGCTCGGCCGCAGCGGCCCGTGGCAGGTGGGCGCGCTGTCGATGGAAACCAACGACGTGCCGTCGGCCAACGTGCCGATGACGAACTTCTCGGTGCTGCGCGTGAACCGCGACGTGCTGAGCCGCAGCCGCATCGGCCTGGTGGCCACGAGCCGGCGGCCCTCGTCGGGCGCGACGCCCAACAACTACGCCGGCGGCGTCGACGCGCAGTTCAACCTGCTGAGCGACATCTTCATCAACGCCTACTGGGCCAAGACGCAGACCGACGGCAAGGACCGCAACGACCAGAGCTACCGTGGCCGCTTCGACTGGAATGCCGACCGCTACGGCGTGCAGTACGAGCACCTGTTCGTCGGCGAAGACTTCACGCCCGAAGTCGGCTTCATGCGGCGCACGGCGTTCCGGCGCAACTACGGGCAGCTCCGCTTCAGTCCCCGACCGAAGAACCTCAAGGGCGTGCGCAAGCTGACCTACCAGGGCAGTGCGGACCGGATCAGTGGCTCGTTGAGCGGCCAGGTCGAAAGCGAGGAGTACCAGGGCACGTTCAACGTCGAGTTCAACAACGGCGACTTCCTGAACGTGGAGGCGACCCAGGCCTACGAAGCCCTGGCGGCCCCGTTCGAAGTGGCGCGCGGCGTCACGGTGCCGGTCGGCGGCTACCGCTTCAACCAGACCAAGCTGCAGTACACGATGGGCCTGCAGCGCCGCGTCAGCGGCGGCCTCACGCTCGGCTACGGCGGCTTCTACGACGGCACGCTGTCGGAAGTGACCTGGCGCGGCCGCATCGAGTTCACGCCGCAGTTCAACGCCGAGCCCACCGTGTCGTGGAACCGCGTGGACGGCCCGTACGGCAGCGGCAACTCGAATCTGCTCGGCTCGCGCCTCACCTACACCGTCACGCCGCGCATGTTCGTCGCCGCACTGGTGCAGTACCAGTCGCGCACGCAATCGATGAGCACCAACGTGCGGTTTCGCTGGGAATACAAGCTGGGCAGCGAACTCTTCGTGGTCTACAGCGACGGCCGCACCACGACCCGCCCCGGCTACCCCGACCTGGAGAACCGCTCCGTGGTCGTGAAGCTCACCCGGCTGTTCCGCTGGTAGGTCCGCTCACGCGCCGGCCAGCGCCAGCGCGCGGCCGAGCACGTCGACCAGCGTCGCCGAGTGCGCGCGGGTGAACGTCATCGGCGGACGCAGTTTCACGACGTTGTCGAGCGGGCCGTCGGTGCCCATCAGCACGCCAAGATCGAGGGCGTGGCGCACCACCGCCGCCGCCGTCGCCGGGTCGTGCCGCTTCGAGCGGCGATCCGTCACCATCTCGAGGCCGAAGAAGAGCCCCTGCCCGCGCACGTCGCCGACGCGCGGATGCTGATCGGCCAGGGCGCGGAACTGGTCCAGCAGCCAGGTCCCCTCGACGCGCGCATTCTCCATCAGGTCCTGGTCCGCGATCACGTCGAGCACCGCGAGCCCGACGGCCATCGACACCGGATTGCCGCCGAAGGTGTTGAAGTACTCCATGCCGTTCGCGAACGCGTCAGCGATGGCGCGGGTGGTCGCGACGACGCCCAGCGGATGCCCGGCGCCGGCCGGCTTCCCCATCGTCACCACGTCGGGCACGACGCCGTGTGCTTCGAACGCCCACAGGTGGGTGCCGATCCGTCCGAAGCCCACCTGCACTTCGTCGGCGATGCACAGCCCGCCCATCGCCCGCACCGCCGCATGCACCTCCGCCAGGTAGCCCTCGGGCAGGAACACCTGCCCGCCGACGCTGGGGATGGTCTCGGCGATGAAGCCCGCCGGCAACACGCCTGACGCGGCCAGCGCCGCCAGATCGCGCCGGGCCGCGGCCGCGAATCGCGCCGGCTGCTCGAATGCCGGCCAGTCGTCGGGGGCGCGATAGGGTTCCGGCAGCGGCAACTCGTGCACGAACGACGGACGGCCGGCGCCCCCAGCCCGTTTGTACTTGTAAGGGCTGATCTCGATGAGCGCCTGCGTGTGGCCGTGGTACGCCCAGTCGAGCACCACCATGTCGCGACGCCCCGTCGCCGTCCGCACGAGGCGCAGCGCCAGGTCGTTCGCCTCGCTGCCGGAGTTCACGAAGAAGAACGTGTCGAGTGACGGCGGCAGCGTGGCGCGCAGCCGCTCGGCGTAGGCGACGACGTTCTCGTGCAGGTAGCGCGTGTTGGTGTTGAGCCGTGCCGCCTGCGCGGCCAACGCCGCCACCACCCGCGGATGCGCGTGGCCGACGTGCGCCACGTTGTTGTAGCAGTCGAGATAGCGGCGTCCATCGGCGGCCACCAGCCACACGTCATCGCCCTGCACGATGTGCAGCGGCGTGGCGTAGCTCAGCTTCACGTTGCGCCCGAGCCTGGCGGCGCGCGCCGCGGCCACCGCCGCCGTGGGCTGCCGAGCCGGCAATGCCGACGCGCCGCAGGCGCGGGCGATCGCCGCCGGCAGCCGCGCGCCCTCGACGGAGGTCAGCCACTGCAACAGGTCCCACGCCGGCGCTTCGCTGACGAAGAAGTACGGGTCGTCGCTCGTCGCCTGCCGCTTCGCCGAAATCGACACGCTGATCGCCAGCCGCGCCGCGACGAGATCCGGCAACAACGCCTGCTCGGCGCTGGTCAACGGCAGGGCCTCGTGGAAGCCGCGGACGATCGCCTCGGCGGCCACCGCCGGATCGCCGGCACCCAGCATCGCGTAGGCGGCCGCCACCGCCAGGTCGGCGACGGTGGGCGCGAACACCGCGTCGCCGACGTCGATGAGTCCGCTCACCGCCCGCCCGGCCTCGTCGACCAGCACGTTCCAGTCGTTGGCGTCGTTATGGATCACCGAATGCCGAAGGCGCGGCAGTGCCGGCGCGACGTGGGAGTCGAAGCGATCGAGCACGCCGGCGAGCAATGCCCGGCGGCCCTCATCGCGCACGGCGGCGACCCGCAGGCGCGCCCGCGGCGTCTCGGCGATGTGCCAGTCGAAGGCGCGAAACGCCCCGGGGTGACCGAAACTCAGCAGCGCCGCGTCGAGGCGCCCGAGGGTGCGTCCGAGGGCCTGCCACAGGGCCGCCGACGCGGTGACGTTCGCCATCGGCGTGCCGGGCAGGTAGGTGACGACGCGCAGCGCATGCGCCTCACCCGCGGGACCGATCGCCGTGGCGACGTCGGCGCCGTCGAGCGCCGGCACCACGCGCGGCAGCGGGAGCTCGGGTGCGCAGGCCGCCACGTGCCGCAGCAGCGCGGTCTGGAACGCCATGGCCGCGGGCGGCTCGGCGGCGTTCACGATCTTGAAGGTGAACGCCGTTGCGCCGGTCTCCACGTGGAAGTTCTGGTCGCGTTCGCTGTCGAGCGGCGCGAGCGAGCCGTCGATGCCGAAGTGCGCGCGCAGCAGCGCACTGGCGGCGTCGGAGGTGAACGACGGCCGCGGATGGTCGATGAGAGCCCCGCCCATGGTCATGCGGTCGCAGCTTACCAGCGGCCTGACCGATAATGGTGCGGATATGGCCGCCCGTACCTGGCAGCGCACCGCCCTGCTCGCGCTGTTGATGGCCCTCGTCACGATCGGCCTGGCGGCGGTCGCCAGCGAAGTCCTGCTGCGCGTGGTCTACCGCGACGCCGGCCGCCGCACGCTGGGCGGCCCGGGTGGACAGCCGTTCGAGCACACGTTCCTCGATCCCGAGAAGGAGCAACGCGGCCCGGCGGCGAGCGGACCGAAGGCGGCCGGGGTGCAGCGTGTGATGGTGCTGGGCGACTCGATCACGTGGGGGCAGGGCGTGCCGGCGTGGACCGACACCTGGCCCGCGAAGCTGCTGGCGGCGCTCAACGCCCGGGGCCCGGCGTACGACATGGCGGTGTTCGCGCGCCCCGGCCGTGAGATCGACGGACACGTCGCCGCCATCGAATCCGCCGCCGCCGACGTGTCGCCCGACATCGTCGTCTACCAGTGGTACAACAACGACGTCGAGCTCGTGAAGACGGGCCGGCCGGCGGGCCACCGCGGCTGGCGCGGCTGGTCGGGCCACGAGACCCTGAAGCGCTGGTCGTACCTCTACTTCGCGCTCGACTTCGCCTTCGATGCGTTCCTGCCGCAGGCCGGGCGGTCGTACGTGCAGTATCTCGAAGAGGACTACGCCGAGGGCACGGCGGGCTGGCGCGCCTTCACCCAGGCGTTCCACACCTGGGCCGCCTGGGCCACCGGCTACGCGAACCGCACCATCGTGTTGCTGTATCCGCCGGTGCCGAACACCGCGCTCACCGATCTGCGCAGGCGCGTGGCTGCACTGGCCGAAGGTCAGGTCCTGGGGGTGGCGCCGGCGCAGATGACACACGACATCGGTGCCCCCAGCGCGTCAGCGGATGCTCTGTCGTCGGGTGGTGCCGCTGGCGTCCTCGCGCGCACACCCGGCGTGGTGCTGGCGCACGGCTCCTACGTCGCCACCGTGCAGATGCGCCTGGATGCGCCGGCCACCGGCGCCGTGGCCCGCGTGGGTGTATCGCGGGTCGGCACGGCCGCCGTGGCGGCGTTCGACGTGGACGCGGCGACGCTCACACCCGGCTCGTGGTCGACGGTGCGCGTGCCGTTCACGCTCGACGGCCACGTGTCGACCGGCGTGTCGCTGTACGTCACCGCGCTCGGCGCCGCCCCGCTCTCGGTCGGCGCCGTGGCGTTGCCGGTGCGCTACGGCATCGAGGTGGTCGACCTGCAGCCGCATTTCGGCGAGATGAACACCGCCGCCAGCCTGTTCGATGCGCACCCGAACGCGGCCGCCCACGCCGTGATCGCACGGGTGGTCGCCGAGCAGATCGCGCATCCACCGGCGCGCTGACGCCCTCAGGCGGGTGGCGGCGCCGCCGGGTCGCCACGCACCCGGTCGACCAGGCGGGTGGCAAACGCCGACAGGCGCCAGGCGCCGAGCCCCGCCAGGACGAAGATGAAGGGATCCGCAGGCAGGCGGAAGCGGTCCTGCGGCACCTGGGTGATCGCCGGTATCAGCGTGAGGTAGGCGATGGTCATGACCAGCAGCCAGATGCCCGGCTCGAGCGCCTCGATCGTGCACACCTCCAGCACCGCCATCGCGACCAGCGGCGCCATCGGCACCTGCCAATCCTCCACGAAGCGAACGACAGCGGGTCGCACGGCGGATCGCCGAGCGGGAACGTTCGGAAACCCTGGCAGCGACTCGCCCTCCGTGCGCCCGCTGCAGAGGTACCGGCCGACGCCCGACGGACACGAGTGCACCCCGGTGCCCGGAGCCGCGATCTGCCGCACCCATTGGCGCACCGTGCCGCCCGCGAATGCCACGGGATGCGCCCGCACGGTCTCGAGCGCGAACCGGTACATCGCGTCGTCGGCCTGTGCGCCCGAGTACCGGCGGCCGAAGTTCAGCTCGTCGCGTACGCGGTTGGCACTCCAGTGTTCCGCCGTCGCCACCGCCCACAGCGCTCGCAGTTCGGGATACGCCGACGATGCCGGGGGCTCGAGCCGATCCACATCGAACACGCGCGTGTAGAGGCCCATCCCGCGCCCCAGCGCCACACCGAAGAACCCGTACTCGCGCTGGTTCACACCCATCCACCACAGCACCGGCACGGCATGGCTGGCGAGCATGATGGCGGCCAGCGCGACACGATTTCGCCAGGGCCCGCGCCGCAGCAGGCAGGCCGAGAGCGGTATTAGCACGTAGAGCTGCGCCACCGGACGCACCAGCACGAGCAGCGCCGCCGCCAGCCCCACCGCCCCCGCACGCCACCACGCGGGGTGCTCGACGAGCCGCACCGCCAGCCAGATCGTGACCGCGAGCGCCAGCGTGAATGCCGTCTCGGTGAGCACCGAGGCCTCGTAGAAGATCTGCAGCCCGTGCAGCGAGAACAGTAGCCCCGCAGCCAGCGCCACGAGTGGCGACGCGAGGCGACGGGCCGTCCGGTAGACGAGCAGGGCCGAGACCAGTCCCATCAGCATCTGCACCGCGACCAGCCAGACACCGGTGGACGCCGCCGCGCCGGCGTGCGTCAGCGCCGCCAGGATCCACGGGTAGACGAACGTGCGATAGGCGTCGTGCTGCATCCAGCGGCCGGCGAGGACCTGCTCCGCGGTGTGGTGGAACACCGAGGAATCGGGCCACAGAATGGCCGGGGTCGACGCGAGGGTCGCGATGCGCACGGTCAGACCGGCGCCGGCGATCGCCAGCATCGCCATGGCCGGCCGCTCGAGCGCGACGAGGACGTGCCCGATCGCGGCCCCGCCCCGCGATGCCGCCACACGCCGCAGCCACGGCCACACGCCGAGGAACACGCCGCCGCTGGCGGCCAGCGCGAGGAGCGTCGCAGCGACGGGACGCAGAGGCCGCCACCGGTATTCGGTGTACGACATCGCATCGGGCACGAGCTGGCGAGGCAGGAAGGTTCGCAGCGGCGCGCCGTCTGTCGCCCACAGCACGTGCAGCGACGAATGTTCGCCCGCCTGGAAGTAGCGCACGCGCATCGGATGCAAGCCCGGCTCGAGGCGGCGGCGCCCTTCGCCGCGCCGCAGACGATGCGGCCCGTCGTTGTCCACGAGCAGGGTGCCGTCGAGTTCCAGGGTCGATCCATCGTCGGAGTCGAGGGCGAAGACGTAGTCGCCCGGCGTGTCCACCGCGAGGAACCCGCGCCACTCGATCGAGAACGCCGGCCAGAGCGGGAACGGGTTGCGTCCGATCAGGTCGTTCGACAAGCTGGCGTCGAGATCCTCGTAGGCGGGCGGGCCCTGCCACGACGGGTTGCGCCACGCGGCCAGGCGCAGACCGTCGTCGTAGCGCCAGCGCTCGCCGATGGCGAACGCCAGGAGGACGGCCAGCGTCCAGTAGACGGCGGCCAGGCAGCGGGAAACGCGATGGGCAGGCATGCGAAGGGGCCTGGGACACGTGCGTCCGGCGAGCCTCGGACGCAGCTCGGCGGTGACGGGCCGACGGCTGTATGATCACAAGTCCGAGCGACCGACGGCGTGAAAAGCCTGTTTTTCCCGAAGAAATTCGCCGCCGCCCTGGCGGCCGCGGCACTCGCCAGCGGCTGCGGCGGCGACACCACCACCAGCCCGACCCCGCCGCCACCCGCGCAACTGGCGCTCAGCTGCCCGTCGTCGTTCGGGGTGGTGTCACCCTCGAACGTCGGCGTCGCGGTGAACTACACGACGCCGGTCGCCACCGGCGGCCAGGCGCCCGTGGCCGTTGCCTGCACGCCCATCTCCGGCCAGCTCTTCGCGCCCGGCATCACCACGGTCACCTGCACGGCCCGCGATGCCGTGTTCCTCACGGCGTCCTGCTCGTTCGCCATCACGGTCACGGTGCCGCCGCGCCTGTCCCGCACCACCTTCCTCGCCTTCGGCGACAGCATCACGGCCGGGGAAGTCACCGTGCCGGTGGGCACGGCGCTCTCCACCGGCGAGCCCGCCTACAAGCAGGTCGTCGTGCCGGCCGCGTCGTATCCGGCGGTGCTGGACGGCCTGCTCGATGCGCGCTACCTGGCGCAGACCCCGACGGTGACCAATGCGGGCAAACCCGGCGAGACGACGCCAGACGGCCTGATCCGCTTCCGGTCGCTGTTGGCGACGAATCGGCCTGACGTGCTGCTGCTGCTCGACGGACACAACGACCTGGGCTCGGGCGCCCAGGCGCTCGAGGGCTACAACGCGCTGGTGACGGTGGTACGAGAATCGAAGGCCGCTGGCGTCCGCGTCTTCGTGGCAACGCTCGTCCCGAGCATCCCCGGGCGTCAGCGGTCGCAGCCGCAGGGGCTGCTGCTGCAGTACAACGACGCCGTGCGCACCATGGCCGCCGCCGAGGGCGTGACGCTCGTGGATCTCTACACCTCGATGCTGCCCGAGGTGAACACGCTCATCGGCGTCGACGGCCTGCACCCGAACGAGGCCGGCTATGCACGCATGGCGAGCCTGTTCCTGGCCGCCATCCGGGCCACGCTCGAAGTACCCTGAGCGGATGACGCGGGCGCTCGTCGTCCTGGGGTTCGCCCTTCTCACGGTGGTCATGGCGGCGCCGTGGTCGCTGCATCCGGCCAGCCGCGTCGTGGTCGACAACCCGGACACCCACCTCTTCCTCTGGACCCTGGGCTGGAACACGCACGCGCTCACTACCCAGCCGCTGCACGTCTTCGACGCGAACATCTACGCGCCGATGCTCAATACGCTGGCGTACTCCGAGAACGCCCTCGGCAGCGTCCCCTTCGCCGCGCCGGTGCTCTGGGCCACGGGCGATCTCGTGCTGACGCTGAACCTCGTGCTGTTGTCGGCCTGCGCGCTGTGCGGCGTGGGGGCGTTCGTGCTGGGCCGGCGCCTCGGCATGGGCGTGCCCGCGGCGCTCGTCTGCGGCATCGTGTTCGCGTTCGCGCCCACGCGCTTCTATCGCATGAGCCAGCTGCACCAGAACACGGTGCAGTGGATCCCCTTCGCGCTGGCGTTCCTGCATGCCTATGTGCAGGACGGCCGCGCCCGCGACCTGCGCCTCGCGATCGCCTTGTTCACGCTGCAGGCCCTGGCCTCCGGACACGGCGGCGTGTTCCTGCTGGTGGCGATCGTCGTGATCGTGGCCTATCACCTCCTGCGCGGCTGGCCGCTGTCTCCGGCGCGGCGCCTGCGCGACGTCGGCCTCACCGGCGCCCTGCTCCTGCTGCCGGCGGCACTGCTGTTCCTGCCGTATCGCCGCGCGCGCGCCGAGGTCGGCCTCGACCGAACGGCCGAGGTCTGGGCGGTGACACCTGAGAGCTTTCTCGCCTCGCCGACGCTGGTGCATCAGTGGCTGCTCTCGTTCGTCACCGATCGGCCGGTGAACGACCTCGCGAACGCATTCCTGTTCCCGGGCTACCTCGCCGTGGGCCTGGCGGTCGTGGCGCTCTGGCCCGGCGGCGACCGCAACGCCCCGGACGCTTCGACGCGGCGCTCGCACGTGTGGGCGTACGCGCTGCTGGCCGTCGTCAGCCTGCTGTTCTTCGTCGACGGACCGCTGGCGTTGTGGCCGTGGGTTCGCGGCTGGCCGGGTTTCAGCTTCATCCGGGTGTCGTCGCGCTTCGTCACGCTCACCACGCTGGCCCTGGCGGTGCTGGCGGGCCTCGGCGCGGAACGGCTGCTGCGGGGGCGGTCACCGCGCGCCGCCGTCGGCCTCGCGGCGCTGACGGGTGCGCTGCTGCTCGGCGAGTACTCCACTCATCCATTCACCGGCACGCCGTTCGTGATGCCGCGACCGGCCATCGTGCAGTGGCTCGCCGCGCAGCCCGGCGCGAAGCGCGTGGCCGAGGTGCCGGTACCGCGCGCCAGCAACGGCGGCGCCTACGAGCGCTTCGAGACCGCGGCGATGCTGCACTCCACCATCGCGTGGTGGCCGACGATTCACGGCTACAGCGGCACCCGGCCCGAGGGGCACGATCGGGCCTACCGGGCCATGAACACCTTTCCCGACGCCGACAGCCTGGCGGCCCTCCGCCGCCTGGGTGTCACGCATGTCATCGCCCACCGTCCGCTGTATCCGCCCGAACGATGGGCGGAACTACTGGCCCTGACCGCCACCACCCCAGAACTCCAACTCGCGCACGAAGAGCGGGACGGCGTGATATATGCGCTGAAGGGCAACGGGATACAATAAACAACTGGCCTACTGGCCTCTCATCCGCTCGATGCCTGATACGTACATCCTCGGCCTGTCGGCGTTCTACCACGACAGCGCCGCCGCGCTCCTCAAGAACGGCCAGATCGTGGCCGCCGCCTCGGAAGAGCGTTTCTCCCGCAAGAAGGCCGACGAGCGGTTCCCGACGCACGCGGTGAACTTCTGCCTGCGGCAGGCTGGCATCACGGCGCAGCAGCTCACGCACGTCGGCTTCTACGACAAGCCGCTGCTCAAGTTCGAGCGCATCCTCGAGACGTTCCTGGGCATCGCGCCTCGCGGCTTCACGCAGTTCCGCCTCGCCGGCCCGCTCTGGATCAAGGACAAGCTCTACATCGACAAGCACCTGAAGGACACGCTCGGCTACACGGGCTCGATCCTCTACAGCGAGCACCACGAGTCGCACGCCGCCAGCGCGTTCTTTCCGTCGCCGTTCGAGGACGCCGCCATCCTCACCATGGACGGCGTGGGCGAGTGGGCCACGACCTCGATCGGCGTCGGCCGCGGCCACGACCTCGAGATCCTCGACGAGATGCACTGGCCCGACTCGCTGGGCCTGCTCTACTCGGCCTTCACCTACTACACCGGGTTCAAGGTGAACTCCGGCGAGTACAAGGTGATGGGCCTGGCGCCGTACGGCGAGCCGAAGTACGTCGACCTGATCCTGAAGGAACTCCTGGATCTGAAGGACGACGGCTCGTTCCGGCTGAACCAGCAGTACTTCGACTACCTCGCCGGTCTCACCATGACCAACGAGGCGTTCAACACGTTGTTCGGCGGCCCGCCCCGAGAGCCCGAGTCGAAGCTCACCCAGAAGGAAATGGACCTCGCGCGTTCGGTGCAGGCCGTGTGCGAAGAAGTCATGCTGCGCATGGCGCGCACCGCCCACAGGCGCACCGGGCT
>WBZP01002665.1_pt1 | contig 20221 bp, 30 predicted proteins | sample 5204301 | NCBI WGS metagenome assembly WBZP01 (sample SAMN12412401, study PRJNA552823) | activated sludge metagenome | isolation source: activated sludge from nitrification reactor of wastewater treatment plant... | place: USA: Pennsylvania | collected 2017
GATCGGCTGGTCATGCGTACTCCCTTAAAAAATCTGACTGCACCTGTTGCCTGCTGCCGGAGTTAACCTATCTTACTGGTTGGCTTCCATGTAAGCAACGGAGGCACTTCCGTTCACGGCGGGCGCGCTAATCAGATATGGCCGAGAGGAGCGGATGTGGGAAGGGGAAGTATAGTGAGCTGGTAGCTCAGGTGAGACGACAGTCCTCAGAACGATCTCGCCAGGAGGACCGTACGCACTGGGCGGGGGCACTCCGGTCAACCAGCGCTCAGTGCCGGGACGGCCGTGAGGAGACGCATTGCGCCCTCTCTGACGAAGGCGTCTTCCCAACGACCATTCCAGCGACATGTCCTGCAGCCAACCACATCTGTGGCGAGATGCGCAGGTCAATCTTTACGGTTTACGCGTATAGGTGATTTCCATAAATTTCATTTCTTTGCCATGACCGTGGTTCCCGTACATCTCGAAGGTTTGAGTATTGGAATCGAGGATTTTCCACACCGCGCGGTGATGCATCTGCCCTCCGCCCGGTTCAGGATGTGAGCCCTTGAGCGTAATCGTTTTGCCGTCGGCACTGGCCGTCCCCTGCATGATGAAAATTCCCGTCCCCATGGAATCCATCCAGGCGGTGACATATTTCTTGCTCATATTGTCGTACGCGTCGATACCGATCCCGGCGTAAGGTTGTCCCATCATGGTGCCATTGAATTCCTGATAGAGAAAACGTCCATCCAACAACATCTTGATGTCAGCAGTACCGGCGGATTCTGACGGGGGCTTCCCAGGCTCCATCCACTCCTTCGTCTGAGTCGTCCAACTACCAACAAGAGTCGCAAACAGCTTATGCGGCTCGCCCGGCGTGGCGGCCTTCTTCCACAGCTCCATCATCGCCTGCTGGTCCATAGCCTTATCAGCCTTCTTCTCCTTGGCTGAGACGGGCACTGCCAACATGACCGCGCAGACTGCAGCGACCGTGATATATGTGAATCGCATTGTGGCCTCCTTCTGGTGAGGGATGACGCCATCGCGCTGCATCGCGTCATCCTATGTACAAGCACCCTACTTGATTGTTTGCAGCGTCTCCTTGAGTTCTTTCAACTCGGCCGCCAACAGATCCAGGTGCTGATCGCGTTGGGGTTGGTCGTCTTTAAACTTCCACAGCCGCTTGAAGATCGCGCCGAGCTCCTTCTTGTGGGTCACAGCCAGTGCATACGCCGGTGTTTTGCTTTGCGCATCCGTCACACCGCAAAACGAATCGCTCAGCGCATGGAACTGATTGTGTAAATCGTCGAAAGCCGCATCCACGCCTTTCCCACCCTTCGCCTTGGAAGCCGTCGACTCCATCATCGTGGCAAGATTGGTCATCGTCTCCACCCCGGTCGCGCCTTTGGCTTGCGTCGTGTAATCTCCGGCACGCGGATAAAAGAGATAACTGCAACCGCTCAAGCTTGTCAGAATGAGCGCCATCGCGAGGAATCCGATCGTCCGTTGCATACAGGCCTCCCTTCGATAAATTGAAGACTCACTATCCACTCACAGGGCTACGCCCAAGTCACTGTATCCAAGCCCTGACTCTGTCCCCGCCGCTCAATGCTCACACGTCGCGCAACAGAACCGAGGAAGCGTGCACCTTACGGCTTTCTGGTATAGGTGATCTCCATCATCTTCGCTTCCTTACCGTGCCCATGGTTTCCGTACATCTCGAACGTCTGCGTATTGTTGTCCAGCAACTTCCAGACTGCACGATGGTGCATCTGCCCACCGCCCGGTTCGGGATGGGACCCTTTCAGGGTGATCGTCTTCCCGTCGGCACTCGCCGTGCCTTCCATGATGAAGATGCCGGTCCCCATGGTATCCATCCAGGCGGTCACATATTTTTTGCGCACGTTGTCATAGGCATCGATCCCGATGCCAGAAAAGGGCTGCCCCATCATCTGACTATTGAACTCCTGATAGAGAAAGCGTCCGTCCAGCAACATCTTCATCTCAGCGGTCCCGCTCGCTTCCGTGGGAGGTTTACCCGGTTCCATCCATTCCTTGGTCGTCGTCGTCCAACTGCCAGCTAAGCTGGCAAACGCCTTGTGCGGCTCCCCGGGCATGGCTAATTTCTGCCAGAGTTCCATCATCGCCTGGGAGTCCATGGGTTTATCGTGCGTCTTCTCCTTCGCCAGCACTGGTGAGACGGTCAACAACGAGATGATTGCAACAGTTATAATACGCATATTCGCTTCCTTGTGGTTGCTAATTCTTCGTGCCGTCTGCTCTTACTAGGTGCTCTTTCACCCTAACCTTCACGATTCGCTCGATCAAGGGATAAGGAATCGGCTTGTCGAGCGGGAATCGTGCGGTCGCTTTGCCACTGAGGTATTCCTCGAGCTCGTCCTTGAAGTGTTGTCGAACGGTCGCCGTCATTGGATACAGTCCGATATGCGATTTGAACCCGGCAAAATAGATCAAGGGGCCGCTTAATGTGAATGCGGGGATCCCATAGCTGATGGTTTCTTTCGCACGAGGTGCGGCCTTCCTGATCGTCTGCCGAATCTTCTTGAGGCTGCTTCGAACGGCAGGTGAGAAGCCGGCAATGTAGTCCTGTACGGTTTCGGGTATGGTTCGTTTCCTATTCATCGAATCTGCTCCACGAGGGATCGTTCGTCACGCACAGGGAGAGCCTCTATCCATTCTGCCCCTGAGTGGGATCCATCCAGAAGACTTCCCAGATATGGCCGTCCGGATCTTCGAAGCTGCGTGCGAACATGAACCCGTAATCCTTGGGAGCATAGGCCTCCGTCCCTCCGGCCTTAATCGCTTTGTCCGCAAGCTCATTCACCTTCGCTTTGCTCTCGACTGCAAGGGCGGTCAGCAGTTCAGTTGTCTTGCGGGCGTCCGCAATCGGCTTTTTCGTAAATTCCTTCACCTTATCGTGGGTCAACAACATGGCGTAGATATCGTCACTCATGACCATGCAAGCCGCGGTCTTATCCGTGAACTGCGGATTGAACGAGAAGCCGACCGCCTTGAAGAACGCCATCGAGTTACCGAGGTCTTTCACAGGGAGATTGACGAATATTTTGCTGATCATTTCTGGCTCCTTTTGCTATTGGGTGATTGGAGAAAGTTATGATTTAACGTTCGAATCATTTTGATTGTTTCTCCAAGGTGCATGCCCACTACTTAACGTCGACTGACTTCTGCATCAAGGATGGGTTTCAGGTCGATGATCGGCGTTCCATCCAGCGCTTCGAGATGGCGCACTCGCAATCGCAGGCCCTCAGTCGCGGTGACTTCTACAGGGTGCAGGCCGATAGGATTCGGACGGTGAGGAGAGCGCGTGCTGAAGACACCCTCCAGCGGTCGAGAGGCATCTCCCCTCGGATGCACGCGCAAACTGTCTCGGCGAGCCCGATTGAGCCAGGTGAGGACAAGAACGTGATCACCGGACTTCAGGTTTTTGAGGCCCTCCGACATCTCCGGCTCAAAGACCAACCAGGCTTCGGGTGCGCCTTCATCTGCTTGCCGAGGGGCCAAGTCAAGCTCTTTCAGATCTGACGAGACCCACCCTATGGCTCTCACTTCGAAACTTGTCATATCCGTTCCCGGGCCCAGCTTGCTCCCTTAACCGGTTCCGTAAATCAGGCTTACACGTCCATCTTGAAGCTGTTGAACTTTTTGCAGCTCGAGCCCGCGACGACATGCCGTCGTCGCGAAGAGCGCCTTTCCACCGCCAGCAATCAGCGGATAAACGATAAGCCGGAGTTCATCCACCAACCCCGCATCGAGAAGACTCGTGGTCGTCCGCGCACCCCCAACGAGATAGATGTCTTTGCCGAACTCCCGTTTGAGGGCGGTAACTTCTTTGAGCTGCCGGACGAATTTCGTTTTCGGCCACAGAGCTGAAGTCAGGGTGCTCGACAGCACATAATGCGAGGCCTGAGCGGCAAAACAGGCCCACTCGATCTCACCCGGTGTTGGCAACTTCCCAGTCATCGGAAGAGGCTTTGCCGGCTCATTCTGTATCGCGGTCCAATATTGTTGGTAGCCTGGGTACATTTCGGCCCCGAGCAAGCACGCGTCCACTTGTGGCATCAGGCCGTAGTCATCCGACCACCCTAGTACCCAATCCGCGTAGCCATCGGGCCCCGCGATCTTCCCATCGACAGATATCTTCATTCCAGCGATCAACTTCCGCATGGGAACCTCCTGAGTGAAATCCCATTCGAGTCAATTCCAATTATCGATTTTGATATCTCGCGGTGCAGGTTTACCATTCCCAGTTTCAATGAGTTGCTTGAGACTCATCAGAAATACCGCCCACTTCGTACTGCAGTGGGCAGTAAACTCACTGGACTCCCGCCAGTTGCGATGGGCAAACAGCACAATCGTGAAGTCGTCTTCCTGCTTTAAATCGAAGACGATCTCCGTCCCGACCCATTCCTCAGGTCCTCTTGTACACCTCCACTGAACCTTCTTGAATGGTTCTTGCTTCAACACATCCATGATGAATCCACCTATAATTTTCCCGTTGGGACCATGGAATTGGAACTCAATGGTTTTACCAACCTCAGAAGCACCACTTGTGTTTTCCGTCCACCAACGAGCCAGTCCCTCAATCGTCGAGAGGGCTAGATAGACCTTCTCAGAGCTCCCCTTGACTCCTATGCGATGAATAATTTCTGCCATGTCACACCTCCACATTGCTGTGCTGGACGTTAGACGTTGGATATGGAAGTCACCATGTTGGCGTCACGCGCCAGCGCCCACTTCCCATTGTGTTTCTTCAGAATAGACAAGGTATGCCCTGCGCGCGTCAAAGATTGAGTGTCGCCGGGCGGGGTTACGACGATGGTAAGTTCAGTCCACATGAAGGCCCAGTCGTCGAAAACCTTGCTCTCTTGGATCTCATTCCTGCCGTCAAATTGTGGAGCCTCCCGGCCCGCTTGCGCACGCGCTGCAGCAGCGAAATCGGCTTTGCGCATGATAGGTTGGCCAGGCACGAGAAAGATTATGTCCTCCGTCATCAAGGATAAGACGGTCTCGATATCACCCGCCTTGGTTGCAGCTATCCAGGTAGAAACGAGCTGCCGTATTTCTTCTTCATCGTCTTGCATGTGCGCTTATCCCTTTTCTAGGCGCTGACCAGCATCTTGGACCCTCCATACGCCTGCGCTTCACGTCGAACGGCATCGATTTCAAGTCGCACAGGGCTGCGATATGCGGATCCTTTCTTGCTACTGACTAGTCGAACAATAAGCCGAAAATCGACAAGCCGAAGTTATCGGAGCAGGGAAACGTCAGGTCCTCCCGGGCAGGGAGCGTAGGTCTTCGGGCTAACATCTGGCCTCAGGTCCGCCACGGCTCAACTGGGATAGCGCACGGGGTTAATAGACCTGCAATGAGGACTGGCCGCTGCGATGCCGAGGAGGCGAGCGATCTTGGCGACCTGTTTCACCATAAGTGTTGTCCCGTTAATAACCTGTCCTCCCATAGGCACACCGCGTCTCCGGACTGGTGAGTCATCCTGTATTCATCAGGTCATCTTTTTTTTGACAGTCCAGCTGTTCTTGGCTGGGCGTGTTCGATCACGGTTGTATTGAATCTGTCGGGCTCCTCAAACGGGATGTTATGGGCTGATGCTTCAAACCAGACCAGCTCTTTTCGTGGAGCCTGCAAGGTATCGAAATAGCGAGCTGCGATTGTGGAGTCCACTTGCCGATCATATCGACCAAGAAAGAACGCGACGGGGACCTCCACGCGCGGGACGGTCTGTTCAAGATCCAGCCTCAGCAGCTCCGGCATCATCGTATCCATCGTTGTGTGAAAGCTTTCATGGATGGAGATGAGTTCCCATGGTGTCACGAGGCCTCTCGCCATTCCTTTGGCAATCAAACAGAGCTTGCATGGCTGCTTGTGAAACCCTCCACCATACTGGTCCATCAGGGCATACAACTTGTGCTGCTGGTCGAATGTGGCGTAGGGTGGCGGGCCTAAGTTGTGGAGGCGCGTCAACGTCGTCTCATCATTCCGGTGTGTTGATTCGGCCAAGGTGAAGTCGTATTGCCCTTGTTGTATTTGATGCCAAGACACCACTTGCGCCACACCAATGTGCATCGAGACTTTTTCCGGATGTTGCTGGGCATAGAGCAATCCGAGCATTGATCCCCAGGAATGCCCGACTAACACAACCTTGTCCTGGCCGAGTGTCTGTCTGAGATGATCCACCACGGCATCCAGGTCAGCAAGGTGTCGTGAGACGGTCAGCTGATGGAGGTCGGCCTCGGAGTCGAACGAACGTCCGGCGCCCCGTTGATCCCAGTAGGCCACGACGAAATGCTGTTCGAGGTCGCTGTTGAAATACCGGAATAACGGTCGTTCCGCTCCGCCCGGACCGCCGTGCAGCCACAGTAGGATCGGGGTGCGCCGATCCTTGCCTCGTGTCATGAGAAAGAGCTTCGCACCGTCTACCGCAAGATACTCGGATTGTTTGATCGGAGCCGATGTATCAGCTCCGCTGGCGTGAGTGCTTGCACAGCTTGCCACAAGCATCGAGAGCGCGAGTACCCACGCACAGCAGAATAGGCTCTGGACCGGAGACGTTGTCTGCCTTGTGCCATACATGAAGGGAATGGGCTGCTGTCCTCTTCTCCGTGTCATGATCCTCTCCTTCGGCCGATCGTGATCGTGTGGAACGTCGTCATTGCATGGGTTGCCTAATGATGGTTTTCCATTTCGCCGGATCGGCCTTCCGAATGTCGCTCAAGTAAATTTCGTGATGTTTCACGGTAGGCGTGCCTCGCGCGGCAATGAACTGATGTACCTTTTCGATGGTTGCCCCTTCTGTGGAAAACGGCCCGATGTGCAGGATTTGCGCACACAAGCCTTCGGCATAGGTCTCGAGTCGCAATTTGCCGACTGCCGGTAATGCCTTCTTCCTGGTCACCTCCGCCATGGCCGCCTTGATCACCTCTGCTGATACGAAAGACGGCTGCATGATCATCATCGTCCACTTCCACTGTGTCCGGTTGTTTGTGACGAATGCGGACATATCGTCCGCCCACCAGAGACCTTCGAGCGGCATGACGGCGTAGTCGATGTGTGGCCGCCCCTTCTTGACCATGAATTTCACGGTGTAGGCCACGGCGAACAGGGCTTCGACAGCCTCGGCATATTCGCGGGATGTGTGAGGATCTCCTTGGCCGTCAATCATGAGGAACTGGAATGCGGGCACATCAACCGCAACGACTTCCTTGGCTGACGGTTGATACAGATTTTTCAGTTCCTTCCTGAGATCGATTGTTTTCATGGCGCCTCTCCTCTCAGCGGATAAACGACACAAGATTGAAGTCAGAGGGGCGATCCGGCTGATTCGTAAAGTCAGTGCCCTGGACTCCCCAGGTGGGAGAGAGCCGAATGCTTAGCCGATTGAGTCGCACCCCCAATCCCTCGGTAATCACATAAGGCGTAACCGGACTCCAGGCACTCGCCAGGATTCCGTAGTTGATTCGAGAGTATCGAGCATCGAGAAACCGATAGCCGACGATGGCGCCTGTCTCGGATGCTAGGGGTTCATCGGGTGTGCCTACCTTATCAATCACCTCAGCGAGAGTGGCCTGATCGGGACGGATAAAGGCTACGTCCTCCATCGCGATGGGCTCGTTGACGCTGACACGGGAGCACTCCGCGAAGCCACAGCTGTCGATCAGGGGGGACATCGGCAATAGACCAAGGTGTGCGTGAGGCATATGAATCTCCCGCTCTACAATGATCATTCGCCGAAGGGCCAGACCTCCTCGATTCCGTCTTCCGGCGTAGCCCCCTCAAATGCACAGCCTGGGCCAACGGTGAGCACAAGGAGAGTCGGCAGGCCGAGCAGACAGTTCTGTATTGAGATCCATGGGGATGCAGTGGGGTCACTCATCACTTGCCTCCATTCTCTATTGGTGGCAAGAGAGAGCCTAGCGAAGGACGGCGCTTCGCATATTGAAAAAACCCGACATTGCGAACCGTCGCACAACGCCCGGTAGCAGTTAGGCTTTCTGGGCCAGAGCGAGCTGATATTGAGTAGGGGTGTTCCCGGTCAGCAAGCGAAAGTCGCGGTTCATATGCGCTTGGTCGCTATAGCCGAGCATTGCGGCCAGATCGACCAAACTCCTCAGCGGCGCCCGATGAATGGCTGCGATGGCGGACTGCACACGAAGAATCCGCAGCAGAAGTTTTGGTGGCAAACCAATATCCGCCATCACTGCCCGCTCGATTTGGCGGGGGCTACGCCCAGTCAACTCGGACAGGACATCGACTCGCCATACTTCGCGGTTCTGTTGCACGGACTGGAGAGCCCGGTCGAGGGGTGTGGGTGTGATATCTAATCGATGGAGCACGGTGCCCAGCCTTCGGGTGAGCAACTCCGTCTGAGCGAGGAAGCCCGTTTCCTCTGCAACTTCGTCCGGCCGCACACCAAGGAAAGCCGGGAGCTCCACATGCTGGTCGGTCAATTCACTGGGGTGCAGATCGAGAACGTGTCGGCCCATTCCAGGGCGAAACCGAATCCCGACATATTGAGCGTCGGGCGTGAATTGAAACTGTTGAAGGTGGCTGACCGTCCCGAAGAGGAAGCAACGAACTCTCGAGCCCAGTTGCTCATACACCACATCCACGCATCCGTCAGGCACGATCGTAAAGTTGCGGAACGGGCTGGTGGTCGACACGACGCCGTGCCAGAATCGATCGACGAAGGGAACGAGAGACTGCGGGGGTGCCAGCTCCTCGTAATCCTTCACGGTCCATTGTTCTAATCGAGGTCGTCCGTGACGGGTCATATCGAACCTCAGATTGACTTGATCCTCCTGCGGTAATGATTGAAAGTCAACCTGCTGATTTTACCAGGTCTGACCAGGCGCGTGATCGGGGCCATTCTTAGGCGAACCGACGAAACATCGATCTAGAGCGACGGAGTGTTCACTGTGGGCTCATCTTCTTGCATGATCCATCGGTCCCTCGGACGAGCCAGAAGCGGGGTGAGTCGTCGGATGGTTTCTGAATCCTTGTACTGGTCTCGGACTGCATCGGCATCGGCAAGCCCTCGCCATTGTGCCAGCGCGATGATATGGCCAGGTTCATTCTGATCGATAAGAACTTGGCTGGAGAGAAAACCTTCAAACCTTCGCATGTCCGACCAGATCTGCCGCGTGAGCCGCAACCCCTCGGCTTCCGCGCCGGGTCTTAACCAAGTATCCCACACGACTGTGATACTCATGGGTGTCCTCCTTCTCTCCTAGCCGAAAAGCGGATTCTTGGGGTACTTCCTCTCAGTACTCTCAACAATAGCCTACAGACCGCCGATAGGGAGCATCTTGGAAAATCACGACATCCGCAGCGTTCTATGCTCCTCCTTCATAGGCACGCTTCAAGCCGGTGATATAAATCTTGCTCATCTGCAACATGGCCGGCATGACTCGCGTTGATTTGTCTTCATCCTCGTCCTGCAACATGTCGCCCAAGACAGAGGGAATAACCTGCCACGACACGCCGAACTTATCTTTCAGCCACCCACACCTTTGTGTCGTTCCGCCGGCGGAAAGTTTCTCCCATAACTCGTCGACTTCAGACTGGGTCTCACAGCTGACAAAGAAAGAGATGGCCTCGGTGAATTTGAATTGGGGGCCACCGTTCAATGCCATAAACCTCTGCCCTTCCAGGTAGAAAACGGCTGACATGTCAGATGCACTCTCCATACGAGAATTCTTGAAGATAGACGTGTAGAACTTCGCCGCTTCCGCAGCTTGACCGTCAAACCAGAGAAATGGAGAAATTGTTGGCATGAAGGGAACCTCCTGTAAGTGCGAGGCGCTCTCGCAAGTTCCCCCTGGTGGGGTTACCCCTCCGAGGAGAGAATCGGTCTCACTTCAACGGCTCCACCGGCAGGGAGAGTCGGAATACGGGCAGCGATCGAGAGTGCCTCATTTAAGGTCTGACACTCCAATAGATGGTACCCGCCGAGCTGCTCCTTGGTTTCAGCAAAAGGCCCGTCGGTCATCACTGTCTTGCCATTCCGCATGCGCACCGTCGTGGCCGATGTGGTGTGGTGGAGCTGGCCACCACCACACAACCGGCCGTTCGCGATGAGTTCCGCGATAAGTGCCCCGTAGTCTCGCATGATCCGATCGCGTTGCTCATCGGGCAAGGCGGTCCAGATCTGTTCATTGAAACAGCACAGCAGCATGTATCGCATGGCGACTCCCCCTTTGTTTCTTAGGTGAACCTGCTCATCAAATGGGCAGCACCTAGCCACCTGCCATTGCGCCGACAATTACGAGTGGCTCCGCGCCAGTTGCCACCTCGACGGGTAGGGGGGTATCAGTTGGCTGATGTGACAAGTCTTGCTCGCAGGCAAAGAACCGGATGAACGGTCGCCGCCGTCTGGTCACATGGTCTCGTATCGTTCCGCGCAACATGGGATAGCGTGCCTCCAGCACATCGAGGACCGTCTCCTGCGTCACAGGCCTCACCACATCCAGGGAGACTTCTCCTTCGACCCTTGCCAGCGTCCGCAAATGTTGCGGCAAAATCACGCGCACCATGAAACACCTCCAGACGTCGTTCGCATCCCACTTGCAGGCTGCTCAAAATGGTCGTCCAGCAAGGCCGCAGGACGCGACGCGAATGAGGCGTACCCTCTGGGTACGTCGCAGTGAGAGTCGCAACCGAGAACGAAGCTGGCAGCCATTTTCAGCAGCCGTTACAGCGTTTGGGCCTCGACGGACAGCACCCCCGGCAAATCCCGCACAATCGACTCCCAACTGTCTCCGCCGTCAGCCGAGGCATAGACCTGGCCGCCGGTCGTCCCGAAATACAGACCGCAGGGATCGAGCGAGTCGACAGACATCGCATCGCGAAGAATATTCACATAACAATTCTGCTGCGGAAGTCCCTTCGTCAGGGGTTCCCATTCATTGCCGCCGCTGCGGCTGCGATACACCCGCAGCTTTCCCTCCGGCGGATAGTGCTCGGAGTCGCTCTTGATCGGCACCACATAGATGGTATTCGGTTCATGTGCATGCACCGCAATCGGAAAGCCGAAGTCCGTCGGCAGATTCCCGCTGATTTCCTGCCACGACTCTCCCCCGTCATCGCTGCGCATCACATCCCAATGCTTCTGCATGAACAGCGTATTCGGCCGAGACGGATGCATCGTAATGCAATGCACGCAGTGGCCGACCTCCGCATCGGGATCAGGCAGTTCAAATTGTGACTTCAATCCGCGATTCGTCGGCCGCCAGGTCTTGCCCCCGTCGTCGGTCCGGAATACGCCCGCCGCGCTGATGGCGATATACATACGCTGCGCGTTGGTCGGATCCTGCACGATCGTGTGCAAGCACATCCCGCCGGCGCCCGGCTGCCACAACTTGCCCTTGGCATCGCGCAGGCCGGCGAGTTCCTTCCAGGTCCGCCCGCCATCGGTGGAGCGGAACAGCGCCGCATCCTCCACCCCGGCGTACACCGTATCCGGATCGGTCGCCGACGGTTCCAGGTGCCAGACCCGCTTGAACTCCCACGGGCGTTGCGTGCCGTCGTAATGTTGATGCGTCGTGAGTGGCTTCCCTGTTTCCGCCGACTGGTCATACACGAACATGTTGCTCGCACCGTTCGGCATGCCGTCCGCCCCCATCAGATCCTCGGGCTTGGTGCCGGGGGGATTCCAGGTTTTGCCGCCATCGTCCGAGCGTTGAATGACCTGCCCGAACCAGCTGCTGGTCTGCGACGCATACACGCGATTGGGGTCAGCCGGCGAGCCTTTAAGGTGATAGAGTTCCCAGCCGCCAAAGTGCGGCCCGGTAACCTCCCACTTCTTCCGCGTGCCATCAGATGTGAGGATGAACGCGCCTTTCTTCGTTCCAACAAGTACCCGTACCCGGCTCATATCCGACTCCTTTCTCAATTCACACCGCCATGCGGCGCGACCTAATTTCGTACAAACATCCCCGGCCTCCTCATTCCATTGCGCACCGTCAAGCGCAGCCTTGCTCCTTCATTGGACGAACCTCCACGCTCCCGATGCGAGCGGCCGGGAACTGGGCGGCAATCCGAATCGCATCATTGAGATCCGGCACATCGATCAGCAGAAAACCGCCGAGCTGTTCTTTGGTTTCAGCAAAGGGGCCATCGGTCGTCGATGTCTTGCCCTCGCGCACCCTCACCGTGGTGGCCGTCTCAACCGGATGAAGCGGGGACGCCGCCAGCAACTGGCCGATCTTCTGCAACCGTTCGCAATAGGCCATGGATTCGTTCGAGAGCACAACCCGTTCGGCGCTCGGCAGAGCATGCAAAATCTTCTCTTCGACATAGACCAGACAGAGATATTTCATGATGGACTCCCGTGATGATGCAACCGTGTGTTCACGTCCCGAACCGTGCCCCCGGCGTGGCTACTTGGCCTTAGGATTCATCTCCCACAGGGCGAACGTATTGCCTTCGGTATCCTCACAGATCACGAAGTACCCCATTCCCGGCACGGGCGTTTTGGCTTTGCAAATGCTCCCGCCCAGTTTCGCGACCTTGGCCGCCGCCTTATCAACCGACGGAACGGAGACATAGGCCGTGATGGGATGTTGCGGGTATTTGCGCGGCAGGAGTCCGCCGTCCAGCATATCCTTCCCGCCTCCGGTGTCGATATGCCAGTAGTCCGGCATCGCAGGAAACCGTGTGATCTTCCAACCGAACAACGAACTGTAAAACTTTTTGGCCCGGGCCAGATCGTCGGCAGGGATATCAAACCAGACCAGGCTGGCCGGGCAATCTGTTTTCTTCGTCGTTTTGCGTGCTGGGGTGCGCTTCGCCATGAAATCCTCCATTCAATGAGTGGCTCGTGTATGAGATAGTCGTCGAGAGCGTCGAAAATCGACAGCCTGTCATGGGACGATGAAGATGTCAGGATATCAATCAGTTAGAAAAAGAAGACTGCACGTGAGTCGCTCAACCAAGTTCTCTCAATCGGCCCTCCAGGAACCGTCGTTCCGGTTCCTGCTGCGTGAGCGCCAACGCGCGTTCATATGAAGTTCGGGCTTCTCCGGTTCGCCCCAGTCGACGGCAGAGGTCTGCCCGCGCTGAATGGGCCAGGTGGTAATTCACCAGATCGCCGCGCGAGAGAATGTCATCGACAAGCGCAAGACCCGCAGATGGTCCGTCGCGCATCGCGACCGCCACAGCCCGATTGAGTTCCACCACCGGTGACGACTCAGCCCGCAACAGCACGTCGTACAGTCCGACGATCTGCGCCCAGTCCGTAGCCCCTGCATGGGGAGCCTCCGCATGCACGGCGGCGATCGCCGCCTGGATGGTGTAGGGACCGACCTGTCGGGAGGCCAGCGCCCGTTCAACCAGCGCCGTACCCTCGGCAATCTGGTCTCGATTCCACAGTGAGCGGTCCTGCTGTTCGAGCAGAATCAAATCTCCCGTCGGGGAAGTGCGCGCGGCGCGACGCGAGTCCTGCAGGAGCATCAGCGCCAGAAGCCCCAAGGCTTCTGCTTCCGGGAGCAGCCCCACCAGCACCCGCCCCAGGCGTATCGCTTCACCGGAGAGATCATGCCTGGTCAGCGAATCTCCGGACGACGCACTGTACCCCTCGTTGAACACGAGATAGACGACTCTCAACACCGCATCCAACCGGTCTGGAAAGTCAGCCGCCGGCGGCACCTCATAGGGAATTCGGGCGTCGCGGATCTTCCCTTTGGCGCGTACGATGCGTTGCGCGATGGTGGTGGGCTTCGTGAGAAACGCGCGGGCGATCTCGTCGGTCGTGAGACCGCAGACCTCTCGGAGCGTCATTGAGACCTGGGCTTCCGGCGACAACGCAGGATGGCAGCAGGTGAAGATCAATCGTAACCTGTCATCCTCAACCGAGTCCTCCCCCTCCTCAGCGGCCACCTCGGCGGTGAGGTCCAGATGCCGGGCGAGGTCGGGCAGAGACGCGTCGAATCGGGCGCGCCGCCGCATGCCGTCGATCGCCTTGAAGCGTCCGGTCGACACCAGCCACGCCCGCGGATTGGCCGGCACCCCTTCGCGCGCCCATTGGTCGACCGCGACGGCAAAGGCTTCGTGCAACGCTTCTTCGGCCGCATCGAAATCTCCGAGCAGGCGAATCAACGTGGCGAGGACCTGACGGGACTGGGTGCGATAGATCTCCTCCACCAGCGCCCGCACCGGCTGAGACTGGCTCTCGCTCACGGTCAAACTCCCTCTCAGGCGGATTCAACCTTGCCGCCTTCACATCACAGGCAGATCCTCAGGTGCGCCCGAGTTGAGCCTTTGCTGCCGCACTCATCATGTCCGGCTTCCATGATGGCTCCCACACGAGATCGACCTCCACCGAACGCGCGTCGGGAAGCTCGCGCAAAATGGAGGAATGCACCATCTCCATGAGCAACTCTTCCATTGGACAAGCGGGGGTCGTCATCGTCATCGTGACATGGACCTGCCCATCCCGTACCTCGCTGCCATACACCAACCCCAAGTCGACGATGTTGATCCCCAACTCGGGATCCACCACCTGACGCAATGCCTCCATCACTCGCGGATCTGACCCTGCCTCGTGTTTCTCTACAGTCATCCAACACTCCTTTTTCGTTGCACGACTCCATCCTCACAATCGCCCACATCAGGACTGCGGGCGAATCGTAGCGGCAGGCCGATCCGGCAGACTCCCCAAAGCCGTGACTGTATTCGCAAGGAACAGGAGCAGCGTGACGGCATTCAACAAGCCACCGACCTGCCGTCCCGGCCCCCACCCGGCCACGTCACCGCCCAGCCGTATCAGCAACGTGATCTGCAACAGCACCACATGCGCGTAAAACAGCGGCCGATAGGTTATCCGCGCGCCGAGCACCGCCGGAAAGATGATCGGCGCATGGGCAAAGATCATCGCGAACACGAAACCCAGGAAAAAAGCGTGCAGGATGACGTCGTATTGTGGGCCCACCGGCACGCCGCCATAGACTAACGCCGCCAGTCCACTCAGCCCCAGCCAGACATATCCGCTCAGCAGGCAGACCGCGATGAACCGTGTCAGCCCGGTTTGTCGTACCGTTCGTCTGGCGATGTCATTGAGGCTTAACCATAGGGCCAGAGCGGTCAGCCCGGCACCGAACAGACGAACCGCGCCGTCAAACCACCATCCCAGGAGCAACAGGCCCGCAAGTAACGTTGCGAGGAGAAGAAAAAATGTCGCCTGCGCACCGCGGGTCACCTGCTGCAGCCGGGCCAATTCCAGCCGTTCACCGGCAATGGTCACCACGAGAAAGGCTGCCCACCAGAAGACGACCAGAAAGACAGGCCAACCGAGAAACCAGAGCAGATTACCCAGAGCGAAGACCATTGCTCCGCCCCCCATGGTGAACGTATACAGCGCCGGGTGCCGCCGGATGATTGCCGCAAAGATCGCGACCAGCCCGACGCTTCCGGCCAGGATCAGCCCTTGCGCGATCGACAGTGGCACGCCGAGGATCAACCCTACTGCGCCCAGTCCGGTCAGCAATGGCGCCGAATAGGCCCAGGATCGGCCGAGCGCCACGGCCCGCTCAAGACTGATCAGCGTCCCGAGAAACCCAGCCACCATCAGCGGACCATGCAACGAGGAAAACCCGGGCCGCGGCCCAGGCACATCCCAGCCGAGACGCGCGAGGCCGGCCCACAGCCCCGTGAGCAGGGCCACCATGCCGAGAGCGAGCAGCGGCAGCCGGCGCGGGTGGCGAATCGTCATCGTGCCGGCCCCTTCGACGAGGTCATCATGACTCCGCCACTTCAAGCGTTGCGGCCGGTTCTAAACAGTAGCCAGCCCTGGCCAGCGCGCCTTCCAGTGTTTTCATCACCGCCGGGCTGTCAGAATGTCGCATAACGCTCACAGACGGCGCCGCGTGCAACGCCACGAGCAGCGGCTCCAGTTCCGTGGCCGGCAGGCGGTCACAGATGGCATAGAGACCATCCGAGCCTTCTTCCAACCGATTGTGGTCCGATAGAATCCGGCGAATCGTCGCCAAAATTTGAACGGTCGGGGTGGGCATGAGCAAGGTCGCCAACGCGCCATGATCCAGCCGAAGCTTCGCAGCGACCGGCAGGGGTTCCCCGCCGCGCCACCGCTGCAGCGCCGGCAACAACAGCTTTTCTTCCATGCCAATGTGCCTGAGCAGGCCCGCGCGAAATTGATCGTAGATCGACTGGTCGACGTGATCAGCATGAGGAGCCGCTGCTTGCAGCAACGCGTCGAGGCGGCGATGGTCCTCGGCGAGGAACTTCGCGATCGAACCGGCGGCAGTCCCCTCGTCTGATATCATCGCCCCGCTCCCTGCTGAATACCCATTTTCCTGGCCGGAGACATGCCGCCGCTTCTCAAAAGGGAAAAGGCAACGAGCTACTGCCCGACCAATACAATCCGCAAACCGATAAGTACCGGTCAACGCCAGCTCCAACTCAAACACATTCCGCTGTGCGACCAAGAACAACTACACAGTTGGGAAGTCACGTACCTGAAAGTCATTGCCATCGCTCTGACCCAAGGTCCGGCAGCATCACTGCTCTTCGGTTGTCGAAGGTTATTTGCTACGCGCCCGCAGGATTACCGCAGCGACCTGATCCAGTCGCACCGTCGCATCGAAGAACTCCATGCCCGAGAGTTCAGTCAGAACCAGTGCCTGACTGCCGACTTTCGTCACTTTGCCGTCGAGATCCTGCCCCGAGGTCAACTTCACCTTCACACGTTTTCCCTGCTGTTGTTCGAGCGTCATTCGCACTGCGTCCGGACTGTTGAGATCAACTGAGGGTTCCTCCGCCAAGGTCAGCGGAACCGTCGCGGCTCCCCCGACCAAAACACAGAGAAGCACAACGACCAGGCCATGTCCCATCCGTCCGTTGCCATGCACCATGCGAGCCTCCTTCCAGCCGTTATCAGGTGAACTGATCGAATGGGCGAGATTGCCGTGCGATACCCGTTCGGTCACGGGGAGAATACCTGGGGAGGGGTGGAAAGTCACGAGCCTGGTAGTGCAGGAGTATCAATGGTCGGGATCACGAGCAGAAACTCTGCGCCTTCCTTTACAGATTTCCACTGGCGGGGTATCATCCCTCAGGTTCCATACGTACCTTCACCCAAATCCGCAAGGAGACACCGATGGGTTGGATCGTCCTCGCCGTGCTGGTTATGCTCGTCATGATTGTCATCGGCATGTACAACTCGCTGGTCCGCCTTCGTGCCGCCTGCGCGAGCGCCTGGGCCGATATCGACGTCCAGCTCAAGCGCCGCTACGACCTGATCCCGAACCTCGTCGAAACGGTCAAAGCCTATGCCGCCCATGAGAAGGGGGCTCTGGAAGCTGTGATCAATGCCCGGGCCAAGGCCATGTCGGCTCAGGGACCCGAGGCCAAAGCTGCTGCCGAAAATCAATTGAGCCAGTCCCTGAAATCACTCTTTGCGCTCGCGGAAGCCTATCCACAATTGCGCGCGGTCGAAGCCTTCAACCAACTCCAGGGCAGCCTGAACGAGGTTGAAGAAGCCCTGCAAAATGCCAGACGCTACTACAATGCCGTGGTCCGCGACTACAACGCGAAGACCCAGGAGGTCCCGACCAATTTTATTGCCGGGTGGTTCAACTTTGTCGGCCGCCAGTTCTTCGAACTCACGGAATCCACCCAGCGCGAACCACCGCGGGTGCAGTTTTAGCGTGGGGGGACCCGCCGGTTTACGAAGGAACGCCAGGCCGAGGCCTACGCCCCGCCTGCTCATCGTTCCCCTGCTCTGCCTCCTTACCTTCTGCCAGCTGCTCCCTGCAGATGCCCGCTCCTTCGTGCTCAGCCGCTTCGACGTGGAACTACAAGTCTTGTCCGGCGGCGACCTGCTCGTGACTGAAACCGTCAGCCCCCGCTTCGAAGGCGCGTGGAACGGCATCGAACGCCTGATTCCCGTCGAATACCGCACCCCGCAAGGCTTCAACTACACGCTGCTGCTGAACCAGGTCACGGTCACGGACGAACGGGGGACCCCGCTCACATTTGAAAGCAGCCGGGAGCGCCACTACCGCAACTTCAAGATCTGGATTCCCGGTGCAACTGACGCCACCCGCACGTTCGTCTTGAAGTACCATGTGAGAAACGGGCTGAAATTTTTTGAGGATCACGACGAACTCTATTGGAACGTCACCGGCGACGAATGGGATGTGCCCATCGAACAGGCTTCCGTGCGGATCATTCTTCCGCCGCATGCAACCGGCGTCCGCGCCCAGGCCTTCACGGGCGCCTATGGCGCGCGGGAGCAGGCGGCCACGGTGACGATCGTCGGCTCCGGCATCGAGATGACCATGACACGCCCCCTCGGTTTTCGCGAGGGCCTCACCGCCGTCGTCGGCTGGGACAAGGGTCTTGTAGCGGCTCCTACAGCGGTGGATCAGACAGAGACCTTTCTCGTGAGCAACTGGGCGCTGGGGATTCCCTTCCTCGTCTTCATCGTGATGTATCGTCTGTGGACCACGCGAGGCAGGGATCCGCGACTCCGGCCCATTACGGTCGTCTACGAACCACCGGATCGACTAACTCCCGCCGAAGCCGGTACCCTCGTGGATGACAGTCCCGACACGCGCGACCTCACCGCCACCGTCGTCGATCTCGCCGTCCGAGGCTATCTTCGAATCGTCGAGGAGAAAGCCGAGCACTTGTTCGGCCTCTGGTCGAGCACGGACTATCGGTTTCAGCGCATCAAGCCCGTGCAGGAGTGGAAGACCTTGCCGGCCTATGAACGGCTCCTGCTGGAAGCGCTGTTCAAAGACAGCGCCGCCGAGGAAGTCTCGCTGAGTTCCCTCGAAAACCGCTTCTACAAATCGCTGCCCCCGATTCAAGACGCACTCTTCGAGTCGCTCCAACAGCGGAAGTACTATGCGCAACGGCCGGACCGGGTGAAGCAGGGATATCTGATCGGCGGGGTCGTACTGGGCATGCTGCTGACCGTCGGACTGTCCGTAGTGGCCGCTCGATGGGGGATGGCGCCGATGACATTTCTCTGGGCCGGTCTGCTCTCAGGCCTGATCGTGGTCGGATTCGGGCGCATCATGCCGGCTCGCACCCTGCAAGGCACCAGGGCGCTGGAGGGCGTATTGGGATTCGAGGAATTTCTGACCCGCGTGGAAGTCGACCGGTTCGATCGAGTCATCAAGACCCCGGAGCTGTTCGAGAAATTTCTTCCCTATGCGATGGCGCTCGGAGTGGAGAAGAATTGGGCACAGGCGTTTGAGTCTATCGTGACGACCGCCCCTGCCTGGTATCAAGGAAGCGACCTCGCGCAGTTCAACACCCGCGGCTTCACGAGCCGCATGGGCGACATGGCGTCGCGCGCCGGTTCGACCATGACCTCGGCCCCGCGCAGTTCCGGCGGATCAGGGTTCAGCAGTGGAGGTTCGTCGGGTGGCGGATTCGGAGGCGGAGGTGGCCGCGGGTTCTGAGCAGGTAACACCAACCACTGGTGCGTGTGTCACGTCTGGCTTCATCCACCGCCTGTCATGACGTCAGCTTCTCCGCAAGGAGAATACCTGCCATGATGAACGTTCCACAGATGGCCAGAAAGATGTAAAACAGGATCTGTGCGATCTCGGCAGCCCCCTGCGCAACACCCCCGAATCCCATTGCCCCGGCAGCCATGGCGATCACAAAAAAAATCGCCGCCCATTTCAAAAACATGGTACCCCCTCCCTACCTGGTGGCCTTATGTTCGCCGCTCACGTTAGGAACAGGAACTCCGTAAAATTCGTAGATGAGCGTGGTCTGCGCCAGATCGCCGAAGTCGGGCCAATTGTTTTTGTCAAATCCCGGCGCCTTCTTCAGGTCTCGCTTCGTCGCGTCGATGAGGATCTTGCCCTTATCAGGCGTCACCTCCAGCGCGTCCCAGGGAATCGCGAAGTATTTGTCCTTGATCCCCAGAAAACCCCCGAAATCCAGGACCGCATAATCAATCGCCCCGTCGTCGGGATTGATCACCAGATCCTTGATGTCGCCCAGGTTTTTTCCGTCGATCCCCACCACCTTCATGCCGATCAACTCACTGGCCTTGAATACGCCGCTCCGATCCCGAGCGTCGGCAAATCCAACGGTGGTTGCAACGGAAAGGCACAAGGCCACAATGGCAATGGCGTACCGCATGGTTCCTCCTTTTGTCGCCCATTCGTGGCGACATGCGTCATTACACAACAACGGCAGGAGG
>WBZP01002666.1_pt1 | contig 20221 bp, 21 predicted proteins | sample 5204301 | NCBI WGS metagenome assembly WBZP01 (sample SAMN12412401, study PRJNA552823) | activated sludge metagenome | isolation source: activated sludge from nitrification reactor of wastewater treatment plant... | place: USA: Pennsylvania | collected 2017
GACCAGCGGGATCAGGTGTGGCGGGTTAAAAGGGTGACCCAGCACAAAGCGAGAAGGGTCTTTCCACCCCGGTTGCAGTTGCGACAACGTCAGGCCAGAAGCCGATGATGCGACGATCGAATCCGGGGCGAGTGCAGGCTCGATGAGTGCATAGAGGTCATGCTTGATCGGGATGCGCTCGGGCACACTTTCTTGCACAAAGACCGCCCCTGCCACGGTGTCGACGGGGTCAGCGCAGAACTCGACATCGAGGATTGCCCCCTTCATCAAGCCCAGGCGGTCCAGCACAGGCGCGGCTGACTCCCATGTGTGCGCAAAACGATCGGCGGTGGCTGGGTCAGGGTCAAAGATGGCCACGGACTTGCCAGCAGCCCGAAACAACGCCGCCCAACTTCGCCCGATCAGCCCCCCGCCAAGCACTGCGACCTTCTCAGAACCCGACATGTTCGGCACCCTTCAGCCCTAGACGCTCGCGTGCTTCTTGGGGAGTTGCCAGTTCGTAGCCCAACGCTTCGACGATGCCGCGAATCTTGCGCACCTGGGCCGCGTTGGTAACCGTGAGTTCGCCGGGGCCGAGATAGAGACTGTCTTCCATGCCCACACGAAGGTTGCCACCCAGCATCGCAGCCTGGGTCGCAAACGACATCTGGTGGCGACCGGCTGCAAGCACCGACCACTCGTAATCATCGCCAAACAGCTTGTCGGCAATGGTGTGCATGTGTTGCAGGTTGTCCAAATCAGCACCTACGCCACCAAGCACACCGAACACCATCTGAACGAAGTACGGCGCCTGCACCCATCCCTGCTCGATCAACCAGGCCAGGTTGTAGAGGTGGCCAAGGTCGTAGCACTCGAACTCAAACTTCGTGCCGTGCTCTTGGCCGAGTGTTTTCACGACGTACTCAATGTCGGCGAAGGTGTTCTTGAAGACGAAATCGCGTGTCATCTCTAAGAACTCTGGCTCCCACGGGTGCTTCCAAGAGGAGTACTTCTGCGCCATGGGGAAGATGCCAAAGTTGAGCGACCCGACGTTGAGTGACGCCATCTCGGGCGAGGTGGCCACAGCAGCGCGCAGCCGCTCCTCTCGCGTCATGCCCAGTCCTCCCCCAGTGGAGACATTGAGCACGGCATCGCACTGGGCGGAGATGGCGGGCATGAACTCTGCAAAGAGTTCGGGGCGCGGATCAGGGCGCCCGGTCTCGGGGTTGCGCGCGTGCAAATGGATGATCGAGGCACCCGCTTGGGCGGCCTCAATCGAGGCGGCTGCAATCTCTTGCGGGGTGATCGGCAGGTGCTCAGACATCGTTGGGGTGTGAATGCCACCGGTGGGTGCGCAGGTCACGATGATCGGCTTGGGCATCACTGCACCGCCTTGGCATAGGCATCTAGCAACAGGCCGTGAAAATGGTGCACACCGTGCTCAGAAAGTCCCGACCCTTCACTGTCGACCACGATCCGACCCTGATCGAAGGCGGGGGTGCGCATCCCTCGCTGCACGCTCTCAACGATGGTGATGTCTTGACGTTGGAGCACCTCATCGATGTATCTGGCAGCCTCAACTTCAGCCGGGGTGAGGTCGCTGGTCTCGAAGTAGAAGTCCCACGTCTCCGTGCACCGCTCGGAGCCATCAGGAAGCACCTGCAAGACCATGAAGTTGCCCCGGCCGGGATATCTCAACAAGCACGTGTTTGGCCACAGCCACCACACCGCATGGGTGGTGACTAACGCGTCAGAAACGTCATAGGCCGAGTTTTCCTGGTGCCCGGCGTCGGCAAAGTGGCTTGACCAAATCCCGTGGGTTTTCACCTCATAGGTGTCCATGTCAACGAGTTCCACGAATTCCCGGTGCGCTATGTGGCAGTGGTAGCACTCCAAGAAGTTGTCGATGACGTTCTTCCAGTTGCTGTTGATGGTGTAGCTGAACCGCTTCGCGTGAGTCAGGTTGGCGACGTCGGGCGCCCACTGCTCAATCTCGGCGAGAAGGTCACCGGCCTGCACCTGCAACGGCTCAGCATCGGGGTTGAGGTTGACGTAGACAAACCCGCCAAACTCCTCGACCTGCACTTGGTCAAGACAGATCTCAGACTTGTCGAACGTGGGCATCGTGACGCGTCGAGCTGCCTTGAGCTTGCCACTGAGGTCGTAGGTCCACGCGTGGTAGGGACAAACCAAATTGCGAGTCACACCTTCGCCCTGAACGAGCGCGTGGGCACGGTGTTTGCAGACGTTGTAGAACGCCTTGAGGCCGCCTGATCGTTCGCGTACGACGACGATCGGCATGCCGGCGACTTCGGCACTGAGGTAACTGCCGGGTTTGGCCAGCTTCTCGACGTGACAGATCCATTGCCAGGTCTTGGCGAAGATGGCGGTGGTCTCCAACGTGGCCCAGGCTTGCTCGACGTACGCCGAGGAGCGAAGCGACATCGACTGACTTGGGTCGACGTGGTGACCCTGGCTGATCTGACGGACGTCCTCGGCAGTAATCATTGCGGGAGCGTAATCAAAATTGAACGATCGTTCAATCCCTGAGTGCAATCGACTCACATTGGCGCACCGCGCGATCGACCGCACGGTGATCGATGCCAATCAGCGCGCTGAGCCAAATCCCGTTTTGAATCACGTCAATGTCAGCGGCGCGATTGGCGCATTCGGCCTGACTCAAGTGCGGTCTGGCCCCGGCAATCAGCGCAACCAGCCCCTGTCGATATCTCTCCTGCGCCTCAGCATTGATGCGCGCAAACTCCTCGTTGGCCGTGGCTAGCGCCCACAACTGCAACCGCAAAGCCAGGTAGTGAGCGGTGAGGAACTCTGGCTTAGCCACCTTACCCAAGGCAACTTTGAGCTGGTCGACGGCCGGAAGACTGGGATCTGGGGCCACGATGGCCAAGTCGTCATCCTCGATGCGGCGCAGCGCCGCGGCTATGAGCCCAACCTTGTCGACGTAGTGGTAGTTCACCAGCCCCAACGAAACGCCAGCTTCCCGTGCGACCGCGCGCATGCTGACCCCCGAAATGCCCTTGGTAGAGAGCAACTCCAGCACGGCGTCCAAGATCCTCACTTGGCGATCCGAGGAGTTGTCGCTCACGAGTCGCGACGCTAGCAGCCCTGTTGCGCAACTCCGAGACGTCATACGAAACGAGCGTCATGGCGACCGAGTCGTATGACGTCCTCGGGCGCAAGGAACGTACAGGCGCGACCTAGCCCCAGTGACAGACAACTCAGTGTTCGGCCGTGCGCTCACGCCAAGCGCGCTCGACGACCTGACGCAACACACCAGCGTCGACATCGGCCAACTTCGTGATGTTGAGGCACATACGTCCGGTCGAGTGCTTCCCCAACTGGGCCAGCAACGGGTCGTCCTCCGCCTCGTGGGTCAACACATACAGCACCAGTTTCGTTGCCCGCGGCGAGAACGAGATCGCAGGCATGTCACCCTCAGTGCCACTGGCGTACCGGTAGTGCAGATGACCAAACCCGACGATCGAGGAGCCCCACATCACCGCAGGTTGCCCGGACAGCTCGCTCATCAGACTCACGAGCGACTCGGCATCGGCTCGGCGCACGGGGTTCGCGACGCTTCCGAGGAAGTCGCTGACGGGGCGGCCTGTGGGCTTCGTTGGCATAGTCCATGATCGCGGAACTCACCCACGATGTCATCGACTGACGGGCGATGACAGCTAGCAGTTGACTAGCGAGTTGATTAACAACTAGTCCTTCGAAGTACTCGATTCCAAACTCGCGCCTGCGGCCCGGCCACTTTCATGTGCCCCAACAGGTGCGCGATTCCAGGTGCGATTCCACTCCCGGAAGATCACTCCTCCGGACGCCTCGTTGCACTGATCCCTAGACTCGGGGCCTGGTGATTCCAGCGAGATGAGGCAGCCGTGATCGACACCCCCGCAGTACTGATTGATCTGGGCCGCGTTGAGCACAATCTCGAAGAGATGGCTTCACTCGCGACGGCCCGTGGCGTGGCTTTGCGGCCGCACATCAAGACGCACAAGTTGCCTCAACTAGCCCAGCGCCAACTCGATCTCGGCGCCGTAGGGCTCACTTGTGCCACCTTGTCCGAGGCCGAAGTGATGGTCGAGCACACCTCAGTGCGCGACATCACCATCGCCTTTCCGATCCTGGGTGAGGCGAAACTTCGGCGCTTGGCTGCGTTGCGCGAGCGCGTCACTGTCAGGGTGGTCATCGACTCGGTCGAGGCCGCTGAGGCGCTGAGTTCTATTGGCACCCCCACCCCAGTGCCGGTTCTTCTCGAAGTCGACACTGGACTGCACCGCATGGGCACTCCCCCAGGGCTTGCCGCCGCACAGTTGGCCGAGCGCATCAGCAGGCGTCCCGGGGTGGATTTGATCGGGCTCTCTTCCCACGCGGGCCATGCCTACCGAGCACGCACGCCTCAGGAGTTGATGGAGTACGCCGTCGCCGAAGCCAACGACCTGACCGCCACCCTCGAGGCCTGCAAGCACCTCCCCCTGCGTGAGGTCAGCGTCGGCTCAACCCCAACGGGGCGAGCCTCGGCCGGGCTGCCTGGCATCACCGAAATCCGGCCAGGCACCTATGTGTTCAACGACGTCAACCAACTCCGAGTGGGGGTAGCGACACACGAGACCTGTGCCCTCACCGTCGCCACCACCGTCATTGGACGACCTGCTCCTGACCGAGTCGTAGTGGACGCCGGGGCCAAGGTGCTCGCGCTCGATGGCATGGGCACACCGGATTGGATCAACGTCATGGGTCGCCCCGACATGCATCCACAGTTCCTGAGCGAAGAGCATGGAGTGTTCGCCCTCGAACCTGGCGGCCCCAGCCCCGAGATCGGCGAACAACTCCGACTGATCCCCTGTCATTGCTGCACCGTGATCAACCTGGCCGACACCGTGCACGTGACCACTGGTGGAAAGGTGATCGATGAGTGGCAAGTGATGGCCAGGACGCGCTAGCTGAATCTACTTCCCAAACCCATCGGTGAGCCCACGCAGGAAGTGTCGCTGGCCGATGAGGAACAGCACGATCATCGGCAGCGCTGCCATGGTGAGCCCAGCAAATTGCACCGGCCAATCGGTGAGCAGTCGGCTTTGCATGTCGACCAGACCAACGGGAAGGGTCTTGTTTTCACGGGTGGAGATGAAGACCAGCGCAAAGACGAATTCGTTCCAGGCAAACAGTGCTTGGAGCAGGGCCGCAGAGACCAGGATCGGCCGACATAAAGGCAAGATCACGTGCCAGAAGATCTGCCAGTGGGTGGCACCGTCAATGTAGGCGGCCTCATCGATCGAGACTGGCATATCGACCATGTAAGCCCGGATCAAGAAGGTTGTGAACGGGATTCGGAACGCCGTGTAGAGCACGATGAGCGCCCACAGAGTGTCGTAAATGTGAAGGTCTTGGAGCAGGCCAAACAGCGGGATCAGAGCCACAGTGGGAGCCATCATCAAACCACCAAGAATCACCCCGGTTGCCAGGTTTGAGAACGGCACCTTCACTCGCACCAGGCCAAATGCCGCCCAGGCGCTTATCAGCGTCGTTGTCACGATCGAGCCGGCCGTCACGATGATGCTGTTGACGAAGTAGCTGATCACTCCGGCATTGCCAGCCCTGACGAAGTTGTCCCAGCGCAATTCGGTAGGCAACGACCAGGGGCTAGAGAAGATCTCACGGTTGGTTTTGAACCCCGAGAAGACCATCCATAACAGCGGATAGACCACGGCCACTGCGAGCGCCGCCAAGACGATCACCATCACAGTGCGCAGCGCCACCAACCGCACCAGGGCCAGCCCTGTGGTCGAGCGGGGATTGGGAGCGAGCCCGACGACGCCGTTCACATCTCCACCCGCCGACGTTGCGAATAGACCAACTGGATGATCGCGAAGACCACCGTCAGCACGAAAATCACAGTTGCGATAGCCGCGGCATACCCCATGTCATCGATCAAGAATGCATTGCGATACATCCAGGTGCCCAACACTTGGCTGGAGTCGGCTGGCCCACCGTTGGTCATCACGACGACCTCGTTGAACAGCAAGAACGCCCCCGAGACGGTGAGAATGATCAAGAGCGTGGTCATCTCGCGCACCATCGGCACCGTGATGGTGAAGAACGACCTAACTGGACCCGCTCCATCGACACGTGCGGCTTCATACAACTCCGTGGGAATTCGTTGTATGGCGACGCTGAAGAGCACGGCTGTGTAGCCAAAACTCTGCCATTGAGACATCGCGATGATGCTCCAAATGGCGGTGGCCTGTTCACCGAGCCACGAGTGCTGCCAGCCGTCCAGCCCTACAAAATCGAGGAGACGGTTGAGCAAGCCGAAGCGTGGGTTGTAGATGAATGCGAAGAGCAAGCCAGCCACCGTGATCGAGATGACTGAAGGAATGAAATAGATGGATCGCAAGATGCTGCGAAGGCGCGGACGCACAAACTCCTCGAGTATCGCGGCGAGGACGAGCGAAAGCGCCACTTGAACTATGAGAGACACTGCGGCGTACCACACGTTGTTGAGCAAGGCTCGCCAAAAGATGTCGTCTTGAGCCATCGACTGGTAGTTCTGCAAACCCACAAACTCGGGTGCACTGCTAAACGCGCTCCAGGAGAAGAACGACAACCAGATGTTGTCGATGATCGGGTAGTAGACGAAAACACCGAGCAAGACCAACGCAGGCATCACCCACGAAATCGAATAGAAGCGGCGACGCCGCACGGTGTTCATTGCTCCTCCGAAGATGCTCTGACTACGACCTTAAGCTCCGGCTGTTCACCCGACCCAGAGCGAGTCTGGGCCGGGTGAACCGTGCCTAGCTATTTAGCTTTCTCTGCTGCTGCTCGTACGTTCTCCATGACGCCAGCCGGGTCATTGGAGCCATCGAGGATTCCTTCGACACCGGAGAGGTAGGCATCGGCAACCTTTGCGTTGGTCACGGTGTCGAGCCAGATCGCGAAGTCGCTGGCCTTGCTGATGTCAGCCAGCGTCGCTTCCAGTTGCGGGAAGGAGTTCTCTGACGTGGCCGTACCCTGCACCGGGCTCAACCAGCCAAGTTGGCTGACCATCTGCTTGCCATTCTCCTGAGAGGTCATGAACTTCAAGAAGTCGACCGCCAAGGCAGCGTTCTTGCTTTGTGGATTCACCATGAATCCGTCAGGAGCTCCGGTGATGGCACCCTTGTCGCCTGCGGCGTTAGCGGGCGCTGGCAACCGGAAGAAGTCCCAGTTGTTCGCAAGAGCTTCAGAGGCTCCGCCGTTGGCAGTCAGCACCTGGAACTCCAGTGACTCCAAGTAGTGCATCCCGGCCTTGCTGTCGAGGAACTCTGCTTGGCCAGCCTCGTGTGAGAGACCGTTGGTGCCCTTGGCAAAGCACGCCTTGGCAATGTCAGCGAACTGGGTCAGCGCCTGCTCATACCCAGGGTCGGTGAAGGCACCCGTGGCCGGGTTATAGTCGGTGTTGCGCACATCCGCGGGAACGTCGTACGCGTTGAGTTGAGTGATGTAGTGAATCGCCGGCCAGCCGTACTGGTTGCCGAAGGCGATCGGGGTGTAACCAGCGGCCTTGAGCTTGCCACAGGTCGAAATCATCTCTTCCAGGGTCGTGGGTGGCTGGGCACCGACCTTGGCAAACAGCGCCTTGTTGTAGGCCATGTACTTCGCGTCGAGGTCGATCGGCACGCCGTAGAACTTGCCATCAAGTTTGAAAGCATTGAGGGCTGCCGGAGAGAACGTTGCCCCCCATTCGGTGTCTGGGGCGATGACCGAGGACAAGTCGGCGCTAAGACCTGCTCGAACGAACTTGCTGCCGAAGTCGCCGGCCCAGGAGAAGTAGATGTCAGGCATCTTCTTTGATGCTGCCAGCACCCGGATCTTGTCCTTGTACGGTTGGTCGCCAACCTGTTGGAGATCGACCTTCACCTTGGGGTTTGCCGCTTCGTAGTCGCTGGCCACCTTCTCGAAGTACGGCGCGTACTTCGGATCAGCAAACTTGGTCACGATCGTGATCGTGCCTTCCTTGACCGCAGGCGTCGAGAGATCGACGTCCTTGGCCGTGTTGCCCCCACTCGTGCCAGGGGCCCCGCATGCTGCCAGCGCGGTCACTACGGCCGCGGCGGCGAATGCATGGACGAAGTGCTTTGCGCGCATCATTCTTACCTTTCCTAGGGTGTTGGGTTGCTAGGTATTGCTGATCCGATCGACTGTGGGTCGAAGCTGAAGGAGTTGCCGAAGGCGCCCCGAGTCATGCACGACGCAGTGGCATAGGCAGTAGCAGCGGGGAGAAAAATTTCAGGGGTTTGCGCCGTCGCGAGCCCCATCAACAGCCGGGCGATCAAGGAGTCGCCAGCTCCCAGAGTGTCGACCACATCTGCGTCAGGTGCTTGGGCCCACACATGGCGTGATCCGTCCGCCCATAAAGCCCCACTGACACCAGAGCTCACCACCACTTGAGGAGCCCCGAGTGCGAGCACCTTGTTCGCGACCTCAAGTGGGTCCTCGGGAGAACTGGCTGGCCGCGACAAAATCGCTAAGTCCGCAAACTGCGCGTAATCCGCAACGTAGTCCCAGTCACGCTCGGAGAAGTCGAAGCTGAGGAACTGTGCTGCATCGCTGAGAGCGGCGAGATGAGGCTCCAGCATCGAGCACTCGCCCGTGTGCGTGATGTGTGAGGTCGCAACCAGCGCTAGATCTGCGGCATCAGGGACAAACTCCGAGACTCCGATCGACCCGGGCAAGAAGACCCGATCGCCATTAATGAGCCTCACCCGAGCGAAGGCATTGGCTCCGGCCACAACCCGAGTGCGGGTGAGGTCGACGGCCTCATCCTCAAGGGCCGCCAGCACATGACGACCAGCCTCATCATCGCCGAGTACGCCGACGTAGGCCGCTGGCGGGCGTCCCATCGTCGTACCAAGTCGAGTGGCGTGCACAGCAACATTCACAGCGTTCCCACCGGGAAAGCCAATGCCCTCATCGACGTACAAGTCGACGACGTTGTCGCCTACACACACCACCTGTGGAGTCACATCAGTACTCCACTCGCTTGTAATAGCGGCGTGTGGTGAGCGGGTGTTCTCTGATCAGTTCGAGGTGTGCAGCGACGCGTTCGAGCTGAGCGGCCAACACAATCGGTCCAGAAGCCGCTCGAGCCTGAGGCGAAAGCGACGAGAGGTCACTCGCACGAGTGTCGAGCACCAAGACATCTTCGGTGCGACCCACCAAGAAGGCCTCAACCCGGTCGACCAGTGGCCGGAAGGCACTCTCGTCATTGAGGAGTACGACGCTGACACCGGACTCGACAAGCTCCAAGGTGCCGTGGAAGAAGTCAGCAGCTGGCACTGGGCGGGTGCGGATCCATTGCATTTCTTCCAGGATGCACATCGCAAAGTAGTACGCCTCGGTGAAGCTCGGTCCAGCGGCAGTGAAGATGTGCCAGGGGTGGCGAGCCAGGTGCTCGGCATATCGACGAGCTGGCTCATCAAAGTCTCGCTTCGCCTGCAACAACACCTGGGGCAGTTGGGCAAGCTGACCACTCAACTCGTGCGCTTCGGGACTCTCTGCCAACCCCAAGACGCCAATCATGGTCTGGAGGTAGAAGGACTCAGACGATGTGTCATCAAGGGCGCCGTTGATCAACGTGGAATGTGCGATGCGGGATAGTGGGGTGTCCTCGAACCCCACAAGCGCAATGAGCCTCGCACCGCGCTCACGGGCTAGGCGGGCGATGGTGAGCGTTTCAGGCGTCGTACCCGACAACGACGGCATCACCACGACGCTTTGGGCACCGAGCCGCTCGACGCCCTCGAGGGCTTCCTCAGCTGATCGGCGCACATAGGCGGGGAACCGTGAGTGGCGTGCCAGCAACTGCACTGCCGGCTCCATCAACAAGTTAGCGCCACCTGTGCCTAGGAAAACTAGCTCCTCTGCGCCTGCGGACTTAGCTGCGGCCAGTTCAGCAGCCAGTTCCTGTCCGGCGCGCACTGCTCCCTCCTGGATGCTGAGGTAACGGTGTTCGTCGAACCCGAGAGCGCCGGTGCCCATTAGTACTCAACCTTGAACATGTAGCGGCGAGTCTCTAGATCGTGTTGGCGAATGTGCTCGTAGTGCTGGGCGAGTCGGTTAGCCAAAGCAGCGATGACGATGGGAGAGAACTGTCCGCGCACCTGCTCAGGCACACCTGGCAGATCTAAGTCGGCAATGTCTACGACGCGGTATCTCGGCGCGTACTTCGTCAAGAACGAGATCGCGCGGTCTCCCATGGGCCGCGAGGCGTCCTGGCCATGCCACAGCAGGACAGCCGAGGTGTCGTTGACCATCTCGAATGCGCCCTGGAAGAACTCACCAGAGTTGTAGCCAGCAGCCTGCTTCCACTGCATTTCCTGCAAGAAGCACATCGCCATGCCGTAGGCCCAACCAAAGCTTGGCCCCGACCCCAGCACGTAAGTGAAATCGTCGGCGGCAAAGTCGGCGGCGATGCTGCTTAGTTGTGGCTCTGCTTGCTCGATGCTGTGCCTCACTGCTTGGGGCAGGGCCTCAAGACCCGCCGTCACGGCGTCCCAGTCGAGGTCTGCACCCGTAGCCTCGAGGACTGCGTAGGCAACGAGTTGCTCGAACAGGTCGCTCTTGCCAACAAATGAGTAGTGGGCGGCTTGCGCCAAGGGGCTGTCTGCCTTCGCAGCGGCGATGACCGTGGCACCCGTGGCGGCGGCAGTTTGCGCAGCGGCCACAGTTTCCTTGGTCTTACCTGTGTAGCTGGCCAAGACTACGAGCGAGTGCTCCCCCATCAGCGCCGGTTGGCTGCAGTTGAGCTCATCGCTTTGCACTTGGAACGACGGCACGCTGGCGTGCTGGAGCATGAGGTAGTGAGCCGGGTGGCTGCAAATCAAGGAGCCGCCCGCACCCACCCAATAGACCGAGGTGAGGCCCTTCTCGACAACGGCCGCCACGACTTCACGAATGGCATCACGCTCAGCGACTGTGCCGGTGAGTTTTTCGACGGTGTCGGCGTCGATGGGCTTGAGGGGCAGCTGCTCGGTGACAGCGGGCTGACTCATCAGGTCTCTCTCTCAGGTCTGCGATGTGTGGTTTCTGATAACGTTCTCACTTACTGCTGATAACGTTCTCAGACTCGGGGATTCGTTGTCAAGACATGCACACCATTAGTCTCCGGGGGCGAACTAGCGCCTAGACCTGAGAGGAGGAGCGAATGTCATCACCCAGACCACTTGCGGTCACCGTGAATGATGTTGCTCGCCTCGCTGGAGTTTCGGTTGCCACAGCGGCACGAGCCCTGGGCAACTACGGGTCAGTGAGTTCACGCAGTCGAGAGTCAGTTGAATCCGCCGCCGCCGAGCTCGGCTACCGCCCCAACATGGTCGCGCGCTGCATGATCACCAAGACCACCCACACGGTCGGTGTGATCCTCTCCGATATCGAAAACTCCTTCTTCATCCGCGCGCTTCGCGGCATCACCGACCGACTCGCCGAGTCGGGGTACGACGTCTTGTTGGCCAACTCCGACGAAGATCCAGACAAGGAGCACCGAGCCCTCCAACTCATGGCTGCCCGACAAGTTGATGGACTCATCGTCGTACCAACGGAGGCATCTGAGCGCGCCGCTTTGGCCGAGCTCATCGAGGGCGGCCTCCCCGTAGTGCTCCTTGACCGTCGCCTCGATGGTCTCGATGCCGACTCAGTTGGGCTGCGCAACCGTCGCGCCGCCAAAGAGGCCACGGAACATTTAGTCAAAGCCGGACATCGACGTATCGCATTGATCACCGGGGCCACGCCCGATCAGCAAGACGAACTCCTCAACCTCGATAAAGCCGGTCTCAAGCGAATCGAGGCGCGGACCTTCGGCACCCGAACGGCTGGCTACCGAGAGGCCCTAGATGACTCTGGCATCGATTTTGATCCGAGATATCTCCCGGCCTACGGATTCCGACTAGACGACGCATGCGCAGCCACATTGGCACTCATGGCGTTGCCCACTCCCCCAACCGCGATCTTGACCCTCGACAGCGTCTTGACTCTGGGAGTGCTGAGGGGTCTAACTCAAGCGGGCTTGAAGTGTCCCGACGACTGCTCAATCGTTGGATTCGACGATGCCGAGTGGGCCGAGGTGGTCAACCCGCCGATCACTGTGATGAGCCAGCCCGCACTCGAACTAGGCGTTGAAGCAGCGGATCGTCTCCTTCGCCGCATGCAAGGTGATTCGCTGAAACCAGAAGCGATCCGACTCGGCGCCACTTTGGTCGAGCGTCGGTCTGTGGCCGCACCACCACGCTGAATGGAGGCTGTCGCCAGGACGCGCTAGCCGGGTCACGCAACAAGTCGCTAGCGTGAGCCACCACCAGAAATGAGGCCCACATGAGCGAGCAGCGCCCACCATTGCCACCCTTCGATGAAGCCGGCGCACGTGCGAAGGTGCAAGCCGCTGAAGACGGTTGGAACTCCAAAGACCCCCACAGAGTCAGCCTCGCCTACACAGCCGATTCGGTGTGGCGCAACCGCGACACCTTCATCACCGGCCGCGACGCGATCGTGGAGTTCCTGACCGCCAAGTGGGAGCGCGAACTCGACTACGTCCTACGCAAGAGCCTGTGGGGATTTCGCAACAACCGCATCGCCGTACGTTTCCAGTACGAATGGCACAACGCCGAGGGCCAGTGGTTTCGCAGCTACGGCAACGAAAACTGGGAGTTTGATGACAACGGCTTGATGCGTCGGCGCGAGGCTTCGATCAACGACGTCAGCATCGACGAATCGCAGCGGCGTTGGTTTGGCCCGCGCCCCGAGAGTGAGTACGGCGTCGAGATTCCGCTGCAGTAAGCGACAGAGAAACTGCACTCGAGCGGTGGGATCAACCGGCCGATCAGGCCGTCGGCCCGACGAGCGCCAAACGCAGCCGCGCGATCATGTCGGCCACCAGAGCCTCCCGATCGCCGGTGCGATCTGAGCTGGCCCAGTCTGAGAGCCAGACCTGCAGCGCGGACACCACGAGCCCGGCCGCAACGGCAGGACGAATACCGGTGAGATCGCCAGCTGCGATCGCTGCCTCCACACCACTCGCGATCTGACCGAGTCCGGCACTCCATACACTGCGCTGGAGACCGTGGCCCTCATCGGCGCTGGTGGTCCAACCTCCGCCCACTCGCAGATTGAGCTCGAGGTAGGAGGGATTCTCGATCAGGAAGAGCGCAACCCGCGCGACCCCATTGAGCAGACTGTCTAGCGCAGTTGGCCCGGGCTCAGCCTGCACGTAGGCGAGGAGCGCTTGCATCCGCTCAGCGTGGAGGGTGTCCCAGATCTCGGCCTTGCCGGAGAACGTCTTGTAGACCGTGGCAAGTGAGAGGCCTGCGGTCGCGGCAATCGCGCTCATCGGGGTGGAGTCGAAACCTGCCTTCGCGAACTCGATCTCAGCCGCGCTGGCGATCTGATGGCGATACATGTCGCGTCGGGCGTCGTGAATGCTCTTGACCGACGCTGTGCTCTGGTCCTCAGTCATGCCCAGGCGCTCCTTTCGGTCTCGATTGGGGTTTACTCGGCGTCCCTTTTCCCACCGTTGCCCGTGCGGCAGAGTATCGGTTACCGTTTACAGAATTGGCATTCTGTTTATTACATTGATGATTACGCACTAGTCATGCTGACGCTAGAAGGGGCCGCGCGATGCCCAAACCACCATTGTCAATGAAGCCGACTGGATGGTTCCAGGTGGCATGGGGCGCCGAGGTTCCGGCGGGACAGGTCCACCGTGTCCGCGCCTTCGGTGAGGAGCTGATTGCCTGGCGCGGACAGTCGGGTCGCGTTACCGTCATGGACGCCTACTGCCAACACCTCGGCGCCAACCTGGGTTACGGCGGCACCGTCGTCGACGACACCATCCAATGCCCCTTCCACGGCTGGCAGTGGAACGACCGCGGACGCAACGTGTGCATCCCCTACGAAGACCGACCCAATATCGGGAAGAAGATCAAGACCTACCCGACGGTCGAACGCAACGAAGCGATCTACATCTGGCATGACCTTGAGAAACGGGAGCCCTACTTCGAGGTTCCCGACATCTTCACCAGTTGGGACGACGGCGCAAGCGCGGAGGATTACCACCCCAGCTACGGCCGCACCACTCTGTTTGAGCCGGGCCTCCAACTGCACCCACAGTACGTCTTGGAGAACGGCGTGGACTTCGCCCACTTCAAGTTCGTCCACAAGGTCCCGCTCGTGCCGCTGTTCACCCGACAGGACTTTGACGAGCCGGTGTCTTACGTCGACTTCACCATCGCCTTCGAGGGTGAACCCGGCACCATCGAGGAGGTCGACAGCGGTGTCGAAGCGATCAACGCGGGCCTGGGGCTAGCGGTCACACGCAGCCACGGCATGATCGACAACCGCACCGCAACCGCCATCACCCCCGTCGACGACGAGACCTCAGACGTTCGGTTCTCGGTCTGGATCCGACGCGAGCCCGGCTTGAGCGAAGAGGCGTCTGCCGCTCGCGCAGTCAAACACGGCCGAGGGGTGATCGAGCAATTCGAAGCCGACATTGCCATCTGGCAGCACCAGAAGTACGCCGACCCCGCCGCGCTCACCCGCGGTGAATATCCCGGCTTCACAGCACTTCGGACTTGGGCTCAGCAGTTCTATCCCGAGCCCTAACTCCGATCAAACAAGCCACTGGGCTGAACTCCACACACCTCACTGACGAACGACCAAACCAGAGCCACAAACTCCAGCCTCACCGCGGCACGCTGCCGTCTTGGCCGCCCTCGAAGCCCACCTCAGCTACTAGGAGTTGAGGCACCGCACACCTCCAACATCTCGCTGAGCGCGCGGCGTTCACTGGGATCAACCCCCAAATGCCACTCGGCCTTGATGGCAATCCAACGCACCGCGTACTCACACTGGAAGTTCTTCTTTGGACGCCACGCGGCGGGATCGTGTGACCCCTTGCTGGCATTTGTCGGACCATCGGCAGCCAGCAGAGACCCGAGGTCGTTGGCGAACTGCTCGCGCCGCTCGTCAGTCCATGTCGATGCGCCGGACACCCACGCCTCTGCAAGCGGGACTACGTGGTCAATCTGGATTGCTTGTGCCTGCTCAAGATCCTTGAGGTCAGCAAACACCAACAAAGCTCCGGTGTAGGGATCAACCCAGGTGCCAGCGAGGACATCGTGGGAACACGCACCTTGTCGAACTGAAACCGTTGTCCCTGGCACAGCGTCGCGCAGGAGTACGTCATCACGTTGATTGCATCCATTGCCCTCAACGTCATGCCATGAACGACCGAAGAGCTCCCTCCGGTATTGGCTCGCGTCGGCGCCACGGGCCACTGTAGGAAGCACCGCCAACGCTTCCCTACTTTCGGCCTCGCTTGCCAGGCCTGTCGTCTCCCTCACGGGCTCCGCGGAACGCTTGGCACCACATGCAGAGAACGACAACAAAAGGACGACTCCGACAGCGACCCTGACGCCTGATCTCACTTGCCCGGCAGCCCGACGTCCGCGATCAAAGTCTCAGCAAATCTTGGGTTTAGCTCGAGTTCAACCGCGAACGCGCCGTCGAGGTTCTTGGCGAGCGTGTCAGCAAGTCGGTGCCCCATTGGCCGGAACGTGGCGTACGTGAGTCCGCCTGAGATGACGCCACCCACCACAGGGAGGCCCTTCATGATGGTCTTTTCGACCGTCTTCTTCGTGACTTGCTTACCGACCAGCGCCCCGACCTTCTTGACCAATGGGTACCACGCGGTCTTGGTCAGCGCTTGGGCGGCAACTTTCTTGCCAATGTTCGCACCAGCGGCTTTAGAAATATTCGAAATAAGCGCAGCCGCACCGGCTGCGCCGAACATCACCCCGAGGTAGGCAATAACTCGAATCTGTGCCTCTTCGGACAGATGGCCTACCCCGTCGTCGAAAAGCTCGTCCTCCCCGAAAAGGTATGCGATCTGCTGCGCAAGATTGATCGCGAAGCCGATGTACTGCACGGCGTCGGCACCACCTGCCGCGACCATAATGAAGGGATTGCCCGGAAGGCCCGCAGCAAATGAGGCAGCAGAGGTTTTCACTGAGCTGCTCTTGATCAGCGAATTGGACTTCCTCAGTAATGATTCGGTCGAGTAAACCGCCTGAGGTCCCTTTTCGAGGATGACCGCAAGATGCGGCGAGTCTCCAAATTGCTTACGCAGAAACTCCACGCGATCCACTCGGACGATCGGCAGGTTCGACACGGCACCGATTGTCTGCAGCGTCTTGGCGTACAACACGTCTTGGGACTCACCCATGTCTAGTGACACTAGCCGAAACTACCGACGGCATCGGTCCTTGCAACCTGCTGTTGAGTGGCGTTTGGTCGGGGTACTGGGCAGAACCCTTGGGTGAAGCATCCAGGATTTCGATGGGCTCGCCACGAGCATGCCCACAAAAGAAAGAAATCGCTCCCTCATCGAGGAAGCGCTGCGCAGCTCAGCAGACAACAGCGTCGAAACGCCAGCGGTTCGAAATCGGAACCTCATGGTGGAGCTGAGGGGATTCGAACCCCTGGCCTTCTCATTGCGAACGAGACGCGCTACCAACTGCGCCACAGCCCCTTAGCGCCTCTCGGCGCGGGGAGAACGTATCACCGCTGCCCAGGGTGGATCTAATCGGGAGTTCCCTTGACCTGCCCAGGCCACACCTCACCCGCCCGCTTGGCCCGGGACGTCATACGAACTGGTGGTGATAGCAACCGGATCCTATGACCTTCCGCGTTGCGTCATAGGAATCGACCGCTATAGCAACCGCAACGTATGACGCAGGCGGGCCGCAGGCCCGGACCGGCCCAACAACCAACTCTGCGACCGAGCAAAACCCAACCTGCGAACTAAACAGCCTCTGCCTGGATTGCGACTTCTTCGACCGGAGCCGAGGGTACGACGACGGGCGCAGCGGTCGACTCGAGTTCGATGGTCCGGATGGTGCGACGGGCCGCTGGTTTGGTGACGTAGGTCGGCAAGGTGAGCGGGATCGGGTCCCACAACGCCTCGTCCTCAACCGGTGCGACGGGTTCGACCACCACAACTGGTTCTTCAATGGGTGCGGCAACCACGGGGGCAATGGCGACCGGGGGCCGCACAGCAGCACGACAGGCGACGAGCCAGGCGAACACCATGACGACCCCGATGCCCGTTGACCAGGCCGGGATGACGCCGTAGGTCGACAACCCAGCGAGCACTGCGGTCACGAAGAGGAGGGAAACAAGGACACGCCGCCGACGAGCGGCGGCAGCACGCGATGTGCGGGTGCGAGCAACAGCCGGAAACTCCACTCCAGGCGCAGGGGAAGTGAACGCCGAGGGTGCAGCAGCCGGGGTGCGCTCGAGCACGCGCATCGAGGGTGAGTTGTCCTCGACCGGGCGGTTGGCTTGCAGTTCGTCGTGGTGGCGAAGTGCTTTTGGAACGAGATAACCGACCCAGGCCAAGGCAATAACCACGAAGATCAGCCCTGACATATCCACGCGGCCGACACTAAGAGCCAATGTGACGTTTGAGTGTCAATGATGCCGGTGTGTCGTGAGTTACTTGTGTGACAGGTGTGACAAAAGTCCGTTTCGGGCATCTTCGACGGTTATGGCGAACATCCGGTGATCGCGCCAGGCGCCATCAATATGGAGATACCGGGGCGAATACCCCACCTCGGGGATGCCCAACTTCTCGACTACCCGCACCGAGGCGGCATTCTCGGGACGGATCGAAATCTCGATGCGGTGCAGACCCACGACGAAGAAGCAGTGGTCAATCACCATCGCGACAGCCCGCGGCATGATGCCGCGCCCGGCCACGGCTTGATCAATCCAATAGCCAACCGAGGCGAAGTACGCCGACCCCCACACGATGTTGTTCACGGTGATGGCTCCAACAAACTTGCCGTCGTACTCAATCACGAAGGGCATCATCCGCCCGGCCCGCGCCGCACCGAGGTGCTCGCGCACCATCGCGGCGAAACTTCGCGGCACCGCCGAGGGGTCAGGTGCAGTGCCGTCCCATCGCCCCAGCCACTCCTGGTTACGACCGCGCACCTCAAACCAGGCCCGCTGGTCGCGACGACGGATCGGACGCACCGTGATCGCCCCGTCGCGCAGCACCGCTGGCCAGCCCTTAATGATCGCTCCCAGCGATCTGCTCGACGGCGTGAACCAGCACGGGGCTCAGCACCTCTAACGCATCAGCAACCCCGCCTCGCGAACCAGGCAGGTTGATGATCAAACAGTCTCCGGCAATCCCGGCGAGTCCGCGGGAGAGTGCCGCCGTGGGCACCCCTTTGGCGATCCCGGCCATGCGGATCGTCTCGGCGAGCCCGGGCACCTGGCGATCCAACAACGGCAACGTTTGCTCAGGGGTGCGATCGGTGGGAGTCAGACCCGTGCCCCCCGTAGTCAAAATCAGCCTGGCTCCGTCAGCCACGGCGGCGCGCAGCGCCTCGCCCACGGGCGGTCCGTCTGGCACCACGACAGGCCCCGTCACATCGAAGCCGAGGTCGGCCAGTGCTTGGGCGATGAGTGGCCCAGTGGTGTCGTCGTACACCCCAGCCGCCGCCCGATTGGAGGCGACCACCACAGTGGCGCGGAGCTTAGTCACGAGCCCAGTCGCCGCTCTTGCCACCGGTCTTCGACTCGACTCGTACGTCGGTGATGACCGCGAACTTGTCGACAGCTTTCACCATGTCGATCACTGTCAGCGCTGCCACCGAAACCGCCGTCAACGCCTCCATCTCAACCCCAGTTCGATCGGTGGTCCGCACGGTGGCAGTGATGTCGACACCCCCATCAACCACGAGTACGTCGACCTGCACACCCGAGAGCGCAAGCGGATGGCATAGCGGGATCAGGTCAGAGGTGCGTTTGGCGGCCATGATCCCGGCGACGCGCGCGACCCCGAGCGCATCACCTTTGGGGACCTCACCAGATCGCAGTAACTGCACGGTCTGTTCGCTCAAGAGCACGCGACCGGTCGCCACGGCCTCGCGGGCCGTGACCGACTTAGCGCCGACATCGACCATGCGTGCTGCGCCGGTGTCGTCGACATGGGTGAGTTTGGGATCCACGGCACTGACCCTAGAAGTTCTCATCCAGGAGCAAAACCGGCACTTGGTCACCGGCATCGAGTCCGACCACATCGTCGGCCACCACGATCAGGGCATTTGCTGCCGCCAAGCCCGCCACCAGGTGCGAGCCAGGCCCACCCATCGGGACCACCGTTGGTTCCTCCCCTTCCAGGCAGACCCGCCCTCGAAGGAACTGCCGCTTTCCAGGGGCAGAACGCAGGGGTTCGGTCAGCAGCGCCTCGTGCGCGGGTCGTGACCAGGTGGTCGAGCCCATCAGTTTGCGCAGCGCCGGGAGCACGAAGACCTCAAAGGAGATGTAGGCCGAGACCGGGTTGCCGGGCAACGTGAAGATCGGCACTGAGTTGATCGTGCCGAACCCTTGTGGTTTGCCTGGTTGCATAGCCACCGTGTCGAACTGCACCTGCTCGATCAGGGCTTCCTTGACCACGTCGTAGGCGCCTTTGCTCACTCCACCACTGGTGATCACCGCGTCAGCACCGACAAGGTGCTCGCCTAGGCGCCTGGTGAACTCGGCGGCATCGTCGGTGACCAGGCCGACTCGACTCACGGTGCCGCCGAGCGCCTGCACTTGGGCGGCGAGCATGTAGGAGTTGGAGTCATAGATCGAGTCGTGGCCCAGTGGCTCCCCTGGCGCGCGAAGTTCGGCACCGGTCGACAACACGACGACGTGGGGGCGCGGGTAAGCCCTGATTGAGGCCCGGCCATCGGAGACGATTGCCGCGATCTCGCGGGCCGTGATGCGAACGCCACGGCTAAGCAGTCGGTCCCCGGTGTGAACGTCTTCACCGCGACGTCGAATGTGTTGACCGACGACGGGTTGACGATAAATCTGCACCCGATCGACGCCACTGTCAGTCCACTCCACGGGCACCACTGCTGTGCACCCTGACGGCACGGGGGCTCCGGTCATGATCCTCACCGCAGTGCCGGGCTCGAGACTGGTGATGCTCGCTGCGCCAGCAGCAATATCGCCGAGCACCGGCAATGTGAGTGGCGCGTCCTCGCTGGCGCCGTCAAGGTCGCTGGCAACCACGGCATAACCATCCATGCCTGAGTTATCAAACCCAGGCAGCGGAGCACTTGCATCGATGTCTTCGGCCAACACCAACCCGAGTGCGTCCGCAATGGGCACGTCCACC
>WBZP01002667.1_pt1 | contig 20210 bp, 13 predicted proteins | sample 5204301 | NCBI WGS metagenome assembly WBZP01 (sample SAMN12412401, study PRJNA552823) | activated sludge metagenome | isolation source: activated sludge from nitrification reactor of wastewater treatment plant... | place: USA: Pennsylvania | collected 2017
CCGTCAGACGGCCGACGGGAAGTGGGAGAAGCGGGTGCTCGTCGAGAAGCTGCCCCGCGTGACCGACGTCTCGGCGGCGGACCTCGACGGGGACGGCGACCTCGACCTCGTGGTCTCCGCCTTCGGCCTCTACTCCCGCGGCGCTCTCCTCCTGTACGAGAACCGCACGACCGACTGGAAGGAGCCTCAGCTCGTCGAGACGGTCCTCGACCCGCGGGCCGGCGCCCTCGAGACCGCGGTCAGAGACCTCGACGGCGACGGCCGGCCCGATCTCGTCGCCCTCTTCGCTCAGCAGCACGAGGAGGTCGTCGCCTTCCTGAACCGCGGCGGCGGGCCGTTCGAGAGGCGGCTCGTCTTCGCGGCGCGGACCCCCGCGTGGGGCGCGACCGGGATCCAGATCGTCGACCTGGACGGCGACGGCGACCTCGACGTGCTGGCGACGAACGGCGAGACGCTCGACGACGCGACCGTCCGCCCGTACCACGGGGTGAGCTGGCTCGAGAACCGCGGCGCCTGGCCCTTCGCCGCGCACGAGCTCGCGGCGCTCCCCGGAGCCCACCGCGCGGTGGCCGCCGACCTCGACGGCGACGGCGACCTCGACGTCGCGGTCGCGGCCTTCCTGCCCGACCCGGAGCGGACGCGGGGCGCGATGACGTCGCTCGGCTGGCTCGAGCAGACGCGGCCGGGCGTGTTCGTGCGCCACGCGCTCGAAGCGGGCCAGCTCTCGCACGCGGCGCTCGACGCCGCCGACGCCGACGGTGACGGCCGCCCGGACCTCCTCGCCGGCCACTTCGTCGGCTTCACGTTCGCGCGGACGGACACCGGCTTCCGCGCCGACGGCTGGGTGGACCTGTGGCGCAGCCTTACGGGGCCGGGGCCGGCGCCGGCTTCGCCAGCAGCTTCGCCAGCGCCTCGCTGACGCCGCGGAAGAACCGGTTCTCGCTCTCGCTCGAGACCCGCGCGACCGCCGCCTTCTCGCGCTGCGCGTCGGCCGCCCGGCCGAGGCGCGTGTAGACGATCGCGAGCTGCAGGTGCGTCTGAAGGTGGTCCGGCGCCGCCTTCGCCACCGCCTCGAGCAGCGGCAGGGCCTCCGCGGTGCGGCCGAGGGCGACGTAGGCCGCGCCGAGCGAGAACTGCGCGCCGAGGTTGTCGGCCCGCAGCCGCCGCGCCCTTTCGAGGTACGGGAGGGCTTCCTCGTGGCGGCCGCCCTCGCGCAGCAGGTCGCCGAGGTAGAGGTTCGCCTCGAAGTGGTTGGGGTCGACCGCGAGCTCGGCCTTGAACGCCTCGCTCGCCCCGGTCCAGTCGCTGCGCTTGTCGTCCATCAGGCACTGGCCGTTCAGGAAGTTCGCGAGCGGCAGCTTCGGGTTCGCGTCGAGGGCGCGGCGGACGAGCGGCTCCGCCTTCGCGCAGTCAGAGTCGCGCAGGTACATCATCGCGAGGAACACCTGCGCCTCCGGCGCGTCGTCGCGCAGCACGCGGTCGATCGCGGCCTGCGCGTCGCCCATCCTCCCCTCCGCGATGAGGGCCATCCCGAGCAGGTAGGACACCGCGCGGTCCTGCGACGAGCGGCCGGCGAGGGGCTGGAGGAGGTCGACGACCCTTTTCGTCTGGCCGAGGCGGAAGAGGCAGTCGGCGAGGAGGAGCCGCGCGGCCTCGTTCTCCGGCTGGGCGAGGGCCACCGCCTCGGCCTCGCGGGCCGCGTCCTCCATGCGCCCGGTCTTGTAGAAGGCGAGGGCGAGGTTGCGGCGGATCGCGACGTGGGCGCCGTCCTTCTCGAGGGCGCGCCGGTACTGGTCGATCGCGTCGTCGTAGCGGCCGAGGGCCGCGTACGCCGCGCCGAGGTTCGAGCGCAGGGCCGGGTGGTCGAGGCCGGCGGCGAGCACCTTCTCGTAGCCCGCCGCCGCGCCGGCGACGTCGCCCTGCTGCTGCAGGCGCACGGCCTCGGCGAAGAGCGCGGCGGGATCGGGCACGGCGGGGGCGGGCGGCGCGGGCGCCTGCACGAGCAGGAGGACGGCGGCGGCCGGGAGGAGAAGTGACATGACGGAGGCGCCGCGACGCGCGCGAGGCGGACGCGACGATTATAGGTAGACTGGAAGTCGATGCGCACGCGTTCCTCCGCGATCCTCCTCCTCGCTCTCCCTCTCGTGGCCGTGGCCCTTCTCGGCGCCGTCCAGGCCCCGCCCGCCGCGGCCCCGGCGTCCCCCGCCGGCCCGATCCTCGGGCTGGACGGCCAGCCCGACACGCTTCCCGACGCCGCGTTCGGCGAGACCGTGAAGAAGCAGTGCTCGAAGTGCCACGTCGCGCCGCAGCCGCAGTACCTGCCGCGGGGGATGTGGCGCCTGCGCATCCAGGAGATGGCCCAGCGGAGCCTCATGGGCACCGGCGTGACGCCCGGCGAGGAGAGCGTCCTGTGGCAGATGGACACGGCCCAGTTCGTGCGCTACTTCGAGGCGCGCTCCCCGGTGACGCTGCCGCTGCCGCCGCCCTGGCCCGAGGGCATCGGCAGCCTGAAGGCCGAGAAGCGGACGATGAGCGCGGAGAACGCCTCGGTGCCGGTCGTCGCGAACACCCGCTTCTTCGACCTCGACGGCGACGGCAGGCTCGAGGTCGTGGCCTGCGACATGGGCCACGGCTCGGTCTACGTGGGAGAGCCGGCGAAGGGCGAGACGACGCTGCGCGAGATCGCGAAGATCCCGAACCCCGACCACGCGGCGATGGTCGACTTCGACGGCGACGGGAAGCAGGATCTCCTCATCGCCGACCTCGGCGACTTCATGCCGGGCGACCACGAGAAGGGCAGCATCGTGTGGCTCCGGCAGACGGGCCGCCTCCAGTTCGAGAAGATCGTGCTCGTCGACCGCATCGCGCGCACGGCCGACGTCGCGGCCGCCGACTTCGACGGCGACGGCAAGCTCGACCTCGCGGTCGCCGCGTTCGGCTGGCACACCGTGGGCGCGATCATGGTCTACGAGAACCGCACGACCGACTGGAAGCAGCCGAAGCTCGAGGGCTACCCGGTCGACGCGCGCCCGGGCGGGATCCACGTCATCCCGGTGGACCTCAACAAGGACGGGCGGATGGACTTCGTCGCCCTCATCTCGCAGCAGTACGAGCACGTCCTCGCCTACCTCAACCGCGGGCCGGGCAAGGGCTTCCGCGCCGAGACGATCTTCCGGGCGGTGGTGCCGGTGTGGGGCTCCTCCGGCATCGAGCTCGTCGACATGGACGGCGACGGCGACCTCGACCTGCTGATGTCGAACGGCGACTCGCTCGACGACTTCACGATCCGCCCCTTCCACGGCGTCCGCTGGTTCAAGAACGAGGGCTCGTATCCGTGGACGCAGCACGATCTCGTCCTGATGCCGGGCGTCCACCGCGCGCAGGCCGCCGACCTCGACGGGGACGGGGACATGGACGTGGTGTGCTCGGCGTTCCTGCCGAACGCCGAGCACCCGGCGTTCCAGCTCCTCGAGCGCCAGGGCAGCCTCGCGCCGTTCACGTCGCTCGGCTGGCTCGAGCAGACGAAGCCCGGCGTCTTCGTGCCCCACCCGATCGAGACCGGCAAGCTCACCCACACGACGGTCGACCTCGCGGACTTCGACGGCGACGGCGACGTGGACATCGTCACCGGGAACTTCGTCGGCTTCACGTTCACGAAGAGCGACACCGGCTTCAAGACCGACGCCGCGGTCGACCTGTGGGTCAACCACGCGAAGGAGCCGAAGACGCCCTAGCCCGCCCGCCTCAGGGAGCGATCGCGACCGCCTCGCGCCGCTCCTCCGCGTCGCGGCCGTCGCGCAGCGTCACGCGCAGCTCGTACCGGCCGGGCGCGAGGGCGGCCGTCGGGAGGCTGCTCACGAGCCGCTGCCGGCCGTCGTCCTCCGCGCGGAGCGGCGTCGCGGCCGAGGCCGCGACCGCGCGGCCGTCCCGGACCATCTCGACCGTGGCCTGCACGCTCCCGCCGCCCGCCCCGGGCCACGCGGTGATGGAGAAGGCGAGGTCGCGTGCGCCGCGCGGCAGGGGCTCGCCCACGTTCGGCCGGAGGAGGACGTCGTCGTAGCGCAGGAGGCCCGGCGACGGCCCCGCGGAAGCGAGCGGCTGCGCGCCGTCGACGAGGACGAGGCTGCTCGCGCGCAGGCGGAGAGGGTCCGCCTCGGGCACGTCGAGCGACGCGACGCCCGTCCCGACGCGGCCGGCGAGCGCGTCGTGGACGGCGGCCTCGATCGTGTAGCGGCCCGGCGCCAGCTCGGCCTCGCGCGAGAAGAGGACGCGCGAGGCGCGGGCCGCGTCGAGGGCCTCGAGCGCGCCCGACGTCGCGTAGCGGCGGCTCAGCTTGGCGACGACCGCCCCCGCCTCGTCGCGCGCGAGGACGACGATCGTGAAGTCCTGCTGGTAGACGCCGTGCGGCCGGTCCTTCTCGAAGCGCAGCGCACCCGCCGCGACCTCGACGACCGCGGTCACCCTCGACGCCGGCGGCCGCTCGGGCGACACCAGGCCCCGAACGCGCAGCGGCACGCCCGTCGGCCGGGGCCCCGGGCCGAGCAGGGCGGCGAGGGCCTCGGCCTCGTGCTCGAGGGCGGGCTCCGGGAGCGAAGCCGGCAGCGCGAGGTAACCGGCCCGCGCCTGCACCGCCGCGTGCGGGCGCTTCACGCGGACCTCGATCCGACGCAAGCGGCCGTCGAACGGGCGCCCGCGCGGCGCGTAGGACACGAGGTAGTAGGAGCGCAGGTCCTCCTCGACGCGGGCGAGCCGAGGCCCGAGCTCGTTCGTGTCCTGGACGAAGAAGCCGGCCGTGCCGTCGGCCAGGGCCTGCAGGCCGCTCGACGGCACGAGCCGAAGCGCGTCCTCGTTCCGCTCGAGGAGCACCATGCTGCTCGGGCCCGGCACCGAGGCGCCGGGCCCGGCCACGGGCGCGACCACCACGTCCTGCGCGAGCCGCGTCCTGATCGACTCGAGCGTCCTTCGGACCTCGTCCGTCGCGGCGGCCGCGCGCAGCCCGCCGACGTCCACCGGGTAGATCGCGACGCGCGCGCGCTGCGCGGCGGAGACGAGAGCCGGGAGCTCGGCCTGCCCGCGGCCGCCGAGCTCCAGCCCTTCCGAGAAGAGCACCACCGCCTTGCGCCCGGGCAGCGGCGCGAGGCCGGCCACGAGCGCGAGGAGGGCCCTCACGGCCTCGACGCCCTGCTGGTCCTGGGCCAGGCCCTGGTAGACGCTCGTCATGCGCGCGGCGAGGAACTCCGTCTGCTTCACCTGGTCGGCCTCGGCGCCGCGGCACTCCGGCACGCCCGCCTCCTCGGCCCGGGCGACGTGGCCCTGCCCCACGCCCTCGGCCAGGCCGGCGTAGGCGCTCCGGACCTCCTCGCGCTCGCGCCCGGTGGCGAGGACCCGCCGGCCGGGCGAGGCCGCGCGGTCGACGGCGGCGCGCAGGGCCACGACGTCGCGCGTGAACGGCGTGAGGGGCGTGACGCCGCCCTGAACGGAGAAGAGAGCGGCCCGGGAGGCGATCGCGGGCACGGCGAGATACGCGCGCAGCGAGCGGGCGGCGAACGCCCGCGCCTCGGGCGAGAGCCGATCGAACGCGAACGCGAGATGGGACGGCTCCTCGCCCGTCCCGTCCGGCCGGGCCGGGTCGAGCGCGACGCGCTCGACGGAAGACACGTCCTGCCGGATGCCGTCCTCGAGCACGATCACGTCCGCGGGCGCGAGCCCCTCGAGGAGCGCTCCCGCGCGGTCGCGCACCACGAGGTCGACCGCCACCCTCTCGGTGAGCGCAGGGAAGCGGGCGGGCGCCTCGCCCGCGAGGGCGAGCGCGGCCGCCACCGGGCCGAGGAAGAAGCCGACGGCGACAGACAGACGCATGCGCAGTCCTCCGCGGGATGAGCCTGGTTCGATTATGCGGTTCGTGCCCTTTGGCCGCCAGCCCGGAGCGCCGGCCGCCGGGGGCCTACGGACTGCGGCGGCGCGGCCGCCAGGAGCGGGGGGCCGGCTCCTCGGCGCCGGGAGCGGCCGGACGAGCGGCGACCGCCAGCCACGCGACGACGGCGTCGACCTCTTCCGCGCGGAGCGCACGGCCGTTCGGCGGGCACAGCGGCGAGCGGCCGACGGCGGCGGTTCCGGCCTCGACGATGCGGCGGCGGTCCGCGGGCGGGACCTTCGCGAGGGACTGGGCGAAGTCCGGCGGGGCCGGCGACAGGTTGTAGGCGTTCTGGCCGTCGCCGTGCCCCTCGCCGCCGTGGCACGTCGCGCAGCGCGCGGCGAAGAGCGCCTTCCCCTCGGCCTCGGCCGCGCTCAGCCCGTCCTCCCGGAACGCCTCCTGCAGCGCGTCGCGCGGCGGCGCGCCGGCCCCGCGGCCGCAGGCGGCCGACAGCAGGACCGCGGCCACGGTCGCGGGGATCGCCCCCGCCGTGCGGCAAAGGCGACGCGGCCTCACGGCTGCACCGCTTTCGCCTTCCGTGCCGGCAGGCTGAGGACGTAGGCCGCGAGCGCCTCGGCCTCCTCGCGCGAGCGGCCGGTGTCGGGCTCGAGCGTCCCCGGCCTCCACTTCTGCGGAGTCATGAGCCAGCTCACGGTCCAGCCGGGCTTCAGCCGCGCGGCGCTGCCGTTCAGCTCCGGGCCCACGTAGCCGCCCTTCTCTCCCGCGATGTGGCACGCGGCGCAGCCGTCCCGCGCGAAGAGCGCGCGGCCGCGCTCGACCGTCGCGGCGTCGCGCGGGACCTCGCCCTCGACCGCGTCGTCGATCATCACGGTCGCCAGGTAGCCGGCGATCGTCTTCGCCTCGGCCGCGGTCACGCCGAGCTGCGGCATGCGCGAGGGCAGCGACACGCGGATGCCGTAGGGCTTCTGCACGAAGGACTCGACGTGCTCCCGCGTGAGCTGGCTGCCGATGCGGTCGAGGGCCACGGTCGAGAGCGTGCCGCCCGTCCCCTGGACGCTGTGGCAGGAGAGGCAGCGGTAGCGGCGGACGAGGGCGCCCATCTCGCCCTGCGGCTCCCAGGCCGGCCGCGACGGGTCGTGCGTCGTCCGGGCCGCAGGCATCTCCCGCGCCCGCAGGCTCAGGAGGGCGACCGCGAGGGCCGCGCCGTCCTTCTCGTCGAAGCCGAACGTCGGCATCCGCGCCCCCTCGAGCACCGCGTCCGGCGTCCGCACCTTCGTGTGGATCCAGTTCGGCAGCGTCGGCGCGACGTGCCGCGCGTCGAGCGCCGCGGTCTCGAGCACGCGGTCCCCGATCGCGGAGAGCTTCGGCCCGATGCGCGCGAGCTTCGCGAAGCCCTCGAGGTCGTGGCACGAGTAGCAGCCGCGCTTCTCGAAGACCCGCCGCCCCTCGTCGGCGAGGGCCGCCGGCGGCGGCTCGGGGCCGGCGACGAAGTCCGGAGGCGGCTCGGCGAGCTCGCTCGCGAGGTACGCCGCCACGTCGCGGGCCTCCTCGTCGGCGAAGCGGAAGCGCGGCATCAGGGTCTTCGGCTGCAGGCGGTGCGGGTCGCGCAGCCAGGTGTAGAGCCAGTCGCGCGAGGTCTTGGCGCCCACGTGCGTCAGCTCCGGCCCGAGCGTCCCCCCGCGGCCGTTCACGGCGTGGCACGTGACGCACCGCGAGCGGCGGAAGACCTCGCCGCCCTTCTCCGCGCTGGCCTTCGACCAGTCCGTCGTGTCGAGCGGGACCCGCTCGGGCTGCCCGAGGAGGAACGCGGCGAGGGCCTCGACGTCGCGGTCGGAGAGCCGGAACTCCCCCATCCGCGTCTTCGCGAAGTACGCCCGCGGCTGCTTCAGCCACACGCGGAGCCACGCCGGGGAGACCTTCCGCGCGAGGCCGTCGAGCCGCGGCGCGCGGACCTCGGACGCGTCGTAGCCGGGCAGCTCGTGGCACGCGACGCAGTTGCGGTCCGCGATGAGCGCCCGCCCGCGGGCGAGCCACGTCGTCCCCCGCGGCGCGCGCTCGCGGTGGCACTCCCCGCACCGCGCCTCCATCAGCTCGCGCGACGCCATCGCGTCGGCCCCGCCCGCCGCGCGCCGGTGCGCGGCCCCGGCGAAGCTCGTCGCCTCGCCCTGGCCGCCGTGGCACGAAGTGCAGCCGAAGCGGTCCGGCCGGTGCGTCTCCAGCCAGCGGCCCGGGTGCGCGCGGAACGGGGCGGCCGCGGCCGTCTGGGCGGGATCCGCGATCCCGAGGTGGCACGAGGTGCAGCGGTCGACGCGGTCGACGTCGGGGAGCCAGATCTGCTGAAGGCCATAGGCCTCGACGTCCTCGCCGCCGGCGGCCGCCGGCGCCGTGGCGCGGAACCGCCGCTGCAGCACGCGCCACTCGGCCCGGTACTCCGCGACCGCCGCCCAGACGACCGTCGCGAGGAGCGCGAGAGACGAGAGGGCGAACGCCCACCGCAGCCCCGGCGAGAGGCCGCGCCCGAGCCCGGGCCCCGGCCTCAGCGGGCCCACGGGACCACGAAGGCCCAGTTCGGGCCCCGGAAGAAGGTGCCGACGATCGTCACCGCGACGAGGACGAGCGCCACCGCGGCGAAGACCGCGTTCGCGAGGCGACGTTCGCGGGCGAACCACACGCCCACCCCGCGCGGGTGCGTGTCGACGTAGGGCAGCGCCAGAAGAGTGGCGACGAGGGCCGTCGGCACGACGACCCCGCCGAAGATGGCACCGTAGTGGACGAGCTCCTGCAGCCCGAGGAAGTACCACGGGGCCTTCGACGGGTTCGGCGTGCGGGTCGCGTCGGCGACGGCCTCGAGCGGCGCGTCGAAGAGGAGGGCCGCGAGGTTCACCGCGGCGAGGACCGCCACGAGGACGAGCAGCTCGCGGAAGACGAGGTGCGGCCACGCGGTCACCCGCCGCTGCGACGCGTGGGGCGGGGCGCTCAGCCCGCCGTCCTTCCTCACCCGCCAGAAGTGCAGGGCGACGAGCCCGGCCATCGCGATCGGCAGGAGCAGGCAGTGCAGCACGTAGAAGCGGAGGAGCGCGGCCTGTCCGATCTCGTGGCCGCCGAGCAGCAGGTACCGCGCGGACGGACCGAGCCCCGGGAAGTACGCGACGATGCTCGTCCCCACCGTGATCGCCCAGTACGCGAGCTGATCCCACGGCAGGAGGTACCCGGTGAAGGACAGGGCGAGCGTCAGCAGGAGGAGCAGGACGCCCACGACCCAGTTGAACTCGCGGGGCGGCTTGTAGGCGCCGGTGAAGAAGACCCGGCACATGTGGAGGAAGACGACCGCCACCATGCCGTGGGCCGCCCAGCGGTGCGCGTTGCGCAGGAACATCCCGAAGGCGACCGCATGCTCGAGGTCCTTCATCGAGCGGTAGGCCGCGGCCGGGTGCGGGACGTAGTAGAGCATCAGCGCGAGGCCGGTCGCGGTCAGGCTCACGAAGAGGAAGAAGGAGACGAGGCCGAGGCCGAGCGTGTACGAGGGCCGCAGGACGCCCACGCGCACCCGGGTCGGGTGGACGTGCAGGACGAAGCTCGAGAGCATCGCCTGGAGCCGCTGCGTGCGCGTCCGCGGCCAGCCCGTCCGGAACACCGACCGGTACAGCCGCTCGACGGTCGGGCTCATCGGCGCGCGCTCACGCCTTCAGCCGGAACTCGGGAGAGGCCGTGCGGCGCGTGTCGACGACGATCTCGCCGCGGCGCGACAGGCTGAGAGCGAAGCGCGGCAGCGGCCACGCGGCCGGGCCCTTCCGCACGCGGCCGTCCTCGTGGAACTGGCTGCCGTGGCAGGGGCAGGCGAAGCCGCGCCCCTCCTCGTGGCTCACGTTGCAGCCGAGGTGCGTGCACACCGCCGAGACCGCGTAGAAGCCGTCGGGCGTGTTGAAGACGAACAGGCGCCGCTCGGAGACGAACGTCACGCTGCCCGGGGCGAAGTCGGAGGGCCGGCCCACCGGGAAGCGCCGCGCGGGCTCGTAGAGCACCTCGGGCACGACGGAGCGCGCGAGCGCCGCGAGGAGGCCGGCCGCCCCGGCGACGAGAGAGGCGCCGCCCAGCCACGTGACGAACGCGCGGCGGGGCGTCTCCCCCGTCGGAGCGCTCGCGTCGGGAGGGCGGGAGCGCATCTACTTCTCGACCACGAGGTCCAGCTTCAGGGGCTTGCCCGCCTCGACCGTCACCTCGCGCTCGAGGCCGTCCTTCTTCTCGTGCCAGACGACGAGGGTGTACTTCCCCGGCGCCACGGCGCGGATCAGGTAGTTGCCGGCGTCGTCGGTCACCGCGTGGTACGGGGTGTCGACCACCACCACGAACGCGAGCATGTCGGGGTGGATGTTGCAGAGCTGGCTGTAGACCCCGGGCTTCTTGAAGACGTAGTCCCGCGTGTCGACGGTCGGCCACGTCCCGAGGTTGTAGCGGCCCTCGGGCGAGTAGACGTTGTGCGGCTCCGGGCCGTTGTTGAGGAAGCGGATCGACGATCCCGTCGGCACCACGACCACGTGCGGCAGGAAGCGGAAGCCCTTCTGGTCGATCTTCACCGGCTCCGCGAGCGGCGGCGCCGCCTTCAGCGCGGGCGACTCGAGCGTGACCACGGCCCACGCGTTCGTCTTGGCGCCGGTGATCGTGACGACGCCGCGGACGGCCGGGGCCGGTCCGGCCGGCGCCTTCGCGGCCCCGGGCCGGCGCGGCGCGGCGGCCTGCGGGGCGGCGAGGGCCGCGGACGCCGCGAGGGCGACCGCGGCGAGGGTGGCCCGCGCGACGACGGTCACTTCTTCTCCTCCCTGGCCGGCGCGGGGGCGGTCGTCCGACCCATGAGGTCGCTGACCGACTCGCGCACGCCCTGGAACGTGTTCGCCTCCGCGTCCTTCTGCAGCCGCTGCACCGCCGCGCGCTCCCGCGCCGCGTCGGCCGTCCGCCCGAGGCGGTGGTAGAGGACGGCGAGCTGGAGGTGCGTCGGCAGGTGGTTCGGCGCGGCGGCCGAGACGCCCTCGAGCAGCGGCAACGCCTCGGCGGTGCGGCCGAGGCCGAGGTAGGTGGCGCCGAGAGAGAACCGCAGGGCGAGATCGCCGGCCCGCACCCGGGCCGCCTGCTGCAGGTAGACGAGCGCCTCCTCGTGCCGGCCCTCCTCGCGCAGCAGCGTCCCGAGCAGCAGGTTCGCCTCGAAGTGGCTCGGGTCGATCGCGAGCTCCGCGCGGAACGCGGCCTTGGCGCCCTCCCAGTCGTTCGTGTCCTTCATGAGCGCCTCGCCGTACAGGAAGTTGACGAGGGGCAGCTTCGGGCCCGCCGCACGCGCCTTCTCGAGCTCCGCCCGCGCCTTGCTCCACTCCTTCCTCCGCGAGTACATCGAGCCGAGGAGCACGTGGGCCTCGGGCGAGTCGTCCCGGAACACCCGGTCCATCACGGCCTGCGCCGCGTCCGTCCGGCCCGCCCCGAGGACGGCGGTGCCGAGCAGGTACGAGAAGGCCTTATCGTCGGGGGCGGCCGCCACCGCCGGACGAAGGGCCTCGACCGCGCCGGCGGCGTCGCCGAGGCGGATCAGGCTGTCCGCGAGCGTCAGGATCGCGTCACGATTCCCCGGATCCCGCTCGAGGAGCCGCCGCGCCTCCGCGGCCGCCTCACCGGAACGCCCGGCCTTCTGGAGAGCGAGGGCGAGGTTGCGACGAATCGCCGCGTCGTCCTCCGCGGCGAGAGCTTTCCGGTACTCCTCGATCGCCTCGTCGTAGCGGCCGAGGCCGGCGTAGGCGGCGCCGAGGTTCGATCGCAGCCGAGCCGCCCCCGGGGCCGCTCGGAGGATCTGGACGTAGAGGGCGGCGGCACCCTCCAGGTCGCCCGACTGGTGCAGGACGACCGCCCGCGACAGGAGGGTGTCGAGGTCGGATTCCTGGGCCACGGCAGGGGAGGCCGCCGCAGTCATGACGGCCATGAGGAGCGCGGGAAGGCTGACGCGGGAGCGCGAGAGGAAGGTCGCCAATTGGGAGCCGGATCCTGGTCGCCCGGGGCCGCGCGGCAGGGGCCGGGTCAGGCCGAAATGGCGACCGGAGAAGGATTATAGCTCCGCCGGCCGTCGTGGTCCGACCTCGCCGAGCCATAAGCTCTATGACTGGGCCATAGTTCGTTGACACCCCACAAAAGAAAGTTGCACAATCCCGCTCGCATCCGATCGAGCCGATCGGTCGGGCCAATCGGTCTGACCGCTCGGTACATGCCGTGCACTACGCGGGTTCCGGTAGAAGGGATCCGCAAGGAGGAAGTGGGACGATGCGCATCCTGCGGAGTCTCGGCCGAATCGGCCTGGGACTTCTCCTCATATTCGCCGCCTCGACGGCTACCGCCCAGATGGCCGGTAGCATCCGCGGCGTCGTCACCGACACGTCCGGGGCCGTCGTTCCCGGCGCGACCGTGACGCTGCTGAACGAGGCCACGAAGGGCTCCCGTAACATGGTGACGGACACGAAGGGGAACTACTTCTTCGCGGCCGTCCAGCCCGGAAGCTACACGATCCGCGTCGAGATCCCCGGGTTCAAGACCGTGGAGAAGAAGGCGCTCCGCATGAGCTCCAACGAGACCGCGGGCATGGACTTCACGCTCGAGGTCGGCGCGCAGACGGAGCGCATCGAGGTCACCGCCGAGCGCGAGCTGATCCAGACGGAGACGGGCGCCCGCGAGGGCCTCATCCGCGCGGAGCAGATCGACAACCTGTCGATCATCAGCCGCAGCCCGATGGAGCTCCTCCGCATCCTCCCCGGCGTCGTCGCCCCCGACCAGAGCTCGCTCGAGAGCGTGAGCAACGGCGGCGGCGCGAACAACACCGGCGCCTACTCCGTGAACGGCGTGCGCGGCTCGAACAACACGGTGAGCCTCGACGGCTCCCGCATGATCGACGTCGGCTCGAACTCCGGCCTCATCATCGCGCCGAACACCGACTTCGTGGCCGAGGTGAAGGTCCAGTCCTCGAACTACGCGGCCGAGTTCGGCAGCGGCGGCGTGCAGGTCTCGGCCGTGACGAAGGGCGGCAGCTCCGAGTTCCACGGCACGGCCTACACGTACATGCGCAACTACCGCTTCGCGGCCAACGACCGCTCGAACTCGATCGCGGGCGTCGAGAAGCCGAAGAGCAAGTACCTCTACCCCGGCGCCAACCTGAGCGGCCCGATCCTCATCCCCGGCACCGGCTTCAACAAGAACCGCGACAAGGCGTTCTTCTTCCTCGGCTTCGAGGCCTGGCGGCAGAACGTCGACACGGGCTCCTCGTTCGCCGTCACCCCGACCGCGAACCAGCGCAAGGGCCTGTTCAACGACTTCCAGGGCGGCCAGAACCTCAACCAGCCGACCTCGGTGAACATCCCGGGCGGCTACCCGGGCGCGGGCGGCGCGGCGCCGGGCAACGACATCTCGGCGTACATCACGCCGATGGGCCAGAAGCTCATCAACCTGTACCCCCTGCCGAACTACAAGGACCCCAACAACCGGTACAACTACGTCTACAGCGCCCTGCAGAAGCAGGACACGAACCAGGTCACCCTGCGCCTCGACTACAACTTCTCCGACTCGACGAAGGCGTACGTCCGCCTCGCGCAGGATGACGGCCAGGTCGACCAGCAGCGCGGCCTGTGGTGGGCGTCCTCCAACTACGAGCTGCCGACGACGGTCAACAACCCGCAGCTCGGCCGGTCGGTCTCGCTGAACCTGACGAGCGTCCTCTCGCCGACGACGACGAACGAGTTCATCTTCAGCTACTCGAAGCTGAAGCTCGACAACGTCCACGCCGACGAGAACGCGATCTCGCTCGCCGGCCTCGGCCTCTCGGGCTACGAGGGCTTCTTCGGCCAGCAGTCGCCGTTCGCCCCGATCCAGATCTACTCCTGGGGCCAGGGCCTCGGGAACCTCTGGGACCCGTCCGACCAGCAGAACATCTTCGCCTACAACTCGAGCCTCCAGTTCGCCGACAACTTCACGAAGGTGCTGAACACGCACGCCCTCAAGGTCGGCGTGAGCGTCGTGCGCGACAACAAGAACCAGAACTTCCAGAACAACGCGCACACGGCCCTCACCCTCGGCTCCGGCTGGATCCCCGGCACGACCGGCAACGACTTCGGCGACCTGCTCGTCGGCCGCCTCGCCCAGGTCGACTCCGGCACGGCCCTCCCGGACGGCAACTGGAACGCCTGGAACTACGACTGGTACGTCCAGGACTCCTGGAAGATCAAGAAGAACTTCACCCTGGAGTACGGCGTCCGCTTCAGCAAGTGGATCAACAACACCGAGTCGAACGGCTACGGCGCGGTGTTCCTCCCCTCGGCCTACAACCCGAACGCCGGCACGTTCCTCGACGCCGACAAGACGGTCGTCAACGGCGTGCAGTACGTGTCGCTCGGCCAGGTCGACAAGGGCCTCGTGCCGAACCGCCCGCTGATGGTCATGCCGCGCGTCAACTTCGCGTGGGACATCTCGGGTGACGGCAACATGGTGATCCGCGGCGGCGGCGGCGTCTTCTACAACCGCCCGATGGGCAACGCCGACTACGACATCCTGCACATCGCCCCGAACGGCTACTCGGCCTCGATCGACGCCTACGCCGGCGAGAGCCTGGGCCCCATGGGCCTGACGTGGGACACGGTCAAGCTCGTCGACCCGCTGAACCGCCTCGGCCGCATCGGTGTCTCGTCGATCAACCCGGACTCGATCGACTACCCGCGGACCTACAACGCCAGCCTCTCCGTGTCGAAGCGGCTGCCGATGCAGAACATCCTCGAGGTCAGCTACGTCGGCACGTTCGGCCGCCACCTGCTGAACCGCTCGCAGTACAACGTGATCCAGCCGGGGGCGCTCTCGAAGGGCGTCATCGGCAACTCCGACCTGAGCGTCCCGGTCAACCGGGCCGCCCTCAGCAGCGACGTGATCACGGCCCAGCGGCCCTACCCGGCCCTGACCGAGGTCCGTTGGTGGGAGTACAAGGGCAACTCGAACTACCACTCGCTGCAGGCGACGCTCAGCCGGCAGACGGGTCGGCGCCTCCAGTACTTCGTCGCCTACACGTTCAGCAAGGCGCTCGGCACCTCGTACTCGAACGGCGAGTACAACAACGTCGACCCGTTCGACATCAGCCAGAACTACGGCATCCTGCGGTACGACCGGACGCACATCCTGAACCTCTCGTACAACTACATGTTCCCGGACGTCACCAAGAAGGGCGGCTTCGTCGGCTCGCTCCTCAACGGCTGGCAGCTCTCGGGCATCACGACGTACGCGAGCGGCAACCCCTACAACGTGACCTTCGCGGGCGATCTCGCCTCGACGTCGGCGGGCACCGCCTGGTACGGCACGCCGGACAAGATCGCATACCGCGTCAGCGACCAGTTCGGCTCGGAGAGCGCCGTCGTGGCGCCGCTGTTCACCTGCGACCCGCGCCTCAACAACGGCCACGCGGCCGGGGACAAGATCCTCGACGTGAACTGCATCGGGATCCCCACGTTCCCACAGACTGGGTCGAACATCGCTCCCTACTACATCCGGCTGCCCAGCCGCATGAACTGGGACATCACGCTGTTCAAGAACTTCGCGATCGGGCAGGGTGGGAAGAAGCTGCAGTTCCGTGCCGGCTTCTTCAACATCTTCAACCAGGCCGCGCCGAGCCTGAACAGCCAGGACATCGATCTCACGCTGCAGACGACCTGCAACGTGCACGCGAACGGTGTCCCGAACGGTGCGGGCGGGACCGCGGACAACGTCTGCGATCCGCTCGGAGGCTACTCGCTGACCGACAACACGAAGTCCAACTTCGGCAAGATCATCCTGCAGCGTGGTCACCGGGTGATCGAGTTCGCGCTGAAGTTCTACTTCTAGCGAAGAGCCGCCCGGTCGCCTGACCGGTCGGCGTCGCGCGAAGGGGGTGGCGAGCGTTCCTCGCCGCCCCCTTTCGTTTTCCCCCCTCGGCCCCGCGGGTCGCGCGGGCCCGGCGGCTCCCGCGGAGTCGACGGCCGCCGCGGCTATAATCGACTCCCGGCCCGAGGTCCCTTGGCGCAGAAGACACTCTCCCTCATCCCCCTCCTGCTCGTCGGCGCGATCGGGCCCTCGCCCGCGCCGGCCGCCGCCCAGGCCCCGGCGCCGCCGGCCGCGCCGGCCGGGACGACCGACGCCGAGCGCTCGGACGAGGCGTTCGCGAAGGGCGTCGCGCTGCACCAGGCGGGCGACATCCTCGGCGCGATCGGGGCCTACGAGCAGGCCCTGCGCTACCAGCCGTCGAGGCTCGACGCGAACTCGAACCTCGGAGCCGCCCTCGCCCACCTCGGCCGCTTCGACGAGGCGGTCGAGCGCTACCGCAAGGCGCTCGAGGCCGACCCGGGCCAGGTCCAGGTCGCGTTCAACCTCGGCCTCGCCCTCTACAAGTCGGGGCGGGTCGAGGAAGCCGCCACGACCTTCCGGTCGGTGACCGAGCGCGACGCGTCCCAGGCGGCGCCGCTCCTGCTCCTGGCCGACTGCCTGCTGCAGCTCGGCCGGGACGCCGACGCGGTGGCGCTCCTCTCGCCGCGCGAGGCGGAGCTCGGCGAGAACCGCCTGTTCGTCTACCTCCTCGGCACGGCCCTCGTCCGACAGAAGGACGCCGAGCGCGGGCAGGTTCTCATCGACCGGCTCTTCCGCGACGGAGAGAGCGCGGAGGGCCACCTCCTCCTCGGCGCGCAGTACGTGAGGCGCGACGACTGGCGGAAGGCCCTGCCGGAGCTCAAGCGCGCGATCGAGATGAACCCGGCCCTCCCCGGCGCCCACACGCTCTACGGCATGGCCCTCACCTCGTCCGGCGACCGCCCGGCGGCGATGGCCGCGTTCCGGCAGGAGCTGGCCACGAACCCAAACGACTTCGACGCGAACCTGAGGCTCGGGCTGCTGCTTCGCGACGAGAACCAGGTCGACGCCGCCGCCGACTACATCCGGCGGGCGGCCCGGCTGCGGCCGAACGACCCCGACGTGCTCTACGGCCTCGCCCGCATCCACATCGCCCAGGAGAGCCCGGAGGAGGCCCGCAAGGCGCTCGAGGGCCTGGTCGCGGCCGTGCCCGGCTTCGAGAACGGCCACGTGCTCCTCGCGACGATCTACTACCGCCTCGGCCGGAAGGAGGAGGGCGACAAGGAGCGCGCGATCGTCGACCGGCTCCGCGCCGAAAGGAAGCAGAAGGAGGGCGCGAGCCCGGAAGCCGCATCCCCCGGCGACGCGCCCGTGCCGAACCCATGAGACACGCTCCCGCCCCGCTCCGCCTCTCGCTGGCCGTCGTCCTCGTCGCCGCGGGCGCCGCGGCGCAGGTCGCCCCGAAGCCGAAGCCCGCGGGCTCCGCCCCGCCGGCGGCCGGGAAGCCCGCCGGAGCGACTTCTGCGGCCAAGGGCCCGGCCGACGCCGCCTTCGAGGCCGCGGCGAAGAAGGCCCGCGACGCCCACGCGGCCAAGCAGCTCGAGGAGGCGGGCGACCTCTACCACAAGGCCCTGCGCCTGAAGCCGGGCTGGACCGAGGGCCGCTTCGGCCTCGGCACGGTGCTCTACGACCTCGACCGGTTCACCGAGGCGCGCAACGCCTTTCGCCGGGTCACGGCCGAGGCCCCGAAGCAGGCCACCGCGTGGGCGTTCCAGGGCCTGTGCTCCTTCCGCCTCAGGGAGTACGAGACGGCGCTCGAGGAGATCCAGCGCGGGCGGACGCTCGGCCTCGGCGACAACCTCCAGGTCCAGGCCGTCGCGAACTACCACGTCGCGATCCTGTTCATCCGCTTCGGCAAGTTCGAGGTCGCGTACGAGGCGCTGCGCGAGTTCGCCCTGCGCGACCAGGACAACCCGGGCGTCATCGAGGCCTTCGGCCTCTCCGTCCTACGCCAGCCGTACCTGCCGTCGGAAGCCCCGGCCGAGAAGCGGGAGATGATCCTGATGGCCGGCCGGGCCGGGTACGAGCTCGCCCGGGGCCGCCGCTCGCCGAACACGCGGCGCGTCTTCGAGTCGCTCGTCACGCGCTACCCCGAGGAGCCGAACATCCGGTACTCGTGGGGCGCCTACCTCCTGATGGACGAGCCGGAGGCCGCGCTCGTCGAGTTCCGCCGCGTCCTCGCGATGGACCCGACCTACGTCCCGGCGATGCTCCAGATCGCCTTCCAGGACATCAAGCAGGGCCAGTTCGCCGAGGCCCTCCCCTTCGCCGAGAAGGCCGTCGAGCTCGAGCCGCGCCAGTTCGCCGCGCGCAACGCCCTCGGCCGCACCCTCCTCGAGCTGGGGCAGACCGACCGCGCGATCCAGGAGCTCGAGGCCGGAGCGAAGCTGGCGCCCGACAGCCCGCAGATGCTCTTCCACCTCGCGAGGGCCTATCAGCGGGCCGGGCGCAAGGAAGACGCGGACCGCACGCGCGAGGCGTTCATCCGCCTCGACCGCGCGGCGCGCAACCAGCGCACGACGATGACCGGCCAGGGGGCTCTCGGCGAAGCCCCCGTCGAGCCGCAGGCCCCCCCCGACTGATCGAGGCTCAGGGACGGCCGAGCAGGACCGTCCGTGGGTAGTTCAGGCTCCAGACGTACCAGAACACGTCGAAGCCCTCGAGCCTCTCCGGCGTCCGGTCGCCCGTGAAGCGGCCGTGGACGGCGTCGAACCGCGCGCCAGAGCCGCGCTCGACCCAGATTTCGCCCTCGCGTGCGAAGCCGGCCTTCGAGTGGTAGGCGCTCGTCGGCTCGTCGAGGTTGGACCCGCGCGGCCGATGGAGAAACACCCACTCGGCCCCGACCGCGAACGCCCGGCCGTCCTCCAGGTCCGGCGCCGCGGCCGCGTAGGCCTTCCCCTCGCGCAGGAAGCCGAACACCGTCTCCTTCGTGGCGAGGCGCCTGTCTTCCGTGTCGAGCCCCCGGTAGCCGAGGCTCGAGGCCTGGTAGCGCACCATCGGGTTGCCGCCGAGGCTCTGCCTCCCGTCGAGCGACCAGGCGAGCGTCTTCGGGTGATCGCGCACCCAGTCCGCCCAGCGCGCCTTCGTCGCCCCGGGTATGCGGGCGAGGGGCTTCCCGAGGAGCGGGCCGTAGACGGACCGCTCGTGCAGGAGCGGCCAGAACGACTCCGTCTCGCGGTCCTGCATCACGATCGCGCCGTGCATCAGGACGCCGGAAGGCTCGAAGTGGAGCTCCCGCCCGTCGACGCGGCGGTCGAAGACGCCGAGCGAGTTGGCGAGAGGGCACCAGACGACGGCGAATGGGGTCCCGCCGGCCGCGTCGTTCACGACCTCGGAACGGGTCAGGAGGTCGATCTCGTAGGCGAACGCCTGGCCCTCGACGACGACGCCCACCACCCAGTTGTCGGGCGGGATCCTGGCCTCGGCGGCCGGAACGTAGGTCGGCTTGTCGAGGCCGGGAATGTGCCCCTTCGGGAAGAAGCGCTGGAAGCCGGCCGGCGGGTCGGCCGCGGCGGGCGGCCCGCCAGGGGGATCGCCCGACGCCCCCCCGGCGGCCTGCGCCCCGAAGGCCGCAAGCCCCCCGACGACAGCCGCCGCCGCCCACCTTCGCCAGCTCGAGCCCCTCATCCGGATCGAGGATAGCCGTCTCGCCCGCGTGCATCAAAGGCGGACACCCAGCGTAACCAGGGCCCCGCCCGCGACCTATAATGCTCGAAATGCCGCAATCGTCCGGCCCCGCCGCGGGAGGTGCCCCGCGGGTCGTCTTTCGCCCGCCGTCCGGCCTCCCCTCTCCACTCGTTCCGACGAGGTACTCCGAATGAGACCGTCCGCCCCGTTCGCTCTCACGCTCGTGGCCGCGCTCGTCCTGTCGCCTGTCGCCCCGGCCGCGCCCGCTCCCCAGGACCCGGCCCAGGGCAAGGACGTGCTGACGTTCGGCGTCAGCACGACGGCCGTCACGCTCGACATCGTGGTGCGCGACAAGAAGGGCAACGCGGTGCGCGACCTCACGGCCGCGGACTTCACGGTCTTCGAGGAGGGCGTCCCGCAGAAGGTGGAGTCGTTCGAGGTCTTCGGCAGCCGGACGCCGCCCGCGGCGCCGAAGGCCGAGGCCAGGGCCGAAGCGAAGCCTGCGGCCGCGCCGGCCGCGCCCGCGCCTGCCGCCGCGCCCGCCGCCGCACCGGCGGCCCCTCCCGCGCCGGGGGGCGACGTCCGACCCCAGGTGATCGCGTTCGTCTTCGACCGGCTGAGCCCCGAGGCGAGGAGCAACGCGCAGAAGGCGGCCCTCACCTACGTCGACAGGGGGCACGTGCCGGGCGACGTGGTGGGCGTCTTCTCGATCGACCTCGCGCTGCGGACGCTCCAGGCGTTCACGGCCGACCTCTCCCTCATCCGCAACGGG
>WBZP01002668.1_pt1 | contig 20203 bp, 17 predicted proteins | sample 5204301 | NCBI WGS metagenome assembly WBZP01 (sample SAMN12412401, study PRJNA552823) | activated sludge metagenome | isolation source: activated sludge from nitrification reactor of wastewater treatment plant... | place: USA: Pennsylvania | collected 2017
GATCTCGTGCTCACGGATATTCGCATGGGGACCGTGGATGGACTGACTGTGTTGCGGGAGTTCAAACGGTTCAGTCCGGATACCTCCATCGTACTGCTCACGGCATTCGGATCATTGGAAGGAGCGATCGAGGGAATCAAGCAGGGGGCCTTCGATTATTTGGCCAAACCGTTCAGGAAGGAAGAGGTCAAGCTGGTCGTTCAGCGCGCGCTTGATCATTGTAAATTAGTGAGGGAAAACAAGCGCTTCAGAGTTGAACTGAAAGAAAAGGAGGAGTGGTCTCCATTGGTTGGAAGCAGTCCGGCCATGCTGGATGTCTATAAGCTGGTGGCTCGTGTGTCGGAGAGCCGCAGCACCGTGTTGCTCCAGGGAGAAAGCGGGACCGGGAAAGAACTGATTGCCCGGGCCATTCATGCCAATAGCCCACGGCGAGACAAGCCCTTCATTCCGGTGAATTGCGGCGCCTTGCCCGACACGCTGCTGGAGTCCGAGATGTTCGGCCATGAGAAGGGGGCCTTCACCGGCGCGGTGGGACTGAAGGCCGGCCTGTTTGAAGCGGCGACGGGCGGGACGCTGTTTCTCGATGAGATCGGCGAGCTCGGGCCGGCGCTGCAAGTGAAGCTGCTGCGAGTCATGCAGGATCAGGAAGTCCGGCGCGTGGGAGGGACCGCGTCCGTCAAAGTCGACGTCCGCATCATTGCCGCAACGAATCGCGACCTGGAGCATCTCGTTAAAGAAGACAAGTTTCGAGACGATCTGTTTTATCGCTTGAACGTGGTGCGGATCACCCTGCCTTCGCTGGTGGACCGCAAAGAAGATATTCCGATGCTGGCCCACCATTTTCTCCAGAAGTATGTCGGCGGGACGCCGTCAGGGGTGCGAGGATTTCTTCCGGAAACGATGGCGTTGCTCAAGGAGTATCGGTGGCCGGGGAATGTGCGGGAGCTGGAGAACGCGGTGGAGCGCGCGGTGTCGTTGAGCCATGGTCCGTTAGTCACGCCGGACGATCTGCCGGAAAGTATCCGGACTGCTGCACCGTTGGAGGCGAAAGCCACCTCGGCATCGGAAGGGGACGAGGTCTGTCTGACGCTCGAAGAAGTGGAAAAGCGGCATCTGATCCGCGTCTTAAAAGAGATGAAGGGGAACAAGGTGAAGGCGGCGAAGATCCTGGGCATCGACCGTCGGACACTCTACCGGATGGCCGAACGGTTCGGACTCGATTTGGGGGACGATCCCGAGGCTGGTGACAAAGAGCCGGTGGAGAAGTTATAGAAGTTGCAGGGCGTTCTTGATGAGCCGCAATTGATTGTCGGCGCCTTGGGGCAATGCGCTAGGAACCTGATCCCAGCTGGTAAAGATCCCGTCTTTTCCCTCTGACCTCACTTCCAACTTGAGTGCAGTGTTCTGCTCATCGGCGGCTGTCACTGTCGCATTCACCCGGCTCTTGATCGTGCCGAAGCGCCAGCGATAGAGCCAATTCCAGGGGCCATGCATTTCTTCCCGATAGCTGGTTTCCAACGTGGAGTCATTCGTCCAGTCCACATCGTAGCCGCCGTCGGTGAGGACCTGTGTGAGCGCGGTTTTGACCTTGTCGAACGGGGCGGCCAAGCGAGTTTCGACGAGATCGGTCGGAAGGGGGTGGGGCGCTCCGCTGCAACCGATCATCAGCGCCATGGTTGCGAGGAGGAGGCCTGGCCGTAGAGTCATTTCGCTTTGCTTTCCGGGGTACGGTAGACGAGATGCGTGTCGGTTTGTGTCACGCCTTCAATGCCATGAATCTTGCTCAGGACCAGTTGCGTCAGGGCATCCTGATCGGCCACGTCGGCCACAACGATGATGTCCGGTTTCCCCCAGCAGGGATCGATGGTCTTGATCGCGCTGATCTGCCCGAGCGCTTTCACGACGCTGGAGGTCAAGCCGGGACTCACATTGATCATGATATAGGCTCGGTCGGACATCAAAGACGCTCCCGCGCTGGGCGCGTGAATCGTAAAGGGAATAGCCGGTGGACCTGGCTGCGGCTCACCGTAGCGAACTCCCTGCGGCGGTGTCAATACAGACGTGGCGCGGGCGGATGAAGTTGTGACGGATTTGGGTTTTCTTGGCATAGTTGCGGGGGTCTCACTTTGGCGCGACGAGCACATCCACAGTGAAGGAGTCGCTCACGCTGGTTAGGTCCGTTTCGAGCCGCGTCGGACTGCCGATGCGCCCTTCCGGATCGTAAATAAAGCAGAACAAGTGGACACAAGGTGTACGCGAGGCGTAGTGGGCGGCGTCGGCGGCAACCTGGTCGGCCAGTTCTTTGGTGGTGAGGCCTGAGCGGGTTTTCTTGGCGACCACGGCAAGACGGTCCCGGTTCAAGAGTAGCGTCGTGCGTGTCGAGCCGCCGGCGTAAGGCGGCGTCCATTCGTCGGCGCCCACTTCATCGAATTCCAATTTCAGCAACGCGCAGAGCAAATCCTGCAGGTCGAAGTCGTCCTCCACTTCCAGCGTCGTGCGATAGTCCTTCCGCAAGCGGAGTTGTCGGGCTACGGCGTGAAAGCGCAGGCAGACTTTCCGGAGCGCCTCGACTGGATCCGACGTGGGCTGTTCTCTGCGTGTTACGACGGCGGGCGCGGCCGGCGTCGGAGTCGGATGTGGCGATGGAGCCGGAGATGGCGGCGGCGCTATGACGGATGCGGCCGGTGCGTTGGGTTGATCGGGCGGCTTCTGCAAGCTCTTGCTTGCGAGGAGCGGGGGCTCTGGTGTCAGCGATGCTAATGAAGAGGTGAAGGCTCCGACCTGTGGTTGAGGAGGAGCAGTGACCTGGAGCGATGCAGTCGTTGCTAGTGCGAGGGGCGCGATAGGCTCCTGTCTGGTGGCTGGGGCCGCGGCCGCAGGTATTGACGCCGGGGCTGGTACTGCCGGTTGTAGATCTGGAGGCATGGTGCGAAATCGAGCCGATTCAAAATGGCTCAGTGGAATCTCCGGTGTTGGGGGTTGAAGCGGTGTCGGTGTTTCTATCACTGGTGTTTGCGGGGTCGGCGCGGTTGGTTGGCTCAAATTGGTCGTAATGGCGACGGACATCGTCACCGGTGGCGTATTCCCCAGGGTGGATTGCGCCATAGTAATCTGAGCCGCCGGCGTCGTCGGTGGGACCAAGGTCATTTGCGGCGGGCCAGAGGCTGCGGGACTCTGTCCGGTTTCAGGCGCCGGGGCCGCTGGAGCAAGGCCTTGCAGTTCCAGTTTCTTGCGTTCCAACGCCGTGATGAATGATTTGACCAGATGCACGCTTTGCGTCGTTTCAGCCGGAGTGGAGATCTTGAGCTTGTGGGCGCGGTGCGCCTGATATTCAGGAGACCGCTCGCCAAATAGCCGGCGAACGGTTTCACGAATCTGCAACTCGGCTTTCGCCCTGGCGCCGTCGCGATAGGGAAAGCCCTCACGGCTGAAGTCTTCAATCGAAGTCAGAATGTTCTGAAAGGTAGCGAGGCCCTGCGCGACCTCTTCGATCGCGGCGGTCTTCGAACGTGTGCGGGGAGACTCTGCGGAGCGTGTGCGTGCCATACGATTGAACGAAGCTTAGCCCAGGGTCCGCACACTGGCAAGAAAACGAGGGATTCTCGCCGAGGAAGGATCGATCAAGATGAAATTGGGGCGCGCCGGGGGGGAACGCTTTTGTGCAATGGGACATGCCTCTATCTGAGAAGCCCTGGGCGGCGATGTTTTAGCGCGGTGGTCTCGTCAAGAATGGTCGGAAGTTGATGGGGTGGGTCAGTCGCGCAGGCAGGATTGGGTCATTGGCATTTTTGTGCGCTGCGCTTCTCGATATAGGCGTCTTTGTATGACCATTGGCAGGCGACGCCTTTGGGGTCGAAGGTCATGGTGATGGTGCCCACGCTGTTGGGAGCCCACGTCACCGGCCATTCACAGGCTTCTCCACCTGATTTGAACGTATGGCAGCGTGTGGGAATGCCCTGGTCTTTCACACGGTCGTCTTTGGTGCTGCCGATCCACGTATTCCACGACTCATCGGATTTTCCATAGACTGCCTCGGCGCAGCCATAGAGCGAGGTGCACACGGCAAGAAGAACCAGTAGTCTGCCCATCATCGATGCTCCTTCGAATGGATCACGCGCTTGGAATGAGTGCGTGTGGGTTGGTGCCCCCGATACGAATTGAACGTACGACCTTCGGTTTAGGAAACCGCTGGCCGGGCATTCTGAACCCCTGTGTTTTCCCATCCGTTTCTGACAAACATCACAACAGGCTTGCCAATACAGCGTTTGCTGCGTTACACTCTGTTTCATCACGTTTTGCACAATCACGGCCCTGTTGCTGACTAGGTGCAGCCTAGGCCCTAGCAGAGGAGAACAACCGATGGTCACACAGCCGACGCACCTCTCCATCGTCACCACGGACAAAGCCGAGCCCCGGCGAATCTCGTTTGATGTGCGGACGCTGCGGGGGCTTCCGTGTCCCCTGCCGCGGCGTGACGCCCAGGGGCGCGAGGGGGTCGTGCAAATTACGTATTGGGATGACTCCACGCCCGGCTTCGGGCTCCGGCTCTCCAGCACGGGCGCGCGCGTGTGGACCTGGATGGGGCGCGTGGTGAAGCATGGGCAAAAGAAAGTCACGCGCTATCATCTCGGCCCCTATACGGAACGCGAGGCGGCGGGCAAGCTGACGCTGGCGCAGGCGCGGGCGAAGGCCCACGGGTATCAGCAGGAGGCCGGCGCGAACCGGGATCCGGGTCAGCCGATGCGAGCGGCGCGGGCCGAGGCGCTTGAACACAGTCAGCACACGTTCGCCCGCGTGGCGGATCGGTTTCTTCGTGAGTATCGCCCGAAGGGGAAGCCGGGGCTTCGTCCGAGGACGACGGCGCGGTATCGTGGACTCTTCGAGAGCGACGACTTCGCCCCCCTCCAGGAGCGCCCGCTCGCCAGTCTCACGAAGCGGGACATCGACGACCTCCTGCATCGGATGGCGCTGCGGGGCGTCACGATTGGGGCCAATCGGGCCTTGAGCGCGATCCGGAAGCTCCTGAAGTGGGCAGCGACGAAGGATTACATTCAGACCGTCCCCACGGTGGGCATTGAAGCCCCGGCCCACGAAATCCACCGGACCCGGCACCTGTACGGCAATCAGGACATCGGACGCCCGAGCGAACTCGCTTTGTACTGGCGGGCCTGCGAGGCGTGCGGCCCACGGCTGGGCGCGTTCGCGAAGCTGTTGCTGCTCACGGGACAACGGCGGAATGAAGTGGCCAATATGACGTGGCAAGAAGTCCTGGATTTGAATGGACCGGCGCCGCGATGGTTTATTCCGCCCGAGCGGGCGAAGACGGAGCACGGGCATGTGGTCCCACTTGGCCCGATGGCGGTGTCCATCCTGCGGGGCATCCAGCGGGCGCAGACGACAAGTCCGGCCCACTATATCAGGGAGTCGCGCTACGTCTTTGCCGCGACGGGGACCAAGCGCGAATTGGGATTCTCGGATATGAAAGCGATCATCGACCGACACATTGCCGCACTCATCCAGGCCGAGCCCACGCGCTACGCGGGGCAGTTCACGGAATCCCGCGAGCATCCCGACTATTGGCGCTTCCATGATCTGCGACGCACGGTTGAAACCGGCTTGGCGAGTTGTCTCATCGCGCAGGACATCCGGGACGCGATTTTGAATCACGGGAAAGAGGATAAAATTCAGAAAATTTACAATCAAGCGACCTACTCCGACGAGAAGCGGGCGGCGATGGTGCGATGGGAGCAGCATCTACGGGAACAGATAGCCGCCGATCAGCCGACGCCCGTGCGACGGAAGCGAAAATAACATAGAGAGCATTTTCCGACTTGACCTTACAGCGCAACGCGCGTACACGTAGATTCAACAGTCGCCCTGCTCTCCGTCGGATGGATCGCCACGGCGTCAGAGGCTAATCGTAGGGGAGCCAGCAGAGGAATTCTCGCACGCCGGAATGTGACGCCGGATAGAGTTTCCTAATCCTGCACTCCAAACGTTCGGGACCGATCGTACCGGTGACGGTGCGATCGACGACGGATGTTTGGGGCGCGGTGTCTGTGACACGTTCCCGCCTCCGTCGAAATTCTCAACGACGGAGGTTCCCCATGCAGTCCACGCCCGCGCAATTCGCGCCCTCACCAATCGGACGCCTGCTTAGCCGAGAGCAGCTCAAACTCAAAGGTATCGACCTGAGCAATCCCACCTTGCTCCGCTTGGAGAAGGCCGGGAAATTCCCCAAGCGAATTTATGCGGGGGCGAAAACTCCTCTCTGGTCCGAAGTGGAGCTTGACGCCCATCTGACGGCGAGTCGCGACATCCCGACGCTGACGGCCCCGGCCCTCAAAGCCCGGCACCCGAAGGGCGCACGATGAGGGCTGAGCCGCGCCGGGATGCTCTACAGGTTCGGCGCGAGGCCGAGGAGCAGGTTGACCGGGAACTTGCGGCGAAGCGGCGCGGTGCGGAGGCGGAAGGCTCGACGCTGAACGGTGCACCGGCCACGGCCCCCGCCAAGGATGCGGCAACGATCCCGGCGAATGACCTCGCGCGGCCAGTCAAGCCCGCCGCCACAACCACACCCCCGCGAATCGTCTCCACAGACTTCACGCACATTCCACGCGAACTCAGGACGCTCGCGCGGTGGGTGTGCTGGCGCCTCATCGAGCGAGACGGGAAATGGACCAAGCTCCCGGTCATGCCTTCGGGGACATCTGCCGATAGTACGAATCCCGCGACTTGGCGCACGTTTGATGAGGTGGTCGCCGCCTATCAACGGGGCGGCTTCGATGGCATTGGGTTTGTCTTCGCCGGAAACTTTTGGGGGGCCGATTTTGACCATGTGACGGAGGCCGACGGCCGCTTTCTTGATTCCACAATCGAAGACGAAGTGCGGGCCCTCGCTGTGGGCGCCTATTGCGAACGATCTGTCTCAGGAACCGGCGTGCATGTGATCGGCCTCTATCGTGGCGAGCCCTTGCGGGGAAAGAATCCTGCGGATGAGATTCGGGAAGCCTATGTGACCGCTCGCTACTTCACCGTCACAGGCCGCCCTGTGCCGGGCATTCCCTCAGCAACGACGCTGGAGGACACCACGGCGCAATTTCTCGCATGGCGGGCAAAGCATTTCACGCCGGACGACAAGACGACCACGACGGCTGCTTCGCAGACGACGATGGCGGGGGCGTGCTCGCTCGATGATCTGATACCAGCCGAGCGCGACGCGATTGTGACGGGTCGGACGCACGATCCACGGTTCGATGCCCTTTGGCGTGGCGAGCCTACCGGGCAGCTCAAAGCAAACGGATCGCCGGATGGCAGCGCCGCCGATTATGACTTTCTGTGTTGTCTGGTTCGAGTGACGGATTGCCGTGACATGGACCGGCTTGAACTGATGGCTCGATGCTCCGCGCTCTATCGCGACAAATGGGACGACCATCGAACCTATCTGAGGGGGACCATCGCCAAGGCGCTGCGCGACAACCCAACCGCACAGGATGAGTTTGATCGAGTCGAGTCCGCGCCTTCGACCACGACGACCGACGCCACGCCGGACAAGCAATCCGCCGTGCGGCCCTTCGACCCGAACGCCTCGCGCATTGGCGACTGTTTTACGGTGGCCCCACCTCAACCGAAATTTATCGTCGAGGACTTCTATCCCGTTGCCTGCGGACAGGAAAACTCTATCGGTGGCCGAGGCAAAACCACGCGGCACATGTGGGAAAGCACCCACATCATTCTCGGACGACCCCTCTACGGGCGTCGAATCCTCAAGCCGGGCCCCGTTCTCGTGGTGACGAAGGAAGACGGGACCGACATTTTCAAACACCGGCTGCATTATGTCGCCGCTGCCATGGGGCTGTCAGACGCCGAGCGCAGGCTATTGGCTCAGAACTTCCACGTCTTGGATCTCACCGGCGAAGTCGGCGGACGCTTGGTCGAAGTGGACCGGGATGGCAACCTTCGCGCCACGAATCTCGTGGAGCGGATTTGCCGAGGCTATCAGCACGAAGGACTCGCGCAAGTGATCTTTGACCCCTGGAATGGATTTTCTCCGGGCGAACGATTTGTGAATGATGCTGAAGCGGCCTTGATGGTGTCCGGCGCTCGGATCGCGCAGGAGTTGGGCTGTAACGCCCGATTTACGGCGCATGTGTCGAAAGCCGTGGGCCGTGGCGGCATCATTGATTCGCACTCGGGCCGTGGCGGGTCTGCCATGGGCGACAACGCGCGATTTTGTTTCTCCTACGTGCAACACGACCTGAAAGAGGAAAAAACCTACAAAGCCATTCCGACGGGGGCTGAGGTTGCCGCCGCTCGCGGGGATCTCTACCGGCTGCACATGACCAAGCAGAGTTACGCGAAATGCCTCACAGAGCCTATTTGGATCGAGCGCCAGGGGTTTGCCTTCACCGTTCACGACAGCGCGCCCACGACCCCGGAAACCCTCCTGCGGGTCGATGGCGAGCGCGTGCTGGCGTTCCTGCGCGACGAATTGACCCGAGGCATACGGTACAGCCCCTCGGCCTTGGCGGATCAATACCGACAATTCCCGCTCTCGCGAGGCCGCGCCCGAGCGGTGATCGACTGGTTGCAGTCTTCGAGACAAATTATTGAACGCCCGCTGCCGGATTCGGAGCGGAACCGAAAACGCACCCATTATCTCGATGTGGTGGAACTTTCTGCGACCACGCCGGAGGAGCTTTTCTCATGAAACACGAGGCGGGGGAAAACGGCGGGTTTCGGCGGTTTTGGTCAAAATCCGAATATTCCACAGGGGGGGAAATAATTAAATTTCAAACCCGCCGCCCTATAGGGAAAAGAAAAACGGCGGGTTTGAACCCGCCCGTTTTCTTTCCCCTTTTCTGTGGAGATGGCGGTTATACGGCGGGTTTCGGCGGGTTTGGCGGTTATGACTCGAACGCAAGCGGATTACAGGGCGCCTGCGGCGAGGAAACTAGGGGTGTTGAGGCGGAAGTACGTGCTTCGTTAAGTCCCGATTCCCCCCGCGCGCGTGAGGACTGTGGAAACAACCAACCGACCGGCCCGACGCTTTCGAGCGCCCATGCCGGTCCCGCCCCCTGGCCCATCGCGGCCACGCGGTTTTCGCCAGGGGGCGTTTTACTGAAAAGGAAAGGATCATGGCCACATTGTCAGAATTAGTCAAAGACCTGGACCCGGAGGCCATTCGTCTCAGGACGGCGTTAGAGGCCCACATCGCCCGTGGAAAGGCCGAGGATCGAGTCAAGACCGCCGCGAAGCTCCTGGACGACATGCAGGCGGCGGAGGCCGATGCACGAATCATCCGTGATGGTCTCCTTGCGGATCTCCAACAACGCCTGGACGCACTCGGCCAGGATGATGAAGTTGGACGGGCGCTGTTGCTTGTTGAACGGGCCAAGATCAACGCGAACTATAAACCCGCGGCCAATGCCCTGTGCAGGGCTGAGGACGATAGCGCCGACGCAAAACGGGCCTTGAGGTCCGCTGTGGAGGAGGTAGCCCGGCATCCCATTGTGACGCCAGAACGCCCCTCATCGGTTAGCGTAACCGATGGTGATAGACCATGAACCCCTGTGTATATGGGCGAATGAGTCCTGAAACGATCGAAGCAGAGGAGTCTAGTCAGCAGGTAGGCAACATAACTCACGAAAGGAGCCCCATGGATTCCACATTGACCACGGACGAAAAAACAGAGCTTGAGGTGCGATTGCTGGCGAGAAAGCAAGCTCTCGGAAAGCTCGAAGCTCGGCTGGATGACGCCGCCCTCGACGGTGCCGGAGTCGATGACCTCGAAGAGCAAGTTTTGACCCTCACGAAAGAGATTGACGATCTCGAACGAAAGAAGCGGGCCTTAACGCGACGGGCGGCGAAATCCAGCCAGGAAGAGAAAGACGCCGCGAAAGATCGAGCCGCGGCGATTCAATACAATCTCGCGAGCCAGGCTGTGGAACGCGTGCAAGGCGTGGGGCGAAAGATCGCCGAGCTTGGCGAGGAGTGCGCGAACCTATTGGCGGTGTTGAATGCCGCCCAAGCTTTGGACGACGAATTGTTGCGCTTTGAGTGCAACAAAATCCGGCTCTCGCTCAAAGCGTACGTCCTGTACAGTATTCGTCAGTGGCCGGGATGCGATACGGGCCTGACGCCTTTCCTCAAGTTGGACGCCAAGCGGTTCGAGGAACTCGCGCCGACAGTGAAAAAATGAAACCGCTCACGGCCCGACAATCCCGTTTTGTAAATGCCTATGTCGCCGGCATGTCCGCCGCCGAAGCCGCTCGACAGGCCGGATACAAGGCGGCCTATGCCCAAAAAGCGGCGAGGGACATTCTGACGCACCCCACAGTGGCCGCGACCATTCAGGAGCTACGCATGGACCTCACGAAAAAAACCCAGTACGACTTAGAGGCCGCTGTGGCTGAAACGGATAAATGGATCGCAATGATCGAGGCGTCAGCGAGCCCGAATTTCATGGCGGCCTCTCGCCTAATCCAGCACAAGGCGGAGCTTCACGGCCTGTTGATTCAGCGCGTGGAAGTCAAACCGAGCGTAGACATCCGCGATGCATTGGCCGCGGCGCGGGCTCGCGTTGCAGCCCACGTGGTCAACGTCCCGGCGTTGCCGTCGGATTCTCCGCTCGATTGAACGGATGACGGGGGGGCTGGGTGGGGGATAGGCCGCCAAAACGGCGCTCACTCGGAGCATCGAGGGGGGTGCAGTCAGAGTAGTGACCGAATCCTATAATTTTTTCAAATTTGCTGAAAGGCCCACGTAACCCAACAAGGAGGACATCATGGAGCATCCAACGAACGCACCAACGCCAAGCACAGCAGCAACCCCGGCACCCACGGCGCCCGCACAGCCCATCTTCACGCCCGAACTGAACCCTTCTCAAGCGGAGGACGCCGCGGCGTGGATACGTGAAGACGTAGTGAAAGGTAGGCTCACTTCGGACCAGGCCGAACAAGCCTTCAACGAATTGAACACCCCCGTGGAAAATAGAACTGACAACCGATCGGAAGCAGCCGTAGAACTCGACAATGCGGGCTATGCACCAGCAAAACCCGAGGAATACAGTATCCACTACGGCGTGGAAGAGCAGACGCCCGAACTCAAGCAATTCGACACGGCGGCCAGAACGTGGTTACACGGCGCCGCCTTCCCCCGTGAACTCGGTAACAGTCTCGTGACGACCATCGGACGCGTGACTCAGCAGACGGCTAAGATGAGTCCCGATCAACTTGCGACCTATGGGCAGACGGAATACGCCAAGCTCCAAAAGACCTATGGCGACTCCCTCGGGGAGAAGCTACAGGCGGCCAACCGGATGATCCACGCCCTTGAGGAGCGGCAACCGGGACTCAAGCAGCTCTTACAATCGAAGGGCATCGGAGATAACGCGATAGTCGCCTCGCTCTTGATTGGACAGGCGGAACGGTATTGGGCGAGATGGCGGGGCTGAGTCAAGGCTTTGTGAGGTACCGATACAGGACGATACCCAGGATGTACCACAGGGCAAGCCACAACCAAGAAGGGATGGTGTTGGGGCGCTTTTTTGGGGGGTCCATGTGCTGACTAGGATGCTGCCTAGGATCTGTCTGGATGTGAAAAATTGGTGCCCCCGATACGAATTGAACGTACGACCTTCGGTTTAGGAAACCGCTGCTCTATCCAACTGAGCTACGGGGGCGTGGCGTGAATCTAGCGCACTTCCGAAAGGGGTGCAAGCGAAGGTCGCCGGATGAATGTCGTCGCGATGTGTCGATGGCTATTCATCAACGGTGATCGTGGAAAGGTCGTACCAGCCGTCCGCGCGTTTGCCTTCGATCGCGAGTTCGACGAGCGCTGATCCGCCCGTTTCATGGAGCACGGCGACATCCAGCCGATAGACTCCTGACGCAATCTGGGCAGGGATTCTCAGGGTGTCTTCGATCTGGTAGCGCGTGCCAGGGAGCCATTGCTTCACGTCGGCGAGGCTGGTCCACTGGGCAACGACGTCATCGGTCGCATTTCTCAGTCGGAAGGCGAGCGGCCAGGGCCGGTAGACGGGGGCCACGCCGATGTTTTCCCATTCGGTCTGAAGTGCCCATGTGGGACCAACCCTGACTTCCGCCGGATGGCTGACGGTTCGCAGCACCAGCCGATACCCTATCTTCTTGAGGAACTCATTGACCTTGGACCGCCAGCGGGCCGGGACCGGGGAGGATTTCGCGTTCAGGACGGAGACGTGCCAGTCCAGCCCCTGTTGCAGGATGCGATCGATGTCGAAGCCTTTGTCTTCCCAATCCTGCATGACACCGCAGACTTCAAACTGCACCGGGCCGCGTGTCCATGCGGCGGCGATGACCGGATCCTGGAGCACCGGCGGATAGGCCTGCTCCATATGATTCCAGCCCGGGCCAAAGTAGCCATAGTCGCCGAAACAGTCTCCCCGCCACCCTGCTCCACGCCCGGTGGCATACAGGAGTTGCCCGTTGTGCAGCATGACTAACGGGACTTGCGGAAAATATTTGAAATACCAATCGGTGATCATGATCTGGACGTCTTCGGTGGGGAAGTACTGCTGGCATTGCCGTTCCACGCCTTGGCAGCAGGCCATATTCCATTCACCCCAGCATCCGATCGATCCGATGTCCACATGATCGATGTCCGGCGATCGGCCATAGCGCGCGCCCAAGGCCTTGATGAGCTTTTCATGGTAGTCGAGAAAGATCGGGTTGTTGTAATCAGGGAAGCGGCCGCCGCCCACCGTGATCGAGGAGACGCCTTTCGCCAGCAGCCAGGCCGGAGAACCGGAACGATACTCGGACATGACGCGGAAGGCCAGCCGCTCTCCTTTCGCTTTGGCCTGCTCGATGGTGTGATCAATCAGATCGAATGCGTACTGGCCTTCCGCCGGTTCGAGGTCAGCCCAGGACCAGCGAAAGTACGCCACGGTCGAGCGCGGGTAGGTGCCGGGGGCGGGCGGGTGGTCGAATCCGAAGTGGAAATCGGCGAAGCCCATTCCCGGGTTATAGAGGATGTCGGTGATTTCCCGAGGATGGACGGTTACCCTCTGTGTGGTCGCCGCCATGCGTGAGAGATCTGCTGTCTGCTTCTCGGAAGGCGCGACGCACGATGTGCCGGTTATCAGGATGGCTGCCAGCATGAGGGGCAGCGTAAGGCGCATCTGATTCATCAGTTCACCGGTTCCTTATCTGCAGACAAATCCTTCTTCTGGTGCCGGGCTCGGCACTGACAAGTGTATCGATACGCTACCTGAGCCTTCTGCCAGGCTCAAGTCTCTCCTTCCTATTACGTCTGATGTAAAGCCGTCTGGAGCGGATATGGCTATTGATACTATGAGAAATGGAGGGGGAGATTTCTAGTGCATCCAATGCCGGTTGGCGAGTGCAGATTCGGCGTAGGCGACTGTCAGCGCGTCTTTGGTGACGAAGGCCAGCCTCAACATTCACTGGCTGGAACTATGTGACGGGTGGTCCGTGGATGTCACAGACTTCCAGGGTTAGGCTGATTCATGGCCTGTTCCCACTGTTTTCTGAATTGTTCATACGACACGGACAGTTTTTGTTGCATCGCTGCGTCGAGCGACTGTCCGGCCTGCATGAGCTTCATGACCTGCTGTACTCCTTGCAAGCCATAGCTATCCACCAACAGTTGCGTGGCCGAGCGGGCTTCGAGGTAAGCTTTTGGAGCCGTATCGGACGACAGCGGTTTCCAATCTCCTTGCAATGTGTTCAGTGGAATGAGCGCTGAAGTCTTGTGTTCGGATTCTTCCAGATCTGGCCAGGGATCTTCTGCAAGCTGGAGGGCGAGACCTTCCACGATCCAGCGAGGTACTTTTGCGGTACTTCCTTTCGCCTGTTCGAAGAGCAGGGCGTGGACACATTCATGACGCGCGATACGGCTGAAGAAGCCTAGGTCCTCTAGTGCGCCTTGCGTGGGAAGGTGGATGGTTCCCGATGCGTGGTCAAAAAGCGAATCAGCCCACAGGGGAGAGCCTGCCGTGCCCGTGAATTTGTGGTTGGTATGTAGGACAACGGCGATCGGTTTTGACGGAATGCGTCCAAGCTTTTGAGACAATTCGTCGTGGGCGTACTCGAGAATGGCGCGCATTCTTGTCCAGGAGGCCTGATCCGGCGGTCCGTCGAATTGGACGGTGAAATGTGCGGAGGCTGATTGAGCAGGAGCAGGCGGTGGTGCCTGCGGGCGTGCCACTTCTGAGGTGCCGGCTTGGCGAGCGGGTTCAAGTGCTGGTGCCGGGCGTGGTGTCGGCTGCGGGTTGGGTGATTGTGTGATGGGTGCAGATGTTGCTTGAGGAGGCCGGGCATCCTCTTTCATTGCGGTGCGTATAGGTTCGATGGCTTCGAGCTTGGCCGTTAGTCTTTGCAGGTACGAATGGTGATTAGGGTCGCGCTCTGCCCGGGGGCGCGCCTGATCCACATGCGCTGTGGCTTGGCCAGCCTGTCCTGTGGCGATCAGGAGATCGGCCAACGCGAGATGCGGGAATGGGTCCTGTGGTGCGAGGCGGATGACCGTTTCAAGAAACTGCGGCGTCATCGCGGGATCGCGGAGTTCCCAGTAGGCCTGCGTGAGGTTGAGATGTGCGATGGAGTTCTTGGCATCCCACAGAACTGATTGCTTGAAGGCCTTGACGGACAGCGAGGTCCCGCCGAATTTTTCCTGTTGGATGCCGAGATTGTTCCAGAGGCCTGCGATGTAGAGGCGGGAGGAGGCCTTCTCAACGGATTTTTGTGACAGTTGTTTCAGTCGCCGTTCAACCTCGGTGTAATTGCCCCGGTCGAGCTCTTCACGGATGGCTCCCAACGCCTGGTTTGGAGGCGATCCTAGATCCACCAGCCGCGATGGCGGAACATCCCATTGGGGGTGCTCTTGGAATTCTGGCAGAATAAATGACGACGAAGGGGCAGGCTCGGGCGCCGAGGGTGGCGGTACAAGGGGGGTGAAGTAGGTCGGTTTCAACCACACCTGATACCCGAGAAAAAGGATAAGCCCAAGGGCGAGCAGTTTCAGTGTGGATGAGATGTCGCGGCGGTACTTCATGTCATGGCTCCCGTCCCAAGGTCAGACTCTATTGGCGCCATTACCGGCGTCGAAGCACACCAGTGCCCGGCTTGATCGTCTTCCATAATGTGGTTTCATGACAGCGGTCACATTGCGAGCCAAAGCTGCCTTCGTGCTTATCGTCTTTGGTATGACAGCTGATGCAGGCTGATGACGCCACGACCTTCTTGTCCATGCGTTCGGCGTGGCAGGCATAACAGTCGAGCCCTTTGTGTCCGCCGTCGAGTTTGAAGCGGGTGCGGACATTGTGGTTGAAGTCCCAGATCTTCCAGTCCCTCACATTGTGGCAGTCATGGCATTCTGTACCGAGTTTCCGCCGATGCACGTCGTCGTTCTTATGGCACCCGTGACAGGTTGTGGGAGTCTTGTCGCGATAGAGCTGGCCTGTGTGGCAACTTTCACAGGTTGTGGTGCGATGTTTGCCAACAAGCGGGTACTTCGTGTCCTGATCGTGATTGAAGGCCACGGTTTTCCAGTTCTGTTCGCCATGGCATTTCTCGCATTTCTCCCCGAAGGTGGACCGGTGGATGTCGTCTTTCTTATGGCAGGCATAGCAGTCGGTCGGCGTCTTATCCTTATACAGCGTACTCTTGTGGCAACTATCGCATTTTGTCTTCCGATGATAGCCCTTGAGAGGGTATGAGGTATCGCGATCATGCTCAAAGAGCAGGACTTTCCAGTTCCGTTCGGTGTGGCAGCGCTCGCATTTCTCGCTATAACGGCCTTTATGTTTGTCGTCTTTTTTGTGACAGGCGTAGCAATCGGTCGGTGTCTTGTCTTTGTACAGATATCCCTTGTGACAGGAGTCGCAGGAGGTGGTGTTATGTCGTCCCCGCAAGGGGTATTTCGAGTGTAGGTCGTGGTCAAACGTAATGGTCTTCCAGTCGCTCTCCCCGTGGCACGTCTCGCATTTCTCTCCATAGGCCCCTTTGTGCTTGTCGTCTTTCTTGTGACAGGAGAAACACTCCATCGGGGTATCTTTAAATGCCGGTGTGAGGTGGCATTTCTTGCACTCTGTCGTGGCGTGCTTTCCCATCAGCGGGAAACGAGATTTGTTGTGGTCGAACGGAGCCTTCTTCCAGGAGCGATCATCGTGACATTCTGAGCATGTCGTGCCTTCCTGGCCTTTGTGCTTGTCGTCTTTCTTGTGGCAGGAATAGCAGTCCATCGGGGTGTCTTTGTAGTGATCGTTCGCGTGGCAGTCCTTGCACGCGACCGCCGCATGCTTATTGCGGAGCTTATAGCGGGTTTTGTCGTGGTCGAAGCGCGCATCTTTCCACGTGCGGTCGGTGTGGCAATCGGCGCAGGCAACACCGGCCTTTCCTTTGTGCTTGTCGTCTTTCTTGTGGCAGGAATAGCAGTCCATCGGGGTGTCTTTATAGCGATCGTTGGCATGACAGTCTTTGCACGCGATTTCTACATGCTTATTGCGGAGCTTGTAGCGGGTTTTGTCGTGATCGAACCGGACGTCTTTCCACGTGCGGTCGGTGTGGCAATCGGCGCAGGCAGTGCCGGCTTTTTCCTTGTGCTTGTCGTCTTTCCTATGGCAGCTGTAACAATCCGACGGAGCCTCACGATATTTCGTCTTGGGTTTATGACAGGACTTGCACTCGACTTTCTTGGCGTCAGCGTGCGCACCCCTCAGAGGAAAATCCGACTGCTCGTGGTTGAACGACTGCTCTGTGATGGGGGCAATGTTCTCCGCTCTGCCTTTGTGCTCGGTGTGGCATTCCTTGCATTCGCGCTGCTCCTTAAACCGGCCGTGCGAGCCGTGCTTCTGCTCGACATCCTTTCGTACGTCTTTGTGGCAATCGAGGCAGAGGGTTGTCTGCGCCGCCTTGTCGAAGCGCTTGTGGCACTTGGTGCAATCTTCTTCCCACTTGGCATGGCCTGCGATCACCTGGCCTGGCATCAGAGCCGTTTCGACATTGTCGGCCCAGGCGGTGCTCACGCAGCACACCCCCAGTGTGAACAGTATGAATGACAGATGGCGAAAGAGAGCCTGCACTGGAGGTGTCCGGCTTAGTACATGTAGACGGCAATGATGTGAAAGACGGTGCTTGCTGCCAGAAGATACATGAGCGGGATGTGTAGGACATGCCACAGTGAAAACAGCCGCTCATAGGTCGAAAATTCAGCGACTCTCTCAGCGTCTCTCAGGTAGCGTTTGGCGAGATGAATGGCATCAGAAGTCCCACCGCGAAATTCGGAGGAGCGGGTTGGTCCTATGACGGCGCGCAGCTCCTTCGCGCAGCGGAAGGCGTAGAGGCGTCTTTTCCATCCCAGCGCAAAGAGGTGCCACCACATTGTGATGAATGATCGTTCCGGACGATTGGCCTCACTCTCAAAGGAGTGAAGCCAGTGCTCCACCCTGGGAGCCATATGAAATCGGGATCTGAGACTGTCAGCGCTCCCTGCAAATTCCTGCCGGACCTTTTCGAGCGTGGCGCGACTTCCGTAGAGACCATAGTGAATCTTGGTGTACACGAACCGTCCGATCACTCCGCTGATCACGACAATCAGCATGCTGATCAGCGCGATCGTGGCGTTGAGAGAGCGTAAGTGAAACGTGGAGTGAAGCAAAATCAGCGTAGGACCCACAATGCCCATGATCATGTGCCATCGAAACCAATGTTTCAGTGCGCCCCATCGCTGCATGAAGCGGACATGTTTTCGTAATGGATACAAGAGAAGGGCCAACATCATCACGGATCCGACGACGCCCAAGTAGAAGCCGAAGTTCGAACGCGGGGTGTAGTACTTGCCGGTTGCGACTTTGTATGCCACCCAGATTGAGAGGAGGAGCCCCATGAACGTGAGTAGCCGTTTCATCAACCCTGAGGATTGAGGGCCTGTGCCATCGTCAGGCCGGGAGGCAGGTTGTCGTACCAGACGAGGGGGCTCACTGTGAGGTTCACGGACTGGCTGGATAGGTTCAGCTACAGGCATGGTTATCGATCCTCTGTTCATGAAAATAGCGACGCCGCTTTATGTGGGATTGTAACAAGTGAGCTTGAGGTCTTCTTCGAGAGCAACTATTACGCCCGCTATGTTGGTGCACTTTCCTAGCCTGCTCTTGGCCATTTATGACGCTCGGGTATTGATCTAATCGTATCGATTGAAGGCGCATCCCTACAGTGATGTTCAGATGCCGCCTCAGTGGTGCGGGCGGATTTGTGTGTGAGCCAGGCTGATCGTTGCTAAAAGCAGGGTATTCAGGTCTTTTCTCCACTGGCGGCACATGGATTGCTTTGCACGATGTTTGGGATTGCTGTCCCATTTCTTGCCGCTCTGACATGTTGAGGTACTTCTTGCAATTGGGATTATAGTCCCAATATAAAATAGGGCGCAAGCGAGAGGCTGGAAGCTGGCGCTATCTCGGGGATGGGCACAAGCAAAGTTAGGCCGTTACTATGAATGCAATTGATCAAGAGCAGAGCGGCTGGATGGGCGTGCGGGGCATAGCCTGGACGGTTGTGCTCGGACTGCTTGTCTTAATGGGTACGCTACTTGGTCCAGAGACTGCGTCCGCACAGAGCGGCATCCGCACCGATATAGAAATAGATCACGGCGCTACGGGCTTCCCTCTCACCGGTGGGCACGCACAGGTTCAGTGTCAACGATGTCACCTTCAGGGAATATTTAAAGGGACACCGACGCAATGTATGCAGTGCCACTCACCCGGTGGCCGAGTCGTCGCGACGTTTAAACCCTCGACCCATTTACCGACCAGCGTCAACTGTAACAGTTGCCACCGTACGACGAATTGGACGCCCGCATTTTTTACACATAACGGAATCCTTCCGGGGACCTGTTCACGTTGTCATAACGGATCTGTGGCGCAAGGACAGCCAGCGGGGCACATGAATAGTAGCGGGGCTTCCTGCGATTCGTGCCATAAGAAGGGCGGCGGAACGTGGCGGCTGGTGACCAGCGGGTATGACCACAGCACAGTGAAGCCTGGAACCTGCGCGACCTGTCACGGCGTGTTCGCGACAGGTGTTCCCGCAGGCCACAAAGGCGGGATGACTCCGGGGGCGTGTGACAGTTGTCACAGGACCACGGCTTGGCGGCCGACCACGTTCAACCACACAGGTGTGGCGCCAGGCACTTGTACAACCTGTCACGGAAAGACTTCCAGCGGGATTCCAGCAAGTCACAAGGGCGGCCAGAATCCCTCTGCTGCCTGCGATAGCTGTCATAGAACCACGGCGTGGAAGCCGGCGACGTTCAACCATACAGGGGTGACGCCGGGGACTTGTACGACGTGTCACGGCAAGACCTCGACGGGGATTCCCACGAATCATAAGGGTGGCATGAATGTCACGGCGGCCTGCGACAGTTGCCACCGGACGGCGGCCTGGAAACCGGCGACTATGAGTCACTCCGCCGTGGCCGCGACGCCCTGTGCCTCGTGTCACAACAGCTCGATCTCGACAGGTATTCCGGCGGGCCACAAAGGCGGGCTGACGCCTGGAGCTTGTAACGCCTGTCACGTCACGACGGCATGGAAACCGGCATCATTCAGCCACGCGAATGTGACGCCCGGAACTTGTACGAGCTGTCACGGCAAGACCTCGACGGGGATTCCCACGAATCATAAAGGCGGGACGAACGCCACGGCGGCCTGCGATAGTTGCCACCGGACGACTGCCTGGAAACCGGCGACTATGAGTCACACGACCGTGGCCGCGACGCCCTGTGCCTCCTGCCACAACGGGTCGATCTCGACAGGCATTCCAACGGGCCACAAAGGCGGCACGACGCCTGGGGCCTGTAACGCCTGTCATAAAACGACCGCGTGGACGCCCGCGGCGTTCAATCACGCCAACGTGACACCGGGGACTTGTACGAGCTGTCACGGCAAGACCTCGACGGGAATTCCGACGAATCATAAAGGCGGGACGAACGCCACGGCGGCCTGCGATAGCTGCCATCGGACGACGGCCTGGAAACCGGCGACTATGAGCCACACGACCGTGGCCGCGACGCCCTGTGCCTCCTGCCACAACGGGTCGATCTCGACAGGCATTCCAACGGGCCACAAAGGCGGCACGACGCCTGGGGCCTGTAACGCCTGTCATAAAACGACCGCGTGGACGCCGGCGACGTTTAATCACGCGAA
>WBZP01002669.1_pt1 | contig 20203 bp, 16 predicted proteins | sample 5204301 | NCBI WGS metagenome assembly WBZP01 (sample SAMN12412401, study PRJNA552823) | activated sludge metagenome | isolation source: activated sludge from nitrification reactor of wastewater treatment plant... | place: USA: Pennsylvania | collected 2017
CTTCCCGTTCCAGCAGCGGCACCTCGCGCGTGCCGACCAGACGCTCCTGGCGTCGCTTGATGGTGCGCCCGCGCTCGTCGGTTTCTTCGACGATCTGGTGCCATTGGTCCTGCGGCAGTCCCAGCTGACGCGCCGGCAGCTGCGCCTCGTGATACTGCTGGAGCAGCCGGTGCCAGCGCTGCACCTCGGCGTCGCTGCGTGGTGTCAGCACCCGCACCTGGCCGCTGCTCGTGCCCGGCCGCAGGTCGCCTTGCACATGGCGCAGCGTGATCGGCAGCGTCGGATCGGCCTTCCACTCGATCACGCCGAATGGGGCGGCGCTGAACTTGGCGATCGGCGGTGCTTCGCCGGTGGCCAGCTGCAGCGGAAAGCTGCCGGCATTGACCAGCGTGCGGCCGCTGATGTCGCGCAGCGCTGCCGGCAGCACCATCGTGAAGGTGGCCCGCTCGGCAAGCGGGCCGTCGAACCGCACCTCGTTGACTTCGCTGCCGCGGTCGTCGCGGTCGAAGCTGGGTGGACGTGGCGTGCCGCCTGCGGCCGGGTGCAGGCGCACCGCTTCGGCCTGCGCACGCGGCACCGGGGCGCTGAAGCGCAGTCGCAGCGGCCGCATCGGCAGGCAGGGTGACTGCGCACGCTCCCGCTCGCAGCTGAACTCGGCGGTGAAGGCCTCGCGCACCCGGAAGTCAAAGCGCTGCTCACCACGGCTGAGCACCTGCGGCGCCAACAGCGCGCCAATGCCCGGCCCCCAGACCAGCCGCAGGCGCGCTTTTGCCGGCAGCGGCCGGCTGCAGGCCAGCACCACGGTGCGGGCGGCCTGCGCCTGCAGCCTGCGCGCGGCCAGCAGGGCATCGCGCTGCGGTGTCGGCACCAGCTGCACCGGCACCTGCTCGGCCAGCCCTTCGATCTCGCACCAGCTGCGCCGCAGCACATCGGCGGGCACGGCCGCACCATTGAGCTGCAGGATGAAGGCCTGGTCTTCTTCGATCTGCGCGCCAGGCCCGGGCTGCACCGCGACCACGGCAGGGCCGCCGGTGCTGAAGCGAAAACGCGTCGTTCCCGTCAGTTCGCCGGTCAGGGGTTTCCAGCCGCTGCGGGCTTCGACGCCGCAGCGGGCGCCCGGGGGCAGCTCCTGATCGAAGTCCCAGGCCCAGCGCCGGTCGTCCAGCCAGCGGCCCTTGCCCGGTACGGCCGAGCCCTGGCATTCGATGCGCATCGGGTCGGGCTGTCGCAGGTCACCAAGCGGCACCACCGGCTCCGAGAAGCCGACCACCACCTGGCGCACCTGGCGGGTTTCGCCCTGCGGCGACACGCTTGTGATACCGGCCGCTGAAGCCAAGGCTGGAAACAGGGCCGTGACCGCCAGAACGCCCCACCGCCGCGCCTTCCGAGCCACGCCCATGTCGTCCCCGATTGCCTTGAATCGCTTTGCGACAGTGTATAGGGGCCTACAGCGCTGCCGTTACGATTCCGCGTCCCCACCCCCGATGCCCGATGATGGAAACGACCCGCGCCTTTCGAGTGCCCCGCATCTGTCTGCCCAAGGCCGGGGTCGACCTGGAACGCTGGGCCGTGGTGGCCTGCGACCAGTACACCGCCGAACCCGACTACTGGCAAGCGGTGGCCCAGAAGGTGGGCACGGCGCCCTCGACGTTGCACCTGACCTTCCCGGAGGTCTACCTGGCACAGGCGGATGCGCCAGCGCGCATCGCGCGCATCCAGGCCACGATGCGTGAGTACCTGGCGCAGGGCCTGCTGGTGGAGCGCGAAGGCGCGGTGCTGGTCGAACGCACGGTGAGTGGCCATACGCGGCATGGCCTGATGCTGGAGCTGGACCTGGAGCACTACGACTTTGCTGCCGGCTCCATCAGCCTGATCCGCCCGACCGAAGGCACCATCGTCGAGCGGCTGGCTCCGCGCATCGAGGTGCGCCGCGGGGCTGAACTGGAGCTTCCCCACATCCTGGTGCTGATCGACGACCCGCTGCGCACGGTGATCGAGCCGCTGGCGGCTGCGCGCGCCGCGATGCCGGCGCTGTATCGCACGCCGCTCATGCAAGGCGGCGGCGAGCTGGCCGGATGGGCGGTTCCCGCGTCGCTGATGGCCGCAGCGTCGCTTGCGCTGTCTGCCTTGGGCACGCCACAAGCCTGCGCGTCGCGCTACGGCCTGCCGGCCAGCACGCCGCCGATGCTGTTTGCGGTAGGCGACGGCAACCACTCGCTGGCCACCGCCAAGGCCATCTGGGACAGCCAGAAGTCCCAGGCGGGCCTGCAACATCCCAGCCGCCATGCACTGGTGGAAATCGAGAACATCCATGACGCGGCCTTGGTCTTCGAGCCCATCCACCGCGTGCTGTTCGGTGTCCAGGGCGATGTGCGGCAAGCCCTGGCACAGGCCTTCGGCGAACGTTTGCGCTGCACCGAAGCGCCCGATGCCGATGCCATGCGCCGCCAGGTGCAGGCTGCCGCCCGCACAGGCCAGGCCTGCGGGCTGGTGGGGCCGGGTGCGCGCTTTGCCGTGCTGGAGTTCAACGATGTGGCCAGTCCCCTGGTGGTGGGCACGATCCAGGCCTTCATCGACGGCTTCCTGGCGCAGGCCGGCGCAGCGGAAGTGGACTACGTGCACGGTGACGAGGTGCTGCAACGGCTGGGCCAGCAAGGCGGGCACATCGGCTGGCACCTGCCGGTGCTGGGCAAGAGCGAGCTGCTGGGCCGTGTGCTGCGTGATGGGCCGCTGCCGCGCAAGACGTTCTCGATGGGCGAGGCGCACGAAAAGCGCTTCTACATGGAGGCGAGGCGCATCCGTTGAAGGTCGGTGCGCGCAGAGCCGGAAGTGCAGCACCTTCTGGCGCTGGCAATTCGTGACGCCCCGGCCTACGACCCTCCGGCGATTCTTGCCGTACCGCTTTTCCGCAGCGTTGAGGCCCATCAGGTCGGCCACAATGCCGGCCGATGGACCACAGCTTCCTGTCCGCCTTCGCGCTGCTGCTGCTGGTGCTGGACCCCTTTGGCAATCTGCCGATCTTCATCTCGGTGCTGCAGGGCGTGCCACCCCTGAACCGCCGTCGCGTCGCGCTGCGCGAGGTGGTGATCGCATTCCTGGTGCTGCTGGCCTTCATGCTCGGTGGCGGAACTTTCCTGGCCCTGATGCGGCTGTCCGAACGCTCGCTGGAGGTGGCCGGTGGCGTGATCCTGCTGATCATCGCAATGCGCATGATCTTCACCGACGATGCTGGCAGCTATGCCGACGACAGCGGGCGCGAGCCCTTCATCTTTCCGCTGGCGGTGCCGCTGTTGGCCGGGCCCTCGGCGATGGCCACCGTGCTGCTGCTCGCCTCGCGCCAACCCGAGCGGCTGATGTCGTGGGTCGGTGCGCTGACGCTGGCGATGGCCGTGTCCGGCATCGTGCTGCTGGCAGCAGACCGCATCCGCCGGCTGCTCGGGGCTTCGATGGTCTCGGCGATCGAGAAGCTGATGGGCCTGGTGTTGACCGCGGTGGCGGTGGAGATGATCCTGGCCGGACTCAAGCGCTACTTCTTCGAAACGGGTTGACGCTCCGGTCCCGGTGCCCCGGTATCGTGTGCCGCGACCCGGAGCGTCGCCGCGTGGCACTCCCTGTGCCATGCAGGCCTGTCGGCATCGCTGCCGTCTACGATCGCCGGCAAGCATCTGCGCTGGAGGATCGACATGCAACTTCGATTGGCGCTGGCCGAACTGGCTGCCCGGCATAGCCTGGACAGGGCCGGCATGGAGCGCCTGCAGGCGCTGGCCAAGCCGCATATCGACCCCCTGATGCTGCAGCAACCGCTGGCGCGCGCGATGGCCGTGCTGGCCGCCTTGCTGGGTGGATTGGGACTGGTCTTCTGGGTGGCCGCCAACTGGGACAGCCTGGGCCGTGTGGGACGCTTCGGCTTGTTGCAGGCCGTGGTTGCCGTGATGGGCATCGCCGCGGCCTGGCGTCCGGGAGCGCGGGCGCCATTGGGCCTGGTTGCGTTGCTGGGCATGGGCGGCTTGTTCGCCTACTTCGGCCAGACCTACCAGACCGGTGCCGATCCCTGGCAACTGTTCGCGCGCTGGGCCGCCCTGGCCCTGCCCTTGTGCCTGGGTGTGCGCAGCGACTGGTTGTGGACACCCTGGGCCTGTGTGGCCGTCGCGGCCATCTCACTGTGCGTGCACGCCTACACCGAACACGATTGGCGTGTCACCAGCGCTGACCTGCCGGTGCACCTGGTGGGTTGGGCCGTGGCAGCCGTCGTCGTCGTCCTGCTGAGCCCGCCGCTGCGGCGCTACTCGGGCGCAGGCAGCAACTCGCTGCGCACGGCCCTCTCGCTGGCCGTGGTTGCGGTGACCATCACCGCGCTGGGCGGCCTCGTGCACCACGCGGTCGCGCCGCAGTTCTGGCTTGGGCTGCTGGTGCTGGTTGTCGCTGCCTTGGGGCTGTGCCTGCCGCGCCTGTTCGACCTGTTCGGGCTGAGTGCCCTGGCCTTGGGCATCAACGCACTGCTGGTGGCCGCTGTGGCGCGCTGGCTGTTCGAAAGCAGCGGCGGCGATGCGATCGGCCGGCTGCTGGCATTGGGTCTGTTGGCCGCCTGCCTGCTGGCGGCCACGGTGGCGGGGATCCTGCGCCTGAACCGTCGGTGGCTTTCCAGGCAGGCCCAGTCATGAGTCCGCGCACGCCGCACATCGTGCTGCAGGCCGCCATCGCGCAGGGCCTGCTGCCGGACACGGCCCGCTTCCCGCCAACGGACGACCGGCCCTGGCCTGTGGTCCTGCTGACTGCCCTGGGCGCCTGGCTGGCCGTGGTGCCGCTGCTGGTCGTGGTGGGCCTGCTGTTCGGCAACTTCCTCCAGGGCAACGCCGCCTACTACCTGGTCGGCGGCCTTCTGCTGGCCGCAGCCGTCGTGCTGTTGCGCTCGCGCGGCCTGCCGCTCTTCGTGGAGCATCTGGCCCTGCCTGCCTTGCTGGTCGGTGGCGGCGCGCTGGGCGCCGGCGTGATGCGCGACCTGCAGGTGCAAGCCGGTGCAGCGGCGATGGCCGCGCTGGCAGGCGGGCTCGCCGCCTGGCTTCCACGGCACTGGCTGCGCAGCCTGCTGGGCGCCGGCGCCGCCGTGCTGCTGGCGCTGGCCTGTCTGCCTTCGCCGTGGGATCGATGGCACATCCTTCCCCTGTGGCTGGGCTGGCATGTCGCGCTGGCACTCTGGCTGCTGGCGATGTGGGCACAACAGCATGGCCTGACCCGGCCCGCGTGGGTCCGCTGGGCCTGTGGCCTCGAACCCTTTGCCGCGGGCTGGTTGCTGGCCACCCTGGTCGGGCTGGCGGGATGGGCGGGCCTGAGCTTCCTGGTCGGCGCTTCTCTGGGCGGTGGCCTGGTGGGCGAGGTGGCACGGCACTCCGGCGAACGTGGTGCAACCCCCGCTTCATGGCCCTCGGCGCTGTCTGCCCTGCTGGCCGGTGCAGCGGCCGCGTGGGTCATCCATCACGCGCCCGGGCTGCGCCGGCCCTGGCACATGGGCCTGGCGCTGGTCCTGTGCGCCCTGGCCTGGTTCATGCCCACGCTGGGCGCCGTGTGCCTGGCGCTGGCCCACTGCTTCAGCTCGGCGCGCAGGCGCCTGGCCGCGGCGGCTGCGGCGGCAGGCCTGTGGATCCTCGGCGCGTTCTACTACCAGCTGCAGTGGCCGCTGGCCCACAAAGCCATCCTACTCATGCTGGCTGGTGCCTTGCTGGCTGCCTTGGCCTGGTGGGCGCGTCGTTCAGACGCCGTCCAGGACTCCGACACCACGGGCATGGAGGTCTCGGCAGCGGGCACTGGCTCGCGCGCAGCGATCCTGGCCACGGTCGTGCTGGTGCTGGTCGTGGCCAACCTGGGCATCTGGCAGAAGGAGTCGCTGATCGCCAGTGGCCAACCCGTCTTCGTGGCGCTTGCTCCGGTGGACCCGCGTTCGCTGGTGCAGGGCGACTTCATGCAGCTGAGCTTCGCCGTGCCTGCATTCGGAAAGGCCATCGGACTGCGGCGCGCCCAACGCCCCCGGGTAGTGATGCGGCGCGATGCACGAGGCGTGGCTACCTCGGTGCGCGTCGACGATGGCACGCCGCAGGACGCCGACGAACTGCGCATCGAGCTCACGCCCAAGATCGGCCGCTGGATCCTGGTCACTGATGCCTGGTTCTTCGCCGAGGGTGAAGCAGTGCGCTGGGCGGCGGCGCGCTTTGGCGAGTTCCGAGTGGATGCACAGGGCCGCGCCTTACTGGTCATGCTGCGCGGGGCCGACCTGCAGCCGCTTTAGGGTTGGTCGTAGCTTCTGTGCGGATTGGGATGCTTCGACACCTGCGGCCCCATGAAATCAAGACCCCGAGGCGACCCTCGATCTGCCTTATGAGAGTCTTTTGCTCCGGTCGCGAAACTCCTTCTTGAACTGTCAGTCTTCGAACGCCGCCTGTGTGCGCCCGAAGTCGTCTCAGGAGACGTTTTGCCTATCGAATACGACCATCGGAGCGCGATGGCCCTCTTCGGGATGGCTGCCGACGGTACCTGGCAGGATCATCCGATCGAACATTCGCGGCACCGTGGTTGGTGCCCTTGAGATCGATGATGGCCAAGACTCGGCGCATCTTGTCGAAGAGCCTGACCAGCAACTTCAATTGCTGCTCGCCTGGCTCCTCGATCACCTGAAACCGCTGCCCGGCCAGACAGCCTGCGCGAATCACGAACGTGTTGATCGTGATGCCGGGAACCAAGACAAACCCACCCATTCAGTGGGTCACCAGGGTCCAGCAGGCACGAACGCGTGCCAGATGCCAGGGGGCTGAGGAGCCCGACGCGTGGCTGCGGCGATCGCCCGAGTCAACAAGGCCATCGAGCCACAAGCTTGGAACAGCCGACATCAGCCAATGCTTCGCCGGCTGCGCCTCCACAACAGCGCCAAGGCAAGGCCCGCGGTCAGGAGCGTCGACGGTTCGGGCACCGTGCCTGAGGTTGGCGCCGTGCGGTCCAGCTCCACCCGATTGATGCCGAAGTAACGGTTGAAGCCACTGGCGCTGAAGTCCAGGCGGGCGATGTCAGCCTGCTGGCGCGAGATGCCCAGGAACACCGCCGAGTTGTCGCCCGCACCGTTGGTCAAGCCGCCCAGGCTCCAGGTCTCGAGCAGGGCGCCCCCGGCGTCGTAGGCGGACAGGAAGGCCGTGAACGGGCCATACGACGCGGCATCTGAGAACTGCGCACCACCGCCGGCCACCGGCGCGTCAAAGACGATCGAGATGAGGTTGGCGGGGTCAGCGGTGTTCTGGCTGACCAGCACCGCGTCGCACAGTGCGAAGTTCGTCTGGAAGTTGAAGACGCTGCCGCAGCCGCCCTGGGATACGCGCCACATGCCGGGGCTTGGCGGGTTGCTGACCTGCGCCGACAGGCCCAGGTTGCTGCTGACCGACTGCGTGCTGGTCAAACCATGGGCTTGCTGTACCTGCGTCGCGCCAGGGATCTGCCCCCAGTCGATGTAATCGTCGCCGCCCAGGGCGGCGCGGCTGGTGACGAGCGTGGCCATGGCCTGCGCGCTGGCCATCAAAGCCAGCGCGGCGACGCTGGCGCGTAAGGGAATGAATGGTGACATGTTGAAGTTCCCTTTTTTGGCAGGATGAACCGGGACGAACCGGGCTGGGCAGGATCGTCGCCCGACCTCGGCGGCTTCAGCCTCATCAGGATTGACGGGATCGCCCCCGAACCCTTCACTTGAGGGGTCGGGGATAGCCCTCAATCCGGCCCGTTCGCAGCCATGGGATCGTCAGGCCGCACCGAACGAAGACGGCCGCACCCGTGAACGACCCCAGCCCACCCCATGCTGAAGCCTGGACTACCCACGTCGACCGCTTGTACGACTCGGTCGGGCGCGAGCAACATCTGGCCGCGGCGCTGGGAGCCTTCTTGCCCTTCTTCGATGCGCGCGGCGTGGCTTTCGTGACCATTGCGGACATGCGCCACCCGACCACGTCGCACACCGGATCGGTCGGCGTGCCTGAGCCCAGCCTGGTCGAGTACCACACCCACTTTCACGCCCATGACGAGTGGGTGCTGGCCTGCCACCGGCGCGCCGACTTCGTGCCCGGGGCCACCTACCGCGGCAGCGACCTTGTGGACCGCCAGCAGTTGCAGCGAAGCTGCTTCTGGCGCGCCTTCCTGTCGCGCTGGGGCATCACCGACATCCTCACCGCGCTGATCGAAGCTTCGGGCGCGGACGGGCCGGCTTCGTTCATCACGTTCCACCGCCACCAAGGCCAGCGGCCCTACGCCAAAAGCCGACGTGCAGCGGCTGGCGCGGCTGGTGCCGCACCTGCGCCAGGTGCTGCGCCTTCACCGCCGCCTGGCACCAGCCCTGGCCCTTGGCGCCACGCTGCTTGAACTGGTGCAAGGGCTGAACCAGGCGGTGCTGTTCCTGGCCGGTGACGGCCGCGTGGTCGAGCGCAACCCGGCTGCCCGGGCACGCTTGGCCGAGCCTGAGGGGTGGTTGCGGGTACGGCAAGGCCGGCTGCAGGCCGCCACGCTGCAGGGCTGGACCGACCTTGAGCCCCTGTTGGCGACCTTGCCCGAGCGCGCCAGCCTGTGCCTGGACCTGGTGTGCGGCGACCGGCGCTGCGCGCGGCTGGACGTCCGCAAGATCCAAGGCGCCGTGACCGACACGCTGGCCACACACGCCGCACAGGCTGTGTGCACCTTGACGCCAGGCGCGCGCGACCGCATGCAGGCCTTGCGCCAGGTGCACGGGCTGACACCGGCTGAAGCCCGCACCGCGCTGCGCATCACGCAGGGCAGCAGCGCGGCCGACATCGTGGCCGAGCAAGGCTTGTCGATGCCGACCGTGCGCACGCACATTGCCGCAGCCCTGGCCAAGCTGGGGCTATCGCGGCAGGCTCAGCTGGCGGCGTTCGTGCTCGGGGTTTGAGGCTGCCGGCCTGTGGCACATGAGGGCGACGGCGCCCGTCCAGTCTTTGGTGCACATCGCGTTGGTGGGCGCCGCGTCGGTTATGGCAAAATTTGGCAAGCCCGGCAAGCATGCGGGGGCCCTGGAGCATTCGCCATGGGGACGATGAACGTTTCTCTGCCAGACCCACTGCGCGAGTTCGTCGAGCGCCAGGTGCAAAGCGGCGGCTACGGCACATCCAGCGAGTACGTGCGCGAGCTGATCCGCCGTGACCAGGACCGCCTGCAGCTGCGCACGCTGCTGCTGGACGGTGCTCAGTCCGCGATCACCGGCGAAGCCGATGCCGCGTACTTTGCCGGGCTTCGATCGCGCGCCACACCCAAGCCACGGGGGCGCAAGCTGGGCGGCTGAGCCTGCAGCGTGAACCCACCGCGCAGCCAGCCAGCAAACCGACGTCTGGTCAGGCGGGCGCTGGCTGACGCCGACGTGCTGGAGGCTGTGGACTTCTATTTGGCCGACTCCGCGCAAGCCGCGCTGGGCTTCATCGATTCATTGGAGAAGGCCTACCTCCACATCGCGCGCCACCCGGGTACCGGTTCACCACGCTATGCGCACGAACTGAACATCCCCGGCCTGCGCTTCTGGCCTTGTGGCCGCTACCACCATCTGGTGTTCTACCGGGAACAACCCGGGCAGGTGGAGGTGTGGCGCGTGCTGCACGGCGAGCGCGACATCCCGCGCCACTTGCGTGAAACGGGATGATCGACGCTTGACCTGCGATTTGGAGGCACTGGTCACGACGTTCTGATTGAACCTTGGCGGGCGCAGTGGCAACTTGACTGTGACGCTGGACGTCACGCTGGTGGACCCGGGCAACAACGGCACCGTACCCGTACTCGCCGCGGCGCTGTTGGTGCTGCTGCGATTGGGTCCGACCGGGTTACGTACAGGTCGCCACAAAGCGCGGCGAGGCCAGCCGGGCTAACGGGTCGGCGGCAGACCTGGCCAAGTTGACTAGAATCGTTGGCGACAAAGGAACCGCCATGCAAGTCAACATGCTCGAAGCCAAGACCCAGCTTTCCAAGCTGGTCGAGGCCGTGCTGCGGGGCGAAGAGGTGGTGATCGCCAACCGAGGCAAGCCGGTGGTCAGGCTGGTCAAGGCCGAGGCGCCGAAGCGGCGCCGCTGGGGCGCGTGGGAAGGGCTGATGTCCGACGCGCAGATCGACCACGCCTTCTCGCCCGAGGTCGAGGCCGAGATGGCACGCGAGTGGTTCGACACCATCGAACGGCCCGTCGAAGACCTTTCGTCGGCGGTGCCCACTCCGCGGCGGCGCAGGTGAAACGGTACCTGCTCGACACGCACATCCTGCTGTGGGGTCTGATGGCGCCGCGCCGGCTGGGCCGCACTACCCGCGCGATCCTTGAGCGCGAAGCCGTCTACGTGAGCGCGATCAGTGTCTGGGAACTGCTGCTCAAGCACGAGTGCGGCAAGCTCCAATTGCCGCGCGGCAACCTCATTGGCGCCATCGAGCAGGCGGGCGCGAAACTGCTTGCGCTCACGCCCGAGCATGCGGTCTCGGCCGCGCTGCTCAGCCTGGCCCACGGCGACCCGATTGACCGCCTGCTGGTCGGTATCGCCCGCGCCGAAGGCATGGTGCTGCTCACGCGGGACGCGCAGATCCTCGAGTCCGCAGCGCCGGTGCTGGGCGCCTTGCTGATGGAAGCTTGAACGCGGACGCTGCCGGCAAGGGCTGTCGCCTCAAGACGCCGGCGCTGCGCCTGGCACCGCCGCCCACAGCGCCTCACCCTGGCGCAGCACGCGCACTACGTCGGTCACGCGCTGCTGGCCCATCTTTGCCAGCACCTCACGCACGTGGGTGCGTACGGTCGTCAGGCGCACGTTGAGCCGCACACCAATGGCGGCCGGCTCCAGCCCTTCGGACAGCAACGCGGCCACGCGGGCCTCAGCGGGGGTCAGCTCGAACATCTGCGCCAGGGCGAAGGGGTCAAGCGCCGTCACCTGCGCCGGCATGAACAGCGTGGCCAACACGCAGCGCTGTGGCCCGAAGGCGCAGCCCATCACCTGTTGCGGGTGCAGCACCGACAAATGCAGCCAGGCACCGTGCTCGGCCAGCGCGCCGGGCGGGCCCAGGCGCAGCGGGGCACGCGCCAGGTGATCGGCTTGCGCCAGCTGGTGCAGACGCAGAGTGAGCTGCCGGTCGTCGGCCGAATCGGCCAGGCACAGGCGCTGCCGGCGGCGCAGCAGCGGCTGCCCGCTGCGCTCGAGGGCCTGAGCGGCTTCATTGGCGAACAGCACGCCGCGGTCCGTTGTCAGCAGCCACATGGGGTAGGCGAAGGCCTGCAGCAGTTGGTGGCCGACCAGGGTCTTGGCAGCCAGCTGGCGCATGCGCTCGTGGCCGCGCAACGCCTGCTGCAGGTGCTGTCCGAGGCGGCGAGCCAGTTCGCGTTCGTCGGCGTCGAGCGGGCCGCGTGATGCGTGAAGCTCGAAGGTGAAGCCGGTGACGGTGCGTTCGTCAAGCGGGATGACCTGCAGGCTGTTATAGCGCACCTCGTGGCCGGCCAGGAAGTGGCGGTGGAAGGGGTTGCGCTGGCGGAAGGCCTCGTCGATGTCGTCATGGCAGTGCAGCCACTGGCCGAAGCTCTGCGCGCCGAGCTTGAGCACGCGGTGTTTGCGGGTGTCGTGCTGCTCCCACTGGGTGACGTAGTCATGGACCGTGCGGCTCAGGTCCGGCCCACCCAGATGCAGCGACAGCAGCCGATGGTCGACCATGTCCAAGGTGTGCATCACGACCGCCCGCGCACCGAACGCCCGCTGGATCGGTTCAAGAGCGGCGCCCCAGTCCTGCCCGCCAGTGGAGGCGTCGTACAGGCCGGTTACGAGGCGGTCGAAGCCGGAGTCGGTCAGTTGGTGGGTGGTGGGCGCGAACGAGGGCTTCATGGGTGGCCGACTCCAGCTGGTGCGGGGAAGCTATTTCAGGCTCTTGGATTCGACCTCATCAATCTTGATGAGGCACGGCCTCCACTGTGAGATTGGCGTCGCGCACTGCACCCAGCCCACCCCCGTGAGAAGGGGGTGGCCCTCAACCCTGGCCAGGTTTTTCTGGCTGGCCGGATTGTTGGTGCAGCGCGTGGTGGCGTTCATGCCCCACAGCGCATCCATCAGGCGGATCGGGTTGCCGGTGGCACGTGCCGGTACGAGAACAGGAAGCGGCTGATCGGGTTTGGGCGCTTCGCGCGCCAGGACAACACCAGCGCCGCCGGGGATGGGACGAACCCGAGACCTGCGAGCTCCTTGGCTTCTTGCATCGTTGCGGCATGGCCTGAAGGTTGCTTGGCCCCGCATGCACGGATCCGTGGGGATGCCGGGTGACTGGCATCGCCGCTCCGACTCGCGATGCGTTCGGGTAGCGCTGCGGTTGGCGCCTTGCTGGGAGAGCAAGTCCACGTACCCATCGGTACTGCGCAGCGGCGAGCATTGCACGCGCTGCGCTCAAGCCTCAGCTGGCGAGGGCCGCGCCACCCGCAGCGCCTGCCAGGACAGGCGGGCCTGCGCGGCCAGCACCAGGGCGGCGGCGACGGGGATCCCGTCGTACAGCCAGCCAGCCTGCGGCCACCACTTGCGCAGGTACATGGCCAGCAGAAGCGGTGCCATCACCAGCCCCAAGCGGCTCAGCACGCCGGCGGTCGGCCCCAGCACGGTGGCGCCGGTCGCCAGGAACACCGCAGAAGCCACGAATACCAGGGTGAACAAGGTCTCGAAGATGGGTGCCGCGGTACCTACCGGCAGCATCCCCGCATGGAAGGGCAGCCAGGCCAGGCAGCCCAGCGCCAGCACCGCAGCCAGCACGCGGGCCCGCCGGGCGCCGCCACCGTCGCCGGCTGGGTGGGTGGTCGGCTTGATGAAGGGCAGTATCGCCAGGCACAAGAGCCCGACGATGGCATCGATGAGCAAAGTCTTGGGATAACCCAGCGCTTCGATCGCAATGCCTTGCCAGGTGGCCGAGTAGGAGATGGCCAGATTCATCATCGCCATGTACGCAGTGAACTGGGTGGCGGCGACCGCCGGGTTGGTGACGTCCATGAGGATGGCCGACCGCGTGCCGTACATCAGCCCCTGGGCCACCGAGTAGGTCAGCGTGGCCACCCAGATGGCAGTGACCAGCGCGGCCGGCACCACGCGCGCGGCCTTGTCCGCGGCGGCCATCGGCATGATCCATTGGTGTTCGATCAGCTGGCCCATCAGGTACAGCACCGGCAGACTCATCAGCGCGAGATACACGAACAGCGTGCGCCGCCTCCCGTAAAGGTCCGAAATCTTGCCGCCGATGACCATGCAGGCCGCACTGATGACTTGCGACCACAGGCTCAACCAGCCCACGCTGTCGTCGCTCAGGCCAAGTTCCACGGCCAGGTTGCTCTGCAAGGCCAGGCCCAGGCTCATAGCACCGGCCGGCAGCAGTGAAAAGAAGAGCCCGGAATAGGCGCCGCGTGTACCCAGGAAGCTGCGGAAGGCTTCCACGGCGAAGTCGCGCATCGCGCGCCCGGCCGCGGCCAGGCCCGGGCTGCGCCGATCTGCCGCCGGCGTGGGGGGCTCGCGCAGCGGCAGCACGATGAACACGGTCACCAGCGCGATGCAGCCGGCCACGAACACGAACCCACCCTTCAAGCCGATCAGCGGCATCAAGAACAGCACCCCGCTGCCACCCAGCGCCGTGCCCAGCGACGCGCCGGCGAACATCATGCCGTTGGCCAGGCCACGTTCCTGGGCGTGCAAGGTGCTGACGGCCAGCGCATCGATGGCCACGTCCTGCATCGCGCCAAAGCTGTTGTGGATCAGCAGCACGCCGGTCAGCAGCCCCAGTTGCGCCGGCAGGTCCAGGCTGGTGCAGGCCAGCAGCGTGACGATGAGCATGAGCTGTGTGCCCAGGATCCAGCAGCGACGCCGGCCCAGGCGCTCGGAGGTGATGACGTCGATGAAGGGGCCGAAGGCCCACTTGAAGGCCCAGGGCAGGTAGAAACTGGCGACGAAGGCGCCGATCTCGGCCGGGCCAACGTCCTGGCGTCGCAGCTGGGTCGCCACGGCGGTGGCGGCAAAGCCCAGCGGAATGCCTTCGGTGATGTAGAGGCAAAAAAATGCAGCCAGGCGGCCGTTGCGGGTGGCGAGCAGGTTGGGCATGCGCATCTGTGCAGTGTCGCAGCTAATTTGCGCCGGCCTGTGCGTGCCGGCGGGCGTGGCACGATGGATGGCCGGTCGCCCCCGTTTGTGGTCAACAAAGTGGCAGTGCCACACCTGCCTGAGGAATAGGACGGACCGGCCCGTCACACCCCGGGGCGGCGGTAAAGCTGTTGGCCCGCAATCCAGGTTGCGGCCAGGTTGCGCTCGTCGCCGAGCGTCATCCAGGCGAACACGCGTTCGTGAAGCTCGCGTGCCATCGAATCGCGGTGCAGCGCCACCGGGCCCACGGCCCAGTCCCACGCCGTGACGTCGGCCAGGGTGCCGGGCTCGAAGCCGCCGATCTCGTGCTCCAGGTGCAGCGCTCGCGCCGCCCCGCGCGTGGCCGCGTACAGTGCCTTCCATGCCGTCAGGCGCACACCCTGCAGCGACTGGATCTTGTAGGCGTCGGCCATCGTGCGCAGCATCGACAGCGAGGTTCCACCCCCTACGTCGCTGGCCAGCGTGACCGGCGCGCCTGCGTCCTGCAGTTGCGCCCAGGACATCAGGCCACTGCCCAGGAACAGGTTGGAGCTGGGCGCATGGGCGATCTGGGCACCGGTCTCGGCCAGCAGCACGCGGTCGGCGGCGTCGAGCCAGACGCCATGGGCCAGCACCGCACGCTGGCCCAGCAGGCCGTACTGGCGGTAGACGTCGAGGTAGCTGCGCGCGCCCGGAAACAGCTCAGCCACCCAGCGCACCTCTTCGCGGTTCTCTGCGACATGGGTCTGCATGTAGAGGCCGGGGTGCGCGGCCATCAGGGCACCGGCCATCCCGAGTTGTTCGGGTGTGCTGGTCGGCGCAAAGCGCACCGTGACCGCATAACACAGCCGCTCACGGCCATGCCAGCGTCCGATCAGGTCGACACAGTCGCGTTCGCCCTGGGCCAGGTCGTCGCGCAGGCCGTCCGGCGCGTGGCGGTCCATCAGCACCTTGCCGGCGATGACACGCATCCCACGCTGCAGCGCCGCTTCGAAGAGTGCGTCGACCGAGGCCTTGTGCACCGTCGGGAAGACCACAGCCGAGGTCGTGCCATGCGCCAGCAGGGCATCCAGGAATCGCGCCGAGGCCTGCGCCGCGAACTCGGGGTCGGCAAAGCGCAACTCCGCCGGATAGGTGTAGGTGTCGAGCCAGTCCAGCAGCTGCGCCCCATGGCTGGCGATGACACCCAGCTGCGGGCTGTGGACATGGGTGTCGATGAAGCCCGGCATGAGCAGCCGGCCGCGGTGGTCTTGCCTCGTCCAGCTGGCATCGGGTTCGCTCGCGCTGCGGCCCAGCACGCGGCCGTCCTCGATCAGCAGCCAGTGGTCGGCGTCGAAGCGGACGCAGGACGATGGCTTGCCGCCGAAACCAGGGTCGGCGGTGACCTCCAGCAGGTCGCCGCGGATTGCCAGGCGCTGGCCGCTCATGCCGGGCTCCGCCGTGCCGGTGGCAGTTGGCTGGCCTGTGCGGGCGCGGCACGCGAGACGCTGCCTTTGGTAGTCACGCTTTGAAGTACCCTCACCAGATGAAGCTCGATCTTGCCCGGTCCCGGCGAGTTCGACATAAGCACCTTCGTACAGCGGTCATCAGGATGATCATATGAATTTGCTGCAGCCACGGGGTAAGGTCCGGATATGTCCACGGTGATCGTTCCTTGCGACAAGCACGGCTGCGTCGAGCGGCCGATCCGTTTCGTGCACCGCGGCCACATCGCCGAGGTCCAGGGTGTCGATACGACACGCACCTTGCTCGACTGGCTGCGCGGCCAAGCCGGCAGCACGGGCACCAAGGAAGGCTGTGGCGAAGGGGACTGCGGCGCATGCACGGTGCTGGTGGGCGAGCGCGAAGGACCAGGCGTGCGCTGGAAGACGGTCAACGCCTGCCTGCAGCTGCTGCCGATGCTGGATGGCAAGGCGGTCCGCACGGTCGAAGACCTCAAGCAGGGTCCTGCGCTGCACCCGGCGCAGCAGGCGATGGTCGACTGCCATGGCTCGCAATGCGGCTTCTGCACCCCGGGCATCGTGATGACTCTGGCACACGTGTACGAGCGGGAGCGTGCCCGCGGCTCGACGCCGACAAGGCAGCAGCTGGCCGATGACCTGGCCGGCAACCTCTGCCGCTGCACCGGCTACCGCCCCATCCTCGACGCCGGTCAGCGCATGTTCACCTTGCCCGACGCCGGCAATCACGACGCGGCCACTGCAGCGCTGCTTGATCAGCTGGCCCGGGACCCGCCGCTGGCCTATGCCGATGCACAAGGTGCACGCTACTTCGCACCGCGCACGGTGGCTTCGCTGGCCGCGCTGTTCGAGTCCGCGCCCCAGGCCAGGCTGCTGGCCGGTTGCACCGACATCGGCCTGTGGGTCAACAAGCAGCACAAGGCCTTGCCGCTGCTGATCGCCACCACCGCGGTGCCCGAGTTCAAGCGCATCGAGCCGCACGGCGATGGCAGCTTGCGCATCGGTGCCGCGGTCACGCTGGAGGCGGCCTGGGCTGCGCTGGCCGCACGCCACCCGGAGCTGACCGAGATCTGGCTGCGCTTTGCTTCACCGCCTGTGCGCCATGCCGGCACGCTGGGCGGGAACATCGCCAATGGCTCGCCCATCGGCGACGGTGCGCCGGTGCTGATGGCGCTGGATGCCACACTGCTGCTGCAGCAAGGCGCGCGGGAACGGCGCGTGCGTCTCGATGCCTTCTACCTCGACTACATGAAGAACGCGCTGCAGCCGGGCGAGTTCCTGCGTGCCATCGAGTTGCCGCCGCCGGCCTTTACCGCCTTGCGTGCCTACAAACTGAGCAAGCGCTTCGACAGCGACATCTCCGGGCTTGCCTGCGCGCTGGCGGTCAGGCTGGATGCGCAGGGCGTGATCACCGCGGCGCGGCTGGCCTTCGGGGGTATGGCTGCCATCGTCAAGCGCGCCACCCAAGCCGAAGCGGCAATGATCGGCCTGCCATGGCGCGAAGAAACCGTGCGCGCCGCAGCGGCGGCCCTGGCGCGCGACTACTCGCCCATCAGCGACCTGCGGGCCAGTGCCGCGTATCGGCAACGCGCGGCGGCCAACCTGCTGCAACGCTTCTGGCTGGAGACACGGCCCGAGGCTGCCTTGGCGCCTAGCCAGGTCAGCGTCTTTGCGCGCGAGGCCCAGGCATGAACAGACCGGTCGAACGCGCCGTGCAGCACACGCCGCAGGTGGGCATTGAACGGGTGCACGAGTCGGCGCACCTGCACGTGGCCGGCGAAGCCACCTACACCGATGACATCCTGGAACTCGATGGCACGCTGCATGCTGCGCTGGGCCTATCCCCGGTGGCCCACGGCCGCCTGCTGGCGGTCGATGTCGATGGCCTGCGTGCACTGCCCGGCGTGACGGCCGTCTTCACGGCGGTGGACATCCCCGGCATCAACGATGTCGGCCCCATTGTTCACGGCGACGATCCCATCCTGGCCCAGGAGGTGGTGCACTACCTGGGTCAGCCGGTGTTCGCCATCGTCGCCGAAGATCGGCGCGTGGCGCGGCGCGTCGCTGCGCGCGCCCGCGAATTCGTCACCGTGTCGCCGCTGCCCGCCCTGTTGACGGCGCGCGAGGCGCACGCGGCACAGTCTTACGTCGTTGCGCCCATGCATCTGTCGCGAGGCGATACGCGTGCGGCGCTGGCCGCGGCGCCGCACCGCTTCCAGGGCAAGCTGTCGATCGGTGGGCAGGAGCAGTTCTACCTGGAGGGCCAGATCAGCTACGCCATCCCGCTTGAGGACGAGACGATGCGGGTCCACTGCTCCACCCAGCATCCGAGCGAGATGCAGCAGGTGGTGGCGCACAGCCTGGGCCTGCGGGCCAATCAGGTGCAGGTGCTCTGCCGCCGCCTGGGCGGGGGCTTCGGCGGCAAGGAGTCGCAGTCGGCGCTGTTCGCCTGTGTGGCCGCGCTGGCGGCCAGCAAGCTCAAGCGGCCGGTCAAGCTGCGTCTGGACCGCGACGACGACTTCATGGTCACCGGCCGCCGGCATGGCTTCGAGTTCGACTTCGACGTCGGCTACGACGATGGCGGTCGCGTGCTGGGCGTCGAGGTCGACCTGATCGCCAACGCCGGCTTCTCGGCAGACCTGACGCCGCCGGTGATGACGCGTGCGATCTGCCACTTCGACAACGCCTACTGGTTGCCCAACGTGGCCATGCACGGCTGGTGCACGCGCACCAACACGCAGAGCAACACCGCGTTCCGCGGCTTTGGCGGCCCGCAGGGCGCGCTGGCGATCGAGTTCATCCTGGACAGCATCGCCAGGCGGCTGGGCATGGACGCGCTGGAGGTACGGCGTGCCAACTTTTACGGCGTTGACACCAACAACACCACTCCTTATGGGCAGACGATCGAAGACAACCTGCTGGAGCCGGTCACCGTGCGGCTGGGCCGGACGAGCCGCTACAAGGAACGCCGCGCCGAGATCGCGGCGTTCAATGCCGGCAGCGAGGTCCTCAAGCGTGGCATCGCCTTCACGCCGGTGAAGTTCGGCATCTCGTTCAACGTCAACCACTTCAACCAGGCCGGTGCGCTGGTGCATGTGTACACCGACGGTTCGGTGCTGGTGAACCACGGCGCCATCGAGATGGGGCAGGGGGTCAACACCAAGGTCGCGATGGTGGTGGCGCACGAGCTCCGGATACCGCTGGACCAGGTGCGTTGCTGCGCGACCGACACGCAGAAAGTGGCCAATACCTCGGCCACCGCGGCTTCGACCGGTGCCGACCTGAACGGCAAGGCGGCGCAGGACGCGGCACGTCGCATCCGCGCGCGGCTGGATGGGTTTGCCGACCGGCACTTCGACGGCCGCCGCGATGCACCCTTTGCGGAACTGGTGCAGGCGGCCTACCTGGCGCGCGTGCAGTTGTGGAGCGAAGGCTTCTACGCCACGCCGGGGCTGTCGTGGAATCGCCAGACCCTGACCGGCAAGCCCTTCTTCTATTTCGCCTACGGCGCGGCGGTGAGCGAAGTCGTGATCGATACCCTGACTGGCGAACACCGGCTGCTTGCCGCCGAGCTCTTGTACGACGCCGGCACCTCGCTGAATCCGGCCATCGACATCGGACAGGTCGAAGGTGCCTACATCCAGGGCTATGGCTGGCTGACGATGGAGGAACTGGTCTGGCACCCGAGCAGCGGCGCACTGTTGACGCACGCGCCTTCCACCTACAAGATCCCCACCGCCAACGACCTGCCCGCGCTGCGCATGCACACTGCGCTGTTCGATGTGCCAAACCGGGTCGAAACCATCCACCGCAGCAAGGCTGCCGGCGAACCGCCGCTGCTGCTAGCGTTTTCGGCCCTGCTGGCGATTCGTGACGCGGTGTCGTCCGTGGCCGGGCACCGGATCGACCCACCGCTGCGCGCGCCGGCCACGCCCGAAGCGGTGCTCGACGCCGTCGACGCGGTGCGCGCGGCGGCCGCAAGCGGCGATTGAGTTCGCAGGGCGGTGGCGGTTGTCCGGTCCTGGCCGGGCCCATCAGTCCTGATAGCGCACCTGCACGTAGCGGCCTGGCGCGTCGGGCAGGGACACATCGTCGATCGTGCGCGCCGGGACCCTGGCGCCCTTACCATGCGCAAGAAGCCAGGCATGCCAGGCCTCCCACCACGAGCCTTCATGGCGCCGCGCATGCGAGATCCAGGCGTCGGGTTCGATCCACGGGTCACCGGGATGGCGCGTGTGCTGTGCGTAGTGGCGGCCCGGATGGCCGGGTTCGGTGACGATGCCGGCATTGTGGCCGCCGTTGGTCAGCACGAATGTCAGCTCGGTGTCGGTCAGCAGATGAAGCTTGTAGACCGAGCGCCAGGGCGAGACATGGTCCTTCTCGGTGCCGACCAGGAAGATCGGCAGGCGCATGTCGGCCAGCGAGACCGGCCTGCCCTCGACCGGGTAGCGCGATTGGGCCAGCTCGTTGTGCAGGTAGCAGCGGCGCAGGTACTCGCTGTGCATGGCCGCAGGCATGCGGGTGACGTCGGCGTTCCAGGCCATCAGGTCGTTCGGCCGCAAACGTTCGCCCATCCAGATTTCGCGCAGGGTCGCCGACCAGACCAGCTCGCGCGAGTGCAGG
>WBZP01001448.1_pt1 | contig 20189 bp, 27 predicted proteins | sample 5204301 | NCBI WGS metagenome assembly WBZP01 (sample SAMN12412401, study PRJNA552823) | activated sludge metagenome | isolation source: activated sludge from nitrification reactor of wastewater treatment plant... | place: USA: Pennsylvania | collected 2017
GAGGTTTTAAAAAATAAAAACTTAAGTATTATTCGGTCTTTACCACTTTGGTAAGTTTGGTTTCACCTCTTTCATTTTTAACTACCATCTCATTATCATTGATTAGCTCGCCGGTATTGTTGATGGTCATATCATTAAATGTGATAGAATAAGAAAACTTCTTCCCATCTACTTTTCCGTTTTCAATGGCAGTTTCGCCGAAACGTGTTTTCCAGGTTCCGGTGAGTTTGTCGCCTTCTACTTTGAAGGTGTAATTGATTTCGAAAGTTCCGTTTGGAGTTTCCCGGCTACCCTTCCAGTTGCCGTCAATTGGATTTTGGGCAAATGCCACCGCACTACAAATCAGCAGTGCAAAACTTAATAAATACTTCATGATTGAATAAATTTAAATGAAAACAAATCTAATCACATAGATGCAAAATACCTTGTTTTTAAGTTTATTTTTAGGGTTGTTTTTAAAAGATTTTAGGATATTTACATTATTTTTTGAGTTATTGAAAATCAACTATAATTTCCCAAAATAATTGTCATTTTTTTTAAACAGCCTAATTATTATCCCAACTGCACCAATCGTATGTACAACCTTCCTGTTATTATTTTAATTCTCATTACTGTTTTTATTTCTTATAAAGGCTTTAACAATCACACTTTTTTTGATAGTTACAAATTTGAAGTTGATAAAATTCTTATCCAAAAAGATTATATCAGGTTGATTTCAAATGGTTTTTTACATGCCAACTGGAAACACCTGATGCTCAATATGTTTAGCCTTTATGCTTTTAGTGGTTCACTGCAATTTGTTCTGGGCGTTCCTTATTTCTTCGTGATTTATCTGGGAAGTTTAATGGGCGGCAATCTTTTTTCATTATACATACATCGAAATCATGGAGATTACAGTTCAATAGGTGCATCAGGAGCGGTGTGCGGAGTTATTTTTGCCACAATTGCAGTGTATCCGGGAATGGGAGTTGGCATATTTGGAATTCCTTTTAGCATTCCGGGATGGCTTTACGCCATATTATACATTGGATATACGATTTATGGAATCAAATCAAAATCTGACAATATTGGTCATGAGGCACACCTCGGCGGAGCTTTAACAGGAATGATTATCTCCATAATAATTTTCCCTGAAAGTCTGAAATTCAATTACATACCTATCTTGGCGGCTTTTGTTCCTACAATTATTTTCCTTTACCTGATTATTACCAGACCCATAATTTTGCTTTTGGATGGATTCAGGCCTATCAAAAAATATGAAAACATTGACCATATTTACAATGAAAATAAATTAAAAAACCAAAAAGAATTAGATCTAATTTTGGATAAAATCAGCCGAAAAGGGATGGAAAGTCTAAGTAAAAAAGAAAAACAAAGACTCGATGAACTTTCAAAATCATGATATAAAAAGTAAATATGCTTAATAGTCTATCAGTGATATTTACTCTAATTTTATTTTCCTGAATTTAAAAAAATTAAATATTATTTTAAAGATGAATTCCAAACTAAACCCTGAGGTAACGGCATTTCTTGACGGTCAAAGTCACCCATTAAGAGATAACATTGAAATTCTGCGGGGAATTATTTTGGAATCAAACCCGGAAATCAGTGAAAACATCAAATGGAATGGCCCAAATTACTGTTTTGAAGACAAAGACAGAATCACTATGCGGATACATCCTCCCAAACAACTCCAGTTGATATTTCACCGGGGTGCCCAAAAAGTCAAGCAGCCGGCCGAAAGATTGATTGAAGATGCCTCAGGTCTGCTTGAATGGAAAGAAAACGACCGTGCCGTGGCAACTTTTAAAAACATTGAGGCCATAAATACAGAAAAAGAAAACCTGCAAAAGATTGTAAATAAATGGATTGATGCGGCGAGATGATGGAAAATTGAAAAATATAAATATCGAAAAAACAACTAAATTTACATTTTTTCAAAAAAAAATCTTCCCTCTGGCATTTTCTGATTTTTAACATAAAATCCTATGATGCATGAAATAAGAAATATCCCTGCAATACATTAAATTTTAACCAAATCCGATTTCCGAATATTATCAAAATCTCAAAAGAGGTTGAAAATATTCAATTTTTCTATTTGTGGCTAATGTTTCGGAATTGGGTTTTCTCATCTCCAAAAAGCCAAAAATTATGAAAAAAAGTAGTTTTGCCAGATCTGTTTTTCTTGGATTTTTAATTACAAGCCTTTTGCATCTATTCTTACCCATAAGCTGTAAAATGGCCGAAGAAGATTTTCCTGCACCCGTATCAGAAAAAATCGAAATTGATACCAAAGGTCTAAACACCCAGACTTCAGCATTGGAAACTGCCCTTTTGACCGCAGATGTTGCCAAAGTCCAGAACATGCTGAGTCCCGACGCTTCCGATAGACTCAAAACGGTAATTCCAAAGTTAGAACCTTATTTAAAAGAATTTGGCAGTGCTTATAAAAATAGAAAGCTGGAATTTGCGACCCCCATTTATGCGGAATATAGCTTTACTTTCAAAGATAAGCCTGTAAGTGTGGCATTTAGCCTAAATGATAGTGGCATCTGGAAATTAATGAGACTTTAACCATGAAAAATACGAAGCATATAATCGCATTTATGTCAGGTAGTATAGCCTATATATTCCTTTGGACATTCCTGAGTAGTTTTGGCAATCATTACAGCCATCCCATCATCAATGAAAACATGATTGCTGTCTTTACTGACAATTCAGCTTATAAAAATATTGAAAAATTCAAAAACATCTACCTCAATATGACCGCATCAGTCAGTGGAACCGGCATGAAAACCGGAGGAAAACTAACCACTACTGAAGGGAAAATGGACATGTCGGTTAAAAACTGGATAATTTCAGGAGGAATTTGGGCAGACGAACCTGAGGTATTAAATTCTCTGAGGCATTTTTACGACCCAACCCAAAATGAAGGCAGCAGATACCTTACCGATCAATCGAGGGGAATTATGGGGTATGTGCAGTCGGCATATGGGGTTTATGATAATCCAAAAATTGATGGAGTGGAATGGGCTATATCTCATGCTGCACATGACTACACCTGGGTACAGGGAAAAATCGCCGTAAAAGATGCATTTAATACGGCTGACCCTGCTAAAAGAAAAGAATTAATGGGAAAAGCATGGCGTTGCCTTGGAGAAACTCTCCACATGATCGCTGACAATGCTACACCTGCTCATGTTCGGGATGATGCTCACCCGGCTCCTTTGGGCGACAGTGAATATTTTGGTGACCCTGATACTTTTGAAGAATACATGGATTATCTGGGTCAAAATGAAAAAACTCAGGGATTATTCAAAAAATGGTCCCAACTCCCTGCTGATGTAAATTTGACAAATAATCTTAAAAAAGCCACTACCATCCGGGAACTGGCTCATATCCTGGCAGTTTACACCAACACCAGTTTTTTTAGCAATCAAACCATCAGTGGAACAGACTCACAGGGATATCCCGTAGTTCCATTATCAAAGACAGGGAAAAAATATTCCAGCCCGAAAATTGACAAGTCTATGTTTATCGGTTCTCATTTTGAAAAAAATGGAATTAAAATTTGTGCACAACCCTGGTGGATAGGGCTGGTTTCTAATGTCAGCGAAGTACACATTGATAAGCCCACGGTGGAGTCAATGTCTACTAAAATAATACCTGCAGCCATGGAAGGAGGTAAAAATGCCATGAGGCTATTTATCCCGGATGTAAAGGTCTATATCAGTGATTTTAGCAGTGATGGAGCCTTCAAGGGTTCTGTGATTCATACCAAAGATGCCGAATACACCTTACCAATAGTTTATAATGGTCCCGTAAATATTTTAGACAAAAAATTAAAAATCATTGAAACAGTTGAGGCTAAAGATGGAAAATTTGAGGGAAAACTCAAAGACTTAAGTGTGGGAGAAATAAGTGCATTTCTGGCCGTTGGAGGCATAGAAATCAGTAGCAATAGTGTTGTCAAATCTGACTTTGTAATTGACAGTGGCCACATTTTTATTACAGGAAGCTTTGATGCAAAAGTTGCCTACAGTGGCAAGGTTCCAGAAGGTATTGACAAAACGTGGAGCGGCACCAAGGATGAAAGTCTGGATTTCTATTTTTACAAAGAAAATAACCCTCAGGCAAACAATGGGAATATTAGTGTGAATGTAAAAAACGACCCATTCCAGATTACCTATAACCCCTCGACCAACGAACTTTTAAGTTTTAGTGTAAAAAGTACCAAAACATGGGCAGTTGACAATTGGGATTTGAATCAAACAGGCTCGGGAGGGGGAATTCCTGCAAAATTCTTCAGCAGTCCCGACTGGAGTCCCAATTACAAATATCTGATTTGGACAGTGACCGGTGCTGAGGCCTTAAAATATGTAAGTGAAGCCAAAAAATATACTAAACAAGAAATGCCCTGGTCTGTGGGACTCATTGAAGAAAAATGGCTAACCAAATTACAGTCCAACTCTAAAGCCAAACTTGAGGTTTATTTGGTATTTAAAAAGAAATGAATTTACAATCTAATTATTTTATAATTTTATGGCAATGCCCGGAAAAAAGTTTGGCATTTAATATCAATATGAAACTCCCCTCCCAAAAACAAGCCTTGAATTTCATGCTGGCACTTCTCTCAGTAGTGATGATTTTTCATATTCTTGTTTTTACCGGAGTTATTCCGTATACCATAGTTTGGGCAGGAAAGTTACACTCTGATCAGGAAATGCGGGTATTTGAGGCTGTTTCCATGACCGTTTTGGTTATAAATATTTTGGTATTTCTGTTGAAAGCCGGATACATCCAACATAAAATTTCAGGAAAGCTTCTGAACTGGATTATTGGTTTTTACGCCCTGTTGTTTTTTGTAAATACCATTGGAAACCTTTTCGCCGAAACAGCATTTGAAAAGTATTTTTTCACACCTCTTACAACTGTTTCGGCCATACTTTGCCTCCTTATTATTATTCAAGACAAGAAATGAAAGCTAAATATTATTTATGGGCAAGTTTAATCTCATTGATAGTTTCCTGTAAAAAAATCAATATTGGTGAAAATGGAACAGTGGATTTATTTTTGATTGAAAAGTACGAAAAACTCAATCAATCCTGTCAAATTGACGAGAAAACGGTAAAAACAGAGAACGACCCATTTTTATCCTATAAAGATTTTGAATCCTACGACAACGAGACTTTCACGTTTAAACTAACCAACGAAGCAGCAGAAAAAGTAAAAAATCTCACACTTTCGGTCTTTGGGCTTCCATTTGCCATAAAAGCCAACGATGAGCTGATGTATACCGGCTATTTCTGGCCATCATATTCGTCGGCGTCCTGTGCCTGGGTCATAATCGATCCGATAATGATGCAAGACAACCAGCTAAAAGTGCAGTTGGGTTATCCGGGGCAATTTGAAGGCCAAAGCATCCCCGACAAACGCAATGATGAGAGGATTCTGAGTATTTTTAGGAAAGACAAGAAGCTCAGATAAGCAATGGCACGGCCTACTTCAAAAATAGAACTATTAAATCAAAGCGAAGTGAATTTCAAAAAATTAATGGCTTTGGTTGAAAGCACCGAAAATCCGAATCAGGAGTTTTTACCAGGAACTATGAACCGAAATATTAGAGACGTTCTGGCTCATTTACATCATTGGCACCTCATGATGCTCAACTGGTATTCTGTAGGCATGAATGGCCAAAAAACCGAAATACCCGCTCCAGGCTATACCTGGAAGACCACTCCCCTGCTCAACCGCAAGATTTGGGAAGACTACCAAGGATCTGGTCTGAAAGCTGTAATGGAAAAACTATTTACATCACATGATAATATTACTGCACTTATAGAAAAACACAGCAACGAGGAGCTATTTGAAAAAAAAAGATACCGCTGGACCGGCACCACATCCTTAGGAGCCTACTTTATTGGTGCCACATCAAGCCACTATGATTGGGCTATTAAGTTGATAAAGAAAGGCCTGAGGTAGTTTGGATGATAGAGGAGAAAAACACCAAATCGTTTACAAAAAATATTCAATCCTGAATAATATTCAACTCCCCAAATCAAACATCCCTTCCAGGTCATGCTTTGAAAGTACCCTGAAAGCCACCATGGATTCGGTGCGGGTGATGCCCTCTATTTCAGTGATTTTGCCCGTCATAAGCTCAGCCAGATCGTCGTGATTTTTCAGCCTGATCAGAGCCACTAAATCGTATCTTCCACTTACCGAAAATACTTCTGTAACCCCATGAATAGCAGCCAATTGATCCCCTACTTTACTTATTTTTTGCCGCTCGGCATTGATTAAAACTATTGCAGTTGTCATTTCTATTGTTGATTAAGTTAAAATACAAAGGAAGGTATTTAATACCAAAATTATACTTTTTAGTAATAAAATCAGTAGGCCAAAGATTAATGTTTTGCCCAAAGAGGAATATATTTCAAATTGAGACAGTATTTGCATTTGTCTCTTCTCATTAAAACAAAAAAGCCAATGTGAATCCCACACTGGCTTTCCAATTCCCCAAACTTATTTCTAGCTATTACTGTATTATTTTTTTCTTTATTTATGGTCCGTATTTTTCCTTACTGAACCTCATAATTTCTGAAATTTATCCATTTTAAAATTTCACCGGACTCCAATTCCTCCGATTTTAAATAAGAAAGAAACCTCTTTTCAAAATCTTCAAAGAAAGATTGGTTGATAGAAAATCCCTTAAAATGAGGAGCCGGTCTATGAAAAAAATCTTGGAGTTGATTTTTTGGCAAAGAATTGTTGATTATCGCTAATCCTTTGATAGCTACTACATCAGAACCGTAATTAGAATCCAGAAAATGACACTTTGAAAATGTTGAAGCCATTAAGCCCTGATTTTCCTTTGTTTTTGAAAATGAATATTGGATATGAGAGGCCCCTAAATTTTCCAAAGAAAATCTAAGTTGATTGCTTGGAAAATCCCTTTGATTGTTTATCCTGTTTCGGGAGTAAGTCATAAATTTATCCCATGTATTGATTTCAACCGGGCATTTCCCCAATAAGATTCCCCAACTGTAATTCTTGTTAAAGTCAAAGTATTTTGTGGTTTGGCCAAAAACCTGATTCACATTTCCCAAACTCCACGCGACAATGATAAAAATTGAAATACGATTTACTTTTTTCATCTTATCTACAGATTTAAATGAATAATTAAATATACCCTTTTCACATCACTTTACTACCCAATTTCAGCGTGTTTTGGAGACATTTATTCTCCTCTGATTTAAGTGACCAAACTTATCTTTGACCCAATTTCTAAGATGATTATATTCTTCCCTGGATATATATCTCAATGATTTCCTTAACTCTTTTCTAAATATCGCGGGTTCAAAACTTACTTTCTCCAAAATCATTTTAGTATATTCAAGCATCGTCATTTTTATTCAATATTTAAGGTTGGCAATTAAAACTCCTGATGGCAACATGTTGCAGGATCCCAATTCTGGAAAAATGACTAATCAAGAGCCACCACGTTTGGTAAGGTTTCATCATGATTTTGCTGACGCACCGGCAATTGAGCCTTGTAGTTCCTGAACGAAAGATGCGGATTAAAACTTTCCAGCTCTGAATTACCTTTCATTTTTAAGACTTTGATTTTTTCGGGAGAAATTACCTTATTCAGATCGCTATGTTTGTAATTATGCACTGACATAAAACTGCCATTGTAATCTGGATTATTTCTGAAAACCCCAATTTTTGATGGCCCGATTGCCTGCTTTTGACTAGCTGGAATTTTATAATTCCTGTTATCGCTATTTTGCCCGAATGAATCAATTGAAACTACACAGCTTAAGCTCATTGATATTATCAGATTTTTCATTGTAAAATTTGTTTATGGCCCCGGTTGAGCCGAGACCGATGATTTTACGATATGTTGAATATTAATTTTAAAACTTTTAGATCATTGTTGCTCAGCGTTGGCGTTCAGCATCAAAGGTTGATCGGCACTGGTTATGATGACTTTGGCGTTTGGTGAACTCGAAAGCTTGTTAAAAGCTTCTATTGCTTTAAACTTTATCAATAGGGGTGTGAGTCCCTCTGCCACTATTTTTTGTGCGTCCCTGATTCCCTCCGCTTCTATGATTAGCCTTTTTGCCTCTTGTTTTTCTTTTTCCAGAACAAACTGCATTCTTTGAGAATCTTGTTCTGCTTCCAATTTGTCTTCAATTGCTTTTGAAAGACCCGGCGGTAAAACTATGCTTTTAAGCAACACTGATTCCACCACAAAACCTCTCTCTCCCAATTGCGACATCATCAGCTCTCTGATCGACTTTTCTATCATAGACCGCTGCCCTGTATGCATATCTTTGGCGTAATATTGAGATGAAATGTCAGCTACTGCAGACCTGAATACCGGCAAGATGATTACCTGCTCATAATTTTTGCCAAGCCTTTCGATTACTTTCGGAGCATAACTACCCTCGAGACGGTAAAGAATGGAAACATCTGACTGAACAGTCAGACCTTCTTTTGAAGGCAGTGGAACCCTCACTTCCATATTCATTGTGCGGGTAGGAAGCTTGATAATGGTAGTTGTCAAAGGATTAAATCCTCTCGCACCTTCCAATAGTGGTTCAGGCTTAATTTTCCCAAAAGAACGTTTTACCCCTACCTCACCTTGTCTGATAATGGTGCAGCTTCCCAGCCCAATTGTCAATGCAGATAAAAACAAAATTTTACTCGCTTTCATAATCTTTTACTATTTATTGTTTTCTGCCCAACTCCCTGTTGGATGAAACAAAGCTAGTATGGAGATATTAGGCCAGACTTAATCTCATATTAGAAAAAACTTAGATTTTTTTGGGAAGTAAGACTTTGAAGGAAATTAATCCGGCTTCAACAAGTTCCACGGTAATTGTACCTGAATGCAACTCAATTATGCCTTTGACGAGGGATAATCCTACCCCATGACCATAAATGTGTCTGGAATTGAGCCCACGCTTAAATGGTTCAAAAAAGTCCCTGAGGTCATCTGATTTAGTTATAATGCATTTGTTGGTGATTTCTACCAAAATACTGTCATCCTGGTTGATAACATTTACATTGACAGTCTTGTAGGGAGAATACTTTATGCCATTATCCAATAAATTAAAGAATGTGGTATAAAGGAGATGAGGATTGCCCATGAGTTCAGGTATTTCCTCCTCTTTAACTTCAAAATTGATTAAAATTGTACTCTCCGGATTTTTCTTGATTACTTCACTTCTTACCCTTGATATTTTATCCAGTACATTTATAAGGGTAAATTCTTGTTTAGGGTTTCCATTGTCAAGCGAAGACAAATCCAGCAAGTTGTTACTTAGGCGGTTAAGTTGCTTAACATCTTCCAGCACAGACTGTATCATTTTTCTAAGATCTTCAGGGTCGTCATTGGCCAGCAATGACACTTGTATCTGACCTGTAATAGAAGTGAGTGGAGTTCTGAGCTCATGAGAAGCATTTGAAACAAAGGCTTTTTGTGCCTTAAATGCCTTCTCAAGCCGGTCGAGCATTTGATTAAATCTATCTGACAGCTGAGAAAACTCATCATTTTGATTACCCGCTGCCAATCTTTCATTGAGTTGAGAGGCTTTAATCCGGTCTATTTTTTTTATAATTTCCTGGATAGGGTTCAACATGTTGTTTACTAAAAACCACCCTGCGGCAGCACTCAAGATAAGCAAAACCATACTCCCGAAAAATAAAACAAATGCCAGATTCTTTAGCTTAATAAGTCCGAGATGGTCAGTAGCATAGGCGATAACGAGATAGTTTTGGTTTTTATTTTCAAACTTTATCCCAAGGAATTCATGACCTTTGTCTTGCCAGTAATATTCTTTATTTGATTTTATCTTTTCAAAAATATTAACCGGAATTTGGAAGTTATCGTCACCGGTTTCATATATTAATGTATAATTTTCGTCAAATATCACGACCTCCTCATCAGCAAGAACGGTGTAATTATTTCGATCCAATAATTTAAGAATATCAGAACTTATAGCTTTCTGGTTAAAAAAAATATTTGCAGCAGAAATAGCTTCCTTTCTAAGTAAACCCGTAAACTCCTGAAGACGATAATTTTTGCTTTGAAAAAATATTACCATGCAAAACAAAAACAACAATACCATAACGATACCGTTGTAAAACAAAAATAGCTTGTTTCTGATTTTCATCTGTTTTTTAGCATGTAGCCCATTCCGAAGATCGTGTGAATAAGCTTGTTATTAAAACCCTTATCGATTTTGTTTCTAAGGTAGTTTACATAAACTTCAATAAAGTTGGTACCCGTATCAAAATCAATATCCCAAACATTTTCAGCGATATCAAGTTTGGAAACGACCCTGCCACGATTTCGCATAAAATATTCAAGTAAACTAAATTCTTTTGCTGTAAGGGTTATCTCTTTACCGGATCTTACGGCAATTTTCTTGCTGAGATTTAGCTCTAGATCAGCTTCTTTCAATAATACATCTTCAATAAGCCTGGAATGATCATGACTCCTTTTAAGCAGAGCTTTCATTCTTACAAGAAGCTCCATAAAATCAAAAGGCTTGACCAGATAATCATCAGTACCAACTTCATAGCCAGACAATTTATCGCTCATACTTCCCAGGGCAGTGAGCATTAATACAGGTACGCCGGGATTTTTCTCCCTGATTTTGCTACAAACCTCTAAACCAGTTATGTCGGGTAAACCAATATCAAGAATTATCAAATCAAAATTGCGATCGGACATAAAATCAAGAGCCTCTCTGCCTGTAGCAGCGATCGTTGAAACATAACCCTGCGTGTTAAGGCCTTTCTTTATGAAAGACGCTACTTTATCTTCATCCTCTACAATTAAGACCTCTTTTTCCAATGCTATTTTTTTTCTAATATTCAAAAGTAAGTTTGAGAATTTAGATTTAGCTTAAAAACTTATTAGAAAAACTTTAGAAATGTATGCTGATAAATAGTTTTTTTAAAAACAAACTACAATATAATAATCACCAATTTTAAGAAATTGATTTAATGCTTTTTAATGGTTTTCATTTGAACAATATCTACAAAAAATGCAAATGCCATTGAGAAATATATATATCCTTTTGGTATGCTGAAAGACAGCCCTTCAGCTAGCAGGGCGACACCTATCATCATGAGAAAACACAAAGCCAGTACTTTAAACGAAGGGTGTTGATTGATAAATTTACTAATCGGGCCTGAAGCAACCAGCATAATAATAACGGTCACTATAACAGCAGTGTACATGACCCAAAGTTCATTTACCATGCCAACTGCCGTAATAATTGAATCTATTGAAAATACGAGATCAAGGAGGATAATCTCTGAAAGTAGTTTTTTAAATGAGCCTTGTTTTTTTGTTTTTTCTGAATGAGAACCATCAATCTGCTCGGTTTTATGATAAATCTCTTTCGTGCTTTTATAAATCAAAAACAGCCCTCCGATTAATAAAATTAAAGATTTGCCTGAAAAACCAATTTCGAAAACCGTTAATAGAATTTTGTCCAGCTTTAAAATCCAGGAAATAAATGCCAGAAGAACCAAACGCATAACCATTGCTAATCCAATTCCCCAGTATCTCAGTTTATTTCTCTGGCTCTCGGGTAATTTATCTGCCAGGATTGAAATAAAAATTATATTATCAATACCAAGAATTATCTCTAATAAAATAAGTGATAAAAGCGGAACTAGTATACTATAAAACATAGAACTGATATATTTTGGGGTTTACTATGACTTTAAACATCAAAAAAATAAACAAGTTTTCTGAATACAACAAATTCGAGATATTCTAACATGATTTTAATTAATGCATCTTTCTCTCAGAATGAGCATTTCATTTAATATTTTCTCAATGCATCAAAATTAAACTTTATACAATTTGAATGAAATATTAGACGGGGGTAGTGATGTCCTTCATGAGATATTGCTTAATTCTTTGCTTATCAAAAAAAGACAATTACTTTCTTTTCCAAAGTAATATTTCATCAAAACCAGGTTTGATAAAGTCTCTCAGAACGCCTATTTCCTTAAATCCATATCTTTCATAAACCCTGCGTGCATGGGTATTAAAAGAAGAAACACACATAAACACATTCGGAGATATTTTATGAATATGTTCTTCACAAAACTCAAGAATATGATTTGCAATGCATTGACCACGGTATTCTTCTGCGACAAGAAGCGTCTGAATATACCCCCGAAATGTACCGCACATTTGCAAAATCACAAAACCTGCCAGTTTGCCATTTTTCCAAACCGAAAATATCTCTTTACATTCTCCTTCAAATGCCTTCAAACAACGTTGTTTATCCATTCCCAGGGTTATCCACGGGTCGGTAGCTTCCATCATGTCTGCACATTGGTCAAAGATTGAAGCTCGGGTTTCAGGCAAAAAAACTATTTCTTTATTAACCATAACAATATCATTGTGAATATCGCATTAATCAAAATATTTAAAAAACCCAGGCTAAAATCTTGCTTTTCAAGCCAATAATTGAGCCCGAAGGTCAGGATTGGAGCCAAAATAGCCATGTAGGGGACCAGCTTTTCTTTAAAATTGATTTCGGTAAATAAGCCAATAAGATAAATCCCCAAAAGTGGCCCATAAGTATAACCGGCCACTTTGAAAATAGAATTGATGATGGAGCCCTCACTGTTCCAAAATGCCAAAACTATCAGGTACATCACCAAATTTACTGCAATCAAAACCATATTTTTCAACTTCTTTCTTTGGGTCTCTGACTTTTTCTTGAAATCAAAGAAATCATAACTCAAACTGGTAGTAAGAGCGGCAATACAACTGTCAATGCTGGCAAATGTCGAAGCAACAACCCCAATGAAAAATGCAATCACCCCTATACTTCCAAAGTAATTCATGGTAAGCGTGGGAAAAAGCTCATCAGGTTGGGTAAATTTTCCGTTTTCAATGGGCAATAGCAGGCCTTTTTGGCTTGCAAACATGTAAAGTAAAACTCCAAGAAACAAAAATAAAGTTTGGGCAGTTGCAATGAAAAAGCTGAATGTGAGAACATTACGTTTGGCATCGGAGGCATTGCTTACCGTAAGCGTTTTCTGCATCATGCTCTGATCCAATCCTACCAAAGCTATGGTAATCAAAAAACCTGAAATAAATTGCTTGAAGAAATTGGTTCCGGAATTAGGATCAAAATCAAAAAATTTGAATTTAGGATCAGCGATGATGGCATTCAAAACACTCTTTTCACCTGTATCCAAAGCTTTTACTATGGAATAAATCGATATTACAATTACTAAAATCAAAAACAAAGATTGCAGAGCATCTGTCCATACAATGGTCTTTATTCCGGACTTGTTGGTATAGAGCCAAATCATAAGCAAAAGTATCAGAATGGTGATGGCCGGAGGTATGTTCATTTTATCAAAAAATGCCGACTGAAGTATTTTAACAGATAAAAGTAAACGTAATGCTGCCCCGAAAGACTGTGAAACCATGAAGAACGAAGCTCCGGTTTTATAAGTTACCTCTCCGAAACGATTTTGCAGATAGCTATAAATCGAAACAAGTTTTTGCTTGAAAAATATCGGTATTAATATATATGCAATGAACAAGTACCCGACAATTGTTCCCAGAATAAATTGAAAATAATACAGATTCTCATTACCTACATTGCCCGGAATAGATACCAGCGAAACAGCAGAAATACCACTCCCAATCATGCCAAAAGCCACCAAAAACCAGGGTGACTGGTGGTCTCCATCGAAAAAAGAGCTGGTTTTTGTTTTTCTGGAGGTAATTTTTGATACAAACATCAAAACCAGAAAGTACCCAAATATTATGGTCAGTAAGGAAAAATTTGACATCGATTTATAATCTTAAAGAGGCAATTTAACGATTAATTGGATGCTCTTATGAGGCGAACATCACATTCAGGCAATTTTTTAGAAAATAATTTTTGTAAAAAATATCGTTTATTTTGCAAAAAAGAACGAAGTGGCAAAAGATAATTTCTCAGGTAATTCAGACCAATATGCCCGATTCAGACCCGAGTACCCCGGGAATCTGGCGGATTTTATTTATGGATTGGTCCCTGATCCAAAGACAGCCTGGGACTGTGGCACCGGCAATGGACAACTGGCTAAGTTACTTTCTGGAAAATTCAGTAAGGTAATCGCTACAGACCTCAGTCAAAACCAAATAGACAATGCTTTTAAAGGTCAAAATATTGAATATCAGGTTCAGGCTGTCGAAATTGCTAATTTTGGCAATGAAAGATTTGACCTGATAACCGTAGCCCAGGCCATCCATTGGTTTGACTTCGACAGATTCTATGATGTGGTAAAATCTCATGCACATACCGAAACCATTTTTGCTGTAATTGGCTACGGAAGAGTAAAAATTAACCCTGAAATTGATTCAATCCTTGATAAATTTTATTTTGAGGTAATTGGCTCCTATTGGGATAAAGAGCGAAGGTATGTTGATGATGAATACAAAAGCATCCCATTTCCATTTGACGAAATCAATGCCCCTGCATTTACCATCGACCTCGAATGGAATATTCACCATTTTGAAGGTTATATTAACACCTGGTCGGCAGTAAAGCATTTCGTAAAAGCCAATGGATATAACCCTGTTGAAGGATTAATCGGAGAAATCAGCAACTTTTGGAAGCCAAATAAAGTCAAGCAGGTCTGTTTTCCAATACTGTTAAGGATTGGTAAGGTTACATAAAAAAGGAGGGTTTCCCCTCCAGATTTATTTACCACAGGATTAATTATTTCAGAAAATAATTTAACGAAATACCCAAAACCCGGTTAGAAAATTTATTGTCTGAATCACCTCCGGGGGCAATATTTGCGAGTCCGAAATTGTAATTTAATCCCAACTGAAGATTTTCTTTGGCAATACCAACCCCGACTCCAATGCCATAGTCTAGGCGTTTGAAATCACTATCGTCGTCATTCCCAAAAACTATTTTTTCGGAGTCTGAGTCTGATTTACCGTTTGCAGTATATTTAAACTTGGTTTTTCCGAGAATTCCGGCTCCAACATAAGGTCCAAAAGTTCCAAAAACTGAGAGATCATTGTCGAGTTCATGATAGTATTTGATATTAAGGGGAATATCGGCATAAATCACACTTGCTGAACCTGAATAGCTGTAATCATAACCATCTTCAGAATCGGATTCACTCAAACGATACCCTTTTTGGTTTAAAATAAGGCCAAGTTCAAAGGCTAAATTATCACTAAGGGGCATTTCGCCAAAAACACCAGCATGAAATCCCACTCTGGTTTTCAAGTCGCTGTTATAATCTTCACCATCTGATTTGTAGGAAATATCGGCCAAACTTGCTCCTAATCTTACGCCAATTTTCTGCCCAAAAGCCAAAGAAGAAAGTAGCAACATCAAAATAAACATTGCAAATTGTCGGTTTTTATTCATGATTTAAGGATGTTTTAGATTAATAATTTTATAAAAAAATACCGAATACGTTAACTGAACATTTTTTTTGTCTTTATGAATTAAATATGATTTTTTTAGATGAGAATTACAATGACAAACCTCATATAAACAGGCCGTAACGTTATTTTTTATTATTTTTTTCGGAAAAAATAGATTTATATCTTCCCCAAAACTTATAATAGGAAAAAGAAAATCCGGTTATAATTTTGGCAAAAAAACTAAATCTCAGAAACCATTGCTGGAGATAATAAAAAACTATAACTATCGCCAGAAAAATCAGATTTTTTAAAACAAATTCTGTTATAAATCCCAGATGCTTGATAGCAGGAAATAAATGCTGAAGGTTGGTTATACTGAAAATATAAGCCAAAATTGTAAAGGCTACAAGACCATGAGAAGTTTCAATGGCTTTTTCGGGGCAATAGTTCATGCAATGCATGCAACTTTCACAATGGATCGTCCAGTAAGGCCGCCCATTAACTTCAATAATGGCGTTTACCGGACATTCTTTGATGCAAATCCCACAGTTATCGCATTTATCAGAAGCGTAAAATGTTTTGGCAAGGAAAAATCTTCCAAAAAAATAGTACAGCATACTAATGGGAGCTATCAGGACATCCTGAACGATTTCCTGATTTGAAATGAAAAGCGGCTTGTTATTTTTTAAAATTTCAAAATGCCTGACTACCCGCTCTTTTATTTTCTCATGAATAAAATAAGAGGCCTTGGTCTTGAGAGCCGGGTGTAACAGTAACCAATTGGAAGGCATATCATAAGGAATCTGACCAACTATTTTATACCCTTTTCCTTTGAGCCAAAATGCCGAAAGATAAAAACCGATACCCGTCAAACCCGGTGTAACCCAATTTCCAAGCTTCATCCTGGCACGGGTATTCATCAGGATTACTTCATTGGTGCCAGGTGGAAATTTCCTGATAAAATCCAGGGTGATTTTTGGGTAATTAAATCCATGAACAGGGGAAATAAATATTATGGTCGAATCTGGTGATGGAGACGGGTGTGATCCTGAGCCAATATTATGCAAATGACAGGGAATATTTTCTTTTTGAGCTTCATGAGAAATCCAAAGTGCAATCCGCTTGGCATTTCCGGTTCCTGAGAAAAAATATATCTCAATATTTTTCATTTCTTCAGGTTTTGAATTCTATAGTAATTTATTTTCCAAAACTACTTAATGCTGATTTTGTATTTTATTATTTCATACAAATCAGCCAAAAGGTGTTCATTTTTTATCTCGAGAGTCAGGGGAACCAGCTTTCCGATATGTTTAATTTCAGAAACTAGATCTTTTATGTTTTGGCCCACAGGTAAATCAAATATTCCTGATTGCGTTTTTTCGGTAAAATAGAAAGTGATTTTAAAACAATCCTCCCATACCGATAGCCAGAAAATTGTTTTTTTCTTTTTAACCACTTTGCAAAGCCATGCTTTTCCATCATTATAATACCTCCACTGATACTCAAGGTCAAAGCTTTCTTTTAGCTTATTTTCCAAAGTAAAGTAACCTTCCTTACGTTCCTTAAGTGCAGCAGCAAGGATTTCATGACCGGGTTCAATATTTGGATCTGTCAATAACATTTTTTAAAAAGCGGGACTTCCAACCTTAATCGAAAGCCCCGAACGGTTTATTTAAGGGTATAGATGAATGATATATTGCTTAATTTTTACTGAAGAACCTTACTTCTTTGCTGCTTCCGTCTTCGAAATAAGCTTTGAAGCCCACCATGCCAAACTTATGATTAAATATATACTCCAATTTACTGACTCCTGGAATTTTTCGGCCGGTTTCACCAACTTTCATAACTTTGATATCCATAAAACCCCAACCATAATCGTCAGTTGTTGATTTATATTCCAGCTCCCTGGTCCTTTTTTCTCCATTTATTTTTATTGAATAGGCATCTCCAACTTTATCATCATACTTTACCATAGTAAAATTTCCTTCGGGATAAACACTTTGAATTCCTTCATCAGTAATTCTATATTTTTTGGTTGCTGAAACCGTATTTCCACTAACAGTTAAATCAGGAATACTTTTGAGCATTTCCAAAATGGTCGGATCAGTTACATTTACTGAACCAGTTATGGTGCTAACTCCATCTTCGAGTGATTTTACCTCAGCTTTAAATCCGTTTGCTCCGGAGGTACTGCCAATAGTAAATGTATTTCCTACATTACCAATAACTGATTGAGATCCACCCATTTTTGGATTAGTTTGCGTTGAATCAAACAAATCACAAGAAGTCAATCCTATCAATAAAAAAAGGGACGTGAATTGTAAAGTTTTCATTTCTTATACTTTTTAAATTACCTTATAACTAGCCTGAAATAAACGTAGTAAACCAAAATAAAAAATAGAAATGCCAGCATCGAAATAGGAAAAATGATATACCCATAAAACAAGAGGTAGCTGAGCAGCCAAAGCAAAAATGTGATTTTTAAAGCAAAAAGAAAAGCTTTAATTCTAAGCTCATTCAGGATAAAGGTTTCATTTTTTTCCTGGGTCATTACTAATAGATACAGTCCTGAAACAAGAAAAATAAAACCAATCTCATCAATGGCATTTGTTTGCACCAGACTTAAAAACCTGTTTTCAAGATAAGTGCTGGCAAAAGCAAAAACCGGAATGTTTAAAAATTCGGGTTTTATGCCCTTGAGGTAGAAAACAAGAAGTAAAATCCCTATCGGGATAAGAAAATAGGAATAAATTTTATATCGGTATGCTAACATTTCATGGAGTTCATCCCCCATTTTTTCGAGGGCATAACTTTTTGTCAGCAGCGAAACTATATTTTATTAACTAGAAATCCAATGACCAAAATCATGCTTATATACATTTGTAAATAAACATTCTAAAACAAGTCAGCCTAAAAGTATTTAAAAATTAATGAGCCTCCAACCAGTTTTTACCCACGCCTATACCTGTTTCGATTTTCACATTCATTGGGATGGCGGTCGCCATAAAATGATCCACTTTTTCTTTAAGCATATCTATTTCAGAAATGTGGGCATCAAAGACCAATTCGTCATGCACCTGCAATATCATTTTTGATTTGAGATTTTCATGCACAAAATAATCATGAATATTAATCATGGCCACTTTAATTAAATCAGCCGCCGAGCCTTGTATAGGTGCATTGATAGCATTTCTTTCTGCAAAACCTCTGTTGGTTTGATTTCCGGAATTAATATCTCTCAGATATCTTCTTCGGCCCAATATAGTCTCCACATATTTAAGGTCGCGGGCGTTGTTTATACAAGCATCCATAAATGTCTTGACTTTTGGAAACTGCTCAAAATAATTATCAATTATGTCTTTAGCTTCCCCTCTGGGTATTCCCAGCCTTTGAGCCAGACCAAATGCCGAAATGCCATAAATGATACCAAAATTGACCATTTTGGCTTTACGCCTCATGTCGCCGGTGACATCCCCTAATCCTACTCCAAAGACTTTTGAAGCCGTGGTTGAGTGAATATCAATGCCCTGATTGAATGCCTCAAGCATACTTTCATCACCACTAAAAGCGGCCATAATCCTAAGCTCAATTTGCGAATAATCCGCCGAAAGTATCAGATGGTCGCTGTCACGAGGGATGAACGCTTTTCTGATTTCTCTTCCTCTTTCCGTTCTGATCGGAATATTTTGTAGATTTGGGTTGGTACTACTCAGTCGACCGGTAGCCGTAACGGCCTGATTATAGGAAGTATGAATCCTTCCGGTTTTCTTCGAAATCAATTGAGGCAGGGCTTCGACATAAGTACTTTTTAGCTTACTAAATTCCCTGAAATCCAAAATCTTACGCACGATTTCATGCTCAGCTTCATAATTGGTCAAAATATCCTCACCGGTGGCGTATTGCCCGGTTGGAGTCTTTTTGGGTTTCTCATCGATTTTCATTTTTTCGAAGAGAATCTCCCCTAATTGCTTAGGCGAGCCCACATTGAATTCCATTCCGGCAATTTCAAAAATCTCGTTTTGGGTTCTTACCAAATCTTTGTGAAGTGTTTCCTGCAGCTCAGCCAGGGCCATCACATCAAGCTTCACTCCTTCCCTTTCCATCGCACTCAGCACCCTTACCAAAGGAACTTCAACTGTGGTCAGTAACTTTTCCTGATTGGTTTTCCGAAGTTCTTTATCCAGAATATGCTTGAGCTGCATGGTTACATCGGCGTCTTCTGCGGCATATTCTTTGATTTTTTCCAAAGGCACATCCCGCATATTGCCTTGTTTTTTGCCTTTTGTTCCTATCAAAGTATCAATCGAAACCGGCTCATAGTTCAGGTAATTGGCAGCAAGATAGTCCATCCCGTGTCTCTGCTCCGGTTCAACAATATAGTGAGCCAACATGGTATCATAAAGCTCTCCTTTAAGCTCGATGCCATAATTGGTTAGTATGGTAAGATCATATTTGAGGTTTTGAGCAATTTTCCTGATTTTTTCATTTTCAAAAACCGGCCTGAATTCCTCCAAAATCGCTTTGGCTTCTTCCTGATTGGCCGGAAATGGAATATAGTAAGCTTCATGAGGTCTATATGCAAAGGACAGACCCACAATCTCGGCATCGATAGCTTCAATATCAGTAGTTTCCGTATCAAAGCAAAGCTCTTCCTGAACCATCAGATATTCTATTAATTCCGCACGTTCTTCAGGAGCCTGTATCAGATAATACTCATGAACTACCGTATCAATGGTATCTTTTTCACCTTTTG
>WBZP01002671.1_pt1 | contig 20185 bp, 9 predicted proteins | sample 5204301 | NCBI WGS metagenome assembly WBZP01 (sample SAMN12412401, study PRJNA552823) | activated sludge metagenome | isolation source: activated sludge from nitrification reactor of wastewater treatment plant... | place: USA: Pennsylvania | collected 2017
GGGTGCGCAAGGTCGATCCGGCGCACCAGGAAATGCTCGACTTCTATCGCTCGTATCACGGCGGTCGGGGGACGGGAAAGCCCACGGCGGACGATAGCAGCAAGCTGCTCGCGGTGCTGACGCAAGCGCAAAAGGTCGAAAACGACGCGGGCCGTCGACTATCGCTCGGAATCGAGATGGCGCAGGTGGCGGAGTCGTCGCCGGGCGGTCTGGACAAGGCGATCGATATTTGGAAGTCGGTGCTCAAGCTCCAGTCGGGTCACGGCGAGGCGAGCGCGGCGCTGAAGCGGTTGTATACGCGGACCGAGAAGTGGAACGCGCTGCTTGAGATGCTCAAGGAGCAGGCGGAGGCGCTGTCCAAGGACGATCCGGCGCAGCTCGAGCAGAGAATCGAGCGCTTGTTGGAGGTCGTGGCGATCTATCGCGATCGGCTGAAGCTCGACGCGATGGTGATCAACACCTACAGCGCGATCTTGGCGCTCAAGCCGGAGCACCTCGGCGCGCTCGATGCACTCGGTCAGAAATACGAGGCGATGGCGCGCTGGAACGACCTGATCGGCGTGCTCCAGCGCAAGGCTGATCTGCTGGCGAAGTCGCCGGAAGCGCGGGCCGAGCAAGCGCGGCTGCTCAAACGGGTGGCGCAGCTTTGGATCGACAAGTTCTCGAACCACAACCAGGCGGTGAAGCCGCTCGAAGACCTGTACGCGATCGATCCCGATGACGCCGAGACGGTGGCGCGGCTGCGTGACATCTACAACAAGCGGCGGTCGTGGCGATCGCTGCTCGATTTGGAGCGTCGACAGCTCGACGTGCTCGAAGCGCATCCCGAGCGGATGCCGAATGCCGATGCCTGGGTCAAAGAGCGACGCACCCGACTCACCGAGCTGGCGAAGCTGGCTCAGGATCGGCTGGGCGATAGCATCGAAGCGATCGGGATCTGGAATCGGCTGCTTGAGATCGACGAGGGCGATGAAGGTGCGCTCGTGGCGCTCGCCAGCTTGTACGAAAAAGAAAAGCGCTTCACGGCGCTCATCGAGATCCTGCTTCGTCAGAAGTCGCGCAGCAAGGACGTCAAGACCCAGGTCGCGCTGCTCGAAAAAATAGGCACGCTGCTGGCAGAGAAGCTGCTGGCGGCGGCACCGGCGGTCGATATTTACCGTGAGATTGTGCGGCTCCAGCCGACGCACCAGAAGGCGATGCGGACGCTGCGCGAGCTGTACGGCCAGGCCGGTCAGTACGACGAGCTGGAGCGGCTGTACGGTCAACAGGCGCAGTGGGACGAGCTGTACGAAGTGCTGCTGGCGCTGGCCGAGCGGGCCGAGCAATCGCCGACGCGGATTGACCTGTATCTACGGGCGGCGCGGGTCGCCAAGTCGCAGCTAGCCAGCCAGGACAAGGCGCAGAAGGCATTTGAGCGGGTGTTGGTGGCAGAGCCGCAACACCTGCAAGCGGCGACGGCGCTCCTCCCAATCTACCAAGCGACGGAGAAGTGGCCGCGTCTGTTGGCGATGTATGAAGTGCTGCTCGGTCATGCGCAGAGCGACGCCGAGAAGATCCAGCACATGCACAAGATCGCCGAGCTGGCCGAGCAGAAGCTTTCGGCCAAGCCGCTGGCGTTTTCGTGGCTGTCGAAGGCGTATGCGCTGCGTGAGACGGAGTCACTCGACAGCAAGCCCCGGCAGCAGCTCGAAGCAGAGCTACGGCGGCTGGCCGGTGAGGCGGATACCTGGCAAGAGCTGGTCGCAATCTATGCCCGTCAGGTGACGCAGATCGAAGATGGCGCGCACAAGCTGGCCCGGCTGCGGCTGCTCGGACAGTGGACGCAGCAGAAGCTACATCGGCTCGATGAGGCGCGTGGTTACTGGGAGCAGGTGCTCGGCAAGGTCGCGCTCGACGAAGAAGCGCTGACGGCACTTGAGCAGATTTTCCAGTCGCAGGACAAGTACCCCGAGCTGCTCGGCATCTATCGCAAGCGTGTCGAGAGCCAGAGCGAGCCGCAGAAGCGCACCGACGTGCTGTTCCGAATGGCCAACGTCGAAGAGAACAAGCTCAACGACCGAGGCGCAGCCGCGGCAACCTATCGGCGGATCTTGGCCGAACCCGCGACGATGTCGTCGATGGCGACAACGATGCGGGCGTTGCGAGCGCTTGAGAAGATTTATACCCAGTCGGGCGATTCGGAGTCGCTGGCCGAGGTTCTCGAAGCGCAGCTTCAGCACATTGCGCAGTCGAAGACTGGCAGCGAGCGCAGTGAGCGAGACATCGAGACGCAGATCATGATCAGCTTCCAGCTCGGTGAGCTGTATGAGCTGCATCTGGATAAGCCGGAAAAGGCGCTCGAGCGCTATCGGCAGGTGCTCCAGCTAACGGCCGGACATCGTCCGACCCTGGTTGCACTAGAGCGGTTCCTGGTTCCAACGAACCCAGTGCGCGTCGAAGTGGCGCGACTGCTGGTGCCTGCGTATGAGCGAGCGGACGACACCCGTAAGCTGGCGGCGGCACTCGAGATCGTGCTTTCCGCGACGGTCGATGCCGCAGAAGAGCTGGAACTTCTGCGACGGCTCGCCGGCCTGGTGCGCAAGCTTGGCGACGTCGAAAATGCCTACAAGTTTGCGGCACGGCTATTCGAGCGAGTTCCCTACGACCACGACAATCGACATGAGCTGATTGAGCTTGGCGAGACGCTCGAGCGGCAGGAGTCGGTGGCGACGCTGCTCGAAGAAGCCGAACGGGCGGCCCGACGAGCCGGAGACAGCCAACTGGCGCGGGATCTGGCCTGGGATTTGGGTCAGCTATTCGGCGAGCAGCTCCACGAGGTCGAGAAGGCCGAGGCGGCGTACATTCGCGTGCTCGAAAGCGACGAATCGCACGAGGGTGCGGCGCGGGCCTTGGAAGAGATTTATCGTGCCGGCGAGCGCTTCCGTGAGCTGCGCCGACTCCTTGAGCGACGCAAAGACCTGGCGGTTGAGCCAAGCGAACGCAAAGAGCTGCTGTTCCAGATCTGCGATCTCGACGAAGGGGTGCTGGAAGACGAAGAGGCCGCCTCGCGAGACTATACGGAAATACTCGAGCTTGACCCGTCGAACACCCGGGCGTTCAAAGCACTCGAGCGGCTACACACGACGGCAGAGCGCTGGCGAGAACTCGACGATCTGTTGGCGCGAGCGGTACCGCATGTGGACTCGGTGGTGGAGCGGGCACAGCTTCGCTTCCGTCGCGGTGAGCTGCATGCGATGCGGCTCGATGATCCCGATGGCGCCTGCGAGCTTCTCGAAGAGGCCCTATCGGAGCAGCCCAAGCACAAGGGGGCTCGTCGGACCCTCGAAGGACTGATGAGCAACTCGGGCCTGCGTCAGCGCATTGCCCGGACGCTGGAGCCGTTGTTCGCAGAGGACGGCGACAACGCGAAACTGGTGGCGGTTCTGTCGGTGCAGCGGGAAGCGCTGCCGATGGAGCGCAGTCCGGAAGCGGCGGCGCTGCTGTCGCGCATTGCCCATATCACCGAGGAGAAGCTGCGCAAACCCGACGGTGCGCTCGGTGCATATCGTGAAGCACTGCGGCTGGACCCGGCGGACTCGCAGCATCGCGGTAACGTCGAGCGAGTGGCGACGGCGCTGGGTCGCTTTGAGGATCTGGCGGCGGCGTGGGAAGAGGCGTTCCTGTCCACTGACTCGGACAACCTGGCACTGCGGGGCGAACTGCTTCGTCGCGCTGCTGAGCTGTATGACTACAAGCTAAGCGATGCCGAGCGAGCGCGGGATGCCTGGAAGCGGCTGCTCGATCTCGATCCGACCTCGCTTGACACGGCGCGACCGGCGGCAGTGGCGTTGTCGCGGCTGTATCAGCAGGCCGAGCAGTGGCGAGACCTCATCGATGTGCTGCGACGGCAGGCTGAGTGGTCGCAGGGCGATGAGCGCAAGTCGCTGCTATTCCGAATCGGCGAGATTTTGCAAAATCTGCTCTCTGATAGCGACGCGGCGATCGCGACCTATCGCGAAATCCTCGAGTCGGATGCTCAGGAAGTGCGTGCTCTCGACGCCCTGGAGTCTCTCCACGTTGCCAAGGAGCAGTGGACAGAGCTAAACGGAATCCTGCGACGGCGTGTGGACCTGGCGGGTGACAGCCAGACTCGTCGGGATCTGTTGTGGCGGATTGCCGAGGTGATCGAGGTCAAGCTTGGTGATCGCGATGAGGCCATCACGGCGTACGGCGTCATCCTGAGCGAGCGAGCCGAAGACATCCCAGCGATCGATGCGCTTGCGCGGCTGTACGAAGCGGCGGAGCAGCACTCGAACCTGCTCGATATGCTGGAGCGGCGGCTGCCTCTGACCCATGAGGTCGCGGATCGCGTGACACTGCGGCTGAAGATGGCGGGCCTCTTGGAAGGTGCGCTACGTCGCAATGATGCGGCGCTAGAGGCCTATCGCGAGGTTCTGATCGACGACGCGCACAGCCAGGTTGCCCGCGAAGGTCTAGAGCGGATGCTCGATGACGATAGCCTACGGCTGCGGGCTGCCGAGGTGCTCGAGCCGATTTACGCGCTGCTCGGCGACACCCGTGCGCTGGAGCGCTTGAGTGAGCTGTTTGCGACCTATCTGGCCGACGTACACGAGCGCATCGTTCGTCTGCGCAAGGTGGCCGAGCTACGGATCAGTCTCAAAGAGCCAAAGGGCGCACTAGAGGCCCTGTCGCGGGCGGTGCGATTGGCAGTGGCCGAGGGTGAGCTTCCCGAACTGCTGGATCTCGTCGAAGCCCATGTCGAGACGTACAAGGCGCAGCGGGATCTCATCGAGTTGTATCGTGAGGTTTGCGATCAAATCCTCGACACGCGGGTGCAAGAGCGGGTGCTGCTGCAGATCGCCAAGGAAGCCTACACACTCGGCGATCGTGACGTGGCGCGGGACTATTACCGGCGGGTGCTCGACAACGTCAGCGATCACCTGATGGCCCTCGAAGCCCTCGAGAAGATCTACGGCGAAGGTCGCGAGCTGGAGTCCTTGCTCGAAATCTACCTGCGCCGAGCGTCGCTGGCGCAGCGTGAGGATCGCCGTGATGACGGACAGCGTCGGCAGTATCTGATCCTGGCGGCGGACCTGTGCGAGCGTGAGCTGGGTCGGGGCGGCGAAGCGATTGCGCTACTGGAGCAAGTGCTTCAGATCTTCCCGGCGGATGCGGAGTCGGCGACTTCGCTGGAGCGGCTCTACAAAAACGGCCTGCGCTGGGCGGATCTGGCGGATCTGCTCGAGCGGCGGCTCAAGTACGCGAGCGCGGACTCGGAGGTGGTGGATCTCCGTCATCGACTCGGTGTGCTGTTCGAGGAAGAGCTACAGAGTCCCGATCGCGCCGTCGAAAACTATCGGCTGGCGCTCACCGTGGATTGTGAGCATGAGCCCTCGATCGGTGCGCTCGAGCGATTCCTCGATGATGCCGATCAGCGTGTTCCTTCGGCTTGGGTGCTCAAGCCGATCTACGAGGCGCGGGGAGCATGGCAGAAGCTCATTCGCACCCACGAGATTCATCTGTACGCCGCTGACGATTCCGACAAGCGGATCGAGTTTACCAAGGCGATCGCTGCACTGTACGAAGACAAGCTGGGCGATCAGGGCCAAGCGTTCGTGTGGTACGGCAAGGTGTTCGTGCTTCAGCCGGGGGATTCGTGGACGCGGGATCAGCTCGCGCGGCTGGCTGGTTCGCTGCCTGCGTGGCAGGGGCTTGCCGAGCTGTATCAGCGCTATCTCGATGAGCAGACCAGTGACGGAGAGCCCGCAACGCTCGACGTGCTGCGAACCGCTGCCGAGATCTACGACCAGCGCCTGAGTGATGTGGGGAAGGCGCAGGAGTGTTACCGTCGGCTGCTTGCTGTTAACAGCGAGGACATGGCAGCCTTCCAGCCTCTCGAAGCGATGCTGTCGCGGGCCGATCGCTGGAATGATCTGTACTCGGTCTATCGCGATGCGATTCGCGACACGCTCGATATGGATCGCAAGAAGGCGCTGCTGTTCAAGGTGTCGGCGCTTCAGGAAGACAAGCTCGACGACCCAACGGCGGCGATTGGTACGTTCCGCGAGATCCTGGATCTCGATAGTGAGGACGAGCAGGCGACGCTGGCGCTCGATCGGCTGTATACGTCGCTGGGTCGCTACCAGGACTTGGCCGAGCTGCTCCTTCGTCGCATCGAACGGGCGGATCGGAGCGGCGCGGCGGAGCTTGGCAAGTGGAGCGAGCTAACGCTGCGGCTGGCCGGTCTGTACGAGGACAAGCTCGACGAGCTGCCCAAAGCGATCGATGCCTACGAAGAAGTGCTGCGCAAGGATGAACAGTCGGCACCTGCACTGGCGGCCCTGGAGCGGCTGCTGACCACGCTGCCAGAGCGTGAAGCCCTGCGGTACCGTACGGCGCGAATCCTCGATCCGATCTACCGTCGACAGGACGCATGGCAGAAGCTCTCGCCGCTTCTCGAAGTGCAGCTTCTGTTTGTCGAAGACAAGCTGCGTCGAATCGAAATTCTGCGCGAGATCGCGACCATTCAAGAGTCGCGAGGTCAGGATGCCCACGCTGCGTTCCAAGCGCTGTCGCGAGCCTGGCTGGAAGAGGCGGGCGAAGGCGAGTCGCGTGAGCAGCCGCTGTTTGAAGAGCTGTGCCGACTGGCGGGACTTATCGCAGGATTTGCTGGGTTGGTCGCGATCTTGGAAAAGGCCGTCGATGGCTCCTACGACTTTGAGCTGACGGCGCGAGTCTGGGCGCGAATTGCCCGCATTTATGACGAGCAGCTCGCCGATCCGAGCCAAGCCATCGAGGCGTGGCGCAAGGTCACCGGTGTTCACGACGAAGACGACCATGCTTGGCAGAACCTTGAGCGACTGCTTGCTGCCGAGGAGCGATCGAGTGAGCTGTGTACGGTGCTAGAGAAGCGGTTCACGCTCGTCAGCGACGTTCGCGAGCAGAAGCGACTGCTCTACCGAGCGGCTGGCCTACACGAGACGGTGCTCGGGTCTCCCGATAAGGCGATTGCAACCTGGCGGCAGGTGCTGTCGCTCGATGAACGCGACGGTAGCGCGCTGACGGCCCTTTCACGATTGTACGAAGCCCGCGATGCGTGGCGTGACCTGACCTGGGTATACGGTCAACAGATCGAGCAGGCCGACAGTGATGCCCTGCGTCGCACCCTTCGCTTTGCGATGGCGCGGGTCTATGAAGAGAAGCTGTCGGATTCGTTCGAAGCGATGGGTGCCTACAAGAGCGCGCTGGAGAACAACCCAGGTGACACCGATGCGCTGACGGCGCTGGGCCGGCTCTACGAAAAAGAGAACCAGTGGGCCGATCATCTGGAGATCCTCGACAAGCTTGCAGCGCTCAAGGATGACGACACCCAGGTCGGCGAGCGTCTGGTGTTGTGGTTGCAAGCGGCACGAGTGACCGAGGAAAAAATCCAGGAATCCGACGCGGCGATTCGTCGCTACGAGCAGATCCTGACCTTCGAGCCGCCGAAGAAGCGTGCGATGGCAGCGGTGCTGGGCACGCAAGCCGAGGCCAAGCTGGCCCTGGAGCGGTTGGTTCAATCGCCCGAAACGCGGGCCCAAGCCGCAGCAGTCCTGGAGCCGCTCTATCGCAAGCACAGTGAGTGGCGTCCGCTCATTGACCTGCTCGAGCTGTCGCTTTCATCGGCGGCAGACCCGAGCGAGCGCCGACACATCCTGTCGCAGATCGCCAGTCTGCAAGAGACCGGTCTGTCCGATGCGGTCAGCGCGTTTGCCACGTGGGGCCGGATCCTGTCCGAGGATGGCTCAGACGAACAAGCGGTGCTGGAGCTGGAGCGGCTCGCTCGGCTCGGTGGCGAGTACGGTGAGCTGGCCCAGATCTTCGAGCAGCGTCTCGAGACAGCGAGCGATCCTCAGGTGCAGCGCGTCTTTGCACTGAAACTGGCCGGGCTGTACGAGACCCATCTGGCCGACGAAGGCAAGGCGATCGAGCGCTATCGGCGCGTGCGGGAGTTGCCGGGTGATGAGATGGAAGCCCTGTCGGCTCTCGACCGATTGCTCCAGAAGAGCGGCGCGCTGCCCGAGCTGGCTGAGGTGCTGGAGCGCGAGGCTGAAGTGGCGGACTCGCCGAATCAGCAGGCGGACTTCTTGTATCGCTTGGGTGAGCTCAAGACCGGATCTCTGTACGACCTGGACGGCGCGCTGCAAGCGTTCCGCAAGGCCATCGAGCGTCATCCGCAGCATGTCGCGGCACGGGCTGCGGTCGAGCGACTGATCAACTCTCCGGCGCATGCGGTGGCGGCTCTCGAACTGCTGGAGCCGTTGGCCGAGCAGGAGCGTGACTTCGGCAAGCTGGTCGAGTTGCTCGAAGTGCGAATCGGTGTCACGCAAGGCAAGCCTGAGCGAGCGGCTCTGCTCGAGCGGATGGCCAACCTGGCGGAAAAAGAGCTGAGCGATCCTTCGCGGGCCTTCGACGCGGTGGCTCGGGCCTTCATCGAGACGCCGGACGAGACGCGGCTGACCGACGAAATGGAGCGGCTGGCGCGGGCTTGTGGACGAGATAGCGACGCCGCGATCAAGCTCGAAGAGGTGCTGGATCGGGTGACGTTTGGGATGAAGTCGAGCGATAGCGGTCGGCGGATGGCTGCCGAGATGCAGCGATCCTTGGGCCTCCGTGCCGCTCGCATCTGGGAGCGCCTGTCGGACGATCAGCGGGCTGAGACGCGCTACCAGACGGTCATCGATCTGGAAGGCGACAACCACGAAGCCCTCGCCGCGCTCGAGAGAATCTACCGTCAGCGGGGCGATGCCACGCTGCTGGCCGAGATGCTGCTCAAGCGGGCCGGTCTGGAAGACAACATCGCCAAGCGCAAGTCGCTGCTCACCGAAGCGGCGGGTCTGTACCAGGGACCACTTGCCGATGAGTTCAAGGCGGTCGAAGCGTGGAAGAAGATCCTCGAACTCGATGAAACCGATGGCAAGGCGCTGTCTTCGCTGGCAGAGCTGTATCACCGTGGTCGTCGCTTCGAGGAGTTGGTATCGGTGCTGACGTCGCAAGCGCGGCTCCTAAGCGGCAATGCCAAGGCCAATATCCTGGCCCGCATCGCTGACCTCCTCTCCGAGGAGCTTGATCAGTCGGCGCAGGCGATCGAGGTCTACCGTGAGCTGCTCTCCATTCAGCCGAACTCGCTGAAAGCGCTGTCGGCGCTGGAGTCGCTCTACACCCGTCGCGAAGACTGGGCGCAGGTCCAAGAAGTGCTGGGTCGTCGCTTCAAGGCGGTTCCGGCGCAGAAGGACAAGATTGCGGTTCTGCGGAAGCTGGCCCAGCTCGCGCTGGAAAAGCTGCAATCGGTCGACGAGGCAGTGTCCCACCTTCAGCAGGTACTGGAGCTTCAGCCGGGTGATCCCGACGCGCAGGCTGACCTCGAGCGACTGCTGGAAGCGGGCGAAAAGTGGTACGAGCTGGTGGACGTGCTGGTCCGACACGCCGATGCCTCGCACAAGCTGAACAAGCTCGACGAGGAGATCATGCTGCTGCTGCGGGCCGCCGAGATATGGGAAGGCAAGGTCCAGGCACCCGAGCAGGCCAAGAAGCTGCTCGAGCGCGTGCTCGAACTCGATCCGAACCACGTCCGCGCCTTGATGTCGCTGGCGCGGATCTACGAGTCGCAGCACGACTGGGCCCGCTGCAAGGCGACGCTTGAAAAGGCGGTGCGCCTGGCCAAGACCAATGCCGAGATGGCCGAGCTGTACTACCGACTCGGGCGCATGGAAGCCGAGCGTCAGGGCGATGCCGCTGCCGAGCCGTACTACGAGCGAGCGCTGCAAGCCGATCCGACCAACGTTGAGGTCGCCGAGGCGCTCGAGAAGCAGGCACGGGCTCGCGGAGATTTCCGTCGAGTCGCGGCGCTGCTCGAAGTCCGGGCCGAGCGGATGCAGTCGATGGACGTCGCCAAGCAGAAGGAGCTACTCATCGACCTTGGGCGGCTCTATGTGAACGAGCTGAAGTCCCCCGAGGGCGCTCTACCGGTGCTACAGCGAGCCTACAAGCTGGCCCCCGATGACATCCAGGTCGTCGAGCCGCTCGCCGAGATCTACTACAACGCTGGGCGGACCCGCGAGGCCCTGCCGCTGTATAAGACCATCGTTGAGCGGACCGCCAAGGGTCGTCGCAGCAAGGATCTGGCACGGATTCACTTCCGGCTGGCCTCGATTGCCGAAAAGGAAGGTGAGCTGCCGAAGGCACTGGAGCAGTACAACGCTGCGTACGGTATCGACGCCGGGCACTTGCCGACGTTGATCGCGCTCGGTCGGCTGTACATGAACCTGTCCGATTGGGAAAAGGCGCGCCGCATCTACCGTTCGATGTTGCTCCAGAACCTCGATCCGGCTTCCGGGGTGACTCGCGCCGATGTGTACCTGCACCTCGGTGAGATCCACGAAAAGCTCGGCGAAGGTCCGAAGGCCGTTGGTATGTACGAACGTGGCCTAGAGCTCGATCCGAACCACGCCGGCCTGCTGCTCGCCATGGGCCGCGTCCGCCAGTCGTAATCCCCCAAAAAGTCCCACCGCGTGGGGCTTGGCGTGCCGATTTCTACATCCGCCAAGCCCCCAATCGGCCCCAGCCGCAAAAAACACCCACGTTTTTTGTAAAAAAACCGACTTCCCCCACTTTTCGGGCAAGCGCCAAGCAAACCGGGCCACTTTTGTGCGGCTGTGGGCAAGCGCCAAGCAAACCGGGCGAGTTTTGTGCGGCTGTGGGCAAGCGCCAAGCAAACCAGGCGACTTGGGGCGCGGTTATTCGGGTTTGGTTGCGGCTGGGACGGCTTGGGCGGGCTTGGTGCTGCTGGCGCTGTCTAGCTCTTGCTGGGCTTTGCGTGCGGCATCCCGAGCGGTTTCTTTGGCTCCGTCTGCGAGCTCTTTGGCTTCCGGCGTTTTGGCGATCCGCACCGCGTGACCCCACAGCGTGTGCTTGCCGATCGGCACAGTGACGGCGAAATAGGCAAAGGCGATGACTCCAAGGAGCCACAAGAGACGCTTCATGGCCTGCATGTTAGCAGAGCGTGCTGGCCACAAGAAAAGGGGTCGCGACAGAAGCCAAGGGTCGTGTTATGAACACGGCTCTTGCCGGTTGGGGCCTAGCTCCCCGACGACCGGCGGAACCATCGCCTCATAGAGAGAACCTACGATCATGACCAAGCTGCGTTGCTGCGCTGCCCTGTCCGCGCTTCTGTTTATCGCCATGACGGCTTCGTGTAAGCAAGGGGAGGGCGAGCGCTGTCAGCTCGACGAAGACTGTAGTGAAGGCTTTTACTGCGAGCTGGCGGGCAACACCCGCGCCCAGGGTGGCTTCTGCAAGGCGCCTGGTGGAACGACGGCCGTCGTCGACATGAGCACCGCCGCCGACCTCTCGAAGCCCGATATGTAGCCGCACCGATCGTTTTGAGGGACCGGCTAGACCGTTAGCTTGGCGCGACCGGCTCGCTCGAGCGCTTGGGCTAGGTCTGGAAGCGCTGGCGGATCGGTGTCGAGCAGTTTCGCGAGCGCTCTAGCCACCACCATCTCGGCAGTTACCGCTCGAGCGTTATCAGCGCGAGAAAACAGGTCGGCATCTCGCCGCGTGTCCGCCATGCGACGTCCAAACGAAAAGAGCTGCGATTTGAAGTCGGTCACCCGTGGTCGGCCGAGCGGTTGACCCTTTTGCCAGGCCACGGCGGCTCGACCGACTTGCTCCAACTCACGCAGACTGCCGCGCTCGTACCAGGCGATCCCTCCGCGCACCCGCTCGGGCTCGGCGGGGTCGGCAAACATGCACAGTACCTCGGGCCCGGTCTCGGATAGCGCTTCTCCGGCGACCGGCAGCGTGGGCGACGGAAACATCGGCTCTTCGTTGATGTCGACCCAGTCGGACAGAACGTCCGGCCAGCGTGGCTCGCGCAAGGCTCGCACCTGCTGCGGTTCAATCACCGTCACCACGTTGGCATCGGGCAGTCGCAGCACCGAAACCAGCGCCGAGCCTCGCCAGACCTTGACGAGACGTCGCGGTAGCTCCGCCGAGAACTCACCGGGATAGAGCAGCCACTCAATCATGACCGCATTGTATCAGCGACAGCGCTGCGGACAGAGCGGGCCGAAAGCGGTGGAAAACAAAAAAGCCAGCTAGGGATGCTAGCTGGCTTGCGCTTGGAGTGGGCGTTACTGGACTTGAACCAGTGGCTTCAACCGTGTGAGGATTGCACTCTACCGCTGAGTTAAACGCCCGAAAACGTTCGCCGAAACGAACGGCTATCCCCAGACACTAGTGCGGGGACTTGCTGGCTGCAAAGAAAATCTGCGAGCCGAAAACGACTAACAGCTCTTCTCGACAGCGCCGCTGCGGAGGCAACGGGTGCAGACGCGAATGCGACGGCTCACACCACCCACCTTCGCGTGGACACGCTGAAGGTTCGGGCGCTGCACCATCTTGGTCTTGATGTTCGAGTGACTGACCTTGTTGCCGACGAGGCGGCCCTTGTCACAAAGATCGCAACGATTTGCCATGGCGGAATAACTATCACGGCCAAGTTCGCCGAATCAAAAGAAAAATCGCGGGGTGTTGGAGCGAACCACCGCAAGCCGGCCGGTACTCGACAGACGGATGACGATCGAGCCGAGCTGATCAGTGCGCAGGATGTGGCTGTGGGCCTGCTGGTAACGTTCGACGACGGTGGGATGTGGGAAGCCAAAGCGGTTGTGTCGACCGACCGAGCAAATGACCAGCTTGGGTGCCACGGCGGTGACAAACGGCTCGGTGGAGCTGGTCCGACTACAGTGGTGCGGCGCTTTGAGTACGTCCGATCGCAGCTCAGATCCGCTCGCCAGCAGCAACGCTTCGCCGGTTCGCTCGATGTCTCCGGTCAAAAGCAGCGATCGTCCAGCGTAGCGGAGCCGTAGTACCACCGAGCCATCGTTCAGACTGAGCGTGCGATCCGGCAGCGGACTGAGGAGATCGATCGCGACGTCGCCCGCTTGCAGCGAATGAGGGGACATGACACGGGTATGGCGAGCGGCGGCGACTTCTCTGAGCTGCGAAAAGCTCGCTTCGGCGGATTGGCGTTCGCGGCGTTGCTGCGCGGTGATGCCATCGCGGCTGGGACCGGGTAACGGTGGCAGCCATAGCTCCTTCACCGCAAACTCTTGGAGGAGCGTCCTTATACCGCCGGTGTGATCGGGGTGGCCATGGGTGACGACGAGCCAGTCGATCTGGCGAATCCCTCGCTGACGCAAATACGGGGTAATGACCGATAGTCCGGCGTCGTGACCATCCTCGCTGGCGGGCCCGGCATCGACCACCAGCACCTGTCGCGAAGGCAGCTCGACCAGCAGCGAATCCCCTTGGCCCACGCTGAGCGCGGTCAGTCGCAGCTCAGCTTTCGGTCTCTGCCAGTCGATGACATAGAGGAAAGCTGAGAGCAGACACAACGCATAGCCCCACCGCACCCGCAGCGCCGCTAGCAGCAGTCCGACCGCAAACAGCAGCAGCCATGCAAGCGGTGGCGCGGGAACCGTCCACGCAAGTCCGAGAGCGGCAAACTGACTCGTCAGCCACAGCAGCACGGACGTTCCCCGCAGTGCCAAACGAAGCACCAGCTCGCCCACGGATGGGCATGCGAGCCGCAACAGCAGGCCCCCCAGTCCGAGCGGTAATACCACCAGTTCACCGATCGGAACCACCAAGAGGTTGGCAAGTAGGCCGGTCGCGACAAAGCGACCGAAGAACAGAGCTCCGAGCGGTGCGGTGGCGAGCGTGGCTCCTAGTGTGGCGGACAGTGCGCGGTGCAGCCCGGTGACAAGAGGTGTGTACCAGTGACGCATGGCCGGCGAGCGCAGACTGGGCCACCAGCCGTCGAGCGGTCGAACATAGCTCAGACCGAGAGTCGCCGCCATCGACAGCAGCCAGCTTGGTTCGATGAGCCTACGGGCACCACCCTCGGGAATAGGTAGACCCGTACACAGCACCGCCAGCGCCAGACCGTGGGCAAGGTCGGACCGTCTCCCGACCGCGACCGCCCCAAGCCACAGCAACAGTACACACGCGGCCCGTACGGTCGGTGACTCTGCCCCGGTGAGCAGTGTGTAGCCGAGCACCAGCGGCGTTGCCAAGGCGGCTGCCAACCGCTGGGTTGCCCATCGCTGCGCCAGCCACGGCCAGCACCTAAGCAGCGAGGAGAGGGCTCGATAGAGCAGCCAGCCGACGAGCGCCAAGTGTAGCCCGCTCACAGACAGGATGTGAGCGATTCCCGCATCGGTGAAGGTCGACGTGATGGTCGGCTGACTCGAATCGCGACGCCAGCGATCCACCTCAGCCAGATCGCCTCGCCAACCGAGACAGAGCGCGATGAGCACTGCCTTCGTCTCTGGTGAGCCATCGAGCATTGTGATCTGGTGGCGTAAGTGATGACGAAACCGCTCGATCGGTCGTCGCCACAGCCAAGTCATTCTGTCGCTGAGAGGGGGCTGGCAGTCGGCATTCTGAATCGGTTGGTATCTTACCAAGTCGTTTGCGTGGGCACTGCCAGTCAGCGCATCCGCCTGGACAGTCTGCTCGCGATCATCGCGGTGGTCATCATCGAGGCTGGTTGCACGCAAGACGGTTCGCACCCGAATCAGATCGCCTGGCCAGGCGGTGTCGGTCGGCAGGCCGCTGAGCCGCAGCGTGCCTCGAGCTGGCTGATCGAGACAGCCGCCGCCACCATCACTGCGATGCACCGCGAAGATCGTGAGTGGCAGCAGGCGGGCGTTCGCGGTCGGTCTGACAGCATCTCGAATCATCGCCGAAATCGTTACAGGCTCGGCCCGGCCCTCCAATGTCAGTAGTTCACGGAACTCACTGGACTGGGGAGGCTGCGGTCGCTGCGACTGTGCCCACAGCCCTGTCGCTGCAAACAGCCCAAGCAGCGAGAGCCCGAGCAGACCTCTGTGCCACCAAGCGATGGCCAAGCAGGCCAGTGCGACCGTCATCGAGACGGCTGCGGTCTGCTGACGAACCGCCAGCCAGTTTCCCAGCAGAACCGACAATCCATAGCTAAGTGCGCAGAAAGGCAGCGCTTTTGGCATGGCAACGGTTTTCGGGTGGCCCGAGAAGTTGTTGCGGAGTTAAAAAATGGTGAGTTAAAAACCATGATTCGTAGCGATGTCATAGCGTGATACACTGCTCAGACACGCATGCTGGGGTCTAGGATCGACTCGGACATCCCGCCGAAGCTGGTGGCCGCACTGGAGGCCAACGTCAGCGTTCCGCCGAAGTTACGTCAGGAAATAATGTCTCTCTCGCTACAAAATCGAGAGCAGATAGAAAACCTGGCCGCGAGCATCGTTCGTCACATCTCGCTCTTTGCTGGCACCGAAAACATCCTGCCGATCCTCACCAAGCTCGACCAGGCAACGAACGGCGTCCTGTCACTGGTTCCCCGCGACGACAAGATGCGGGTCGACAACGAGGCTTCGCTGGTCCTCGCTAGGCGTTCGGCCATCACACTGGCGGCCAAGCTGGGCTTCGGCCCCGTTGAGCGCACCAAGGTTGCAACCGCCGTTTCGGAACTGGCGCGTAACATCGTGATGTATGCGAAGGCCGGTGAGGTTCGACTGACTGTGGTTACCAACGCCCGAATCGGTCTGGCGATCGAAGCCCGCGACAATGGTCCTGGTATTCCTGACATCGACAAAGTGCTCTCCGGCGGATTTCGTTCCAAGACTGGACTGGGAATGGGCCTGCGGGGGGTCAAGAACATCGCCCAGGAGTTCGCGGTTCAGTCGGCACCAGGACAGGGCACTCGTGTTCGGGCGGTGTTCTACCTGTCCATGCGCTAGGGTTCCGATGTCGAGGTTCTTCTGTCACACTGCGCTTCGTCGACGGGATGGGTCTGGCGTCGCGTCGAAGAGGTTGCTTACCGTTGGCTTGTGCCGGTCAACGCTCTCAGAGGCATTCCGATGATTGATCGCATTCCAATCCTGCGCATCCGCGACCTACTGTTGGTGTCGATTCAGGCTGATCTTCACGACATTCTCGTTGAACAGCTCCAGAGCGACATCCTCAAGGAGCTGGAGCGCAAGAGTGCGCGGGGGCTGGTGCTGGACATCTCGGCGCTGAACATCCTCGATACCTATACGGCACGAGCCTTTGTCCACACGGCGCAGATGGCTCGCCTGATGGGTACCCGAACGATTGTCTCGGGCATGACGCCAGCGATCGCAATGACGCTGACGGAAATGGGTTTCTCGGCGGGTGGCTTCGAGACTGCGCTCGATCTGGAATCCGCGCTTACGGCGCTGTCGACTCATGACAGCGATGAGGATTAACTCCTGAGCGACGACTTTTCGCAGCCCCTGGCGATCCCTTCGATTGACGCGAACCAGTCGGCTAGCGAGCAAGTCTCGTTGCGGCTCGCTGATCCGAGCGATTTTCTCCAAGCGACCGGGATTGCAAAAACGTTCTGCCAGCAGCTTGGCATTGATAAGAGCAAGCTCGTTGGCATCCTCGCTCAGCTCGAAGATACGCTTGCGCGGATCCGGCGCGTTGCGGTCGAACCATCGACGGTCACGATTGCCCGGCACGCCGACGGGGTTTCCGTCGACTGGACGACGAGCAATCTGCGGTTGCCGACAGCAGAGCAACGACCTGGGGTCAAGGCCACCGAGACGAAAACGTTGCCAGCGAGTCACTCTCGGGTGCGCGGGATGGGATTTCGCTGGAGCGATGAGCCGGCGCTGCAGGCGCTCCATCTAGAGCGGCCTCATCCACGGGAGACGATGTGCGGCGATATGGCGATGGTCGCTCGGCGAGGCTCCCTGATGCGCCTAGCCGTCGCTGACGGACTCGGACACGGACCGGCCGCTCGGGAGGCGGCTCAAGTCGCAATTCGTTGGCTACAGTCGACGCAGAACGAGAGTCTGGAAGAAGCGGTTCTGACGGCGCACGAGCAAACCGCTGCGACCCGTGGTGCCACTCTTGGAATCGTGGATCTGGATCTGAAGACGCAGATCATTACGGCTACCACCATTGGCAATATCCGGGTCGGCATCTATCAAAGTGCTGGTCGGGTCTGGTCCCCGTGTGGCACGGACGCGGTGCTTGGCCATGGTCGTGGTAGCTTTCACGGCAAGCTGGATGTCCGAGTCGAAAAGTATCAGCTCCCGCCTGGTGCGCTCGTGCTCATGTTTTCAGATGGCTTGGCGAATCATCTCCGTCTGCCTTTCCAGCGGCCGCAGTCACTGGAGGAGCTTGGTACGTCGCTGTTTGCGACGTATGTCGTGCCTTCTGACGACGCCACCTTGCTGATGCTGACCGCCAGCCGCTAGAGCTTCGGCGAAACCCGCAGTGCCTAGTCCTCGGAAGAGAGGGTGTAGGTCACTTCTTGGAAGCCTGGCTTGTTCACCGGCTTCGACAGCTCGGCACGAATCGTCACCTTACCTGCTTCCGTCGGGAGCTTTTCCGCCGGGATCACGAACAGCAGCACCCGCGCACCGGCCGATAGCACTCGGGCATCGCGAACCTGCTCGAAGGTGACTTTGGAGCCATGGCTGACGGTTAGCTTCACGGTATGCGGCTTTGGCGAGCCCTTGCTTTTATCGGACAGGGCCACCGTCACTTTGCAAAGGATGTCGGTGTCTTCGCCGGCCACGTGACTTGGGCGGAGCGGACGATAGCCCGCATCATTGTCCAGCTCACCGCACTCGATGGTCCGAAAATCGTACGGAGCTGGTGGAAGCTCACCCTCTTGGGCTCGAACCGAACCACCCGCCCAGGCCAAGTAACCCGCCGTCAGCATCGCCAACGCTTTACGCATCGAGAATCGCGCTCCTTCCTAGGGAAAATTGGAACAACCGACCGACCCATATAGCACGAAACGTTGAGCGCTCGCTCGCTCAATCTTTGGTCGCACGGAGTCTCCGTCGTCGCTGGGCCTCACGTAGCACTGGCTCGAAACCGTCCGGTCCGAGCTGCCCTCTCAGTGTCGCGAGTTGTCGATCCAGCAAATCGGCGACGCCATCCATGTGTCGACAGCGCAGCTCGGCAGCGGACTGGACTAGGATGTCGTAGCCCTCGCAGTTTTCATCAGCAGCGACGAGTGCGCCCCCTACCAACGAGACGATGAGCAGGCACCATGCGGCGCTGGCATGGCGACCCAGCAGCCATCTTAGGTCTTGCCGGATCTCAACGGTGGACTCCAGCTTGAGTGGGCAGTGATAGGCGATTTGCACGAGCAGTCGGTAGAGGCGGGCCACCGTTCCTTGGTCGGTCGAGATCGCACCGTAACGACCCGCCACCACGTCGTCGAGCATGGCGCGAGCGAGGCGACGGTTTTCAGCAAACAGAAGCCCGATCAAAAGTAGCCTGAGTAGGCGATCTTCTGGCCCGAGGCCGGCGCTGGCATGGAGCGCGACCTGCAAGTGACCGAGCGCGAGATCGCTGCGGCCCACTCCGATCTCGATCGATGCGAGTAGCGTGCGTGCGACGACGGCCAGACCTCGCGGGAGTTGGTCATCATTGGCCACCAGCTCGAGCTGATTTCGGGCCGCACCGACATCGGCGACTCGCAAGAGTCCTTCCGCAAAGGCGAGCGCCGCGCAGCCCATCGCGAGCTTGGCCAAGTCAGGACTCTCAATGGTTTCAACCGTCGATGCAGCACCGAGTGCTTGAGTAAGCTGCGCGATTTCGTCGTTTTTCTGCGGTGGTTGCCAGCAAGCGAGATAGAGGCTGGCGGCCAGCCACAAGCGCTTCTCTTCAATGGTGCGAACGGGTTTGCCTGTGGCCAGCAGCCGCTCGGCGCGAACAGTGTCTCCTCGGCTAAGAGCCGCCAGCGCCAGCAGTGCGCGCGCGGTCACATCCGCGAGAATCTCGTCGGAAAATTGAGCGCGGCGAAGCTCGCGAAGGGTGGTTTCGGTGAGGCCGAACTCGCGACATCTTGCAATAAATGCATCGTCGACAATTCCAGCTTTTGGGGAAGCGGACTCTGGCTCCGCTAGCGGTAGGGCAACCACACCTGACGACATCACTCCACTCCTCGGTGGCGAGAGGAGCCTACTATCGTCATAACAGCTCGTCTTACACAAGCCCACAATAGGCGGAGCCGTCACCGTTTCCGGTGAGGGCTTCGGTCAAGGAATGTGGAGTGAATTCGTAAGCGAGGGCGGGAGGCGAACTTGGGTGCCGTCGGCGAGACGCGGCACCTGTCGACTACTGGTGCGTGACGAGGAACTGCGTGCGACGGTTCTTGTCGTAGCAGGCAGCCGTCTTTTCGGTGCACAGAGGCTTGTCTGGTCCGAAGCCATCCGACTTCATTCGTTCCCCTGGCACACCGTGGTCCACCAGGTACTTACGGACCGCCTCAGCGCGGTTCTTCGAAAGCTGGATGTTCCACGGACGCTTGCCACGCTCATCGGTGTGACCCTGGATGTCCACGGTCATCGTCGTACGCGACTTCAGAACCGACACAACCTCGTCGAGCAGCGGGAACGACGCGGGCTTGATGTCCCACTTGTTCGTCGCGAACAGGATCTGCTGGAGCAGCTTGATCTCGCCTTCCTCGACCTTGATGAACTTGCGAGGCGGCGGGCAGCCATTCGTTTCCTTCGGACCTGGCTCGTACGGGCACTTGTCGTCCTTGTCCGGGATGCCGTCCTTGTCGGTGTCGAGCAGCGGGCAACCGTTGTTCTCGAGCGGACCGGGCTGATCCGGGCAGCTATCGAGGCGATCAAGCAGGCCGTCACCGTCGCGATCCTTGTCTGGGCAGCCATTGTTTTCCTTCGGACCTGGCTCGTTCGGGCACTGGTCGAGGCGATCAACAATGCCATCCTTGTCGGTGTCGACATCGGGGCAGCCCTGGTTCTCCGGCGGACCGTACTCGGTCGGGCAGCGGTCATACTTGCCAATCAGACCGTCGCGGTCCGGATCGAGGTCGACCACCTTCGGCTTGACCTGCTCCTTGGCCCGCGCCATCGGCAGGTAGCCAACGCTGGCGAACAGGCGAACCTGCGGCGAGCCGGCCACCGGGGTCAGTCCAGGACCACCGCCCACGTTGACGGTAATGCCCGTAGCGTGCGTCCAGCGCACGCCGGCATACAGCTCGAGCGGCGAGTAGATGTCCTGCGCGTTGAGGAAGCTGGTGGCACCAATGAGTTCACCAGCGATACCGAAGTTCATCGGCAGCGGCAGGTAAGCACCGAGA
>WBZP01002673.1_pt1 | contig 20180 bp, 23 predicted proteins | sample 5204301 | NCBI WGS metagenome assembly WBZP01 (sample SAMN12412401, study PRJNA552823) | activated sludge metagenome | isolation source: activated sludge from nitrification reactor of wastewater treatment plant... | place: USA: Pennsylvania | collected 2017
CCGGGGTGGATGCCGGGTCGCAGGCTGCCCACCGAGCACGGGGCGACGACGGCGCGCACGCCGACGTGGCGCATCGCCCACACGTTCGCCCGGTACGGCACACGGTGGGCGGCGAAGCGGTGGTCCGTGCCGTGGCGGGCGATGAACGCAACCCGGTGCCCGCCGAGGGCGCCGATCATCACCGGCGACGAGGGAGGACCGTAGGGGGTGTCGATCTCCACCGCGGTCGAATCTGCGAGGAGCTCGTAGAACCCCGAGCCACCGAAGACTCCGACGGTGGCGAGAGCGTCGTTCATGCCTGCAGGACCGTAGGTGGTCACCGGTGAACATCGTGCGGCAGAGTTCGAACATTCTTGAAAACTCCCACGTCACCGCGTGTGGTTGGGTGCTCCGCGGGCGCCGGCACCGGCTGTGGCAGCCTGGGGGGCGATGAACTCGGGCACCGCGGCGGGAGCGCCATGACCGACCGGCCCACCCAGCTGGACGAGACCGACCGCACCCTGATCGGGGCCCTGCAGCGCGACGGCCGGGCCAGCTACGCCGACCTCGCCGAGTTGGTGGGCCTGTCCCCCGCCGCCACCCGGATCCGCGTCCAGCGGTTGCTCGACGCCGGCGTGGTGCGCGTCGTCGGCGTCACCGACCCGCTGGCCCTCGGCTACCCGGTCATGGCGGCGCTCGGCGTGCGCGTCGAACGCAACGTCCGCCAGGTGGCCGATCACATCGCGGCGATCGACGGGGTGATCTACGTGGTGTTCACCTCCGGCTCGTTCGACCTGCTGGTGGAGGTGCTGTGCGAGGACTCGGCGGCGCTGCTGGCGGTGATCGACGACAAGATCCGCCGGATCACCGGCGTTCGCAGCGTGGAGAGCTTCACCTACTTCGGCATCCACACCCACCGCTTCGTGTGGGGCGCCCGCTGACCCACCCGCATGGGCGCGACAACTACGGATATCCGAAGTGCTCGCGCCCATTCACACCGCCAGCGCGCCGCATGGGCGCGACAACTACGGATTTCCGAGGTTCTCGCGCCCATTCAGGGGAGGAGGCAGGAGGCGCAGGTGCCGTGGACGTCGAAGACGTGACGTGCCGCGGCGAAGCCGTGGGAGGCGGCGACCGCCGACAGCTCCGAGGCCACGGCACGCTCCACGGCGGCGCCCGGCTCGAAATCCTGCACCGCGCCGCACGTCGTGCACACCAGATGATGGTGATGGTGGTCGGTGAAGGCCTCGGCCACCTCGAAGCGGTCGATGCGGTCGGCGCCGGCAACGCGGGCCACCACCAGTGCGTCGGCCAGTTCGGCCAGGATGCGATAGGCGGTCGACGTGGGCACGCCACTGGCGGCGACCACGGCGTCGGCGGTCACCGGACCGTGGATATCGGCCAGGGCGGCGATCACCGCGGCCTTGTGCCGGGTCAGCCGCTGCCCCTGCCCGGCCAGGGCGCTGACGATGCGCTGATCGATGCCGTGGTCCGGCTCGGCGGTGCGTCGACGGGGGACGGAAGGCACGCTCACAGTCTAGGCAGCGTCGGAACACGAATGGGAATCGATCTTGATATGGTGAGCCGATGCGTCCAGCCGATCACCCGGTGCTGCGTGTCGACCGGCTCGGGGTGGAGTACGGCCATCGGCCGGTCCTGGCCGACGTCAGCTTCGACGCCCGCCCCGGCGAGCTGATCGGGGTCATCGGGCCCAACGGCGCTGGCAAGAGCAGCCTGTTCAAGGGCATCTGCGGGCTGGTCAACCACACCGGCATCGTGTTCGTCAACGGGGTCCACTGCCATGACCACACCGATCGGATGGACATCGCCTACATCCCCCAGCGCAACGACAGCGACCTGACCTTCCCGATCACCGCCGCCGAGCTGGTGCTCACCGGACGCCGCCGCTTCCACCGCTGGTTCGCCCGGCCGGGGCGCGCCGACCGGGCCGCGGCGGCCGCAGCCCTGGCCGACGTCGGCCTGCCCGAGGTGGGCCAGCACACACTCACCGAGCTGTCCGGTGGCCAGCTGCAGCGGGTGTACCTGGCCAGGGCGCTGGCCCAGGAAGCCACCGTCGTCCTCTTGGACGAGGCGCTCAGCGGCGTGGATCAACCGGCGACCGCCAGCCTGATCGAGTTGTTCCACCGCCTGGCCGAGCGCGGGACCACCCTGCTGGTTGCCACCCACGACCTGGCCCTCGCTCGCCACCGCTTCGGCCGGCTGCTCGCCGTCAACGGCACCCTGCGCGCCGACGGCCCACCCGATGCCGTGCTGGCCCCCGACGTCCTCGATCGCACCTTCGGTTCGGCAGATGCACGTCCTCACTGATCCGTTCCAGTTGCAGTTCATGCAGCGGGCCCTGCTGGCCACGCTGGTGATCGGAGTCGTCGCCCCCGCGGTTGGCACCTGGGTCGTGCTGCGGCGGATGGCCAACCTGGGCGACGCCATGTCCCATGGCACCCTCGCCGGCGTCGGCATCGCCTACGCCGCCGGTGTCAACGTCCTGCTCGGCGCCCTGGGTGCGGGCATCGTCCTGGCCGCCCTGCTCCTGGCGCTGTCGGCCAACCGGCGCCTCGGCTCGGAGGCCCTGATCGCCGTGCTCGGCACGGCCAGCTTCGCCCTCGGCGTCGTGGTGATCTCCCGCCTCGACACCGGCGTGGAGCTGACCCACTTCCTGTTCGGCCGCGTCCTGACCGTGTCGTGGAACGACCTGGCGCTGAACGCCGCGCTCGGCGCCGGCGCCCTCGCCGTGATCGCCGTGCTGTTCAACGAACTGCGCATCGCCACCTTCGACCACGTCCACGCCGAGCAGGTGGGTGTGCGTGTCGAACTGGTGCAGGCGGTGCTGATCGTGCTGCTGTCCGTCGTGGTCGTGGTCAGCCTGCGCGCCGTCGGCACCATCATGTCGGTGACGATGCTGGTCACCCCACCTGCCACGGCCCGCCTGTTCGCCCGCACGCTGCGCTCGATGACCTGGTGGGCGATCGCCTTCGGCGTGTCCGAGGGCGTCGTCGGGCTGATCGTCAGCTACCACCTCGGCCGCGGTGCGGCCCCCAGCGCCACCATCGCCCTGGTCTCGGCGGCGGTGTTCGGGTTGGTGTTCGCCGTCACGCTGCCGCGCCGGCGCCCCCATCATCACCGCCCGCTGGGCTGATCGACCGGCAGGCATCGCCGCACCGCCTGCGGATGGGGCATGATGGGGGCCGCCGCGATCGGTGACGATCGCACGGACCAAGGGGATCAACGAAGCGATGAGTGTGGACATCACGGTCACCGTCAACGGCACGGAACACCATGGCGAGGTGCAGCCGCGCACCCTGCTGGTGCACTACCTGCGTGACGTGCTCGACCTCACGGGCACCAACGTGGGGTGCGACACCTCGTCGTGCGGCGCCTGCACGGTGCATCTCGACGGCCAGTCCGCCAAGAGCTGCACCGTGCTGGCCGTGCAGGCCGACGGATGCTCGATCACCACGATCGAAGGCATGGCCGGCGCCGATGGCACGATGCACCCGATGCAGCAGGCGTTCATGGAGAACCACGGCCTGCAGTGCGGGTTCTGCACCCCCGGAATGGTGATGGCGGCCGCCAGCCTGCTGGACGAGAACCCGCACCCCACCGAGGCCGAGGTCCGCACCGGCCTGGAGGGCAACCTGTGCCGCTGCACCGGCTACCACAACATCGTCCAGTCCGTGCTCGACTGCGCGGCCAAGGCAGGCGCCAAGTGAACCCGGCGCCGTTCGACTACGTCCGCGCCGGCTCCGCCGAGGAGGCCATCTCGTTGATCGGCGAGCACGGTGACGACGCCAAGTTCCTGGCCGGTGGGCACAGCCTGCTGCCGCTGATGAAGCTGCGCCTGGCCTCACCGTCCGTCCTGGTGGACATCGGGCGGATCGCCGACCTGTCCTACATCCGCGAGGAGGGCGACGACATCGCCATTGGCGCGCTCACCCGGCACACCCAGCTCGAGCACAGCGATCTGCTGGCCGCCCACGCACCGCTGCTGCGTGCCGCCGCCAAGGAGGTGGGCGATCCGCAGGTCCGCCACCGCGGCACCATCGGTGGATCGATCGCCCACTGCGACCCGGCCTCGGACCTGCCAGCCACCACGCTGGCGCTCGGCGCCACCTACGTCGCCCAAGGTCCAGGCGGGCGGCGGAGCATCGCTGCCGCAGACTTCTTCCGCGGGTTCTTGGAGTCGGCGCTGGCGCCCGACGAGATGCTGGTGGAGATCCGCGTGCCGAAGATCTCCGGCGGCGGGTTCAGCTTCCAGAAGTTCAACCGCCGGGCCCAGGACTGGGCCATCGTCGGTGTCGCCGCCTGGCGCAACGACGGCGGGAGCGGCATCGGCCTGGTCAACATGGGCGCCACGCCCGTCCTGGCCACCAGCGCGATGCAGGCGCTGGCCAGCGGCGCGTCCGTCGCCGACGCCGCCGAACTGGCCGCCGCCGAGGCCGACCCGCAGAGCGATCTGAACGCCAGCCCCGACTTCCGCCGCCATCTCGCCAAGGTCCTGGTGCGCCGTGCACTGGAGGCATGCGCTCGTTAGCCTTGCCCGGATGACCGGGGTGGCCGAGCGTGCCGATGTCGCTGACGCGCGGGCGTTGCTGTCGGCGCGTCCGCAGATGTCGGCGGTCGTGCCCATCGATCGGATGCGCATCGCCCGGATCACGGCGATGTCGATCTACCTCGCGGTGTACCTGTACTGGCTGCGGACCGAGGGCCTGCCCATCGATCGCATCTCGGTGGCCATCTCGCTGTTCCTGTTCCTGGTCTGCGCGTTCATCGGCAAGCCGTTGCTCACCTGGGCGATCCTGATCATCGACGTGGCCTGCTACGCGGTGATGTGGATCGCCTACGAGCAGACCCGCGGCGGCGCCGACCAACTGAACTTCCCCCGCCAGCTGGCGGCGGTGCGCAACATCGACCGTTTCCTGTTCTTCGGCCACGACCCCAACGTGGTGCTGCAGAACTGGCTGTGGCGGCCCACCGTGCAGTGGTACGACTGGATCTTCTCCAGCGCCTACTACAGCCACTTCGTATTCCCGGTGGTGGTGATGGCCGTGCTCTGGGCAGTGAGCCACCGGCAGTGGACGCGGTTCATGAAGCGCTTCGCCACGCTGCTGTTCGTGGCCTGCCTGATGTTCGTGTTCCTGCCCACCATCCCGCCGTGGATGGCCGGCGACACCCAGCGGTTCTCCTACCGCGTGTTGCCCCCGCTGCACCGCGACACCTGGAAGGGCTTCTACGACCTCGGCTTCAAGGGCTTCGTCAAGTCGTGGCGCAAGGGTCTCAACTGGGGCAACGAGATCGCCGCGATGCCCTCGCTGCACGCCTCGTTCGCGCTGATCACCGTGGCCTTCTTCCTGCCGTGGATCCAGCGCACGTGGGTGAAGGCGCTGATGCTGTGCTGGCCGGTGGTCATGCTCTTCGCCCTGGTGCTGTACGGCGAGCACTGGATCATCGACGGCATCGCCGGATGGGTGATCACCGGGTTGTCCTTCCTGCTGTGGAACCGCATCGAGCGGGCCATCCGGCGCAACCGCTCCAAGCGCGCCCGGACGGCCCTGCTGGCACTCGGCACACCCGCCCCGATGGCCCACGCGGGATGAGCCTCGACCCACCCCAGGTGCTGCTGGAGCACAGCTTCCTTGCCGCCCTCGTCGACCTCGACGACCCGAACCACGTGGCCGCAGTGACGTGCTACGCCGAGCTGATCGACCAGTACGAGGACGAGCGGATCCTGCTGAAGGCGCTGGACATGGATCTCGCCGACCTCGACCCGGAGTCACGCATGCGGCACGGGTTGCTGGCCCCGGTGAGCACCATGTTCGTGGCCCAGCAGCACCGCAACGCCGTACCGGGCTCGCTGGTCACCGACCCCGACCTGGCGCTGACGATGATCATGGTCGTGTGGAACAAGGTTCGCCGGATCGCCACGTTCGACGCCCGCTTCGACGGTTTCGACGTCGAGGTGCTGCCCCGCCCAGCGGCGGCGCCGGAGCTCGACGAGGCCAGCGTCGGCGGCGACGACGGCGGCTACAGCAACCCGGCGTAGGCCCCGCCGTCGACGTGCAGCTGCAGCCCGGTGATGAACCGGGCCTGATCGCTGCACAGGTAGGCAACCGTCGCCCCGAAGTCCTCCGGGCGGCCCACCACGCCGGCCGGCACACCGAGTTCCCTGCCGTCGACGCGGCCGCCGTAGAGCTGGACGAGCCGTTCGGTCTCGTGCAGGCCCGGCTGGACGCTGTTCACCGTGACCCCGTCGGCGGCCACCTCGCGGGCCAGCGTCTTCAGGAACCCGGTGGCCCCCGCCCGCGCCGTGTTCGACAGGATCAACGTGGCCATCGGCTGGCGTACGGCCAGCGAGGTGATGGCCACGACCCGGCCCCAGCCGCGCGAGCGCATCGCCGGCACGGCGGCCTTGCACATCCCCACCACGCTCATCAGGTTGAGGTCGAGGGCCGGGAGGTAGGCGTCGACCTCGGTGGAGTCGAAGGTGCCCGGTGGAGGGCCGCCGGCGTTGGTCACCAGGATGTCCGCCGCGCCGAGGGCCTCGGTGGCCCTGGCCACGAAGGCGGCGCCGCCGGCGGCATCGGAGACGTCGCACACGATGGGCACGCAGTCCGACGAGATGGACGCCGCCGCGTCCTCGATCCGCTGGCGGTCTCGCCCGCAGACGGCCACGCGAACACCCTCGGCGGCCAGCGCCGCGGCGCAGGCGTAGCCCAGCCCTGCGGATGACGCCGCCACTGCGGCCCGGCGTCCGGCAATCCCCAGATCCATGTCGCCGAAGGTACCCGCCGCGCCACTACCCTGCCAGCACATGCCGGTCAACGCAGACGACGACCGCCAGAACGAGGCCTTCCTCGACGCCATCGCCGACGCCGACCCCTACCCGTACTGGTACGACGACAAGGACGAGCCCGACAGCAACCCCACCCTGGTGCGCACCGAGAGCTGCGATCTCTGCGTCGTCGGTGGCGGCTACACCGGGCTGTGGACGGCGATCATCGCCAAGGAACGTGACCCGCGCAAGGACGTCGTGCTCATCGAGGCCCACGAGGTCGGGTCGGCGGCTAGCGGCCGCAACGGCGGGTTCATGGAGGCCAGCATCACCCACGGGGTGATGAACGGCCACTCCCGCTGGCCCGACGAGCTGGACACCCTCGAAGACCTCGGCCTGCAGAACCTCAACGAGATCGAAGCGGCGATCGCCCGCTATCGCATCGACTGCGACTACGAGCGCACCGGCGTCATCGACGTGGCCACCTCGGCGCACTCTCAGTCGTACGTCGAGGAGCTGCGCGAGGAGTTCCAGCTGCTGCGCAACCTGAAGCAGGACGTCGAATGGCTGGACGAGGCGGCGATTCGCTCCCAGATCAACTCGCCCACCTACGTGGGTGGGGTGTGGCGCAAGGACCGCGCCGCGCTGGTCGACCCGGCCCGCCTGGCATGGGGACTGAAGACGGCGGCGATGTCGCTCGGGGTGCGCATCTACGAGGACACCAAGGCCACCGCCATCGACAAGGATGGCGTCGGGGTGTTGATCACCACGCCACTCGGACGGGTCCGCGCCGGGAAGGTTGCACTTGCAACGAACGCCTTCAAGCCGCTGCTGAAGCGCATCGGTCACTACATCGCCCCGGTCTACGACTACTGCATGGTCACCGAGCCGCTCAGCAAGGCGCAGCTGGCCGAGATCGGCTGGGCCAACCGCCAGGGCGTCTCGGACATCCCCAACCAGTTCCACTACTACCGGCTCACCGAGGACAACCGCATCCTGTGGGGCGGCTACGACGTCATCTACTTCTGGCGCGGCAAGGTCAACGCCGAACTGGAGAGCCGCCCGGCCACCTGGGCCAAGCTGAGCAGCCACTTCTTCACCACGTTCCCGCAGCTCGAAGGGGTCAAGTTCAGCCACGTGTGGGGCGGGGTCATCGACACCTGCAGCCGGTTCAGCGTGTTCTGGGGCCAGGCCATGCAGGGACGTGTCGCCTATGCGCTGGGGTACACCGGGCTGGGCGTGGCATCGTCACGATTCGGCGGCGAGGTCATGGTCGACCTGCTCGACGGGCGGCGCTCGAAGGCGACGCTCACCCAGTTCGTCAAGGAGAAGCCGCTGCCGTTCCCGCCGGAGCCGTTCCGCTTCGCCGGGATCCAGGCCACCCGCTGGTCACTGGACCGGGAGGACAAGACCGGCAAGCGCAACGCCTGGCTGCGCACCCTGGACCGCATGGGCCTGGGCTTCGACAGCTGAGCGGGACCCGGCTACCCGGCCACCCGAGTCCACACCGCGCTGGACCGGGCGGGCACGGTGGCGCCGGTCATCGGCACGCTGGACATCGCCAGCTCCCACTGACCGGGCTCGAACAGGCCGAACTCCAGCGGCTGGGTCCAGGCGTTCAACATCACGTACAGATCACCGGTGCTCCACGCCAGGGACTGCGAGTGCCAGGCAAGGTCCGGGTGCTCGTTGACCCCGTAGAGGCGGACCGTGGTGACCGGATGGTCGTGGCGCAGCCGCAGCAGCGCCGCCACGTAGTCGTGCAGCTCACGCCACTCGTCCAGGCGGGCCCAATCGACCCAGCTCAGCGGCCCGTCGATGTCGTACGGATTGGGGTGGCCGTTCTGGGTCCTGGCGAACTCGTCGCCCATGACGAACAGGGCCGGACCGCGTGACAGCAGGAGCACGGTGAAGTAGTTCTTCATCAGCTGCGGGCGCAGCTGAGCCGGGGCGTTCCAGGCGTTGTACCCGTCGTGGTCCACGGTGGTGAGGTCGTGCATCGTCAGGCCGTCGTGGGCGGTGATGAAGTTGACCGAGGCGTCCGGGCCGCGATGCCCGAACAGGTCGACGCTGCCGCTGATCCGCGACGCGACGAAGGCCGCCTGGCCGTGCTCGCCGCGCAGCAGGCTGCGCACGTCGTCGCGGTAACGATCGTTCCACTGACGCCAGGGCGCCACCCAGACCGGGTCACCCACCAGGTAGCGGCCCATGTCCCAGGCCTCGGCGACGATGGCGACCCCGACCTGGCGAGCCCACCGAGCGATCTCGCCCACCAGCTCACCGCCGTCGCGCGCCAGGATCGAGGCCAGGTCGAAGCGGAACCCGTCGACGCCCAGGCGGGCGAAGCGGTCCAGCGCGCTGAACACCAGCCGGCGCACCTCCGCGTTCGCCGGGTTGATCGTGTTGCCGCATCCGGTGTCGTCGTTGTAGCGCTGGCCGTCCCACAGATACGCCCCGGCGTCGTCCAGCCCGCGCAGCGACCAGGTGGGCTTGTCGGACGATCCCTCGCCGGTGTGGTTGAAGACCACGTCCAACCACACGGCGATGCCGTGCTCGTGAGCGGCGGCGATCAGGTCGGCAAGCTCGCCGGCGGGATCCCCGCCGCCGGCATAGGGCTCGTGCACCGCGCCCCACACCACCGGCATGTACCCCCAGTAGTTGTTCGACGTGTCGAACGGGGTGACGGGCATCAGCTCGATCACGTCGACGCCGAGCTCGGCCAGATAGTCGAGCCGCTCGGCCACGCCGCGGAAGCTGCCCCCAAAGCCCTTGACGTGAAGCTCGTAGATGACCGGGTCGGTTGGCTGGACTGCGAGCCTGCTGCCCACCGGCCACGGGTCGCCGGCGACGCAGCGCGGCCGTCCACCCTGCCAGGTCATCCGTTCGCAGTCGGGATCGACCAGCGGCTCACCGCCGTCCACGGTGAGCCAGTAGGTGCCGCCACGGGGAATCTCGATGCTGCCGCGCCAACGACCCTCCACCGCGGCCAGCTCGACCTGCGCCGCCGGGCTGCACAGCTGCACGGAGGATGCCCGCGGGGCGTGGACGGAGACCGTCTGGGTCACGGTCCGCGGCGCGATCAATCGGTCCATCGGGTCCGTGAGCCTAGGCCCCCGATTAGCCTGGCGGTGATGCACGAGCTGCGCCCAACGTCACCGGAGGCCGTCCGGGCGGCACTCGCTGAGCACGGCTACCTCGCCGACGAGGGCCTGGCAACGGTGATCTTCTTGGCCATCACGCTGCGCCGACCCCTGCTGCTGGAGGGCGAGGCCGGGGTGGGCAAGACCGAGGTGGCCAAGGCGCTGGCCCGGTGGGCGTCGGGCGAGCTGATCCGCCTGCAGTGCTACGAGGGCATCGACGCCGCGCAGGCGGTGTACGACTGGGACTACAGCCGCCAGCTCCTGCACCTGCGCGCCGCCGAGGCCAGCGGCGAGGCGGCAGCGGCGGGCGCCGACGCGCTCGAGTCGCAGCTGTTCACCGAACGGTTCCTGCTCCGCCGGGCGCTGCTGCGGGCCATCGACCACGACGACGCGATTGCCCCGGTACTGCTGATCGACGAGGTGGACCGCGCCGACGACGAGTTCGAGGCGTTCCTGCTGGAGGTGCTGTCCGACTTCCAGATCACGATCCCCGAGCTCGGCACGTTCCGCGCCTCGGTGCCGCCACTGGTGATCCTCACCAGCAACCGCACCCGGGACCTGCACGACGCGCTGAAGCGCCGCTGCCTGTACCACTGGGTGGAGCATCCGTCGTACGAGCGGGAGGTGGCCATCGTCCGCCTGCGCGCCCCGCAGGCAGGTGAGGCCCTGGCCCGCCAGGCGGCCGCTGGTGTGGCGTCGCTCCGTGAGCAGCGGCTGTACAAGCCCCCGGGTGTTGCCGAGACCATCGATTGGGTCCAGGCGCTGACGGCGATCGGCGCACCGGCGCTCACCACCGATGCCGCTACGGCCACGCTGGGAACCGTGCTGAAGCACCGTGAGGACCAGGAAGCCGTGATCCGTGCCGGACTCGACACCGTCGTGGCCGGCGCGCTCAGCCGGGCCGCCGCGGTCCCCTCCCCCGAGTGAACGCCTCGGTCAGCTTCGTCCACCGGCTGCGCCGCGCCGGTCTCGACGTGCCCACCGGCGCCACGCTGACCTTCACCGACGCCCTGGCGACGTTGCCTGACGCCACCCGGGTCCAGCAGTACTGGGCCGGGCGATCGACCCTGGTCGCGCGTCATGAGGACATCCCGGTGTACGACGCGGTCTTCGCCGACACCTTCGGCCCGCTGCCCGAGACCACGCCGCTCACCAGGCAGGTCACCATCGCCACCGACGACGGGGGTGGCGACGGCCAGGCGGCGCACGATCCGGCGGATCCGGCCGACCACCAGGTGCTGCGGTTCAGTGCCGCCGAGACGCTTCGGGCCAAGGACTTCGCCCAGTACACGGCCGACGAGCTGGTCCAGGCCCGCCAGCTGATGGGTCACCTGCGCCTGGCCGGACCGCCGCGGCGCAGTAGCCGGCTCGGCCGGTCACGGAGGCGCCACACGCCGGACCTGCGGGCGACGATGCGCGCCTCGTTGCGCGCCGCCGGCGAACCGGTGCGCCTGCGCTGGCGGGCCCCGGGCGTCCGCCTGCGACGCATCGTCCTGCTGCTCGACGTCAGTGGTTCGATGGAGACCTACGCCCGGGCGTTCCTGCGCTTCACCCATGCCGCCGTCGCCGGCCGCCAGCGGGTGGAGGCGTTCACCTTCGGCACCCGGCTGACGCGGATCACCCGTGAGCTGGCGACCCGTGACCCCGACCTGGCGCTGCGCCGCGCCGGTGACCGGGTTGAGGACTGGAGCGGCGGGACGCGCCTGGGCGAGTGCCTGGCTCAGTTCAACGACCGCTGGGGAGTGCGCGGGATGGCCCGCGGGGCCATCGTCGTCATCCTCAGCGACGGATGGGATCGAGGCGATCCGGCCCTGCTCGGCGCGCAGATGGCCCGGCTGCGCCGGGTCGCCGCCCGTGTGGTGTGGGTCAACCCGCTGAAGGTCTCGCCGGGCTACGCCCCGCTGGCCCGGGGCATGGCGGCCGCGCTCGAGCACGTCGACGAGTTCGTCGAGGGGCACTCGCTGGGTTCGCTCGAGCATCTCGTCCAGGTGATCCACCGCGGCGACGACCAACGCAGGAGGCGTGATGGACGAGTTGTTCGCTGACATCGATCGGTGGGCCGGCGCCGGCCAGCGAATCGCCATCGCCCGGGTCGTCGATGTCGAGGGGTCGGGCCCGCGCCTGCCAGGCGCGGCCATGGTGGTCAACGACGCCGGGGAGGTCTGCGGCAGCGTCAGCGGCGGGTGCGTCGAAGGCGCAGTGGTCGCCGAGGCGTTGGCCACCCTGCGCGGCGAGGCCGAGCCACGCATCGTCACCTTCGGCTACAGCGACGACGAGGCCTTCGCCGTCGGGCTCACCTGCGGAGGGACCATCCGGCTGTTCGTCGACACCCTCGATCCAGCAGGGTTAGCGTTCGCGGCGCTGCGGGCCCGGCTCGACCGTCACGAGCCCGTTGCCCTGGTCACCATGGTGTCCGGGCCGCGGGCGGGAGCGTGGATGGTCGTCGGTCCCGGCGCCGATCCCGTTGGCAGCCTGGGCGGGGCGGCGCTGGATCGTGTGGTCGCCCGCGATGCCCTGGCCGAGTTGGAGGTGGCTCGCAGCGGCGTTCGCCACTACGGGCCCGACGGTCAGCCGACCCCGGAGGACCTCGACAGCACCGAGATCACCGTGTTCATCGAAAGCTGGTCGCCACCCCCGCAGATGATCATCTTCGGGGCCGTCGACTTCACCGCCGCGCTGGCCCGCACCGCCAAGCTGCTCGGCTACCGGGTGATCGTCTGCGACGCCCGTGAGGTCTTCGCCACCCGCAGGCGCTTCCCGATGGCCGACGAGGTGCTCGTGTCCTGGCCGGGCGCGGTGTTCGACGAGCGTGGCCCGACGCTCACCTCCCGCGACGCCGTGTGCATCCTCACCCACGACGCCAAGTTCGACGTTCCGGCGGTGCGCGGCGCCCTGGCCACTGGCGTTGGCTACATCGGCGTGATGGGCAGCCGTGGGACTCACGACCAGCGGCTGGGCCGACTGGCCGAGGCGGGGATCACCGACCCAGCGGATCTCGCCCGGCTGATGTCACCCATCGGCTTGGACATCGGCGCACGGACACCCGAGGAGACGGCGATCTCCATCGTCGCCGAGATCATCGCCCGCCGCACCGGCCGGGCCGTGCCCTCCCTGCGCGACGGGACGGGCAGCATCCACTGATCCACGGATGCGCGGTCAGCCGGTGGGGTCGCCGAAGCGCAACCGCCCGCCGTGCCACGACGTGGTGTCGAGCGAGACCACCTGGCCGCTGTAGGGCGCGTGGAGGACGTAGTTGTCGACACCCAGATACAGCATCACGTGACCCGGGTAGTAGACGAGGTCGCCGGCACGGGCGCTGAACAGGTCGCGGTCGGCGGCGTTGCGGATCTGGCTGCCGCTCTGGTGAGCCAGGTTCACTCCCGCCTGGCCCCAGGCGTAGCTGGTCAGCCCGGAGCAGTCGAAGCCCGCACCCGGATCGGAGCGCAGGCTGCGATAGGGAACACCCAACTGGGTGAGCCCGGAGAACAGGGCCAGAAGGTGGTCGGTGCTGGAGCGAGCCCAGGCGGCGCGCATCGCCGACGGCGGGGCGCCCAGCGCACGGGCGACTCGGGTGGCGAGGTTCTCCCGAACCGAGTTCAACTCGGCGCGCACGATCCTGCTCGGGGCGGATCGCACCAAGTGGATCAGATCGATCCCCGTCGCAGCGTCGTCACGGATGGCCTGCATCAGCGGCGCCGGCAGCCCCACCGGTGTTGACGGGCGTGGTGCCGCCGAGGCGGCGCTCGGTCCGAGCAGTGTCACCACCGCGGCGACTGCGCCGCCGGTGGCGACGAGCCACCGTCTGATCGTGGGCACGACTCCGTTCCTGTGGGTGGTCGGGTGCATGTGGTCCTCTCGTGTCGCCACCCGAAGGTGGCCTCCGTTCGTGGGGAGGTGTCCGCCCTCCTTCACGGCGAAGGCGCCACGAGGCGCCACCGCGTTGCACTGATTCCACCGAGTTCACCGGGAACCGCCGTAACCAGTTCGAGCAGTATGTCACGCGATTGACACAATCCACCGGATCCTCGACATCAGCCCTGCGCCATCCGTCACGTCACGACGCCCCTCGAACGGGCCGACGCGGCGATACTGACGGCGTGCCGACCGCCCCCACGCCCGGCGAACCAGCCCCGCAACGTGTCGGCGCGGTCCTCCTGGCGGCCGGGGCGGGCACCCGCTTTGCCGGCCCGGAGCACAAGCTCACCGCCACCCTCGACGGCGTGGCGATCTGGCGCCGTTCGCTGCGCAACGCCGCGGGCGGTGGCGTCGAGCGGGTGATCGTCGTCGGCGGCGCCATCGAGCTGCGCACCGGCCCCGACGATGCCGCGGCGACACCCGTCGAGGTGCTGCACGCCGATCGGTGGGCCGATGGTCAGGCGGCGTCGTTGCAGGCCGCGCTGGTCAGGGCCGACGCCTTGGGGTGGGACGCCGTCGTCGTCGGACTTGCCGACCAGCCGGGCATCCCGTCGTCGGCGTGGGCCGCAGTCGCCGCCGAGCCGACCGGCGCGCCCATCGTCGTGGCCACCTTCGCTGGCGCCCGCGGCCCCCATCCGGTCCGGCTCCACCGCCGGCTCTGGCCGCTGCTGCCCACCACCGGCGACACCGTGGCCAGGGACCTCATCACCCGGCGTCCCGAGTGGGTGGCCGAGGTCGAGTGCGTAGGCTCTGCGCTTGATATCGACACGCTGGAGGACCTGGACCGATGGAAAAGCTGCTGAACGAGTTCACCGTCGCCCGGCCCGTCGACGAGACGTGGAAGGTCCTCACCGACCTGGAGCGCATTGCTCCGTGCATGCCGGGCGCCGAACTCACCGAGATCGAGGGTGACGTCTATCGGGGCGTCGTCAAGGTCAAGCTCGGCGCGATCAGCACCAACTTCAAGGGCCAAGCCAGTTTCGTGGAACGTGACGATGTCCACCACTCGGCGACGTTGAAGGCCGAGGGCCGCGATACCGGCGGCAGGGGCAACGCCAACGCCACCATCAACGCCGTGCTGACCCCGGTCACCGACTCGTCCACCACCTGCCGGGTGGAGACCGAGCTGCACATCAGCGGCAAGGTTGCCCAGTTCGGGCGGGGCATCATGGCCGACGTCTCCAAGAAGCTCATTGGCCAGTTCGCCGACAACCTCAACGCGATGATCTCGGCATCGCCCACCGCCGACACGGCGGCCACCGCGGCAGCGGCGGATGCGCCCGCCGAGTCACCCGCCGAGACCTCGACCACCGCCGACAACGCGGCCGACAACGCGGCCGACAGCGCGGCCGAGACCCCCGCCGAGAACGAGCCGACCGCCGGCGCCGGGCCGCGCGCCGTGCGCACCGTGAACGGCCCCGCCGCCGAGCCGATCGACATGACCGAGGTCGCCGGGTCGGCGGTCCTCAAGCGGCTCCTGCCGCTCCTCGGCGGACTCGTGGTCCTCGTACTGGCCTGGCGCAGGCTGCGTCGCTGACCCATCGCGCCGTGGACGACGATCGTGCCACCGTCGAGCGCCTGCTCGGGCGGGCGCCGCTCGGCGACTTCGACGTGGTCGTCCGTGACGCCGCCGGGTCACCCGTGGTCATCCGCAACGCTCCGTTCCTGGCCGACGGCACACCGATGCCCACCCGCTACTGGTTGGTCGGTCCCGACGAGCACCGCCGGGTCAGCACACTGGAGTCCGCCGGCGGGGTACGCCGGGCGGAAGCCGAACTACCCGCCGACCTGATCGCCGCGTCCCACGCCCGCTACGCCGCCGAGCGCGACGCCGCCATCGCGGCCAACCACAGCGGGCCCCGCCCGTCGGGCGGCGTCGGTGGAACTCGCACCGGCGTCAAGTGCCTGCACGCCCACTACGCATGGTTCCTGGCGGGCGGCGCCGACCCGGTCGGGGCCTGGGTCCACGACGCCCTGGCGCCCGAAACCGGGCCGTCCACGATCCTGACCCTCACCGAGCACTCGTTGCGCGCCGCGGCCGGCGACGCCACCCTCGTGTTCCCGGTGGGCCTCGAGCTGATCGCCGGTCAGCTCGGGCCCGCCGACCCACCTCGTCCCGAGGACCTCACCAACGCCATCGGGCTGGTGGCCGATCACCTCGACGATCTGATCCGCGCCGACCCGCAGGTCCTCGAGCGACCGGTCGTGATCCATGGACCGCTGATGAGCACGCTGGCCAGCGTCGAGGCCGGCCACGAGGTCGGCCGGCCCGCCACGCTCACCCGCGAGGCCGCGGAAGACGTCTTCCGTACCGTGGCCACCGAGGCGGTGGCGGCCCGCCGCCTCAATCCGGGCCTGCCCGCCCACCACGTCGGCGTCATCGTCGCCGCCTGCTGCGCCGTGGTGGCCGTGATGCGTACCCTGCGGCTCGACTCCGTTGAGGTGAGCTGGTGAGGGGCTTCGGGCACCCGGCGCGGCGACCGCTCGGCACCCGCCTCTACGGCCGGCGGGTGGTACTCCGCCCGCTCACGGCGACGGATTTCCCGGAGTGGACCGAGGTCCGGGTGCGCAACGACGCCTGGCTCCGGCCGTGGGAGCCGGCCCGGCCGATCGGTGTCATCGACCCGACCATCTCACGCGAGGCGTTCGAAGCCCGGTGCTCGGCCCGTGATCGGGACCGCCACAGCGACACGAGCTACGGATTCGGCGTGTTCGTCGACGGCCGCGTCGCCGGGGAGGTCAACCTCAACGGGATCGTCCGCGGCGCGCAGCAGACGGGCACCATCGGCTACTGGATCGACCGCCGCCACGCCGGCCAGCGCTACACCGCCGAAGGGGTCGTGGCGGTACTGCGCTTCGCCTTCGAGGAGATCGACCTGCACCGCGTCGAGATCTGCATCGTGCCGCGCAACGCCAACAGCAGGCGGATCATGGAGGTGCTGGCGATCCGTGAGGAGGGTCTGGCAGAGCGCTTCCTGCAGATCAACGGCGTCTGGGAGTGGTGCGACCGTCGTGACGACCTGGCGACGACCTGGTTGAGCGTGTAGCCGTACCTCGCCCGATGGTGTCAGGCCTGGCGGCCGGCGACCTGGTAGGCCTGGGCCTTGGCCAGGCGCAGCTTGCTGCGGCGCTTCCACATCTTCAACTTCCAGTGCTTGGTGGCCTTCGGTCGGCCCGCCGCCACCCGATCGGGCTCGCGATGGTGGGCCGGAACCCAGCCGCGGCCGGGTTCGTGGAGATCTTCTGGCGGTGATCCGGCACTGACCTGCACCGCAACGGCGTGCAGTTCGGAGTTGATCCGATGCCGCTCGTTGTGGGCGTGGGCACGCAAATCCATCTTCGGCGGTGGGGCCGCCTCAGGGCTGCGGTGGCGCTGGCTCATGGGTACCTCCGTGGGGGAATGTACGGAAATGAGCTTCCCGTGAACACACCGTAGATCAGCTCGCCGGGCAGGCGCTGCCCCATTCGTGTAACAGTTGTGCGCGCCTTGCGCCGAGACCCACCCCGCCGTCAGGACGGCTTCGGGGCGCGGATCGTGGCCTGCAGGGCGGCCAGGCGTTCGGCGAACCACGGCTGCTTCGTACTCCACAGCTGCGGGGTGAGCTCACGTCCCACCGCCTCGGCGTGGGTCGTCACGTCGGCCATGGCGGCGATCGTGCGCTTGATCTCGATGGCCAGATCACGAGGCCCGCCGGCCGCCCGCTCGGCCATCGCCTGAGCCGCGTCGGCGAGCTCGTCGTCGGCAACGCAGCGGTACACCAACCCGACGCGCTCGGCCTGCTCCCCACTGAGCACCTCGCCGAAGAGGACGGCGGCGCTGGCCACCTGCGGACCGGCGATGCGGCGCAGCATCCACGTATGCCCGCCGCCGGGATGGAGACCGATCTGCAGGAACCGGGTGTCGAACCTGGCCCGCCGGGCGGCGACGCGCACGTCACAGCCCAGTGCCAGGTTCATCCCGGCGCCGACCGCCGCGCCGTTCACGGCCGCCAACGTGGGCAGCGGTGACCGGGCGATGCGCAAGAACCCCTCGTAGATCCCCGCCAGGCTGGCCTCGTCGGCCTCGGCAAGGTTGCCGAGGTTGGCGCCGGCGCAGAATGCCGGTGGGGCGCCGGTCACCACCACCGCCCCGATCGTGGAATCGGCCTCGATCTCGTCCATCGTCGCGACGATCTCGGCCACCATCGGCGCCGTCAGCGTGTTGCGCTCAGCGGGGTTGTTCAGGGTCAGCGTGGCCACGCCTCGGAGGCGGGCGAGTTCGACGAGAGCCATGGGCGCACCGTACAGGGATTGGCACGCCGGGCAGGTGCCTGGCAGAGTGCGCCCATGCCCGACACTGTGCTGCTCCACGTCAGCGAGCGCATCGCCACGCTCACCCTCAACCGGCCTGCGGCGCGCAACGCGATGTCCAGCGAGTTGCTGACCACGCTGCAGGCGACGCTGGCCGACGTCGACGGGCGCGACGACGTGGACGTGATCATCCTCACCGGCGCCGACCCGGCGTTCTGCGCCGGCCTCGACCTGAAAGAACTCGGCTCGACGGCCAGTGCCGGCGGGGACCACGTCGGGCAGATGGCGGTGCAACGGCCGATCGACCCCACGACGAAGCCGTTGATCGGGGCGATCAACGGCGTGGCCATCACCGGCGGGTTCGAGCTGGCCCTGGCCTGTGACTTCCTGGTGGCCAGCGAGCGAGCCAAGTTCGGCGACACCCACGCCCGGGTCGGGATCATGCCGGGATGGGGGCTGACCGTGCTGCTCCCCCAGGCGATCGGTGTCCGCCGGGCGCGGGAGATGAGCTTCACCGGCAACTTCATGGATGCCGAGGAAGCCCTGCGCTGCGGGCTGGTGAACCGCGTCGTCGCTCACGAGGACCTGCTGCCGGTCACCCGGTCGATCGCCGCCGACATCGTCGGGACCGACCAATCGGGGGTTCGCCAGATCCGGGCCACCTACGCCGAGATCCACGGCAACAGCGAGGGCCTGGCCATCGAGCACCGCCACTCGGTGGACTGGCAGCGCCAGCGCTTCGACCCCGCCGCCGTTGCCGCCCGGCGGGCGGCGATCCAGGCCCGCGGCAAATCCCAGTAGGGCGGCCGTCAGGATCCCGACGGTGCGCTCGGGCTGGAACCCAAGGTGACGTCGGCGCCCCTGATGCGCAGTTCGTTGACCACCGCGATGCCGACGTCGTGGGCCAGGATCGTCGCCCCGGCGGGGTTGAGGTGGAACCCGTCGGACGCCCGGACCACCTTGCGCCGTCCGTCGGCTGGGTCGACGATCGACTTGGTCCACTTCCCCGATCGCGTGGCGAATCGCCGCCTGGCGTCGACGAAGGTGACCGCCGGACGATCACGCAGGGCGTCACGGACGGTGGCGTCCAGCACCGTGAGCTTGCGGTTGAACTCGGCGCCGCGAGCATTGGGGATTCCCACCCAGATCACCCGGGTCTGACCGATCGAGGCGAGATCGATCAGCTCGTCGATGCGTAGCCGGTACTCGGCCTGCCAAGCCTCGGGCGACGCCAGGTCCAGCCGGGCGATCAACGAGCCGTCCGCCGCCAGGAGCGGTTGAGCATCATTGCCGCCGATCATCACCACGACGATGTCGGGCGCCACCTCCGTCATCAGCGCCCCGAGACGGCGGGGCCAGTCGAAGAAGTCGGGACGGGCCAGGCCCGACGACACCTTGTCGGCGACGGTCACGGTGGTGACGCCGATCGGGGCGAGGACCGACTTCAGGAACGGGGCCAGGCCACCGGCCTCGGAGTCCCCGACGAGCAATACCGTCGCCGGCCGGGCCGGGGTGGGCGTGTCGGGCCCGGCGCTGCCGAGCGTGGCCTCGGCCAGCGGGTCCGTGGTGGTCGTGGTCGTCGCCACCGTCAACGGGACCGTCGGCGTGGCGCCCTCGGGCACCTCCGGCGGGGGCCAGGCGACGGCCGCGCCGATGGCCACCACGACCAGCAGGCATCCTGTGACCGCGGCGCGATTCCACGAACGACCGGTCGAACTCACGCCCCGCCAATGTAGGCCAGGACGCTACGGGAAGGCCGGGACCGTCGGGTAGCCTGTTGCGACGGGCGAACAAGCCCGCCAACTCACACGACTCCAAGGGGGAGATCAATGCGCAAATCCAAGCGCGTCGGCGTTCTGGCAAGCGTCGTTGCCTTGAGTCTCTTTGCCGCAGCATGCGGCGACGACGACAAGAAGGCCGACACCAAGACCACCACCGCCACTGCCGGCAGCACCGCCTCTGGCGGCAGCACCGCCGCCGGCGGGACCACGGCCGGGGAGGGGACGAAGGCTCCGGAGGGCACCACCGCTCCGGAGGGCACGAAGGCCTCCGAGGGCACCACCGCTGGT
>WBZP01002674.1_pt1 | contig 20174 bp, 19 predicted proteins | sample 5204301 | NCBI WGS metagenome assembly WBZP01 (sample SAMN12412401, study PRJNA552823) | activated sludge metagenome | isolation source: activated sludge from nitrification reactor of wastewater treatment plant... | place: USA: Pennsylvania | collected 2017
AACGCAGCTCCCGGACCTTGGCATAACACTTGGTATCGTCCAGCAGATTTTGAAGATGGATCATCTGTTCATTCAGGGTTGGGTTAAGGACGGCCAAGCTTAGTGGTTTTTACCTGAGCACGTGAACTGACTGGAATCCATCAAGAGCCTAGCAGAATACCCATCAAGAAGTGGTATAGAGGAACACGATGATAAAGCTTCATTTTTATTCCCTCACCCCAACCCTCTCCCGAAGGGCGAGGGAGCTTAATGTCGCTTTATCACCTCGCTGCTCTATATCAAAATGGATTCGGCACAGGCATGAGGTCCTGCGTCCTCAAGCGCCTTCTTGGCCATGCCAGACCCGCAGCGGATCCAATTCCTGCCAGCGATTGACGATGGCGCAGAACAAGGCCGCCGTTTGCTGGGCATCATAAATGGCCGAATGCGCCTCGTCGGCCTCCCACTCCAGACCCGCTACCTTGAGCGCCCGGGCGAGCACCGTCTGGCCGTAGGCCAGGGCCGCCAGGGAGACGGTATCCAGGGTGCTGAAGGGATGGAATGGGTTGTGCTTGCAGCCTGTGCGAGCCACCGCCGCATTGATGAATCCAAGGTCGAAGAAGGCGTTGTGCCCGACCAGGATGGCGCGTTTGCAGCCGGTCGCTTTTACCAGGTGTCTGATCGGCGCGAAGATCTGCGTCAGCGCCTGCTCCTCGGGAAGCGCCTGGCGAAAGGGATGGGTGGGATCGATGCCATTGAATTCCAGCGCCTTGGGATCCAATTTGGCGCCTGGAAAGGGCAATACATGCACAAAATGGGTTTCCAAGGGATGGACGAACCCATTGGAATCCATGTGAAGAGTGACCGCGGCCACCTCCAGCAAGGCATTTCGGGTCTGATCGAAGCCGCCCGTCTCCACATCCACCACCACCGGGAGAAAGCCACGAAACCGACGCGCTATGGCTGAGTGAGACAATGGCTTGATACTCGAGATAGGGATTGGGGGAGGGAGGATTATAGGGATAGGTGCCAGCCGGGTATAGATCTTCGGACGAACAAACTTGATGCCGATAAATTCTATGATATGGCCAAGCCAACAATCTGGGATATGGTGAGCAAAGCGAACCGCATCCTACGAACTGGCAACAACGCTCATCTATATGAATCCGGGTCGCTCTATTTATCAGATGATCTTATCGATAATATAACGTGGTCGTGCCTTGATCTCCGTGTACATCTTCGCCAGATACTCGCCGATGATGCCGAGGCTCAGCAGTTGGATACCGCCGAGAAAATAGATCGGGAGCGCGGTGGAGGCCCAGCCCGGAACCCCTTGATCGGTAAAAAAGTGCACCCATAGCACCCACAAGGTCACCATGAAGCTTCCCAAGGAGACCAAGCCACCCACCGCGGTGATCATACGTAAGGGTAAGGTGGAAAATGAGGTGATTCCTTCCCAGGCGAGGGAGAGCATCTTGCGTAGCGGGTACTTGGATTCCCCGGCCATACGCTCGGCGCGATCATAGAATACGGTCGTGGCCCTGAATCCAAGTTGGGGAATAATGCCGCGCAGAAAGAGATTCACCTCATGATATTCGCCCAGGGCCTCGATCGCCCGCCGGCTCATCAGACGAAAGTCGGCATGATTGAAGATCACTTCCACCCGCATCAAGCGTAACAAATGATAATATCCCTCGGCGGTGAATCGCTTGAAGGGGGTATCCACTTCCCGTCTCCGGCGCACGCCGAAAACGATGTCATGATTGTCGACATAGGCCGCAAGCATGGCCTCAATAGCGGTTATATCATCCTGCAAGTCCGCGTCGATACTGATGACGACCTCCCCGGGAACCGTCAATAATCCGGCCAAGAGAGCCTGTTGATGACCGCGGTTGCGGGACAGTTTGATGCCATGCACAGCGGGCCATTGATGCGAGAGTCGTTCGATCGAGGCCCAGGTACCATCCTTGGAGCCATCATCGACGAAATAGATCCGGCTCTCGGGAGAGAGTATCCCCCTTCCCCGCAGGTCCTCGATGAGACCGCTCAACCGCTGGGCCGTAGCGGGAAGAACGGCCTCCTCGTTATAGCAGGGGACAACGATACTCAGTGCAATCATCTAGCCACCTTGATGGAACGCCTGCTGGAGTATGGACCGGAAGTCCCCACGGGCCAGCCCTGCGGGGGAGGCTTCGATCCATAACCCAAGCCTTGCGGGGGAAACCGTGGAATTAGCGCCAGTTCATCACCGGCACGGCGGAGATACTGTTTTTCGGCGAGCCTTCGATGACCCGGTCGCTGTAGGTGAGATAGACCAGGACCTCACGGGCCTTATCATAGAAACGGACCACCTGCATGGTTTTGAAGATCAGGGAAGTGCGTTTTTTGAACACCTCTTCGCCATCCAGGCGTCCGTTGCGGACCTCCTCGGGAAGACTGATGGGACCGGTCTGGCGACAGGCGATGGAGGCATCCGAGGTATCCTCGGCCAGACCCACGGCGCCCTTGATGCCGCCGGTCTTGGCCCGGCTGAGATAACAGGTGACCCCGGGTATCATGGGATCGTCGAAGGCCTCCACCAGGATCTTGTCGTTGGGTCCCATCCATTTGAATTTGTAACTCACGCTGCCGATCTCCTCGCCGCCGGCCAGCCAGGGCCAGAGCAGAAGGGATGGGAGTAGAATCAAGCTGATGTTCATGTTCCGCAATCGCTTTGGAAAAATGGGGGATGGCGGCGGGCCGGGGCAACGCCGCTCCCAAAAAATTCATTATCCCAAGGGCCGTTTTCCCTGTCATGGTGAAGCAACCGAGCGGCCCGGGGAAGCTTATGGGGAGGCCGCCGAATCCCATGTTGAACAGCGCAGACCCTCGTGAGCGCCCGACCGGAGTGATCCTGGCGGGAGGACAATCCAGACGTTTCGGTGGCGAGGACAAGGGACTCCAGCTCCTGGGGGGGCGCCCCCTGGTGGAGCATGTCATGGCCCGCCTGGCGCCTCAGGTAGGGCGGGTGGTCGTCAGCGCCAATCGTCATCTGGAAACCTATACCGCTCTGGGGGTGGAGGTAATCCCGGATAGCCTCCTAGGCTATCCAGGCCCCCTCGCCGGGATCCAGGCGGCGTTGACCAAGCTTGAGACCGGCTGGTTGCTGACGACCCCCTGCGACAATCCCTTCCTGCCTCGGGATTTGGCCCGACGCTTGCTCGATACCCAACGCCGGACCCGGGCCAGGCTCTGCGTCGCCCACGACGGCAGCCGCTTGCAACCCCTCTATGCCCTGGTCTCCAGGGACTGTCTCGCCAGTCTCACCGACTACCTTGAGTCCGGCCAACGGCGGGTAGAAGCCTGGTTCAGGCAGGAAGGTGCTGGTATGGCCGACTTCTCCGATGGCCCCGACGACTTCATCAATCTCAACACCCCGGAGGATCTGGCCAGGGCACATTCGCGCCTGCTCGCGGCCTGATTCACGAGGGCCGAAGGTTGTGGACGCCAGCGATCCCCGTTAGGCTGGGCTCAGTTTTTCTGCCAAACCAGGATTTCCCGGCATGTCGAGCGGCAAACTCGTGCTCCATCCCCAGCTACCCCAGACCTTGGAAAGACAGCCTCTGGTGGACAAGCTGCGCGACCTGGGTTTTCTCGGTGCCGCCTTCGGGACAACGGCCATCCAGGGCTATTTTGCCGGAGAGCGGTTCCTCCAGCTCATCACCTTCATGGGCTGCTCCCCGCATGTCCGTTTCGAGCCCCGGGACGACCAGGACACCGGCTTCTGTCACCTGAGTATCCTGGGGCCCTGGGAGCGCCCGCGACTGCTCATCGGCCCAGCCTCCAGGGCCCCCAGGTGCCCGGCCTGTCGCACACGCCTCGAGCCCTGGCCACTCTGGCGTCCGCTGCTGGAGGCCCAGCCGGAGACAGCCTTCCCCTGCCCCGCCTGCGGTCTGGCCTCCCCACCCATCCGCTGGAATTGGCGCCACCAGGCCGGGGCCGCCCATCTTTTCCTGCTGGTGCACAATATCTTTCCGGGGGAGGCGGTGCCGGTCCCCAGTCTGCTGCACGAACTGGCCGGCCTCGCCACGGGGGAATGGGGCTATTTCTTCCTACCGGAATGAGGCGATCGGATCACAAGCCGAGTTCGAGCCCGAGCGGAAGCACGACCTCCATCGAGACCGGCAGATGATCGGAGAAGGGGTAATCGAGGGCGCGGGAGAATCGGATATGGAGCGAGGAGGAAACCAGGATGTGATCCAGGGTCCGTCTTGGTCGCCAACTCGGAAAGGTCTTGAGATGCCAGGTCGGCCGATGCAGACCCAGGCGGTCGATCAGGCCCCGCAACGGCTCGGAACCCGAGTCACAATTCAGATCCCCCATGATGATCAGATGGGGGTAACTGCTGAGCAGATCGCCAACGAAGGCCAGTTGTCGCTGTTGTGCCCGTCGGCCCAGGGCGAGATGGAGGACACAGACCATCAACTCCGGAGCGACACCGAAGCCGGCGAGCAAGGCACCGCGACCGGGTAAGCCCGGCAGTTTTTCTTCAAGAATGAAACTGGGCTGGAATCGGGAGAGGAGCCCGTTACTATGCTGGGCCAGCTTCCCCAGCCGCCGGTTGACCTGCTCATACCAATAGGGAAAGCCGGCGAGGTGGGCCAGGTATTCGGTCTGATCGATAAAACCGCTCCGCAGGCTGCCGGAATCCACCTCTTGCAGCGCGACCAGATCATACCTGGTGATCATCATGGCGATGCGGTTGAGGTTTTGGAGTCGCTCCCGGTGAGGCAACACCTGTTTCCAACTTTGGGTGAGATAGTCGCGATAGCGTTGGGTATCCACCCCGGCCTGGATGTTATAGCTGAGGAGTCGGAGCGTCCTCTCCGCCCCGTTCCACTCCAGTGTCGGAAGCGGTTCTAAGTAAGTTGTGATGGCCATGTTCTCATAGGGTCTCCGGCGTTACCGTCTGAGTGTAAGAGAAGGTTGCCACATTGCAATGTCCGACCCCCAGCCGCGGACCATCGAGGCGGGATGACAGGCAAAACGCGGGCCACGGCCAAGCTTCAGAGCTGGGATAGAGACAACGGGTTTCAGGATAGCCCGCTCAGGGACTCCTGGCCGTTTTATCCCCGAGCCTTCGGACAGGCTTGACCGAGCCCGCCCGAAGGGTCAAAGGGCCAGGGTTTCGCGGATGAACACTGAACTCAGGGATGCAGGCCCTGGATATACTGAGCGACGGCGAGAATTTCCTGATCGGTGAGACGGGCGGCCACGCCACGCATCATGCCGTTGGCATCGTTGACGCGGGCACCGGCACGGAAATCTTTCAGGGCCTTTTCCACATAGGCCGCATGTTGACCGCCCAGGGACGGGAATTGGGCCGCGGCATTGCCGGTCCCCGCCGGACCATGGCAGGCGGAACAGGCGGCGACACCGGCCGCCGCGTTGCCCCCGCGGTAAATCCTTTCGCCGACGGCGACCTGCTGAGGATCCGTCGTCCCAACCGAGTGTTTCTCGGCGGAGAAATAGGCCGCCAGATCGGCGATGTCCTGATCGCTCAAGGGAGCGGCCATGGCGGTCATGGTCGGATCCTTCCGCTCGCCCTTCTTGAAGTCCATGATTTGCTTGGCCATATAGGACGGGTGCTGACCGGCAAGCTTGGGCCAGATGGGATTGACGCTGTTTCCATCAGCCCCATGACAGGCGGCGCAGGTGACGGATTTGGTCTTGCCTGCCGAGGCATCACCCTCTGCGGCCTGAACGCCGGCAGAGATGGCCAGGGCGAGGGAAGCGAAAACGAGCCAGTGTTTCATGATGGTATCTACTGCCTCAGGTGGATGCGGCATGGGGATTGTCTGGAGTGATCGCAGACAGATTCACCCCAGACAACCGGGCTACTTCAGACCGGAATAATAGGCGGAGACATTCTCGATGTCGGCATCGGTGGCCAGTTGCATGGCCATCGGTCCCATGATCGGATTCTTGCGCTCGCCGCTCTTGAAGGCCTTGATCTGGGCGGTCATGTACTCGGCCTTCTGGCCCTTGATATTCGGGTAGATGGGCTGGGTACCGATGCCGTCCATGCCATGGCAGGCCACGCAGATTTGTTGTGCCTTGGCCTTGCCGGCCTCGACATCGGCCGCGAAGACAGCGCCGACAGACAGAGAGGTTACAAGTATGGTTCCCACAATCAGAATCTTTTTCATTATCCACCCCATAGGATTGAGTCTAGGTCGCATTGGCGTTTGTCAGCCGGAGCGGGTTTCGACGCCGCTTCGCCCAAAGGCTTGATGCCGAGCATAAAGCTTTGAAAAGGTATCAAAAAGTCCTATCTTCCGTCAAACGGAATAAGTACCTTCTGATAGTCTGAAAATACTCCACCACAGCCCGGGAAAGGGAACTCCCGGATCCCCGATCCAGCGTCATGGCTGATCCGGTACGGAAAAGCCACCCAGGCCGAGGGGCGATCCGCTCAAGGAGGCGTGATGGGCGGGGAAGAACCGGGGCGGAGGGTCGCAAAACGGTAAGGGACGGCCAACAGCCCCTGGGACGTGCTGATCAGCACCTCGGCCTCCCAATCCATCCGCGCCCGAACACAGACCGGCAACATCCCCTGGCCCTGATAGCGCCCCGGCTCGACCGATTGCAGGCGAACCCGGTTGTAGCCCATGTTCATGCCGATACCACTGAAGTCGACCTCGACCTCGTCCACCGGTAGAGATTCCAATCTCACATGCAGCCGCAAGGGTTGGACGACGGGGATGGGACGGGGCTCGATCTCGAAGGTCACCGAGCCGCCAGCCGGAAGTCTGGTCGAGCAGGGACCCGCGGCGAGATCGCACGCCGGATCCCAAGGCAGCAACAGGGTCGGTTGGGGGAACAGCACCAGCGACAACCTGTAGCCCCCCCACGCCAACATCACCAGCAGGAGCAACAGGGCCCCCGCCCATAACCAGTTCCGAGACCCCGTCATCACCCTCTCCTGTACCTGTCCTCTCTGGTCGACCAAGAGCCTCGGCGCCCCAACCCGGGATCACGGATTTTCGCATCCATCACCCCGGCGTTGCGACAAGCCACGGCATTTCCGGATAATGGCCGATACGATTCCACTTGGAGTACACCATGGACCTCGCCCCGCTCTATCTCTACAAGAATGAAGAACGTCGCCTGCGTGGCGGCCACCTTTGGGTCTACAGCAACGAGGTCGACAACGCCCTGTCCCCACTGGCCGGCTTCAGTCCGGGGCAACAGGTCAATATCCTCACCCATAACGGAAAAATCCTGGGTAACGGCTATGTCAACCCCCACAGCCTGATCTGTGCCCGACTCATCAGTCGTGACAGCCGCTATCAACTCGATCGTTCGCTGCTGGTGCATCGCCTGCAAATCGCCCTGGCGCTACGTCAACGCCTCTTCGACGTCCCCTATTATCGCCTGGTGCATGGCGAAGGAGACAACCTGCCGGGTCTGATCGTGGATCGCTATGACGATATCCTGGTGGCCCAACTCAATACCGCGGGCATGGAGGCGGTCAAGACCGCCGTGGTCGAGGCCCTGGAACGGGTACTGCGCCCGAGCGTCATCTTCTTGCGTAACGATTCCCCGTTACGAGCCCTGGAAGGCCTGCCGCCAGCGACCGAGGAGGCCCTGGGCACGGTGCCGGAAGTCGTCGGCTTGGTGGAGAACGGCGCCCGCTTCTCCGCCCCCATCCTCTCGGGGCAAAAAACCGGCTGGTACTTCGATCACCGGCAAAATCGGCAGCGGGTCCAGAGATATGTCAACGGTCATCGGGTGCTCGATCTGTTCAGCTATCTCGGGGCCTGGGGATTGCAAGCCGCCATCGCCGGGGCCAGCGAGGTGGTACTGGTTGAATCTTCCGCCAAGGCCCAGGCCATGGCCCTCGAAAACGCCACCAACAACGGCGTCGCCGGGCGGGTGAGGCAGATTGTGGGAGATGTGTTCGTCGTCCTCAAAACCTTGCGCGAGGAACAACAAAGGTTCGATATCGTGATTGCCGACCCACCGGCCTTCATCAAACGCCGTAGGGATTTTGCCGCCGGGCTGGAGGCCTATCACCGGCTGAATCGCATGGCGATGCAGGTGCTCGCCAAGGATGGTCTGCTGGTGAGCGCCTCCTGTTCCTTCCACCTGCCATGGGATGAGCTGCGGGCTTTGTTGCTCCGTTCCGCCCGCCATCTCGACCGCAATCTCCAGATTCTGGAACAAGGCCACCAGGCCGCGGACCATCCGGTTCATCCGGCGATCCCGGAAACGGACTATGTCAAGTGCCTCTTTGGCCGCGTGCTGCCAGCGGCCTGAGAAACTCTTTGGAAACCTTCGGCTCGCTCCGTCGGTTGGCCAGAATCTCGATCATCGCCAGAGCGTCCGGGGTTCGCTAGCCGACGTCTTGCTGATCGCGGCGAGGCCTGTCCTGAGCCTGGCCGAAGGAGCGCCGCTCCCAGCGTCGGGCCGATTTTCGTCGCCTACCGGGCTTCAGGCTTGACGGCCCCGGGCCTCGACCTAAAAGGCCGGATTTTTGTTCTCTTATTGGGAATAAACAAAGAAATTCAGAACTTATTGTTCTCTTAATAAGAACAATAACCACAGAAATGGACCTTGCCCCGAAGCTCGGAAGTTGTTTGGAATGACTCGATCCCAGCCTGTCGAGGCTCATTGGCCTGGTGGTGGCCGACGAGGAGATCATCGAGGATAGCCGTCAAGGAAAGATGGTCATCATCATGGACGACGCCGACACTTGACCATGAAAGCCCTCCCTACACTCGGCGGCAATGCCTGCCAGTCTGTCTTCCGTTGTCGCCTGATCAGGCCTCCCTTACCGGAGCCATGGCCTTCCGGGTGCTGCTTACACCACGTCAAGGGGCGCGATCGAGGTTGGTTCTGCCTTTGTGAAAAGATTCTTTGATGGACTTCATGATTCCATGGTTTTGTTCCCAAGAACGTGATGAAATTGTGACATTGTTCACGTGTTAATCCGATAGACGGTAATAAAAAGCGGACGAATGGTAGCTTTGCCGCCCCTCTTTATTGCTATTCTTGCGCCCTAACGCATGGGGTGGCGTTTCTTTGGATCAAATCCTTAACTTGGACACAGGGTTGCTGAGTGTTTGATGGATAAACGGACCTTTCAGGTTTTATTGTTGGGCTTTTCTTCCCATGATCAGCAAGTGTTGTCGAGCACCTTCCTCCTCAGCAAGTACCGGGACCGTTCCTACGAACTTACTGGAGGCGTCACCTCGAAGCGGGCTGAGATCCTTATGGTCGACGCCGACCAGGAGGAGGCTGTCGCGGAATGGGAAAGCTATCGGCAGCGTAATCCATCGTTGCCTACGGCCATGGTGTCCAGTCGCCCCCTTTCCGGCCCCCATACCTATATCGGTCGCCCCATCGTCGCCAACCGGGTGTTGCGGGCGCTCGATCAACTCACCATCAACAAGCTTCAGTTCGTTCCCGAGCTGGTGGTCAAAGACAGTCCCGCTCCAGATGAAGCACCCATGCAGGATATGGTCCGCTCGGCCTTGGTGAAAGCCGACAAACCACCTGTGCGCTTCAGTGCCCTGGTGGTGGACGACAGCGCGGCGGTGCGCAAGTCAATGGAGATCGAATTGCAGATGCACGGCTTTGTCATCGATTTCGCTACCAATGCGAAAGAGGCGACGACCTTATTGACTGGCAACAGATACGACATCGCCTTTCTCGATGTGATGCTGCCGGACGGCGATGGCTATCAGCTCAGCAAAATGATCAAGCAAGATAAGGCCAAAAGGCGCACACCCGTGATCATGTTAACCGGCAAGTCTGGGGTGTTTGACCGTTTGCGCGGTAAATTTGCGGGGTGCGATACTTATATAGCCAAACCGGCCAGCCACGAGACCTTGAAAAAGGTCATCAATCAATATGTGCTCATCCCCGCCGGTGCGGTTTCCGGCGCCTATTAGAGTCCAACCCAATAATTAAACGAACGGGAGAGTAACATGGCCGTGAAAAAGGTTCTCGTCGTCGATGATTCTCCGTCTGATTTGCTGAATCTCAGCAAGATCCTCTCCGATGCCGGCTATCTCGTCATCACCGCGACGAACGGCAAGGAAACATTGGTAAAGGCGAAGGCCGAGCATCCGGATCTCATCTTTCTCGATGTGATCATGCCCGGGATGGATGGTTATGCCGCTTGTCGCGAACTGGCCAGTACCCAGGATACCAAAGGTATACCTGTTATTTTTGTTACCAGTAAGAACCAAAAGGCGGACAAGGTCTGGGCGCAAATGCAAGGAGCCAAGGGGTTTATTACCAAACCCTATACCCCGGAAATCGTCATCGATCAGCTCAAGGTTTATAGGTAATCCTTGGTTCGGTAAGCCGCTGGCGAAGAGCGGTCCCACCCACCCGCTTTTATCCCCATACGAGGTTGCGCTATGAAAGGGAAAATGTGCTTGGCACTGATGCTGTCGTCGTTGATGGCCGGGCCTGTGATGGCCGAGGAGGTGCGTCTGCACGGCTCGACGACTACTGTAGAAGAGGTTGTCAAACCCGTCTTGTCCGCGGTCGAAAAGGCGACCGGCTATACCATCTCCGTGATACCCAAGTCATCCGCCAATGGGTTGATCGATCTGGTGGAGGGCCGGTGTGACGCCTCTATTACCAGCGCTTCGATCGAAGTTACGGCCAAGGCGGCCCAAGCGGAAGGTAAACCGGTCAAGGCCGAGGATCTGCAGCTTACTGTCGTCAAAGAGGATGTGACCGCCTTCATTGTCAACCCTTCCAATCCGGTAACAGCCCTTTCGCGAGAGCAGCTCAAAGATATCTATACCGGTAAGGCGAAGAATTGGAAGGATGTCGGGGGGCCGGACATGCCGTTGCTGGTTTTGACTGCGGGTACTGGTGGTGGCACCAGAAATCTGGTGCAGAAAGAAGTGCTGCAAGGCGAGGATTTCGGCATCGAGGTGCGACCGGCCATCTCGACGAATCATGTTTTCAACGTAGTAAGCGAGTTTCCCAATGCCTTCGGTGGTCTGAGTAGTGCCTTGGTCGATCGTTTGGGTGATGAACTTGGTGATCGGAACAAGGTAAAGATCGTGCAAACGGTAAAAGTGGCCTTACCTCTTGGCTTCATCACCCTCGGCACTCCTACGGGCAAGGTTAAAAACGTTATCGATGCCGTGATCGCCGAGACCAAGAATCGGCGCAAGGGTTAGGCGATCGTTCGTCCCCTCCTTCCATGAGAAGGGACGGTTGATGGCTGGGATGGGCAAATAGATGTCGTTACCAATTCACCTGATATCTGGGATGGATGCCACCTCGCCTGCGGTCATGATCGTATCGACATCCCCTGTCAGTAGCCTTTGCGTCCATCTAAGGCGATTGCCGGAAAAAGAAGTACCAGAATGCGCCGGCTGTTCGTTCGCCTTCCAGGCGCGCCAGCTGGCGCCGAGCAAGCTCGGTAACGGCTGGCGTAACGCCGAAGGCGGACGAACAGACCAGCAGGCTGGTATTTCTTTTGACAAAAATCGCCTAAACCTCAGGGCCTCTCTGGCGGCAGTGGGAGGCCGGTAGGAGTCAATCTATGAATGACAACATCTTTTTCGGCAACGGACGGGCGGCTGGCTGATATGACCCGGGATCCCCATCCAGATCAAGGCTTGCTGATACCGAGTCAGGCGCTCAAGCGGTTCAGTACGCCCCAGTCTTGGCATTTCAAGCGGTTGGAGGAGAAACGCACCCGCTTTGGTTTCCGTATTGGACCAATAGGTCTGCTGATCGCCCCAAGCACCATCGCTGAGGTCATCGTTCGTCCGCACATCTTTCCGGTGCCGAATACGCCCTTCTGGCTGAACGGCTTGATGAACCTGCGGGGTACCTTGGTTCCTGTATTCGATCTCTATGCTATCTGTGAGTTTGCAGGCGAGGGAACAGCCGAACGAGGGCTTTGTATTGTCCTTGACAAGGGCGAAGCGGCGGCGGGGGTTCTTATCGAGGCGCCTCCACAATCTCTGGATCTCAGTCACAAACTCAGACAGCCACCCCCGATGACGGCGGCGCTGAGCGAGCATGTTGCGGACGCTTATATCTCCCAGGGTGTGGCTTGGTGCGAGTTCAACCATGAGTCCTTTTTCACCGCGTTGGGTAAACGCATCAGTAGCTGAGCTTAGTGCCGAGATCGGCGAACCGACATATCGAGACATCGAGGACGATGACAACCATGAATCAATCTGGACCAAGCATTGAGGGGAAGGCTCCCTGGCTCAGACGGGCCGTCTGGTGCCTGCTCGCCTTTGGCTTTGGCGGCAGTCTTCCGCTGGCGGGGGCGGCCACCGATGGGGTGACGGCTACCACACTAAGAATCGGTGGTGTCATGGATCTTCAGGGCGACTCGCAAGGGCTTGGTCGGGGGATGAAGGCCGGGATCGAGGCCGCTCTGGCCGGAAAACGGGTACAGGGAAACCGCGCCATCGAATATGCGGTACTGAACGACTTTTACGATCCAAAGCTGGCGGCGGAAGCCACCCGCAAGCTGATCGAGGAGGGTGTGTTCGCCATGCTGGGGAATGTCGGCACCCCCACGGCGAAAGCGACCCTGCCGATCCTGGCCGAGAAAAAGGTACCGGCGGTGGGATTCTTCACCGGCGCCGGGCTGTTGCGCCCTGGTGTGGGGCAGGTGGTGAACTTTCGCGCCTCCTATGTGCAGGAGACCGCCCGAGTGATTGGGGCGGCCCTGCAGGCGGGGGTCAAGCCCGAGGCGATCTGCGCCTTCGTGCAGAACGACTCCTACGGTATGGCGGGGGTGGAGGGGATCAAGCGGGCCTTACAGGCCGCCCCCAACACGGCCAAGATCATCCAGGCGATCGAACGGATTCAGGCGCTGCCCGATGAAAATCCCGCACGCAATTACTTGGGACCAATCGGCTTTTACCAGCGCAATGCCTTGCGTTCCCGGGAGGGTTACGACTCGTTGAAACAATGGGAACGGACCGCAGGTACCCAGTGTCGCTTGGTCGTGACCGTTGGGACCTATGCAGGGATTGGGAATTTCGCTGGTTACGTGCGAATGAAGGGAGAGAAATGGGTGCTGAGCGCCGTTTCCTTCACCGGAGCCGAAGACTTCAAAAAGGTGTTGAAGGACTACGGTATCGCGGAACGGGTGATCATGACCCAGGTCGTGCCTAATCTTGACTCCGATCTTCCCATCGTTGCCGATGCGAGGCGGGCGCTCGGAAAGGACTTCTCTTCTGTGTCCTTGGAAGGTTATATCGTGGGGAGGATGTTTCTCGCCATCCTTGGCAAGATTACTGGAGAGTTCACCCCGGAGAATTTTATGAAGGCGGTCCAAGGGCAAAAATTCAACCTCGGCGGTCTGGCCTTGGATTTCTCCGATGACAATCAGGGTTCCGATTTGGTCGAATTCACCTTGCTTGAAGGTGGGGAATTTAAGCCGGTCGGGGAAGCAGGTCTCAGACAAGTATTTCAGAACTGAGCCCAATCGAATTCATCATCGGGTCCACTACAGCACGAGAATACATCTATGGTACGTAGCGTCAAAATCAGCGTGCAATTGATCGTTCTGATCCTTTTCGGCGTCGCCTCCGCATTCGTTATGGGTCTGACCGGGTATTACAGCTTGCAGCAGGCTGGCGAAACCCTGGACAGACTCGATACGATCGTGAGCGAACAGGGTATCGCCAACACCCTGGACGATGCGGTACGGTCCAAGCTGGCGTCCATTCTCCCTGATATCCTGGTGGGGAGCGTTTCCTGGGATGAAGCCAAGACTCGCTTGCAATCGGGTAAGACACGTTTCGCCGTAGCCGCGAAGGATTTTGCCTCGCAACTCGAAAAAAGCGTGCTCGGGACCTTTGGCGAGAGCAAGAAGTTCGAAATTGAGGTGGCGGCGGTCAATACGGCCATCGAGGGTATCGGCCGCATCATCGCGGCGCGTGACCGCGGTCAGGCCCAACTCTATCTGGCCAACGAATTCAATGATCAGATAGCGCCCTTGCTCAGACACCTGGTCGTTCGTGGTCAGCTGGCCGTAGCCACCTCCAAGCAACAACTTATCGCCGCCGAGGTGGATCGAGCCGGCTTTCTGCGCACCGGAGGCCTGTTGCTGGCGTTGGCCATCGGCTTGGTGGGGCTGATCGGTTTTCTCGTCTATCGCTTCATCTCCAGGCGCGTCAACAAGATCTCCGCCACGGTGGAAAAGGTGGGCCAAGGCGACTTCGACGCTAGAACGGATCTCGGCAGTAACGATGAACTTGGGGTGCTGGGTCAGGCTTTCGACAAGCTCTTACAGGAACGGGTGGCGACCCTGGCCCAGACCGAGCGGGAAAGCGAGGCGCTCAACACCTCGGTCATCGGTTTATTGCAGGCCGTATCCCGGCTCAGCCAACGCGATCTAACCGTCACCGTGCCGGTGACCGAGGACGTGGCGGGCACTGTAGCCGACGCCCTGAATCTGCTGACCCGCGAGACGGCTTCGGTGCTACAGCATGTTACCGAGATTTCCCAGAACGTATCCGAAGCCTCCAAGCAGGTGAAGTCCCAGGCTGATACTGCCATGGGCGTTGCCAGCAGCGAGCGTGCCTTGGTGTTGAAGACCTCGGAAGAACTGGCGCACGCCGCCGACGCCATGGTCGAGATTGCGAAGCTCGCGCAACAATCGAATGACGCGGCCGGAAAGGCGATCGAAACCACCGAATCGGCCCTTGATGCGGTTACCAGCACGGTATCCGGCATCAATCTGACGCGGGACACCATCCGTGAAACGGAGAAGCGCATCAAACGTCTTGGCGAGCGCTCTCAAGAGATCACCACGGTGGTGAACCTCATCAATAACATCGCCGAGCGTACCCATATCCTGGCGCTTAATGCGAGCATGCATGCGGCCTCCGCTGGCGAGGCCGGGCGCGGTTTCGCGGTGGTGGCCAATGAAGTACAGCGTCTGGCGGAAAATGCCCGTGAGGCCACCTCCGAGATTGCCAAACTGGTGCATAACATCCAGGTGGAAACGACGGATACGGTCACCACCATGAATCTGGCTATCAGTCAGGTGGTGGAAGGCAGCCGCTTAGCGGAGCAGGCTGGCGAGCGAATGAAGCTTACCCAGAGAAATACGGCGGAACTCGTGTCAGCGGTGCAAGACATTGCCGCTCAATCGCAGATCCAGGCGAACGCCAGTACCCAGTTGAGACAACGAGCCACTGAGATCGAGAAGAGCACCGAGCAGACGAATGCGGAACTGCAGCAACAAACGCTGCAAACCAATCAACTCTTGGCCTATGCCCAGGGGCTGGTGGAATCGGTACAGGTGTTCCAACTGCCTCAGCCCGAGATGGGTGATGCCGTTGCCTAGCGACGAGGGCCTGGGGGCGCCCTGTAATGGGCGACCGGCTATTTCCAGATCACGGTCGCCACGCCAACTCAGCCTTGGATGACGAGAGAGGACATGGTACCCAGCGAGAGTGTCGAACAAAACGACGATCTCATCGGCGCAATAGCCGCTACCCTGAACATCTTGGGGGAGTCCTTCGCTGAAGAAGGCACGGCTGTCTTCGGAGCAGCGACTTTGGCGCCACTTGCCGAAGAAGTGGGGCGTATCGCTGCAGTGGCCGTTGAGCGTGGTCTGTTGGGATTGCACGATGCCTGTCTGCTATTTCAAGAGCAGTTGTTGGCTTTGGTAACGCGGGGGTGTCCTTTATCGGGAGAGGAATGGGAGCTGCTCGAGGAATGGCCTACTCTGGCCGTGGGCTATGCGCAAGCGCTGGGTGATGCTGATGCGAGTGCGGCCTTGGTGGCTCATCTGCAGCACCCCGACTGGGGCTCACCCTTGCCCGAGGAAGAGGCCGCATCGCTACGCAGTTTTCTTCTGCTACCGGCCCTGGGTGGGCGCAAAACGGAGCCTGAGGAAACCACTGAGGTGCCCCGAGAGGATGGCCATGGGTCGGTGACCCTCAGCGAGGTGCTGGTTTCGGCCTACTTGGAGACTGGTCTGGAGGAGATAGGCGCCCCTGATGCGGCTAGTGAAACTGTCAAGGCCGATCTCGCCGAATCCGTTGCCACCCCCGCCATCAGCCTCTCGCCGCAAGCCGAGACTGAATCCCCGGCTCCTTTGGCTAGTGTTCTTCCAGCCTCAACGGCAGAAGATGGAGACCTTTTGTCTGCGGCTTTCCCCCTTGAGGAGAGCGAATCCTCCGCAACCCCGGCTCCACCTGAACGAATGGAATTCGCCGACGACGAGGCGGACAGGGAGGAGATCACCACCAAGGCCGGGTTGGCCTTGGCGGCGGAGGATCCAAGCGATCAGGCGTTACCTATCTCGGAGGCTGAAGTCTCGGCGAACTCCGCCGCCTCTGAGCTGCCACCTGCCGCACAGGAAATCTTCGCCCTGCTGGCGGCGGAGGTCGCCACTCTGCAGGAGGGGTTGATGGATTCCCTGCAAGTTGCCGGCGAGGCCGATACAACGGCACTGACGACGATCTTGGCGGATCAGGCCGAGCACCTGGAGAACCTTGCCGAGGCCGCGCTCGGCGTCGGACTCGAAGGGCTTTCTCAGGCCTGTCGGCATATACATGCCAATATCCTGAAGTTCGTTGCCGAGCCCAGGCAAGTGGATGCCTCGCGGCGTCGATTGTTGCGCCAGTGGCCCGAGCCGGTGCTGGTGTATCTCGCCGCACCCCGGCTTGTCCTGGGTTGTCATGCCCTTGCCGATTATCTGCGGGATGCCCGGTGGCCCGAGGCCTTGTCGGCGGAAGCAGCGGATCGACTCGAGCAAAGCCTTGTGGCTGCTGAAATCAAGCTCGAGGAAGAACAACCCGAAGCGCGTCCGCGAGAGGCCCGGCCAGAAGATGTGTCCCTGGCACTTCCGAAAGACGCGAACCTTGAGTTGTTGGAGAGTCTGCTGCAAGAGCTTCCCGGCCAGACCGCCGAATTTTCCGCCGGTCTCCAGCGCATCATCGGTGGTAATGGCAGCCGCGAGGATATCGACTCGGCCAAACGCATCGCCCACACCATCAAAGGTGCCGCGAATACGGTCGGCGTCAAGGGGATCGCCACCCTCACACACTACCTTGAAGATATCCTGATCGCCTTTTCCAAGGCCGGGGTAACACCCAGCGGACCCCTGGCCGAGACCCTCAGCAGCGCGGCAGATTGTCTGGCCGCCATGAGCGAGGCGCTGCTCGGCATGGGCGAACCGCCGCCGGACTCCCTGGCCGTCTTACAGCAGGTGCTTGATTGGGCGAATCTCATCGATCGGGAGGGAATTTCTCAGCCGCAAATTCGCTCGCGTGACGAGCTTGGGTTCCAGTGGCAACCACCCCAACCGGCGGCTCAGCCTGCCGCGCCAACCCAAGCAGCACCCGAACCAGGCCCGGCTCAGACCGTTGCCATGCTGCGGGTGCCGATGCGGCTCATAGACGATACCCTGCGCTTGCTGGGCGAGACCATCATCCTGAGCGGACAATTGCGTGACCAGGTATTGCGGGCCTCGAGACAGACCCGATCCATTCGCGAGCATCACCTCATGCTGCAGCAATTGTCAGCCGAGTTGGAACAACTGGTGGATATTCGCGGCCTGAGGTCACCCGTCGCGCAGCAGCCTCACCAAGGTTTGTTCGATCCTCTCGAAATGGAGGAGTACAACGAACTTCATACCATCGGTCGCCGATTGATCGAGGCGGCCACCGACGCCCGCGAATTGAATGAAGAACTCACCCGGGGACTGGCGCAACTCAACGAGTTGCTGGGCCAACAGGGACAATTGCACCGGGATGTGGAAGAGACCCTGATGCGTGGTCGCATGGTGCCGGTGCAGACCCTGGTTTCCCGTATGGAGCGGAGTGTGCGTCAGACTTGCCGCTTGACGGACAAAGAGGCCGAGTTGCAGGTCATGGGCGCCCAACTGCTGGTCGACAGTAACGTTCTCAACGATCTGGTCGACCCCCTGATGCACCTCTTGCGCAATGCGGTCGATCATGGCATCGAGACGCCGTCCACCCGCGAGGCCGCCGGGAAATCCCGGCAGGGGCGGATCGGCTTGGAATTCGCCCGCGAGGGAAGCTATATCGTCGTGCGTTGCCGGGATGATGGGGCGGGTCTCGACTTTGAGGCCATCCGTCGTAAAGCGGAAGAAAGTGGTCTCATCCGTCGCGGTCAGACTCTGTCGGAAGATGATCTCGCCAGATTGATACTCCTGCCCGGATTTTCCACCCGTGGAGAGGCTACCCAGGTATCGGGTCGAGGCATCGGCATGGATATGGTGTATGCCCGTATTCTGGAGATGAAGGGGTCCCTACGTCTGCGCTCGGCACCGAGTACAGGATTGCTGGTCGAGCTCAAGCTCCCGGTTACCCTGATGACCACGCACGGTCTGCTGGCGCGCATCGGCAAGCAAATCGTAGCGATCAGCAGCCGCGGTCTGGAGAGTATTGTCTATTCCAGCGATGGGCAGCTCAGCCAGATTGGCAGCCAATTGGTCTGCCGTCTCGGTGAAGGATTCTACCCAGTAACCTCTCTGGAAGCCTTGCTAGGTTTGCCATCCGATCAACGCAAATCGGAGCGGGGCGCTCGTCCCGCCCTCTTGGTCCAGGACGATACCGGCAAACGCCACCTGATAATGGTCCAGGAGCTTATCGATAGTCGTGAGTTGGTGGTGAAGACCATGGGAAAATACCTTTCCGGCATCCGCGGAACCCTGGGTGCCACCATTCTTGGCGATGGTAGCGTAACGGTATTGCTTGACCTGCCCGAGCTGTTACGGCGACCGGTCAACATTGAGCGGCCTCATCTTGCCGCACAGGCGGTTCCATCCGTGCAAGTCAAGCGACCGATCGCCCTGGTCGTTGATGATTCGTTGAGCGCGCGCCGCGCCTTGGCCCAGTTCCTCCAGGATAGCGGCTTCGAGGTGCGGACAGCACGGGATGGACTGGAGGCGGCCAACCTGTTGCAGACCTTGCACGTCGACATCCTGCTGGTGGACATGGAGATGCCGCGCATGAATGGCCTCGAACTGACGGCCCATGTGCGCGGCCACACCGAGACCAGGCATCTGCCGGTCATCATGGTCACCTCGCGATCGACCGAGAAACACCGATCCCAGGCGACAGCCGCCGGCGTGAATGCCTATCTGGTCAAACCTTTTGCAGAAACCGAGCTCCTGCAACAGGTGAACGCCCTGACGTCAGTGCGCGGAGCCGCCTGATGTCTGAGGCGGCACCGTCTCCCTATGTGTTGTTGGGCCTTGACGAGTTGGAGTTGGTCTTGCCGCAACGCGATGTCCGCAGCCTGGAGCCCATGGCCGATATCGTTTTCGCCCCCATGCCGGAGTCTGGGACAGCCATTGGCCATATCGATTTTATTGGCGCCTACCGTCCAGTCTATTGCCTTGATGGTGTCCTCTCAGTGCTTCGGGAAGCGCCGCTTGAACGCAGAGTATGTGTGCTACTCGGTCGCGGAGATCAGCTGCGGGGGCTGCTCTGTGATCGGGCGGCGATTCTTGAGGAGTCGTCTCTGCAGCCGCAACCGATCCCGCCATGTATGGATTCACCCGCCTCGCCGGTGGGCGGTTTTGCATTGTATGCCGGGCGTCTGGTGTTGATGACCGGAGCGGAAGCCCTCAGCCAGTGGCTGGCGGTACCCCCGGGAGATCGACATTTGCTTGGAATGGCTTGATGGCGGCGGCAAACGCCTGGCTCTTGAATCTTGGCAACAGCCTTGCAGCCGCTGTTGGCGAGTTCGAATTGATCCATGTGTTACTTGACCCGCCTCTTTTCCAAGTTCCTTTGTGTCCCCCTCACTGCAACCGGGTCTTACTCTGGGAGGGGCGTTTGCTGCCGGTGATGGATCTCAGCCGCCGGTTGTCAGAGCGAGACGGCGAGCCACATCGTTATGCTGGCATCCTTGCCTGGTGGGAAGGACAGAAAAGGGAAGTGCGTTATGGTGCGCTTCTTCTCGCCGTACCGCCAAGTCGTATCCAGGTCAGAGACGAGGAATCCTGCCCGTTACCCCCGCAGCCTTCCGCCTGGAGGTCTTGCTCGCTTGCTTGTTTTCTTTACGGCGATCGACCGGTTCCCATCCTGGATGTGTCTGGTATCTTTAGCCGCCGCCCGGAGTCTTAGAAGCTGTTTGGAAACCCTTGCCTCCCGGGCATCGAGCGGAAAGGCCCGATTTTCGTTCTCTCATTAGCAACAAATAAAGATATAAAGCCT
>WBZP01002675.1_pt1 | contig 20172 bp, 15 predicted proteins | sample 5204301 | NCBI WGS metagenome assembly WBZP01 (sample SAMN12412401, study PRJNA552823) | activated sludge metagenome | isolation source: activated sludge from nitrification reactor of wastewater treatment plant... | place: USA: Pennsylvania | collected 2017
TTATGGTGGGGTGGCGGCAAGCAGGGGAGCAGGGGCGATTGTTATAGGAATTTTGTGACGCAGTGCGCATTTCATGACGCATTGTGTTATAATGTCCTCAAACTGTTTGGCCCGCGCCGCCTCGGACGCGGGAGGCCATCCCGCGCACCACGTGGGCGCAAGGAAGCGCACGATGAACGTTCAACTCGCCGGTTCTCAGGCCAACGGCCATAGCGCGCCGCCATCGGTCTACGACTACGTCATCATCGGTTCCGGCTTTGGCGGCAGTGTCTCCGCCTGGCGGCTGATCGAGAAGGGGTACTCGGTGCTGGTCATCGAGCGCGGCAAGCGCTGGTCGGCCGAGACCTTCCCCAAGACGAACTGGAACGTCTTCGACTACCTGTGGATGCCCGCCCTGCGCTGCTTCGGGCCACAGGGGTTGAACTTCTTCAAGGACATCTGGCTGCTCAACGGCTCCGGCGTGGGCGGCGGCTCGCTCATCTACGCCAGCACCCACCGCATCCCGCCGCGCCGCTTCTTCCAGGCCGGCGAGTGGGCCGGGCTGGCCGATTGGGAAGAGGAGCTGATGCCCCACTACCACACCGCCAACCGCATGTTGGGCACGGCCGACAACCCCTGCCTGTGGCCGGCCGACCACACCCTGAAGGCCATCGCCGACGATTTGGGGCAGGGCCACACCTTCGAGACGACGGGCGTGGGCATCTACTTCGGCGAGCGCGGCGTCACCGTCCAGGACCCCTACTTCGAGGGCGACGGCCCGACGCGCACCGGCTGCCTCCACTGCGGCGGCTGCATGGTCGGCTGCCGCCACAACGCCAAGAACACCCTCGACAAGAACTACCTCTATCTGGCCGAGAAGTACGGCGCGGAAGTGCTGCCGGAGCGCAACGTGCGCACCATCCGGCCGCTCTATGGCGAGCAGGCCGACGGCGCGCGCTACGAGGTGGCCTATGAGAAGATCACCGACTGGGCGCGCAAGGAGCGCGGCCGGGCGCGGGCGCGCAACGTCATCGTCAGCGCCGGCGTCGTCGGCACGGTCGAGTTACTGCTGAAGTGCCGCGACGAAGACCAGACGTTGCCCCGCCTGTCGCCCATGCTGGGCGAGCACGTGCGCAGCAACAGCGAGGCGCTCATGGGCGTCACCGCCCGCGACCAGCAGCAGAACTTCGCCGAGGGCGTGGCCATCAGCTCCCACTTCTGGGCCGACGAAGTAACCAGCGTCGAACCGTGCCGCTATCCGCCGGGGTCGGGCTTCATGCGCACCCTCATCTGGCCGTTGGAGGGGTACGGCAACGAGGGCACGACTTTCGTCGGCCGCCTGTGGGCATCGCTGCAACACCTCTTCCGCAAGCCGGGCGACTTCCTGCACACCCGCCTGCTGCCCCAGTGGGCCGAGCGCGACACGGTGCTGCTGATCATGCAGACGGTGGAGAACAAGATGGCCTTCCGGCGCGGGCGGACGCTGACCGTCGGCGGGCGCAAGGGCGTCTACACCGAGCGCGACCCGGAAGACCCGATTCCGGCCTGCGTGGACGCGGGCAGCGACGTGGTGCGGCGCTTTGCCGAAAAAGTGGACGGCGTGCCCTGGGTGGGGCTGAATGACCTGCTGGGCATCCCCAACACGGCCCACATCCTGGGCGGCTGCGCCATCGGTGCCGACGAGCACAGCGGCGTGGTGGACGTGCAGCAGCAGGTGTTCAACTACCCCGGCCTCTTTGTGGCCGACGGCTCCGTGGTGCCCACCAATCTGGGCGTCAACCCCAGCCTGACCATCGCCGCCATGACCGAGCGGGCCATGAGCTACATCCCGCCCAAGGCCGTCGCGCCGGCTCCCGAAGCGCTGCCCTACCCGCACAGTGTCACCATCGGCGGCAAGTACGTGGCCGAGATGCCGGGCAGTGGCAATGGGGCGTCGGCGGCCAACGCCAACGGCACGGCCGAGCGCCTCAAGCGCCTGTCGCCGCTGCTGCTCTTGCTGCTGCCGTTGTTGCCGTTGCTGTTGGTCTTGTTTGCATTTGCAAGAAGCTCACGCAAAGAACGCTAAGGCAGCAAAGGACGCCAAGAAGAGCTTCTCTTCTTGGCGTCCTTTGCCCCTTTGCGCCTTTGCGTGAGCTCTTCTGCCTGATTCAGAAGTAACCTGAGGGAAACCATGGACCCACGAAGCGACTGCCTAGAGTTCATCAACCCGGCCACGGGCGAGAAGTTCGGCGAAGTGCGCATGAGCACCGAGGCCGACGTGCTGCTGGCCCGGCGCGAGATGGCCGCGGCGCACCACACCTGGGCGGCCAAGCCGCTGAAGGAGCGGGCGCGCATCGTCAAGGAGTTCCAGCGCGTGGTCATTGACGCCGCCGACGAACTGACGGCCGTCGTCAACCAGGATCACGGCAAGAGCCGCGGCGACGCGCTGCACGAAGTCATCATGACCGTGGACAAGATCCACCAGTACGCCCGGCTGGCCCCCAAGTGGCTCGGCCGCCGCCGCGTGCCGCCCGGCATCTACTTCTTCCGCCGCTACTACACCGAGCGCGTGCCCTTCGGCGTCGTGGGCATCATCGGGCCGTGGAACTACCCCGTTGACCTGATGCTGCCGCCGATTATCGCCGCGCTGCTGGCCGGCAACACCGTCGTCGTCAAGCCGTCGGAAGTGGCCGCGGCCACGGGCGTCAAGTTGGAGGAGTTGATCAACCGCGTGCCGGAGCTGGCCCCGTTCGTGCGCTTCGTCCACGGCGACGGCCGCGTCGGCGCGGCCCTGGTTCGCTCCCAGCCCGACCTGCTCTTCCTGACCGGCTCGGTCAAGACCGGGCGCATGGTGGCCAAGGCGGCAGCCGAGAACATGACCCCCTTCCTGTACGAGTTGGGCGGCAAAGACCCGATGCTGGTGTTGGAAGACGCCGACATCAAGGCCGCGGCCAAGTGGGGCGTCTGGGGCGCGTTCTACACCACCGGCCAGGCCTGCGTCTCCGTCGAGCGCGTCTACGTCCATGAGCGCATCTACGACGAGTTCGTGGCCGCTGTGCTGGAAGAGACGGCCAAGTTCAGCGTTGGCTATTCGCCCGACGTGGACAACCCCTACCGCATGGGGCCGCTGACCTTCCAGCGCCAGTGCGACATCGTCAACACCCATTTGGCCGACGCCACAGCCAAAGGGGCGCGGGTGCTGATGGGCGGCAAGCAGACGGGCATGTTCATCGAGCCGACAGTGCTGGCCGACGTGGATCACACCATGCAGGTGATGACCGACGAGACGTTCGGCCCCATCCTGCCCATCATGAAGGTGCAGGACGACACCCACGCCATCCAGATGGCCAACCACAGCGAGATGGGCCTCAGCGCCTACGTCTGGAGCCGCAACCTGGCCCACGCCAAGCGCGTCGGCGAGCAGGTGCAAGCCGGCGTGGTCAACGTCAACGATACCATGTCCCACTACCCGGTGTCGCTGCTGCCCTTCGGCGGGGTCAAGATGTCGGGCAACGCCCGCACCCACGGCGCGGGCGAGGTGACGCAGTTCACCCACACCAAGAGCTACGCCATCGGCGCGCCGCCCCATCCGTTGGACCCGGCGACGATGGTGCGCTACCCCGGCTACTACCGTCTGGGCAAGGCCATCCTGGGCGCGTTCTTCGGCGTCACGCCCCAGCAGCGCGTGGAGCCGCTGGCCGACTTCCTGGCCCACGACCCCAAGGGGCAGGCGGTGACCAAAGCCGCCGCCGGGGTGGGGGTGGTGTCGCTGGCGGGGTTGGCGGTGGCGGGGTTGTTGCGGTTGCGGAAGTAACCGGGGTGGAACTGGGCTGTGCTATCCTATAGGCGATAATGGGAGCGACAGACTACGATCTGACCAGCCCGCGCTTGCAACGGGTAAAGGCTTCGTATGAAGCGTATCTCGCGTTTCCGTCCGATACGCGCTTTGTCGACTGGTTCGCTGGCGAGATGCTTATCTATCCGACGGCAACGCTGGCGCATCAGGAGTTAGTGGGCTTTCTGCTGACCTTGCTGGCGTCCTGCTGTGGGCTGTTGCATTTGGGCCATATCATGAAGGGGCCGTTCGAGGTCAAGCTGTGGCCCGGTGGGCCGTCGCGTACGCCCGATCTGCTATATATCGGCCCGGACAGGCTGGCACAACTGACTAACCAACGTTTCGAGGGTGGGCCAGACCTTGTTGTTGAGATCGTCTCACCCGGCAGCGTCCGCGAAGACAAGGTGCGCAAGTTCGCCGAGTATGAGCAGGCAGGCGTGGGCGAGTACTGGATTATTGACTCGCGGCCGCGCCAGGAGTCGGCTGAGTTCTACCGCCGCGACGACGAAGGCATCTTCCAGCCGCTCGAGATCGCTGAAGACGGGCGGGTTAGCTCGACCGTTCTGCCGCGCTTCTGGCTCAACGTTGACTGGCTGCGCCGCGACCAGCAGCCATCGGTTCATACCGCGCTGGCCGACGTCTTCGCCGCCGATGATACCTTCCCGGCGGAACTGAGCGATCTGCACCGCCGGTTGGCGGCGCTGGAGCAGCGCGCGGCGTAGATCAATTCCGCCGGCAACGGCCGGACGAGTGGGGAGCTTATATATCATGCACGTCCTCATCGCCGAGGCGCGGCCGTCCACGCGGGCGGCGCTGCGCGCCCTTTTGGAACACGATCCGCACTGCCAGCACCTGATCGAGGCCGCGGACGCGCAAACGGCGCTGGCCGCTCTGAACGAGGGGCCTGATCTGCTGCTGCTCGACTGGGCCTTGCCGGGGCTGCCGGCGGCGGCCGTCGTCGCTCGTGCCCGCACGCTACGGCCCGAGCTGGTCATCATCGCCCTGGGCCACCACGCCGCCACCCGCCGCGCGGCGCTGGACGTGGGCGTGGACTGCTTCATTGACACCAACCAGCCGCCGACCGACCTGATCGCCCTGCTCAATACTCTCTGCCCGGATCGGATCGTTACCTAGGGCAGAAAGCATCCACAGATTCCACAGATTTCGCTCTGAGAAATCTATGGAATCTGTGTAATTGGTGGTTGCTTCTTGTATAAGCGTAGCGCGATTCTCCCGAATCGCGCTACGCGTTGTGCTATACTCGGCAACGATGCCTACGCGCCGGCAACGAAAGCCCCCTCTCCCCAACCCCCTCCCACAGGGCGAGGGGACGCACCCCCGCTCTCCTGCGCCCCAGCTGCTCTTCGCCACCCTCATCACCCTGCTGGCCGCGGCGCTGCGCTTCACCAGTCTGGGCCACGACAGCCTGTGGTTCGACGAGGAGCTGACGCGGCAGACGGCCACCGCCGGCTTCGCCGCCGCGCTGGCCGTGCGCGACCACGTGCCTTTGCTCTACTGGCTGACGACGGTCGCCCTGCGCCTTTTGCCGGAGCATGAGGTGACGTTGCGTCTCGTCTCGGCGCTGGCGGGGGTGCTGGCCGTGCCGTTGCTGGTGGCCCTCGGCCGGGCGGTGCGCCTGCCGGGGACGGGGCTGTGGGCGGCGCTGCTGCTGGCCGTCTCTCCCTTTCACATTCGCTACTCCCAGGAGGCGCGCCACTACGCCTTGCTGCTGCTCTTCGGCCTGCTGGCGACGGTGCTGCTGTTGCGGGCGCTGGAGCGCGACCGGCGGCGCTACTGGCTGGCCTACGGCATCGCTGCGGCCCTGGCCCTGCTGACTCACTATAGCGCCTGGCTGCTGCTATTGGCGCAAGGGGCGCTGATCGCCGGGCGGCTGCTGGGCCGGCCGCGCGGGGGGCGGCGCGGCGCGCTGGCGCGGCTGGCGCCGGCGGCGGCCGTGGTCGGGCTGGCGCTGCTGCTGCTGGCTCCCGGCGCGGCCGAGGCCATTCGCGCCAACACGGCCGCGGCGGCGGGCACGACGGCCGCGGCGTCGTTGGGCGTCTGGCTGCGGGCGCTGTGGCTGGAGTTCGGCTTCTTCCGGCCTGGCCCGGCGCTGGGGTTGGGGCTGCTGGCCGCTGTTGGGGCGCTGGTGCTGGCGCGGCAACGGCCGGCGGCGGCGGCGCTGCTGGCGGTGTCGGCCGTCGTGCCGGTGCTGCTCATTCAGGCACTGGGCATTAGTCGCTTCGCCTTGCCGAAGTACGTCATTTACTTGTTGCCGATCTACCTATTCGCGGCTGGGGCGGGGGTGGACGCGCTGCTTCGTCGTTGGTCGTTAGTCGTTGGTGGGGCGACGGCGGCGGGACAGCGGCGGGTGGCCGCGGCCGGCTCGTTCGCGCTGGTCGTCGTGGTGCTACTGGTGGCCTGGCCGGCAGTGGCCGCCGAGTACGAGCAGATGGTTCACGACTGGCGTGGCGCGGCGGATGCGCTGGGCTTGGCCGCGCCGGGGGACGTGGTGCTGGCCGTGGCCCTAGATACCGGAGACGGTTTCAACGCCGCCGGCGTCATGGCTCCGGTCTACCTTGACCCCGGCTTCCGGCTGCTGGATGGCAACCATCTGACCACAGGCGAGTTAGAGCCGCTGGTGGGGCAGGACGGCCGCGTCTCGGCGCTGGTGTTGAACCTGTATGGGCCGGTGACGGTTAGCGACGGGCGGTGGGTGGCGGCTAATCATCAGGGGTCGTTGTATAGTGTGGCGCGAAGAGACGTGCGACGCACTCAGGAAAGTGCGACGCACGCAGAGGCGGGCGACGTTCTGGAGCAGATCGCCGCGCTGTATGGGCAGTTGATCCCGCAGGCGATGCCGGCGGCGGCCTGCGATCTGTCGCTGCGCTTGACCCACGTCCAGTTGGCGCGGGGCGCGACGGGCGCGGCCGAGGAAGCGCTGGCCGGCCGCGCGCCCGACTGCCCGGCCAACGCCGACGCGCGGGCGGCGGCGACGGCGCTGGCGCATGCTCAACTGGCGGCGGCGCTGGCGGCGGGGGACGCGGCCACGGCCGACCGGCTGGCCGCGGCACTGCTGGCCGGCGACCCGCGCGACGCGGCGGCGCTGGCCGCGCTGACGGTGGCCGACGTGTTGGCTCTTTTCGCCGCCGGCGAGCTGCAAATCGAGTCTGCCGCCTCGCCGGAGCCGGTGGCGGTGCGCCGCTTCACGATGCCGGCCGATGGCGACGTGGGCGACGTGCTGTTCATGCACCCCCCGGCGGTGGCGGCGTTCACCGTAGCGCTGCCGGGCGCGCCAACGACGCTCCAGCTTCGTGTAGCCAACGACCCCCAGAGCTGGGAGTGGGGCGGCGACGGGGTGACGTTCGTCGTCGAGGCCCAACCGGCGGGCGGAGTGGCCCGCGAACTGTACCGGCAGCACGTCGGTAACGACGCGGCCGACCGCCGCTGGCACGCCGTCACCTTGCCGCTGGACGACTTTGCCGGGCAGACCGTCACCTTCACCCTGGCGACCGAGGTCGGCCCGGCGGGCGACGGCACGGGCGATTGGGCGGGGTGGGATTCGCCGCGGATTGTGCGCCTCGCCCGCTAGTTCCTGGCCGTGAAGGGCACGAAGGTCACGCCGCCGGAGTCGGCGTCAACGAACGTGATCGAGCAGCCTTGGGCGGTGGCTGGGATCTGGATGCCATCCCTTGAAACGATCTTCTGATAGATGATGGGCAGCGTGAATTGCCCGGCTTGCAACGCCTGGAAAGTGATTTTGGCCAGCGGGCCTGAGCCGGTAGCCGGCTGTTTTGGATTGCTGGGATCGTTCACTTGTGTCGTCGCGTACCAGATGATCGTCTGGCCATCTAGCTCGTAAACTCCCTTTCTGACCGTAAAGTCAGGCGATAGGAAGGTATCGAGTGGTTGAATCTGGATGCCGGTGGCGTTGGGTGCCGGGTCGGCATCTACCACCTGTACGACGGTCTCGTCGAAGGCGATACGCACGTCGGCCGCCCACAGGTTGACGACATCCTCAACGTAGATATCAACGTTTACTGTGCCGCCCAGTGGCCCGACGACAGTGGCCGGGTCGCAGCGGACGATAGTCGCCTGGGGCGCGGCCGCTGCCCGTCCGCCGATGAGTACCACGGCGCCCAACAGCAATGACCCTAGCGCCGCCGCCATCCTGGCCACGGGGAAGCGCGGCCCGTGCTCCCCATTTCCACCGCGCCGTGCCTGTTCACGTCTAAACCAAGCCATAGCTCATTTCTCCTTTCCAAAGATATTGGTTCCCAGCCCCGGATTCCTCTTAAACCCGAAAAGAAACGTGTGGTTCCTATCTTCGCCCGCGCCAGGCTAACACGGCGACGGCAGCCACAACCAGCACCACGACCACGCCCCCGATCACCAGCGCGCCACCGGGCGCGGCGCCGGCCGGCGGCGCGGCTTCGGGGCCGGTCGCGTCTGTGCCCGCGCCGACGACCGCCGGCGGCGTGGAGGCTCCACCGGCCGGGTCGCCGGCCACGGCTGCGGTCGTGGCCGCGGCGGGGTTGGCGGTCATCTCGGCCAAAACGGCCGGGGCGGGTGTCGCCGCCGCGTCCGCCTCACCCGGCGGGGCCGCGGTGGTCGCGGCCAGGTCGACCGAACCGGCCGCAGCCGTGATCGTTGGTTGCGGCGCGGCTAGGCCGCCGGCCGGGCCGGTCGGCGCTTCGGCCGTAGTGGTGGTTGCTATCGTCGCGGCCGGGGCAGCCGTGGTCGCCGTGGCGATTTCGGCGGCTATTGTAGTCGCGGCGGTCGCCGTCGGCGCGGGCGCTGTGGTTGTGGCGTTCGCTGTGGCTGCCGGCAGAGCGCCCTCGGCCGGGATGGTCACGGCCACGCCGGTGGCCGCCGGCGGTTGGCCGCCGGTCACGGTGATCGCACCGTCGTCGGTCGCCACGCTCAGCAGTTCACCGGAGCGGTTGGCCATCTCCACCAGCACCAGCCGCAGCGGCGAAACGCCGTTGGCCCGGCCGCGCACCTGGAAGCTGAAGACCACGCCGCCGCCCGTGGCCGGCGGTGTGGGGTTGACCTGGGTGACGGCGTAGCGCAGCGCCCCGGCGGCGTTGTCGGCCAGATTGAGGGCCACGAAGTCGGGTTGGGGGAAGGCCCCGGCCGTCATCTGCACGCCGTCGCGGGCCGGGTCGGCGTCCACGACCTCGATCAGCGCCGGGTCGAAGGCGGCGCGCACGTCAATGCCGTAGACCTCGGCTGCGTCCTGGATGACGATGGCGACCGTCTGCGTCTCGCCGGCGGCCAGGTTGAGCGATTCAGGCTCGACCCGCAGCCCGGCCGCGCCGGTCTGGGCGGCAGCCGGCGCGCCCCAGACCAGCAGGGCCAGGACCAAGAGCGGCCAGAGATGTCGGATGGCAGTTTGTTTCATGGTGACAAGAAATGGGGCGGTACGGTGACCGCCCCGCGAACGGGGGCGACGCGCGCCGCCCCCTTGAGCCGCTACAAGCTTACCAGGGCTGGAACGGGTTTTTGCCGTAGTTACCGCCGGTGATGGCCAGGTCCTGGATGTTGGTGACGTTGTCCTTGTTGATGTCGGTGCTGCTGAGCGGGAACACGCCGCAGGGCGCAGGCGGGCCGTCAAACGCCCCGGCCACGCAGCCCAGGTCGCTCACGTCCACGCCAATCGTTGCCGGCGGGTTCAGGCCGCTGTTGTCGGCGTCGCCGCCCAGCAGGCGGGTGTTCTGGTTAGAGAGCGCCGCGCCGGGGCTGAGGGCCACCGTCTTCTCGTTGCCCAGATAGAGGATGTGGGTCGCCCGCAGCCGGTAGGTGGAGCCGGCCGGCAGCACGGGCAGGTTGCTCAGGCTGTAGTTGCCGGCGGCGTCGAAGGGCACGGTGACGGGCGGGAAGATGCCGCCGGTGTCCACGGCCTTCACTTCGCCGGCGTCCAGCGGCGTCAGGCGGCCTTGCAGGCTGACCTTGCCGCTGATCGTCGCCCGGCCGCAGGTGGTCAGTTCGACCGGCAGGGGCAGGGCCGTGGTGATGGCGAAGCCGTCAATGTCGGTGACGATCAGGCTGACCAGGGCGACGTTGGAGACGCCCGCGGCCTGGGCGGTGAAGGTGATCTTGCCGATTGGGCCGGAGCCGCTGATGGGCGTGGCCGGGCTGACCTTGCTGGCGGCGAACTTGCATTCACCATTGAGGCAAGCCGCGCCCCAGCCGCCGGGCACGTTGGCGTTGCTGGTGGTGTTGAACCAGGAGTTGTCGAAGGCCCCGCTGGCGTCGAGCAGGGCGTCGTTGTACTGCACCTTGAACTGGTAGCCGTAAAAGGCGGGCATGCCGCTGAAGTCAATGCGCAACTCGGTCGAATTGCAGACCAGCGTCGGGTCGTCGGGGGTGAAGACCGCTTCGGGGATGCTGCCGACGCGGATGAGAACCTTGCTCGTCTCCTGACCCGACAGCCCGGCAAAGCCGCTCAGGTGGATGTTGCCGGTCAGAGTGAAGCCGGCGGTCAGATCGAGGCCGGTGACGTACCAGCTAAAGGAGTCATTGGCCCCGCCACAGGTGGGCGGCGTGAAGTCGCCCAGCGCCGCGCCGGCGACCATGACGTTCTTGAACGCCACGGTCGCGCCGGCGTGGCGGCAGATGACGTCAATTTGCAGGTAGTTGAGCGTGCCGCTGAGGGCGCCGGGATAGGTGACCGTGCCCGGCGCGCCGCCGTTGAGGGTGGGAAAGCCGGCGGCGATTTGATTGCCGTTGTAGGCGAAGCTGACGGCGTTGACCGCGCCCCAGGGGTAGTTGGCGTCGCCGCCGTTGTTGGCCGACACGGCCTCCGATGGGCCAATTTGCACGTCGAAGCCGGTGGCCAGCGGGGCGAAGTTGCGGAACTTGACCAGGCCCTTGATCTGGGCCGTGGCCAGAGTGCCGGGGGTCACGGTCGGCCCGGCGGCGGCCAGTTGGCCGAGCGGGGCGACGAGTGCTACCAGCAACAGGGCAAAGACGAAGAGGCGGAGAAGATGTTTGGTCATGGTGCGAACCTCCTGGTGTGGCACCATTGGCCCGGCGTCGGCTGCGTAGCCGACGCCGGGTGATTACGATGAGGGCGGCGAGGCGGCTCCACCGGCCGCGCCCGCCGGAGACGCGCTTACCAAGGTTGCGGGGCGTGCTTGTTGAAGTTGCCGCCGGCGATGCTCAGGTCTTGGATGTTGACCTTGTTGTCCAGATTGATATCCGTGCTACCTGTGCCACCGCAGGGTTGGGGAGTTCCTCCAAAATCACTGCCGATGCAACCCAGGTCGCTGATATCGACTTCGTTGTTGTTGTTGGCGTCACCGCCCAACAGGCGGGTGTTCTGGCCGATGATTGACGTGGTGTTCACGGCGAGGCTCTTTTCGTTATACAGGTACAGCCCGTGCGACGCCCTCAAGACGAAGGTCGCCCCGCCCGGCGGATAGAGTACCGTCAACGAGTAGATGCCGTCGGGACCAAACGAGTCTGTGACGGGTGTACCGACTGAAGGTGTCAGCGTGACCGTGCCGGCATCCATCGGCGTCGCGCGCCCTTGCAGGCTGACGCGCCCACTGACCGTGGCTGAGCCGCAGACGGTGACTGCCAGCGGCGTGGCCGGCAAGGCCGTCTGAATAATCGTGCCGTCGCGGTCGGTCAACTCGACGTTGCTGACGGCCAAGTTGAACGTCCCCACCTGCTTGGAGGTCAGGGTCACCGTGCCAACCGGCCCTGTGCCGCTCACCTCGGGCGATGGGGCCGTCAGCGTGCCCGCGAACTTGCACGTCCCGCTGGCGCATTCTGCCTTCCAGCCGTTCGGGCTAGAGCCTATGTCGATGTTGAACAGGCTGGTGTCGAACGCGCCCAACGCCGTAACCAGAGCATCGGCGTAGCTGACCTGGAACTGGTAGCCATAAGCGCCGGGCACGTCTTCGAAACCGATCGTCACGGTGTTGGTGGTGCAGGCGTTGGGCGTGTTGGCCGCAACGGTCATGGCAGCCTGGGGCTCAAAGTCCCAGGTTACATCCCGGGCGCCGCCCGACGAGGTGTAGGCGATATGAAAGTTGTCGACGTAGGCCGTGACGGGCATCGAGAAACCCGAGCCGAGCTTGAAACCGAGGCCGCCCGCCGTGGGGTGGATGCCGGCCTGAGGATAGGCCGCTTTGACCTCGTTCCAACTGCCGAAGTTAGCCTGGGTGAACAACTTAGTTGCGGCGGCCCCGTTAACCCTCGGTGTACCCGACGAATAAAAGCACTTGGCGTCGGGGTTGGCGATCACGTCCAGTATGTCCCACGTGTTGGCGTTCAACGTTGCACAACCCGGCTGCGTGGGAACCATCACCAGGCGGCCCTGCCAGTCGCCAAGCGGATTCGTGTCGGTCAGGTCGTAGTCGATGTTGATGAAGAACCCCGGGCGGCCGGGGTCGGCGCTGTAGGTCTGGTAGCTGAGCGCGGTGATGGCGCTCAAGGGTAGGCCTGGCTCAAAGGCATTGAACATGTGTGGGCCGTTCGCCGACGTGGTGCTGACGAACTCGGCGCTGCCGTTGCCGAGCGCCGGCGTGGCCGGAGCCTTGACCAGCGTTGGCCCGCTGGCGGCACCGTTGTTCTCGTCGCAGGCGACCCAGCCCCTGGTCCAGTTGTTAAGGATCAGACCGGGGCAGTTGTTGGCCGGGGTCGCCGTGGTCGTGCCGGTGGGCGCGACCTTCAATACCTCGGCCACGTCGGGCGCGGCATAAGCAGTAAATGTAATCAGCGCCAGGACGGCCGCCAACAGCAGGGCCACCACTGGTACGATTCGCTTGGAATAGGTCTTCACGATGGTAATCTCCCTTATCTAGAACTTAACCGGGAAGCCCCGGCCGGCACAGGAAACGCGGTTAGAACGACAAACAACGGCCGGTGAGAACGGGCCATTGCGACAATGGCGATTAGTTGAACGTCAAAGGCACGATGCGCACAACCTCCTGGGCCTGGGAGGCAAGCGGGAACAGGGCCGGCCTCGCGGGCGCGTCACATTTGGCGGCGGGTGAAACCCGGCCGATTCAAGCCTGCTGATTCAAGCGACGCGCGAAACTGCTGCGCACAAGACGGGACGCGAAAGCCGTTGCTGACGGAACGGCGTTGGCCTCTGTCTATTGGAGCAGTGTAGCCGGGCCGGGGAAGGATACGTAGTGACATTTGTCACTCAAAACAGTGACATATGTCACAAGGCAAAAGTGCGTTAAGGGTTTACCCTTAGGGGTTATCTACTAGGTGAAATGGCTGGGGCGCGCTGCGTCGAGCCAAGAGGGATGAAAGCGGCTTGCCGGCCGGCATGAACGCCGATCGGCAAGCCGTTCTGTGTCGTTACCTCCCCATCCACCCACTCCGCGAAGCGATCGGCCGTTGCCACCATGAACTCGTCAAACGACACACGTCGCTTGGCACGCTGCGGAGGTAGCTTGGGTCCCGCTTTTTCAATTGTCGGGTTCATCCTCGTTTCTCCCGGTAGCCCATAGACCTCAAACAGCAGTCAGGAGCCGCTCTCTTCATTCGTAGTTCGTAGCTCGTCGTTCGTAGTTCCTAAAGGGGTGGTCGCAACGTCCCCAACCCGGCCCCCGCCGGGTCAATATCATTGCGGGCCAGGCCGCCGGCATCGCTGTCGGGCAGGGCCTCGGCCCCGGCCACTTGCGCCGGCTTGGGGTCGGGCGCGGGCTTCATCTCCTCCTTGGGCGACACGCTAATACCGGGGGTCATTGTTGTCGCCGGGTCGGTGATGACCGCCGCCGCCTCCGGGCCGATGGTCATCTCGATCTCTTCCTCATCGGTCAGCGTCAGCGGCTCGTCGTCGAAGTCGGCCATTTCGCGCGCCTGACCGGTCAACGCTTCGGCCCGTTCCACGGCCATCTGCGTGGCCCCGGCCAGCGCGCCCTCGGCCTGGTTGGCCAGCGTGTTGGCCGCCCCGGCCAGGTCGCCGGCCTGGAGCTGCTTCATGAAGTCCGTCTCGCGGGCGAACGGCTCCGTCTGTGTCTGCGCCCCCAGCCCCTTCAACAGGGTCAGGACGGTGTGGGCCACCTCGTCGCCGACGATGGCCACGGCCGCGCCGGTGGCCTCGTCCAGCGCCGCGCCGATGGCTGCCAGGCGCGGGTCGGGGATGCCGGTGTCGAGCTTCTTGGCCGCCACGCCGCCCAGCAGCGCGCCCAGAGCGGCCGAACCAAAGACGCCGCGCTTGCGGCTGAGCAGGCCGACCAGCCCGCCGGCCAGCGCCCCGGCGGCCGCGCCCTGCTTGCCGCCCAGGTCGGCCGTCTCGCGGATGGTCAGGTCGCCGTCGGCGTCTTTGCCGACGTAGGCCGCGGCCGGTAGGGTGGCGCGGTTGCCGCGGTATTGGGCCAGCAGGCGGTTGACGGCCGCGGCGGCGGTGGTTTCGTCGGTGAAGGTGGCGATGACGAGTTGGAATCCGGTTTGTTCGGTCATGGGATTGGTCTCCTTTGCCGCAAGTATAGCCGATCATGCCGCCGGTGCATCGCACTTCCCCGGTGCATCGCACTTTCTGAAGTGCGTTGCACCTTCTTTATCATCGCCGGCCAGCCCAGAACGTGCGACGCACCTCAGAAGGTGCGACGCACGGGGCTAAATGAGCAAATACCCACGCGCTTGACTTTCGCATACACCTCCTGCTATACTGCTTCCCGGCGTCGCGGCCAATGGGCCGGGCGCTTTATCTTGTATAGACTGACTTTAAACATCGGCTGGGAGTGCGACTTGGCTCGGTGATGGTCCAAGGAGTATTCTCAGTGAAGTTTCAAGACTTTTCCCTCGACGCGCGTATCGAGGCCGGCATCCACGACGCCGGTTACACGACGCCGACCCCCATTCAGGAACAAGGCATCCCCGTTGTCCTGGCCGGCCGCGACATGTTCGGGCTGGCCCAGACCGGCACGGGCAAGACGGCGGCGTTCATGCTGCCCATCTTGCAGCGGCTGACCACCGGCCCGCTGCGTAAGACGCGGGTGCTCATCATCGCCCCAACGCGCGAGCTGGCCGAACAGATTCACCAGTCGGCCGTCGTGCTGGGCCGCCACACCAAGATTCGCAGCGCCGCCGTCTATGGCGGCGTGGGCAAGGGGCCGCAGATTTCGGCCATGCAGCGCGGCACGGAGATCCTCGTCGCCTGCCCCGGCCGCCTGCTCGACCACATCCACGCCGGCGACGTTGACCTGCGCCACATCGAAGTACTGGTGCTCGACGAGGCCGACCGGATGCTCGACATGGGCTTCCTGCCCGACATCCGCCGCATCCTGAAGCACGTGCCGGCCCAGCGCCAGACGATGCTCTTCTCGGCCACCATGCCGCCCGACATCCGCAGCCTGGCCGACAGCATCCTGACCGACCCGGCGACGGTGCAGGTGGACGTCATCGCCCCGGCCAAGACCGTCTCCCACGCCCTCTACCCGGTGCCGGAGACGCTGAAGAGCAAGTTGCTCCACTCCTTGTTGGAGCAAACGGCCACGTCGCGCGTGCTGGTCTTCACCCGCACCAAGCACCGCGCCAAGCGGCTGGCTCTGGACCTGGACAAGCGCGGCTACCGCGTGGCCGCGCTACAGGGCAACCTGTCGCAGAACCGGCGGCAGGAGGCCATGGACGGCTTCCGCGGCGGCAAATACGACATCCTGGTGGCGACCGACATCGCCGCTCGCGGCATTGACGTCAGCCAGATTTCCCACGTCATCAACTACGACATGCCCGACACCGTGGACGCCTACACCCACCGCATCGGCCGCACCGGTCGCGCCGAAGCCACCGGCGAGGCGGTCACCTTCGTTGTGCAGGACGACGAAGTCATGGTGCGCGACATCGAGCGCGTGCTGGGCAAGCCCATCGAGCGGCGGCGGCTGAGCGACTTCGACTACGGCAGCTTTGCCCCGGAGAGCCAGCAGCCCGCGCCCAAGAAGAGCGTCTACCGCTCGCGCGGCTTCCACAGCCAATCCCGCGGCGGTCTGCCCGCCCAGTCACGCCGCTAAGAAAGGTTCCAGGTTCCAGGTTCCAGGGGCCAGGGAAGAGCGCACTCGCTCTTCCCTAGCCCCTAGCCCCTGGCCCCTGGCCCCTGGCCCCTTCTTCCATGAGTAATCCGTGGGTGGCTTTTTTGCCGCCGGGTTTTGGGCTATACTGGCAGCCCGAAAGTCCAACCAACCGGAGGCGCTTGTTTGAAAAGCAAGATCGGCATGTGGCGGGTGGGTCTACAACTGCTTGTGCTGCTGGGATTGGGAATAGCTGCCGTGGCCCGCGCCGATGGCGGAACCGCTCCCAGTCTATGGTTCAGCCCCCTGGAAATCCATTTCGGCTCGGTGCCCATTGGCGGCCGGGCCGAACGCGCTGTCGAAGTGCGCAATCTGGGTAATGCACCCCTGTCGCTGAGTGGTGGTAAGGTCAACTCCCCGTTCAGCCTCGACCTCGCCTCGTGCAGTGGCGAAGTCGTCGGCGGCGAGTCGTGCCAGATCGTCTACACCTTTGCCCCCAAGGACGCCGGCGACTATGACACCAATTCCAACGGCAGCACCGACGCCGGCCCGTGGGGCGTCACTCTGCACGGCCGGGCGGTAGCGCCGGAGATCGTCGTCAGCCCGGGCTGGCTGGACTTCGGCCGCGGGCTTGTCGGCGGTGAGTACGATCCCCAGGTCGTGACGATTACCAACATCGGTGGCGTGCCGGTCGGCGGGTTCAGCGCGCCTCCCGTCAGCGTGCCCTTCACCGGGGGGCTGGGCCAGTGCGCCAACGGCCTTCAGCCCGGCGCGTCGTGCCACATGACCTTCGACTTCGTGCCCGCCACCGCCGGCGTGTTCCATACCACGTGGACGGCCACCAGCAACGCCGGGCCGATTGCCATCGAGTTGCAGGGGCGAACCTATTCGGGCATCGCCGGCACCGGCCAGGGCGTCACGCCGCGTGACATTGATTTTGGCCCGGTGCGCGTCGGCGATACGGTGCGGCAGACGGTCACTTTCCACAACTTTGACCCGGATTACCCAATCGTCAATTGGGACTTCTCCTGGATTTCTGACGATCCGACCACCGACTTTAACTACGATACCAATTGTGGCGAGTCGTTGGCCAAGCTGGCCGAGTGTACGGTCACGGTGCGCTACCGGCCGAGCGCCTTCGGCTCCGTCCACGCTATCCTTCAAATTCTGAACAGCCAGGGGATCGTGGATATCCATCTGCGGGGCCACGGAGCCGCGGCCGAAGTCGTCGCCGATTCGCCGGCCATTGACCTGGGTCTGGCTCCCGCCAATCGCAGCGCCGAGCAGATCGTGCGCTTCACGAATTTGGGCCACGGCCCGGCGGTTATCCTGGGCCTGCAAAGCGCGCCTTCCTTCACGATCACCGATAGCGACTGCGGCGATGAGCTGGCTGCCGGGCAAAGTTGCCGGGCGGCGGTGCGCTTCGAGCCGGATGGCTACGGCCGCCGCGAGGAGTCAATCGCCCTCTTGACCAACGCGGAGACGGTGCCGGTGCGCGTGCTAGGGGGCATGATCACGCCGCGGTTGGCGCTTGAGCTATCGCCGCGGGTGGTGGACCCGGGCGACCTGATCAATCTGCGCCTGAGCTTCGCCAACGACAATCTGACCCTGGCTCTGTTTGAACTGGGGCTGAACGGCGAACTTCCTGCGGGTCTGGCCATCTATGAGCAGACGCCGCTGGTTTCGGCCGATTGCGGCGCGCCGACGCTGTCCGTCAGCCCGGACGGCGGCGACTTCTCGCTCAACGGGGCGACGTTGGCCGCCGGGGAAACGTGTGTGATTGATCTGGCGGTCAACGCCGTCCTCACCGGCCTGTGGGAGTTCGATGCCAGCGCCCACAGCCAGGCCGGGCCGAGCGCCTCCGCCTGGGGGCAGGTACGCATCACCGAGGAAGAGGACGGGCCGCCGCCGCTGCAATTCTTTATCCCGGCTGTGGTCAGCGCGGGGAGTGATGACTAGGCCGGCGGTCGCGCCGTGGGGGGTTTCCCTTGCGCATTGACCTATTCTCCGACGTTGTTTGCCCCTGGTGCCGCATCGGTAAGCGCCACCTGGAACTGGCTCTGGCCGATTGGGCGACCGAGTCGGCCGAACCGCTGGCGCTCAACTATCGCAGCTTCTTCCTCGACCCGACCATCCCGCCGGAGGGGCGCGACTTCCGCAGCCACATGCAAGCCAAAGGGGGTGGGCGCGTGCCGTTGGAGCAGTTCTTTGGCGCGCCGCGCGAACGGGGCGCGGCGGTGGGGCTGACGTTCAATTTCGAGCAGATCGGCAAAGCGCCCAACACCCTGCTGGCCCACCGGCTGGTCTACCTGGCCCCGCCGGCCAAGCGCGGCGCGCTGCTGGACGTCCTCTACAGCGCCTACTTCGAGTTCGGCCGCGACGTGGGCGACGTGGACACCCTGGCCGAAATTGCCACCGCCGCCGGCCTGCCCGCGGCCGCCGCCGCCCTGCTGAACAGCGACGCCGGTACGGCCGAAGTGCTGGCCGATGTTGCCTTTGCCCGCCAGATGGGCATCAGCGGCGTGCCCTTCTTCATCGTCAACGACCGGCTGGCCTTCAGCGGCGCGCAACCGCCGGATGTGATCCTGCGTGTCTTGCGGCAGGCCGCGGCTTAGTGCATCGCACCTTCTGAGGTGCGTTGTACTTTCTTGCCATCCTCCTCGTGAGCTAAGTCGCCTGGGTTCCAGGGGAACCGAAGAATGGCACGCGGATGGACGCTGATGTCACGCAGATTTTCGCTCATAAGAGTTCATCAGAGACGATCTGCGTGACATCGGCGTGATCAGCGTGCCATTCTTCGTGTCCATTTGTGGTATAATAAAGAGGTCAACCGCGGCCTCCTGGAACGCGCCTCATCGCGTCCGCCGCGCTGTTCCCCTTACCAGACCAAGGAGCGAATAACCCACATGGACAAGAAAACCCTGATTGATAACCTGAACCACGACCTGGCCGAAGAGCTGTCGGCCGTCATCCAGTACACCACCTACGCCGCCAAGACGACCGGCCCCTACCGGCCGCAGTTGGAGCAGTTCTTCCTGGCCGAAGTGCCCGACGAGCAGATGCACGCCCAGTTCCTGGCCAACAAGATCGTCGCCCTGGGCGGCGAGCCGACCACCATTCCCAGCCCGGTGAAGGCGGCCAAGACCAACCGCGAGATGCTGCAAGCCGTGCTGGAAGCCGAGAGCCGCGCCGTGGCCGCCTATACCCAGCGGGCCGAGGAAGCCGGCGAGTTTGGCGACGTCGGCCTGAAGGTGCAACTCGAAGACATGGTGCGCGACGAGACCGGCCACCGCGAGGAGACGGAGCGCATTCTGCGCGATTGGCCACTTTAAGAAACTACGAATGACGAACTACGAGCTACGAATTCAGAGCGTTTCTCTTCATTCGTAGTTCGTAGTTCGTAGTTCGTAATTTCCTCATTGATAATTCCTAATTTCCTGCTATACTGGCCTCCCAGTGTGCAAATGGCGCGACATACTGGGGGCGGCGCGAGATAACGCCGCAGCGAGCGAACGGGCCGACAAGCCGGCCCGCGGCGCCGATATTCCACTCACCAGCAATGGCCTGATCCGAAGGGATCGGGCCTTTTTTTTGCCCTATGACTGACCTAACCCTCCCCGGCCTCATTGACGTTCACACCCACCTGCGCGTGCCCGGCGGCGAGCACAAGGAGACGTTCGCCAGCGGCACGGCCGCCGCGCTGGCCGGCGGCGTCACTCTGGTGCTGGCTATGCCTAACACCAGCCTGCCGCTGACCACGCCCGACGCGCTGGCCCAGGCCCGGCGCGCCGCCGCGGCCGACGCCCGCTGCGACGTGGGCCTCTATGCCGGGGCGGCTCCGGCCGACGTGGCCCACCTGCCGGCGCTGGCCGAGGACGCGGTGGCGCTGAAGATCTACCTCAACGACACCTTCGGCCGCCTGCGCGTGGATGACCTGCCGACGCTCGTCGCCTGCTTCACCGCCTGGCCGCGCGAAAAGCTGATCGCGCTGCACGCCGAGAAGCAAAGCGTGGCCGTCGCCATTGGCCTGGCCGCCACCTACGACCGGCCCATTCACATCGTTCACGTCAGCCGCCGCGAGGAGATCGAGCTGATCGCCGCTGCCAAAGGGCGCGGCCTGCCGGTCACGTGCGAGGTGTCGCCCCACCACCTCTTTCTGACAGAGGCCGACGCGGCGCGGCTGGGGCCATTGGGCGACATGCGGCCATTGCTGGGCACGGCCGACGACGTGGCCGCCCTATGGGCGCATCTCAACGACACCGTGGATTGCATCGCCACCGACCACGCGCCGCACACGCTGGCGGAGAAGCACTCGGCCAACCCGCCGCCGGGCGTGCCGGGGCTGGAGACGAGCCTGCCGCTGATGCTGTCGGCTGTTCAGGATGGGCGGCTGACCGTCGAACGGCT
>WBZP01002677.1_pt1 | contig 20168 bp, 5 predicted proteins | sample 5204301 | NCBI WGS metagenome assembly WBZP01 (sample SAMN12412401, study PRJNA552823) | activated sludge metagenome | isolation source: activated sludge from nitrification reactor of wastewater treatment plant... | place: USA: Pennsylvania | collected 2017
CTCAAAATGAAACATACATTAATATTTCTCCTCCTCGCCCTTGTAGTGCTTACACAATTAGCATTCGGGCAAAACCATGGCGTTCGTATTTCTTACGACAAAAAACGCCAAATAGGTGATACTATACATTATAGTAGTGGTGATTATGTAGTCATCTCGTATGACAATGTCGGTAACCGTGTTACTTATCAAGTATTCAGTCATTGCTACAATCTGCCTATACCTCCCGTCAATGGCAATCTCAATCTATGTCCGAGTGGAAGCACGACGCTCTCTACACCTACGGTGCCAAACGCTACTTACTCATGGAGTACAGGCGCAACCACTCAAAGTATTACGGTAAATAATGCCGGTATATACAGAGTATGGGTAAAATATCCGGACGGATGTGAAAAGGAAAGCCAAACAGTAAGTATAAACGTCTCTCCCGCAATGGCAATTAGCTTCACTACCAATCCTGTTCTGTGCTATGGGGGCACAACAGGAACGGCTACAGTTGCCGTTATCGGCGGTACAGCTCCTTATACCTATACATGGAATACAAATCCGGTTCAGTATAATGCAACGGCAAATGGGTTAGGTGCAGGAACGTATACGGTTACCGTAACAGATGCAAATAATTGCACCTCAACGGCAAATGTAACGATTACACAAGCCTCTTCTTCTTTCGCTCTGGCTTCAAGTAGTATTTGTCTCAATACAAATCCCGTTTTGACAATTAATGGATTATCAAATGCAACACAACTACAATGGTTGCTAAATGGGAATATCCTAAGCACTTCGGGGTTTAGCTTGCCCGCTAATGCTGTTACAATTGCTGGAGGAAACGGTGTCGGTAGTGGTTTAAATCAGCTAAATTACCCGGCAGATGTGTTTGTAGATGTCAATGGGGATCGCTATGTATCCGATAGGAATAATTATCGAGTATTAAAATATGCACCAGGTTCAAATGTAGGGGTTGTTGTTGCAGGAGGAAATGGGCAGGGCAATGCTTTGAATCAGCTTAATACACCTTGGGGAATATTTGTAGATAATACTGGAAACTTATATGTTGCAGACGGAAATGCTCATTGTGTTAAAAAGTGGGCACCCGGTGCAACTTCAGGAGTAGTGGTAGCAGGAGGTAATGGCGCTGGTAGCGGCGCAACTCAACTTAATAGCCCTAATGCAGTTTTTGTGGATGGGAATGGTTATATCTATGTTTCTGATGGAGCTAATTACAGAATACGACGCTTTCCACCTAACTCAAATACAGGTACAACAGTAGCGGGGGGAAATGGATATGGGACTAATCTTAATCAGTTGCATACACCTATGTCCGTATATGTCGCTAATAATAAGATATATGTTGCTTGCTATGGGAGTCATAGGGTAATTGAATGGGCTTTGGGCGCAAGTGCTGGGGTTATCATTGCGGGTGGCAATGGGCAAGGTGGGGCAGCTAATCAGCTCAACTATCCTACTGATGTTTGGGTAGATGCAAATGGGGATGTATTTATCTGCGATTATGGTAATTCCCGTATTCAAAAACGAATTACGAGTACAGGAACAGTAATCACTGCAGCAGGAAGTGGACCCGGAAACACTCCAAATAAGTTGTATAATCCAACAGGAGTTTGTGTAGAAAGCAATGGGAGTTTGGTTGTGGCTGACGCAGGGAATAACCGTGTTCAACTGTGGCAATCAATGGCTAATACAACGCTTACACCAACCCTTTCAGGAGCATATACAGCAGTAGTTACAAACTCAAATGGCTGTGTGGAAACGAGCAATGTAGTAAATATCTATACTACCACTACCAATATTGCTTCTCAAACAAATGTAATTTGTAATGGTGCTTCAACAGGTTCTGCTACTGCATTTGCTTTTGGCGGGACAAGTCCTTATTCATATACTTGGAATACAAGTCCTACTCAATATACCGCAATGGCGACGGGATTGGGTGCCGGCTCATATGGCGTAAATTCAGTAGATGCTAATGGTTGTTCTTCTTCACAAAGCGTTACGATTACGCAACCTTCTCCGCTTACTATGACATTATCTACAGCCCCTACGCCAAATTGCAGCAATTGTAGCACCTATACAGTGATTATTGGGTCTGTAAGCGGGGGTATTCCACCCTATAACTATTCTTTAGATGGTGGATTAACTCAGGAGGGTGACACCTTCTATAATGTGATGGTAGGGAATCATTCAGTTACGCTAAGCGATGCCAATAACTGTACATTAAGCCTTGCATTAGGCTCTAATACTCGTCAGAATACACCTAAAAACGTTTCGATTCAAAATAATTTCATTTCTGTCTATCCCAATCCTTCCAAAGGGATTTATGCACTTGAGTATGATTTGGGTAATGCAGAAAGCAAAAACATCTCATACGAAATCTATAATGCAGAGGGTAAATTGGTTACCTATAAAGAGAAAATAGCCGCAAGTCATATTTACAATGAACGCATAGACATTTCTAATGAGACCGATGGTGTTTATTGGCTGAATATAAAAATTGAGAATGAAGTATATACCAAGAAATTAATAAAAGAATAAGACATTTCTGAAAACTCAGGGTTAGAACCTTTGCAAAAGGTTGTAATCCTGAGTTTTTATATATCTATGGTGTAGCATAAATGCTATAATTTTTTTGCTACATTCTGACTATAAAACCGATAATACACAAAAAGCGCGTGCTAATTTTTATTTTCTGCAATAAGTTGTAAATTGCACTGCCAATGGATGAGTTGATTTAATTTTTATGAACATGAAAAAGAATGTTATTTTTTTAATCTTAGTGAGCCTGAGTTATTTTGTTTTTACCCAAAATCAGGCGGTATATAGGTCAGGGCAGTTAATTGTGCAGTATAAAAGCCTTACTGCTTTTAACGAATCTGCCTCATTGCGTAGTAAATTAGCGGTAAAACGAATGGGGGCAATTCCCTCACTTCAAATAGAGTTGTGGGGGTTACCTGAAAATTGTGAGCTCAGCAATAAATGTCTAATAGAAGTTCCTGAATGGATAGACTATTTACAACGAAACGAAGCAGCTATCGGACTTGTTCAGCCCAATTACATCTATGGTTCAGGTAGTTTACCCCCTAACGATACCGCTTTCTTTAGGCAATGGTATCTCCACAATACCGGCTTCAATGGTTGTCCGGATAGCATAGATATAGGGGCTTTAGCAGCTTGGGATATTCGCAATAATGCCAAATACGCCAAGGTCGGCATTTTGGACACAGGCATTGAATGGAATCATCCAGATTTAAAAGACAATATCTGGCAAAATCTGGGCGAAGATGCAGATAATGATAGTACTACGATTGTATGGAATGGTTCTACTTGGGTGTTTGATCCTGGCGATATAAATGGAATAGATGATGATAATAATGGTTATATTGATGATGTTATAGGTTGGGATTTTATTCATAATGACAACAATCCTATGGACGACAATGGGCATGGAACACATGTAGCGGGTATTATTGGAGCAAAAAGTAATAATACAACAGGTATTGCAGGGATTGCAGGTGCAGGCATACAAATGATGCCCTTAAAATGCCTTGATGAGAGTGGAACAGGTTATTCCTATACCATTTTACTTGCATTGCAGTATTCTATCAATCAAGGAGCAATGGTAACGAATCATTCCTACGGAGGGGGGGCTTATGACTCTTTAATGTTTAGTTATATTGATAATAATTGCAAAAATGCAGGGCAGTTGATGATAGCTGCTGCGGGCAACAATCATGTCAATAATGATTTAGACCCTATGTATCCTGCCTCTTACGACTCTGACATTATTATCTCAGTAGGTGCGCATGATTGCAGTGGGAATCCTTCCTCTTGCTCTAATTTTGGAAGCAATAGTGTAGATATTTTTGCGCCAGGTGAAGCGATTATTAGTGCAGATTTGAATGGGCAATATAGCTTCCGTACAGGCACTTCTATGGCTGCACCTATGGTAACGGCTGCGGTGGCTTTGGCGTGGAAGCAGTTTCCTGCTTCTAACCCGATGATGATTAAGAACAGAATCTTGAATACTGCCACATTAGATAATGGACTTAATAATCTTTGTGTATCGAATGGAAGATTGAATTTATATGATGCACTCAGATTATATAACGATGAGGCTTTAGGGACAAATACTGGGGAGTGGATATTTTCTAATAGCCAAATCCTAAACCTTACCACAGAGGGAGATTGGCTTTGGGGAATAATGGGCAATAAGGGTATTTTTAAATATAATATTTATACTCGTGATATAATTTATTATAATAGTACAAACTCTGGTCTGCCGAGCGATATTTGTAGCAAAATTACTGTAGATGGTTCTGGTAATAAATGGATATTTTGGGATTATTATGTAACTAAATTTGATAACAATTCATGGCAAACGCATTCTCTATCTACTAATTTTCCTCTTTATTTTTCCCTTCCCAGTTCCTCTGTAAGTTTAGCAAAATGTGATAAAAATAATAATATTTGGATAGCTTCAAATAATGGGGGGTTATACAAATATAACGGAAGTACACTAATCGTGTTAAATGCATTTAATGGTTTTGGAATAAATGATTTGTCTGTAGATACACTTAATAATATATGGGTTGCAACAACTGATGGATTGTATAAATTGGACAGTATAGGAAATATCACTGCTACATACAATACATCAAATGCCCCTTTTTATAATAATGTAGCACTTGGGATTGATATAGATAAGCAAAATAATATTTGGGTTGCTACCCCTCAAAAGTTACTTAAATATGATGGTAATAATTGGCAATTCTATACAGATACATTGCTAAATAATGTACAGGTGACACGAATACTCATAGATACAATAGGAAATAAATATTTGTATTATGAAGATGCTAATTATACTTCAAAATTAATAAAATTCAATGGTAATAGCTTCTCTTTATGTTATTCTTTTCCTCCTGCAAATAATTATAAGTGTATTACATTAGGACAAGATAATAGTCCATGGCTAGGTGGAAGGTTCGGGAGTAACTCTTTAGCTAAATATAATATTATTACAGATTCTTGTTACTTTTTTAACCTCCCTATTTTATCCAATATTATCAATGTTCCTTATTACACTACCATTAACAAACTCTTATACATAGATTCAAAGAATAAAAAATGGTTTAGCTATAACAATAATTATGTGGCACCAAGTAATGGTGGGGCTATCGCTTTTGATATTGATACAACAATAATATATGACAAAACCCTACTGGGATTATCAAGTAATAATATTGAGTGTATGGTAGAAGATAGAAATGCCAATATGTGGTTCTGCACATCTAGCGGAGAATTATCAAAATTTAATCCTCAATCAAATATCTATAATGTATTTAATATTTCAACAACAACCCAAACAATAAAAATAGATTCTCTTAATCGAGCATGGATAGCAACCAATAATGGTTTAGTAAGAATAGATAGCGGAAATATAATGACTTTCAACATAAATCAAAATAACTTCCCTCTTCAGTTTGTTAAAGATATAGAGTTTGATAGGTTAGGAAATTTATGGGCTATTGGGCTAGATATTAATAATTTTAATTTTTTAGTTAAAATAGATATGCAGGATAGTGTGTTTTCATGGAATTTATCTGGAATATGGGGGAATAATATTGCAATTGATTCTTACAACACATTATGGTTAGGGACAGATTCATTAAGAAGTTTTGATGGTGCTAATTGGACAACTTATGACCTAAATCCAATACTAGGATTCTCGCCTAATATTAATTACATTACAATAGATAAGAATAATAATAAATGGATTACTTGCTCAAATTCACCTAATGGAAGTGATGTCATATTAAAATTTAATGGTTCTAATTACACTATTTATGGAGCTATAAATCATTCAATTCCTAATGGTATATTGGGAAAAGTAATTATAGATAATAAGAACAATAAATGGCTAAGTATAAAAGATGGAATTGGAAGTGCTGGTAGTGCGTTTATACTTTTTGATATTACCCCCACCTTCTCCACCCCCACCTTCACCACCTGCCTCAACTCCTCCCTTACCTTCACCAACCAAACCACTGATGCAGACTCCTTCACATGGAAAGTAGATAATCAAATAGTAGATACAGCAACCCATCTCACTTATACATTCAATACAGCAGGGGTAAAACGAGTAGAACTCATTGCACATAAGGGAACTTTGGATAAATCCTTCTTTCAATATATCACAGTAAGAACACCTGTGGAAGTAAATCTTGGCAAAGATACCAGTCTTTGTCATAGCAGCTTTGTCATATCAGCAAATGCTGCTGCGGAAACCTACCTTTGGAAAAATCTTTCAGGAACATTATTAGACCCTGATAGCGTAAATGAGACGTTTACCGTAACAGGTTCAGGCTTACATATTATTGTTTTAGAAGCAATAGATTATTGTGGAGCTTTAGATAGAGATACTATCATGGTAACGCTTACAGGCGATTGTGTATTGCCAGGAGATGTCAATTCAGATGGCGGAGTGGATATATTGGATTTTATTGCCTTACAGCCCTTAGTTGGGGATACAGGCATATCTCGTCCTAATGCAAGCACAATATTAAGTTATCAAAGCTGCCCGAATTGGGGGGCTAATCAACCAGGAACCAGCATAGATAAAAAACATGGAGATTGTGATGGAGATGGTATTATTAACCTTTTTGCAGATGGAGCGGTCATCTATCAAAATGCAACTCGCACGATGCGCCCTCAAAAGGGTACGGACTCAACTGTATATGAGTTGAAACTCAAGCGAGTGAATTACAATCCCTATCAATGGTTTCGTCCGGGCGACACAATCTGGCATAATGTAGAGCTTTCCAGAGAAGACGGGCTGAATTTGACCAATATTCAGCGTATGGCATTTAATGTTCGCTATAATCAAAATATTATAGAAGAGCCAGTATTTAAGTTGAATAATTCTTTTATGGGAATGGCAGGAATCAATCTCTTTCCAATGGTTATTCGCAAAGGGAAGCGGGTGGATTTTGGGGAAATACGTATTTTGGGGAGTAGTACGGGGGCTCCTAAGAGTAATACCGGACAAGTAGGTACTACTCCTAAGAGTGAGCGAATAGACACTACGCATACTACTCATTCTATTTTCTTAACCATGACCTTGAATAATGCTTCGCTTACTTTAAACAATGGCAGTAAAGAAAGGATACATAGCCAAACTTCTCAAAATACAGAAACAATGGAAATTCGCTTGCCCTGGAATCGTTTGGATTTAACGATCTATTTAGATGGAGCTTATGATAGCACTGCACAAGTCATGCGTACAGATTTGCAAAGCCAAAATTTGATTCCTTCCAAGCATCCTTACGGCGATATTGCACCCTTTAAGGAAGTGGAAATTCCTGTGGGGGTGGTAGATTGGGTTGAGGTGCAGTTACGTAGTGCCGCTAATCCAACGCTAATTGTGGATAGAAGGGCAGCATTTTTGATGGAAGATGGGCATATTCAATCGCCTTATTCGGCAGACAGTGGCAATTTCTATATGATAGCAAAGCCAGGCAATTATTACGTGGTAGTAAAACACAGAAATCATTTGGCGGTGATGAGCCAAACAGCACTCACTTTAATAGCAAATCCTGCTGTAAGTATTAGCTATGATTTTACTTCCAATGCTGGATATGGCGTAAATGGGCAAAAGACAGTGGCAAATCAATTCGCAATGTGGGCAGGAGATACAGATGGAAATGGCATCATCGAATATTTGAATGTGACCGATGATAGGGCTGCTATTTTTACTAAACTGGAGGCTACTAATGATAAAACCTATATAAAACAGGGGTATTATATGGAGGACGTAAACTTAGATGGTAGGATACAATATAGTGGAGCAGGAAATGATAGAGCCTTGATTTTACTGAACCTAGGAGGAACGAATGTCAATGCAAGCATAAGCTCTCAGGTACCACAATAAATTTTATGTAGTTGGTGGGCGTTTTTTGTAATTACCCAAATGCCAGTACTTATAAAAAACACCCAAAGTAAAGTCAACACATTTTTATTTTTACTATACATTTATTTCAATTTATACGAATATGAAAAGAGTAATATTTTCTCTGTTTTTTCTTCCGGCTCTCTTATTGGCACAGCCTCAGGTACATATTTGCCTTCAAAAAAACGTAAGCGATCTAAGTGTCTTTTTGACTTATAATGCCAATTTTCAAGGGGTTGTTTCAGATATTCAATTTACAATTGAATCTGATAATCCCGCAGTTACATTTGGTAATGTGATTCAAATCAGCCCGGAAAGTGCCTACATTCCTATGGAGAAAGCAGGGAATGATACAATTATTGCAGGCTTTAGATACCAAACATTTGTAGGAATAGGGTTGGTAAATATGAACCAATTAGGTATCGGTGCGAATTGGCTGTCAAGTGGCAGCACCCTATTAATGAAAATTGTCCCTTCTGCGATGAATGGGAATTTCAGCATTGTCAATAATGCCTATACTTCTGCGAAGAATCGCGATGCCTATATTGAGCTAAATGGGTTGAATCGCACAGGGGGGATTACTTGTGGTACCATGCCCCTTCCGATAAGCCTTCAACTTTCTGCAATGTGGCAGGGTAAAGCGGCTTTTTTGCAATGGACAAATGACAATACCGCTCATTTTCATCACATTGTGATAGAAAGGGCAGACAATCAACAAACATTTGCCGCTATAGACACGCTTGCCGGCGATAGCTCTTCTTATACTGATGCCAAAGTACAGTTTTCTAGTGCACGTTCTTTTTTGTATCGTATCAAAGGAATATCTATCAATGGAGAAGAAACCCTTTCTAATACACAGCATTTGTCGCTAAACAATGATTTTGAGGTACGCTTTTATCCTAATCCTGTTAGTTCTGAATTGTATCTACAAATAGTTGGTAGTAATACTAATTGGGTGAAAATAGAATTATTCAATCCTGAAGGAAAGATCCTTTATCAAAGTGTATTTGAGGTAGATAAAAACCTTACTTTGCCCCTAGATGTGAGTTCGCTTGCGGCAGGTGTATATTTTGTTAAAGTGGGGAATGGAACGGGAATAAAGACTTATAAGTTTGTGAAAATGTGAGTTTTGTATCTTGAAGCCTCTCCTGTTTTATAGGGAATCAGGAGGATTTATATTTTTTGTTTGTCGTACTAAAAACATTTCATATATTTAGCCCAAATTTATCTTACTAAATTTGGGCTAAATGTTTAAATATTATGAAGCGTCTCTTATTCTTTGGTATTTTATTACTGATTCTTGCATGTAACTCTTCTGAGAAAGAAAAAACAAATATACCTATCAGCAATAATTCAGAAAAATGGCTTGTATTGGGTGATAGTGCCTATCGGTATGGGAAAAATGATAGTGCTCTATATTATTATGAAAGATATAGGAGTTTGATAGGCAAGCCGTCATCCGAACAACAAATTAATGCAATTTGTAAATTAGGAAAATTGTACCTTGAGAATGGAGATTATGAGAGGGCTGACGGCTGTTTATCATTTAATGAATCAAACTGCAATTACACCTATAATTTAGGCGTAGTTAAATATGAAAAAGGTGACCCTTATGCTGCTAAGGATTTGTTTCTTAGTATTTTGAATTGTGATTCTTTAGGAATAGATATCGCTTTACTTAATTTGGATATAGCAAATAATTATGCTAAGATGGAAGACACTACTAATGCAATGTTTTATTTCCAAGAAGCCATTAAGCGTGCAAGCGATTCTACCACAAAAGTGAAGGTAATTAGCGATTTTGCAACCTTTTATAGTTATACCATAAACAATTATGATAAAGCTATTAGTTATTTTCAAAAGATAGAACATTATCCTCAAAAATATCTCCCTAGTTTTTATTGGTTCAATTATGGAGATGCCTGTAATGAGAAAGGCCTTTCTAACCTTGCAAAAAGATATACCTATAAAGAATATCTAATTAAACGACAAAAGAATGATTCTTTAAATATGGGTATTACTTGTAACAATTTAGGATTCCTTTTTATGGATAGTAACGAATTTGATAGTGCTATGCACTATTTTTCTTTGGCTCGTAATTACCTTACTATTTCGTATCAAAACTCAGATAATACGACTTTTCGATCTTGGGAAAAAATTATTCGGAATAGTAGCGGAATAGCTAAAACCTATATGGCTAAATATGCAAATAGTAAAGAAATAGCACACTTAGATAGCTCCTTGTCTTATTTCCACAAAACACCCGCCTATATGCATCAAATGCGGAAGATATTGGGGAATGAGCAATCAAAATCACTATTAACTACCCTTTTATACAAGGTATATGAGCCTGCTTTGCAAACGATTTGTCATCAGAAAAGTGCTAATTATTTGCAATATGCCTGTGATTTTATCGAAGCAGGAAAATCGTTAGCTTTGTTGGAGGAAATTCAAGATAAAGTAGCCTTATCCAATGGGCAAATACCCAAAGAGTTGTTATTGAAAAAGGACTCAATACAGATACAAATGATGCTAGTAGATAAAGAAATTCAGAAAAAAAACACTTCTGACTTATATAGAAAAAAGGTTCTCCTTGAACAAAAGCATCAAGAGTTATTAGCCCAACTTCAAAAAGACTATCGTAATTACTATAACTTAAAATATCCCAATACAGCCGTAAATATTAAGGATATTCGAGATAAATGTAGGAAAGACAATAGCGTATTCATAGATTTTTTTCAAGGAAGAAAAAGCACTTATATTTTATATATTACCGGTAGAAACGAAGGCATTATTCAAAAAAAGATAACAGATTCCTCATTAAATATTCAGACAGAAGTATTAAGAAAAAGTTTAGACAGCATGGGCAATGGCGATCAAAAACACAAAAAACAATTTAAATCCATTAGTAATCAATTGTATCAAAGCCTGTTTGCGGAATTGGATAGTGTTTTTCAATCATTCTCTCTTTCTTATCCGATAAAAGCTACCTTAGTATTAGATGGACACTTACATAAGATTCCTTTTGATGCCTTATTATGCGATACATTGAAAAAGGAGTATTTGATAGAAAAATACAATTTTTCGTTGGCGCACTCTGCGGCAATGTATTTACAAACCGTATCAGATAAAGGCAAAAGTAGTGAAGTTTTAGCGATTTCTCCTGTATTTGACGCTACATTCAACCAATTTTACCCTGGCCCACATGGTTCTGAAAACCCATTGGATAGCACTTTTAAAACCTTGACATATTTAGAGAAACTATATGCTATTAGCCCTTATCTCTATGAAAAAGCCAATGCAAAGAATTTTCAAAAAAATGCAGCGCATTATGGCATGATTCATTTGGCTACTCATGCAGTTGCAAATGATACAATACCTAAAAAATCCTATATTGCTTTTGCACCTGATAGCATTGGAGATGCTATTCATAATGGCTATTTTTCACTCAATGAGGTATATTCCACCCCATTAAATGCGTCTTTAGCCTTACTTACCGCATGTGAAACGGGTAAGGGACAAATCAAAAAGGGTGAAGGGGTAATGTCTTTGGCAAGGGCTTTTCGGTATGCTGGCTGTGAACGAATTATTATGACCCTATGGTCGGTAGATGAAGGTAGTACTATGGAAATTACAAAATCTTTTTACGACAACTTGGCTAAAGGAGAAAGTTATGGCGACGCTTTATATAAGGCTAAATTGCAGCTAAAATCGCAAAGCCCGAATAAATGGGCTGCATTGGTGTTGATAGGAGATGCAAATGGTTCTTTTCCTTTGAAGAAGCGTAGTTCATGGATAAGCATAGCTTTATTGGGATTAGGCGGGCTTATCCTATTAGGGATAGGATACTTTTTGTATCACAGAAAAAGAAATTTATAAAAAAAATCATTTTTGTTGTTGAGTTTTTGTTTCATTTTGACAATTACATATATACAACAGTTTAATCACAATAAATTATGTCGAAGCTTATACCGCAAGATGCCGAATTTTATAATAATCTTTACAAAAAGGTACGACCTGCTATTTGCAAGATGGTTGGTTTTGGTAAAGAAAATGAAGAAATAGTAAATGATATTATGCAAGATGGAATAATAATATTTATGGACAAGTATCAGAATGATCCATTAGAGGCCAAAAAATATAATCCAAGTGGACTCTATTACACTATTTGCAGAAATATTTTTCTGGGAAAATTAAGGGAGGAAAATAAAATACCAAAGACTGATTTACAGTCATTTTCTGAAACCTTCAAAGGTGAACCTATAGATATAAATATAGAAGAAGAAATTATAAAACTTGAAAAAGCAAAAGAAATAAATCTTTGTATTCAACAATTGAGAGAGCGGCATCGACAAGTCATCTGCTTACGTTATTGGGATTTATTATCTATAGACAAAATAGCCGAATTATTGGGTTACTCAAATGGGCATACTGTTACACAAACTATTTATCGTGCAATTCTTCAGCTAAAAGATTGCTTCAAGAAAAAGCAACTTATTTAATCAATCCACATTTTATTTTCACAAAATCATGACAATTCAATCAAATATATTCGCATACATTTTTGGTACATTATCCAGTATAGACAAGCAAGAATGGGAAAGCCATCTCATTCAAAATGCTGAATTAAAGGCAGATATTCGGGCATTGCGCAAAATATTGGAAGAAAAAAGCATAGCTTCTGAAGAAGAGTATGAAAAATTACTGCCTCAAAGGAAAGAATCTTCGGAAATTGAGGAATACATAGAAAAAATAGAACGAATCATTCGGCGTATTAAGCATAGAGAATATATAATGAGCTTTCTTGAGCCTGATGAGGACATTTCTTTAGAAGAAAAAGCTGAATTTGACGCAGAGTTGCAACAGAATGAAACTTTGCAAAAAAAAGTAGCTGAAATTAAAGAGGTGACGGAATTAATAAAAACAGCCCAGAATGTAGAAAAGGCCAAAGCAATTTGGGCATATATTCAAGCACAGGAAAAAATCGAAAAAGAAACGCCAGTAATCCCTGTTTGGCGCAAAACCTGGGCGATTGCAGCTTCTATATTTGTTTTAATCGGGATTAGTGTAGGGGTTTATCTTGCTTTGCAAGAAGATACAAAAGTATATGATAATCAGTATTTTGCTGATACTTACCTCTCTACGCCTTACCCTATTTCGGGAAAAATGGGTAAAGCTGATGATTTTGAGCAAATTATTGGTTTGTATGGCAACCAGAAATATCAAGAAGTAATTACACAAATTACTAATGGAAAATTTGATAATCCCAAAGCAAATATGATGCTTGCGATGTCATATATTCACACAAATCAGCAAGAACTAGCGATAAATTTGTTAGAAAAACTGGTTGAAACAAATGATGAGGACTATGGCAATGATGCTCGCAAATACTTAGCAATTATATGGATTTTAAAAGAACAAAATGCTAAAGCCCAAACACTTTTAAATGACATTTTAAAACATCAACCCAATGCTAAACAAAAACAGGAAGCAAATAAAATGCTATTGGAGTTGAAGACAAGAAAATAAACAGATAGATTTTACAATATAATTGACGAAACAGGTATGAAGTTATCTTTATGCCTGTTTCGTAAATTTATGCCATCATACACAACACATTTCACCCATATCATAAATTGATTTTGCTATTCATCCCATTCCTGTAGAATTAACCAAATTGCAGCTATCCATCATCAACTTGGGTTAAGCATTAGGGGTTAAAACCAAAACGAGAATTGTTTACCCTAAACGCAATATACAGTATAAGCATAAAGGCTGTAAATAAAAGAGTTGTCGAAACTATATGGATAAAATCAAAAAATCAAGTTTTTGTATTCAAGCGTTTGTTTGATAAGAAGAGAAGCAAATGCTTCAGAAGGTATTCCTTCAAGCGGATGCTTGAAGGAGCAAGGCACTTGGCTATCCCGAACTCACGTTATATTATAAGCACTTCGTAAAAATCACTTTTTTAATGAGGCGTACCCCATAAAAACCAATCCCCCCCCCTTCAAAAAAAAAGCCACTCCCCTTTCGGAGAGCGGCTTTATTGTAACCCACTTTCAGGGCTTAATACCGGATGATTTTGGTCATTATGACCCCTTTATCCGAGATTGCTCTGAGGAAGTAGGTGCCTTTGGTATTGGAGTCTTCCAGACGGATGGCCGTTTTGGAGAGTCCGTTTTCGGGTTTTACCTTTTCTGTATAAACTACCTGACCCAGCATATTGGATACTTCCAGCAGGATTTCTTCCACGTCCTGAGGGACATTGGTGATATCCACCGTAAAGTTCCCATCGTTGGGGTTAGGATAAGCCGCAAGGCTCGCAAGGGTAAAGTCACCGGAAAGCGGTTTGGAGGCTTCCTGCGCTTCCTCTGACTGAGTCTTGCTGATAGTTCCGCTACAAGTCGTTACGTTGGAAGGCTGAGAGGAGGTTCCTGCTCCTGCACATCCAATCGGAATTACCCTGATTTCGTAGGTGAAGTTCGAGGCGAGTCCTGTTCTTGTATAGGTGGTATTGGTCGTAAAGGTATTAACGAAAGTGGTATTGGTTACCGTATTCTTTATCCTTACGTTGTAGTTCACCGCTCCCGGAACCAGTAACCAACTTGTAGTAATACTACTGCAGGTTACGTTCGGGAAGCTCAGTACAGGTGCAGCCGGAGTCGGAGCAGGTACCGTTACATACACAGGCGTTGCCGCAGGTGTATATTGATTCCCACACATTCCAAATACACTGATTTCGAAGGTAGCCCCATAGAGCGATGCAGGTACGGTATAGTTTCTGGTGTTCAGTGCCGTGTAAGTACTGTTCGAACCTCCCAGGGTAGGACTTACCTGACGGATGTAGGAATTGTACTGTGCATAATTGCCTGTCCATGAGATATTGATTACGCCGCAGTTGTTTACTGCGGTAATCACAGGAGCGGCTCCACAACTTTGTGTACCGGAAGTAGTAGCACTGACTATCGGACTTGTACTTCCTGAAGCGTCCACTACGTAAGCCACATACAACGTCGCAGGCTGAAGCCCTGTGATAACGGTGGATTGTCCGGATACCGTCATAACGGACCAGTTTACCCCCGACTGTAATTTACGGTAGTAAAGCGTGTAAGGAGGATTACAGTAACCAATGTTTGCGTTTAATACCGTTCCGTTGGTAGGGTTAGGAGTCAGCGCAAGCTGAATGCTGCCCACAGAAACGTTTACGGTTGCGCTGCCTGTACAGCCCGGATTTACCTGTGAAGCAAAGTTCACCACATAATTGCCCGAAGCACTTGCAGGCGTTGCACTGATTACCGGATTCTGCTGGGAACTGCTGTATCCGTTGGGTCCTGACCAGGTGAATGACCCTGCAAGCGGAGCACTTGAAGCAAGATTCAGGTTTACACCGGTACAGAGCGGAGTATTGGCACTTGCCGTTACAGTTACCGTTCCGTTTACTACTACAGTCTGTTGCTGAGTTGCCACGTTTCCGTTGCCGTCATCAAATGCCCATGTAATGGTATGCGTACCATTGCTGGTAAACGTAGTCGGGCCTTGCGCTACTCCCTGAATTACTCCGGCACAATTGTCCGTAGCCGTCGGGATTGTCGTTACCGTTGCGCTACAAAGTCCATTGATTACCGGCAGGATTGCCATATCCGGAGTCGGGTCGGTAAGGTCATTGAGTATTACATTCTGCTGCTGAGTGCTTGTATTGCCCAAAGCGTCTGTGTAAGTCCAGGTTACCACATAATTCCCTTCTGCGGTATAGGTCAGCGGCTGAGTTGTAGTCGCGGTGATTGTTCCGCTGCAATTGTCAACCGCCGTTGGAGGGGTCAGCGTAATGCTACACTGATCGGTCATTACCGGGAGATTTGCAACCACAGGCTGAGGGCCTGCATTATCCACTACGTTGATCGTGAAGGAACAGGAAGCGGTATTATTGTTGATATCTCTTGCGGTATAGGTTATCGTAGTAAGCCCTGTATTAAAGAAAGTACCGCTTGCATTATGCGTACCGGTAGCAGGAGAAGCGGCAGTTGTAGCGCCGGTTGCTGCCCAGGTGAGTGATGTCATACCGCAGTTGTCGCTTGTCGTTGCTCCGATTCCGTTGATTATCATTCCGCAGGCAGTAGCAGAAGCATTTGCCGTGATATTTGAAGGACAGGTAAGGATAGGAGCCTGATTGTCGATTACCGTTACTGTGAAGGAGCAGGAAGACGTATTTCCATGGGTGTCGGTAACGTAATAGGTTACCACCGTTACGCCCACATTAAAGAGTTTGTTGCTCACATTCTGAATGCCGGACTGAGGAGAAACGGCATTCGTCGCACCGGTTTGTTCCCAGGTAACTTTCTGAATATTACAGTTATCCGAGTAGGAAGCCGCAAGGCTGCTTACATTGACCGCGCACTGACCTAAAGGTGCATTTACGCTTACGTTGGCGGGACAGGTTACCACAGGTGCTTCGGTATCTTGTACCGTTACGGTAAAGGAACAGGTAGTCTGATTGTTCGCTGCGTCCACTACGGTATAGATTACCGTAGTAACCCCTACATTAAAGGGAGTGCCGCTCACATCGTTGATTCCCGTTGACGGAGAGTTTCCACCGGTAGCTCCGGATTTAGCCCATCTCAGACGCGTAACGGCGCAGTTGTCAGCATACACAGGCGTAAGGCCTGAAACTATAGCATAACAGAATCCGGAGTTGTTTTGTACCTGAAGTGAGGAAGGACAAGTGATGGAAGGAGCTTCGCTGTCAATTACTTTCACCTGGAAAGAACAACTGGAAGTACGGTTATTTACATCCGTTACCAGATAGTTTACCGTGGTAAGTCCCGTATTGAAGAAGGTGCCGCTTACATCGTTGATACCCGTAGTCGGAGAGGTAGCAACGGTTGCGCCTCCTTTTGCCCAGGTTACTGACTGAATCCCGCAGTTATCCGTGAAGGTCGCACTCAGGTTGTTTACAGTTGCGCCACACTGACCCGGACTGTTGGTATAAAAGGACTGGGGAACCGGACAGGTAATTACCGGGTTCTGATTGTCATTTACCGTTACGGTGAAGGAACAGGTATTGGTATTGCCGTTTACATCCGTGGCCGTATAGGTAACCGTGGAAACGCCTGAGTTGAATACATTGCCGCTGGCATTGTTGATTCCCGTAGGCTGAGAATTCAGGGTGGTAGCCCCGGTAACGGCCCATGTGATGTGTAGAATTCCACAGTTATCACTTGCCGAAATAATTCCCAGACTGTTTACCGTCGCAGAACACAGACCCGGTTCGGTTACTGCCGTTTTATTAGAAGGGCAGGTAAGCAACGGTAGCTGTGTGTCAATTACATGTACCAGGAAGGAACAACTGCTTGTATTGCTGTTTACGTCTGTAACGGTATAGGTTACTACTGTCGTTCCTACATTAAAGGGGGTATTGCTTGCGCTGTTAATCCCTGTTGAAGCAGAAACGCTGTTCGTAGAGCCTACTTTCGTATAAGTCAGCTTCTGAATCCCGCAGTTATCGGAGTAGGTAGGGCTGATGTTTTGGACAAACGCCAAACACTGACCATTGTCTGCCGGTACCGTTGTGCTGATTGGGCAGGTAATTTGAGGGACCTGAGTATCGTTTACGGTTACGGTAAAGGAACAGCTTGCCGTATTTCCACCCACATCTGTTAAGGTATAAGTTACCGTAGAAACGCCCACGTTAAAGGAGTAATTGCTCAGCAATCCGCTGCCTGAGCCGGTGGTAACGCCGCTGATGGTCCAGCTTACGCTGTATCCGCTACAGTTATCCGAAGGAACAGGGGCTGTCCAGGAATAAGGTGCAGCGCAAGTTCCGTTGAGGGCGGTAAGAATGCCTGAGTTGGAAGGACATCCCGTGAAAGCAGGCGCGGTTTCGTCATCCACAATCACCGTTTGCGGTACAAAAGTACTGTTTCCGGCCACATCGGTAAATACCCAGTTTACGGTATAAGTACCCTGAGCGGCATAAGTCAGCGGGTCATTAGTGGTTCCGCTGATAAGTCCGGGCGTACAATTGTCCACAGTAGCTGGCACAGGTACGGTAGTTGTACATTCTGCTATAATATCATTCAGTACAGGGACAACCGGATTGGTCTGGTCACTAATCTGAATCGTCTGTGAACCCGATACACTGTTTCCGGCTACATCTGTTCCTGTCCAGGTATAGGTCAGGGCATAATTATAGTGTCCTACCGTTAACGGATTGGGGTCCTGAGTACTCGACGAAGTCACCGTTACCACAGGAGCCGGGTCGCAGTTGTCGGTTGCCGTTACCGTAACCGGAGAAGGAATTGCGTCACAACTTGCTACGTAGTTTCCTCCGGGTGAAGGCACTCCGGAAAGGACGGGGGCCGTTTGGTCGCTTACGGTAATCGCTTGCGTCGCCACAGCACTGTTACCCGCAACGTCGGTTGCTGTCCAGCTGTAAGTAAGGATATAATTATAATATCCAACGTTTGAAGGACTTGCATTCTGAGTACTTACCGTATTGAGTGTGACTACTGGCGCAGGGTCACAATTGTCCGTTGCGCTTACTGAGGCAGGAGCAGGAATATTATCGCAACTTGCCGTTGTACCGGAAGGTACACCGGACAGGATTGGCGCAGTGCCGTCACTTACGGTAAGCGTACGAATCGAAGTGGTCGTCAGACCCGCTACATCCGTTGCAGTCCAGGTATAGGTAATCGTGTAATTGTAATGACCGGTATTGGCTGCATTCGGGTCCTGAGTACTTAGGGTATTGAGCGTAACTACCGGAGACGGGTCACAGTTGTCCATTGCGGTTACGGTAGGTAAAACAGGGATATTGCTGCAACTTGCACTTCCGTTTGAAGGCACACCCACCAATACCGGAGGCGTAGCATCCTGTACCGTGATTACCTGAGAAGCCGTAGCCGTATTTCCCGCTCCGTCTGTGGAAGACCAGGTATGCGTAATCGTGTAATTGTAATGACCGATGTTGGCCACATTCGCGTCCTGAGTATTTACCGTATTGAGGCTTACTGCCGGATTGGAAGTACAATTATCGGAGGCAGTTACATTCGCAGGAGCTGGAACATTATCACAGGGGACGATAGTATTGGCAGGTACACCCGATAATACCGGAGGCGTTGCATCTACTACCGTTACCGTAAAGCTGCAAGTACCTACATTGCCGGAGTAGTCCGTAATGCTAAAGGTGTTGGTAGTCGTTCCCACAGGGTAGAATCCACCGCTGGGAATTCCTGCTGTCTGCGTTGGGATTACATTGTTGATACAATCAAACTCCAGAATGTACTTACAAGGCCAAATACCGCCCACAGGAAGGTCATTCCATTGTCCCCCACTTGGCATATATTTTGTCCCTGCGTCTTCTTGCATACAAGGATTATATAAACAATTATTCGGCTCTCCTGATTTCCAGTTTGTATAAGTAACAGGGCTACCATCCGACCAAACCCAAGTGCCTTCAGTCTGGATATCGTTGAATCCTATCCATACAAAATTATATGGAGGTAGTGATTGACCCGATAGTACCGAATTCAGGAAGTTATCTTCGCCTGCCGAAGCAATACTAACTAAATGTCCGCCAAGAGCTACCGATTGAGCATTAGCTGTATTCCAATCGGTTGGTGCACCATTTGAAAGAAAGTATCTGTGTCCATTATAATTCCCCAAAGCGGTAAATCCTGAGATGGAAACCGGAGTGGTACACATCGGACAGTTGTCAGTAACGGTTGGGGTAGAGAAGGTAAACGGAATTCCGCACTGAGTAGGGGAACTGTTTAACGTGACATTTCCCGGACAAGCAATCACAGGAGCCATATTATCCTGAACCGTTACCGTAGCCGAACAGGTCGCAGTATTGCCATTTCCGTCGTTTACGGTAAGCACAACCGTATTATTCCCTTTATTGGCACAGGTAAAGGTAGAAGGAACCACAGAAACCAGATTTACTGTTCCGCAATTGTCGTTCCCCGCTGAATACACATCATTGGGGGTAATGCTAACGTTTCCGCTTGCGTCGAGTGATACCGTAATATTCTGGCAACTTACCGTTGGCGCTATATTGTCCTGAACCGTTACCGTTGCGTTGCAGGTAGCAGTATTGCCATGACCGTCATTTATCGTAAGCACAACGGGGTTGCTTCCAAGATTGGCACAGGTAAAGGTCGAAGGAACTACCGATACCAAATTCACTGTTCCGCAATTGTCATTGCTGCCATTG
>WBZP01002678.1_pt1 | contig 20167 bp, 13 predicted proteins | sample 5204301 | NCBI WGS metagenome assembly WBZP01 (sample SAMN12412401, study PRJNA552823) | activated sludge metagenome | isolation source: activated sludge from nitrification reactor of wastewater treatment plant... | place: USA: Pennsylvania | collected 2017
CGGTTCGCCGGCGCGTGGATCGCCAACAACGGCTACCGGCTCGAGACTGCCGTCGACGCGGTGGCGTCGGGCCGCGCCGACCTCGTCTCGTTCGGGCGGCCGTTCATCTGCAACCCCGACCTCGTCCGCCGGCTGCGCGAGGGCGCCCCGCTCAACGCCCTCGACACCCGAACCCTGTACAGCGGCGGCGCCAGCGGGTACACCGACTATCCGACGCTCGACGAGCCGGCGTTGACCTGACTCGCGTCCGGGTGCCGGTGCCGCGGCGCCCTGCGCGAAGCGAATCGGGCCGGCGCCGTCAAGTCTTGTTGCGACCGGCGTGCGGCGGTAGAGTTCGCGCCCCCGCTCTGCGCCGGCCACCCGCATGCTCCCCTCCATCGAACACCGCATCGCCACCGAACTCGCCGTCCGTCCCGAACAGGTCGCGGCCGCCGCGCGCCTGCTCGACGAGGGCGCGACCGTGCCGTTCATCGCGCGCTACCGCAAGGAAGCGACCGGCGAGCTCGACGACGTCCAGCTGCGAGCGCTCGAGGAGCGCCTTGGCTACCTGCGCGAGCTGGAAGAGCGGCGGGCCGCGGTGCTGGCCAGCATCGGCGATCAGGGCAAGCTCACGCCGGCGCTGCGCAGCGCCATCGAGGGCGCCGAGACCAAGCAGCGGCTGGAGGACCTCTACCTGCCGTACAAGCCGAAGCGGCGCACCAAGGCGCAGATGGCCCGCGACGCGGGGCTGGAGCCGCTCGCCGAGGCACTCCTCGCCGACCCGACGCTGACGCCGGACGTCGAGGCTGCCCGGTTCGTCCGCGCCGACCGCGAACCGCCCGAGCGGCACGTTCCCGACGCCAGGGCGGCGCTCGACGGCGCTCGCCAGATCCTGATGGAGCGGTTTGCCGAGGACGCGACGCTGCTCGAGCGGTTGCGTCACTACCTCCTCGACCACGCGCTCGTCGTCTCCACCGTCGTCGCCGGGAAGGAGGCCGACGGCGCCAAGTTCCGCGACTGGTTCGACTTCCGCGAACCGATCCGGGAGCTCCCGTCGCATCGCGCGCTGGCGCTGCTGCGCGGGCGCAACGAGGACGTGCTGCGCCTCGCCCTGAAGACCGCGCCCGAGCTCGAGGATCCGCCCCGGCCGTCGCCCTGCGCCGCGCTGGTCGCCGGCCGGTTCGGGATCGTCGACCGCGGCCGCGCGGCCGACGGGTGGCTGCTCGAGACCGCGCGCTGGGCGTGGACCGTCAAGCTCTCGCTGCACCTCGAGATCGAGCTCGTGAACCAGCTGCGGGTCCGCGCCGAGGACGAGGCGATCCGGGTGTTCGCCCGCAACCTGCACGACCTCCTGCTCGCCGCCCCGGCGGGACCCCGGGTCACCATCGGGCTCGACCCGGGGCTGCGGACCGGCGTCAAGGTTGCCGTCGTCGATCGCACCGGCAAGCTGGTGGACACCGCGACGATCCACCCGCACGAGCCGCGGCGCGACTGGGAAGGCGCGCTGGCCGTGCTGCAGCGGCTGGCCGCGAAACACGCCGCCGAGCTGGTCGCCATCGGCAACGGCACGGCGAGCCGCGAAACCGACCGGCTCGCGGGCGAACTGATCCACCGCCACCCGGAGCTCGGCCTGGCGAAGGTCGTGGTCTCCGAGGCGGGCGCATCGGTGTACTCGGCGTCGGCGCTGGCGTCGGCCGAGCTGCCGGACGTCGACGTCAGCCTGCGGGGCGCGGCGTCGATCGCCCGCCGGCTGCAGGATCCGCTCGCCGAGCTGGTCAAGATCGACCCCAAGAGCATCGGCGTCGGCCAGTACCAGCACGACGTCAACCAGGTCAAGCTCGCGCGGTCGCTCGACGCGGTGGTCGAGGACTGCGTCAATGCCGTCGGCGTCGACGTCAACACGGCCTCGGTCCCGCTGCTCGCGCGCATCTCGGGCCTCAATGCCACGCTCGCCGCCGGCATCGTCGGCTACCGCGATCGCCACGGCGCGTTCGCCAGCCGCGAAGCGCTGCGGGAAGTGCCGCGGCTCGGCGCCAAGACGTTCGAGCAGGCCGCCGGCTTCCTGCGCATCCGCGACGGCACGCAGCCGCTCGACGCCTCCGCCGTCCACCCGGAGTCCTATCCGGTCGTCGAGCGCATCCTCGCCGACCTCGGGCGGAAGATCGGCGAGGTCGTCGGCGACGCGCGGCTGCTGCGGGCGCTGCCGGTCGCCAGGTACGTCGACGACCGCTTCGGGCTGCCGACGATCCGCGACATCGTCGCCGAGCTCGAGAAGCCCGGGCGCGACCCGCGGCCCGAGTTCCGGACCGCCCGGTTCCAGGACGGCGTCGAGAGCCTCGCCGACCTGGCACCCGGCATGCTGCTCGAAGGCGTGGTCACCAACGTCACGCAGTTCGGCGCCTTCGTCGACATTGGCGTCCACCACGACGGGCTCGTCCACATCTCGGCGCTATCGAACCGGTTCGTCAGGGACCCGCACGCCGTCGTCAAGGCCGGCGACGTGGTGAAGGTCAAGGTCGTCGACGTCGACGTCAACCGCAAGCGCATCGCCTTGTCGATGCGCCTCGACGACGACGTCGCTGCCAAGCGCGACGCCGGCGAAGGCGCCCGCCGCGGCGAGCGCAGCGGCCGCGTCCAGGCGCGCCCGGCCGCGCCACCTGCCGGGGCGATGGCGGCCGCATTCGCCCGGCTGAAGCGGTGAGCCGCGCACGCCAACGCGCCCGGCGCCGCCGTTGCGGCTTATACTCTCCTTCGTCCATCCGAGGTACGCGGCATCGCGCCGACCCCTCGCCGGGACGCCACGCCCGCATGTCATCCGGCCGCCGCTCGCCTGACCGCCGCCCCGCAGGACCTGCGCCCGCCCGCCATCCGGAGGCCGGCAACGCCCCGGCCGCCATCGCGACCGCGCTGCGCCGGCGCCCGCTGCGCGCCGCCTGCAACCGGGCCGACCGACTGGAAAGGAAACCATGAATCCGCAAGCCGACATCGCCCTGATCGGGCTCGCAGTGATGGGCCAGAACCTGATCCTCAACATGGACGACCACGGCTTCACCGTCGTCGCGTACAACCGGAGCACCGACAAGGTCGACCAGTTCCTCGCCAACGAGGCCAGGGGAACCCGCGTCCAGGGCGCACACAGCATCGCGGAGTTGGTGTCCAAGCTCAAGACGCCGCGGCGGGTGATGATGCTGGTGAAGGCCGGCAAGCCGGTCGACGACTTCATCGAGCAGCTGCTGCCGCATCTGGCGCCGGGCGACATCATCATCGACGGCGGCAACTCGCTGTTCGAGGACACCAACCGGCGGCAGAAGTATGTCGAGAGCAAGGGTCTGCTCTACATCGGGACCGGCGTGTCCGGCGGCGAGGAAGGCGCGCGGCGGGGCCCCAGCATCATGCCCGGCGGCTCGCCCGCGGCCTGGCCGCACGTCAAGCCCATCTTCCAGGCGGTGTCGGCGAAGGTCGAGGGCGGCGTCCCCTGCTGCGACTGGGTCGGCGAGATGGGCGCCGGGCACTACGTCAAGATGGTGCACAACGGCATCGAGTACGGCGACATGCAGCTGATCTGCGAGGCCTACAACATCATGAAGCTCGGCCTCGGGATGAGCGCCGACGAGATGCACGAGGTGTTCCGCGACTGGAACCGCGGCGAGCTCGACAGCTACCTGATCGAGATCACCCGCGACATCCTGGCGACCCGGGACGCCGACGGGGCGCCGCTGCTCGACCGGATCCTCGACACCGCCGGCCAGAAGGGGACCGGCAAGTGGACGGTGATCAACTCGCAGGACCTCGGCATCCCCATCACGCTGATGGCCGAGGCGGTCTATTCGCGCTGCGTGTCGGCGCTGAAGGACGAGCGCGTGAACGCCTCGCGCACGCTCAAGGGGCCGCGCCCGGCGCTCACCGCCGTCGCCGCCGACGGCAAGCGGAAGCAGGCGTTCATCGACGACATCCGGAGCGCGCTGTACGCGTCGAAGATCGTCAGCTACGCGCAGGGCTTCATGCTGATGCGCGCGGCGGCCAAGGAGTACGGCTGGACGCTGAACTACGGCGGCGTCGCGCTGATGTGGCGCGGCGGCTGCATCATCCGCTCGCGCTTCCTCGGCAAGATCAAGGAGGCCTACGACAAGCACCCGGCGCTTCCCAACCTGCTGCTCGACGACTACTTCCGCGGCGAGATCAGGAAGGCGCAGAAGGGGTGGCGCAACGTCGTCGCCACCGCGGCGCGGCGCGGAATCCCGGCGCCGGCGTTCGGCACCGCGCTCGCGTTCTACGACCAGTACCGCAGCGCCGTGCTGCCCGCCAACCTGCTGCAGGCGCAGCGCGACTACTTCGGCGCCCACACCTACGAGCGCACCGACGCGCCGCGCGGGCAGTTCTTCCACACCAACTGGACCGGCAAGGGCGGGACGACGTCGGCGTCGACCTACACCGTCTGAGCGGTGGCTGCGGCCCGGCCGGGCCGCTATCGCTCAACCCTGGCGTGCCCGCGCCCGGGCGATCCGCGACGTCGCCAGCGCGACGTCGGCGTTGGCGATGACCTCGGGAAAGCGGCCCTCGACGAACACGCGCCGCATGTCGTCGACCATCGTGGCGCCCATCCCGCGCAGCGACACCACCGAGTACCCGCCGAGGTGCGGCGTCACGATGACATTCGGCGTGGCGAGCAGCACGTGGTCGGCACCGATCGGCTCGCCCTCGACGACGTCGGTCGCGTAGCCCCCCACCCTTCCCGCGTGCAGCGCGGCGACGAGGTCCTGTTCGTCGAACAACTCGCCGCGGCAGGTGTTGACGATGATCGTCCCGTCGGCCATCGCGGCGAATTCGCTGGCGCCGAACATCCGCGACGTCTCCGCGGTGAGCGGGCAGTGCAGGCTGATGATGGCGCTGCGGGCGACGAGTTCGCCGAAGCCGACCTTCGTGGCGTGCCGGGCGGCGACGGTGGCCGCGTCGACGTAGGGGTCGCAGGCGATGACGCGCGCCCCGTAGCCGTGGGTGAGGATCCGGGCGACGGTGCCGCCGATGTTGCCGATGCCGACGAGCCCCACCGTCGCGCCGTTGAAGTCGACGCCCAGCGGCAGCGTCGCTCGCCGGTTCCACTCGCCGGCCCGCACCATCGCCACGCCGGCGACGATCCGCCGCGCGGCCGCGTCCATCAGCCCGAGGGCCATCTGCGCGACCGACTCGCGTTCGACCAGCGGACCGACGCGCGAGACGACGATGCCGAGCTCGGTCGCCGCCGCGAGGTCGACGTTGTCGCAACCCACGCCGTGGCGGGCGAGCAGCTTGAGTTCCGGCAGGCCCAGCAGCACGTCGCGCGGGTACGGCGGCGTGACGCTGGCGACGATGCCGTCGACGCCGGCGAGGCGCTCGTGGAAGACGGCGGGCGCGGCGCCCCGGGGGATCTCCACGCGCACCACGTCGGCGAACACGGCGAGGCTCGCGAGGTGCTCGGGAAAGGAGACCCCGAACGAGCTCGAATTGACGATGGCGACGACGGTCTTGCCGTTTCTCATGACTGGGTTCCCGGTGAATCGAATGCAGGTTGGCGGGGCTCCTGGCGCGCCTCGCGGACCAGCGGCAGCGGCCGCACCGCGGCCGGGGCGACGCCGCCCCGCAGGGGCCGGAGCCCCATCCGGGCCAGCAGCGGCTCGCGCAGCGACTCGCGGACGTCGAAGTACCGTTCGGCGACGTCGCGATAGAGCGCCGCGTTGGCGGCATCGGGGACGATCGCCGCCGCGTCGCGCATGAGGCGGCGCGAGCTCGCCAGCAGGTCGGCACCGGCGCCGTGCCGGGCGAGGCACGCGGCGCCGATGATCCCCATCTCCGGATCCGGGGCGAGGCGGATCGGCAGGTCGAGGACGTCGGCCATGATCTGCATCCAGTTGCGGTTGCCGGTGCCGCCGCCGCCCAGCCGCAGTTCGCGGATGCGGTTCTCCGGGTCGAGTCGCCGCTTGACCAGCAGGAACGAGAACGCCACGCCTTCGAGGAACGAGCGCGCGAGATCGTCGCGCGTGGTCGCAACCCCGAGGCCCAGCACCGTCCCGGTGCCGATGTTGCCGATCAGCTTGTCGCGTTCCCCGGTGAAGTACGGGAACGTCATCACGTTGTTCGCACCCGGCACCGACAGCACCTTGCCCCGCAGGTAGTCGAGGCCGAGGCCGAGCACGTCGAGCAGCAGGTTGGTCGCGATCGTGCAGTTGTTGATCCCGGAGCCGGTGAAGAACGCGCCGGGCCGCAGCAGGCAGCTCTGGATCAGCCCGCCGGCCGGGTCCTCGACGGGGGCTGAGGTCGGCACCCGGAACATCCCCGAGGTGCCGAAATTGCCGACCCCGACGTGCGGCTCGAAACCGGTGATCGCCGCGGCCAGCGCGGCACCGTCGTAGAGGCCGGCGGCCACCGGCGTGTTCGGCGGGAGGCCCAGCTCGGCAGCGACATCCCCGGTCACCGGGACACGGTCGGCGAAGCCGTCCAGCACCCGTGGGAATTGTTCCGGCCGCAGGCCGAGGACGTCGATGATCGCCGGATCCCAGCGCCCGTCGGTGTCGAGGCACCCCAGCGAGTTCGCGGTGCTGTAGTCGGTGACGAACTCGCCCGTCAGCGCATGCATCAGGAACGCCTTCGAATCGAGCACGAGCCCGATCCGCCCGGCGAGTGCCCGGTCCTTCGCGAACAGCCAGTGCAGCCGGTTGGCCGGGTACTGGAAGATCGGCGGGCAACCGGTCCGGCGGTACATCGCGTCGACGTCGCCGATGGCGTCGAGGAAGCGCGGGTGATGCGCCTGCGCCGTCGTGTCGACGAACGTCGATATCCGCGTGATCGGATCGCCGGCACGGTCGACGAGCACCAGCCCGAACTGGTAGGACGTGAGCGCGATCCGCTCGATCCCCCTGCCGCGCGAGCCGATGGCGACGCGGCAGATCTCGAGCAGGGCCCGCCGCAGCTTGGCGGGGTCGTGCTCGGCCCGGCCGGAGACGTCGCCCTCGAGCTGCATGTTGAGGCTGCGGGTCGCACCGGCGATCCGCCCCTCGTCGTCGACCAGCGCGGCCTTGATGTTGGTGGTGCCGACGTCGATGGAGAGTACGAGGCCCATGCAATGGCTCCGCTGCGGGATGTCGGGTTCGGTTGCGGTGCGCTGGCTGCGGGCGCGTTCGCTGCGTCGGTGGCCCGCCGGGGACCGGCGCTCGGCCCGGAACGGCACCTGCCCATTGTATTCCCTGCCGCGCCGTGCGCCGCGCCGGGCAACGCGCGACCGCTTCAACGCGACGGCGCAGCCCCGGGGGCGACCGCGGACTCCGCGGCGGCAGCGGCGTCGCGCTCGTCGTGGCCGTCGAGCCACTTCGCCACCGTGGCATAGAGTCTCGCCGGCGCGACCGGCTTGGCGATGAAGTCGTTCATCCCGGCGGCGACGCAGCTCGCCCGGTCGGTGGCCAGCGCGTTGGCAGTGAGCGCGAGCGTGGGCACGCTGCGGCAGTGATCGAACAGGCGGATCCTGCGCGTCGCCTCGAGGCCGTCGATCCGCGGCATCTGCAGGTCCATCAGGATGAGGTCGTAACGACGGCAGCGGGCGAGCTCGATCGCCTCGCCGCCGTCGGCGGCGACATCGACGACCAGCCCCGTGGCCGCCATCAGCTCGCGGGTGACGTCGCGGTTGACGGCGTCGTCCTCGACCAGCAGGATCCGCCGGCCACGATGCCTGCCCCGCAGCGCGGCGACTGCCGGATCGCCCGCATCGACCGCGCTGTCGGGGGTCGCCGGGCGACGGCGCAGCAGCCGGGCGGTGAACCAGAACGTGCTGCCGACGCCCTCGGTGCTCCGCACGCCGACCGTGCCGCCCATCAACTCGGCCAGCTTGCGGGTGATGGCGAGCCCGAGCCCGGTGCCGCCGAACGCCCGCGTGAACGAATTGTCGGCCTGCTCGAACGGCGTGAAGAGCCTGGGGATGACGTCCGGCGGCACGCCGATCCCGGTGTCGCGCACCTCGAAGCGGACCAGCACGCCGTCGTCGGTCTCGCTGTCGACCTGCGCCCGGAGCGTGACGCCGCCCGACTTGGTGAACTTGATCGCGTTGGCGACGTAGTTCGTCAGCGCCTGTTGCAGGCGGGCGCCGTTGCCGTACAGGTGCGCCGGCAACTCCGCCGGCTCGACGACCAGCGCCAGCCCCTTGTCCCGCGCCCAGTGCGACAGGTTGGCGACGACGGCAGCGCCGATGGCGTCGAAGCTGACCTCCTGCCGCTCGAGCGCGATACCCTCCGCCTGCATCCGGGTGAGGTCGAGGATCGCGTCGATGATCGCGGCGAGCCGGCGCGCGGCGGCGTCGATCTTGTCGATCCGGTCCACCTGCTCCGGCGTAGTGGCGCCCCGCCGTACCAGGAACGCGAGACCGGTGATGGCGTTGAGCGGTGTCCTGATCTCGTGGCTCATGTTGGCGAGGAACGCGGTCTTGGCGACGTTGGCGGCCTCGGCCGCCTCCTTCGCCGCCGTCAGTTCGCGTGTCCGCTCGGCCACGAGTTCCTCGAGGTGGGCCCGGTGCAGCGCGAGCTCGGCGTCGACCTTCCGGCGCTCGGTGACGTCGCGCACCACCGCGATCGAGCCTACGATGTCGCCCGCCGCATTGCGCACCGGGTTCGCGCTGACCTGCCGGTAGCGCAACTGCCCGTCGACGGGCATGCGGACGATCTCGTCCTGTCCGACCACCGCTTCGCCCTTCAGCGCCCGCAGCGACGGCGTCTCCTCGACCGGCCGCCGGCTCCCGTCCGGACGCAGCACCTCCACGCTGCTCGCCAGGGCCTCGATCGCGACGCCGTCGCCGGCATCGAGCCCGAACGTGCGCCTGCCCGACGCGTTGACCAGGCTGAACCGACCGTCCCGATCCGCGTACCAGACCTCGTCCGACATGCTGCCCAGCAGCGCCGACAGCTTCTCCTTCTCCTCCTCCACGGCGCGCAGCAGCGCGCGCGCCTCCGCCTCCATCCTGACCCGCTCGGTGATGTCGCGGACCGCGGTGAGCCGCAATGCCCGGCCGTCGACGGCCATGCTGCGCCCGTAGGTCTCGACGGTGATCAGCGTGCCGTCCTTGCGGTGGACGCGCTGCACCGCCCGCCGCTCGACGCCCTCGACCAGCCCCGACAGGGCGCGCTCGCGGTCCTCCGGATGCAGCAGGCTCTCGACGCTGCGCCCGATCAGCTCGCCGCGGTCGTAGCCCAGCATCGACTGCAGCCGCTCGTTGACGTCGACCAGCCGCCCCTGCTCGGTGACCGCGACGCCCTCGAACGCGCCCTCGGCCAAGAGGCGGTAGCGCAGCTCGGCCTCGCGTGCCTGCCGGGCCGCGCGTTCGACGCGGCGGTTCTGCGACCAGAGCCCGACACCCGTCCCGGCGAGCAGGAGGACGAGCGCGGCGGCGGTCGCCAGCCAGGCCGCGTGGCGCTGCCAGAGGTCGGCCAGCGTGATCTCGACCGGCGCGTCGTACGGGGGAACCCGCAGCCGCCGCAGCATCGCATCCACGCCACCGTAGTCGGCCGGTATGACGAACCCGTGGATCCCGGCGGCGCGAGCCGCCGCGTGGTCCTGCGGCAACGAGAACAGCGCGACGGCCGCGCGGCGGGCGAGATTCGCATCGACGTGCGACATGACGAGCACCGGCCACTCCGGGTAGAGCCGCGTCGAGCTGGCATAGGGGAATGCCGGCAGCGGCTGCCGGTTGATGATCTTCACGCGCCCGGGATCGAGCCTGCCTTCGCGTTCCATCGCCTCGAGCAGCCCGCTGCGGACGAAGCCGGCGTCGGCCCGGCCCGCGAGCACGGCGTCGACCGCCCTGTCCTGCGGCGGCCCGGTCACCAGCACCTGGTCGTCGGCCGGCAGCGGCACGCCCGCCTCCAGCATCTCGTAGGCCTGCATCTGGTACGCGCCGAAGGCATCGCGCGTGGTCGCCGCGATACGCTTGCCGGCGAGGTCCGCCAGCGTGTTCACTGCCGGATCGCCGGCCCGGGCGAAGATCACGCCGCCGAAGGTGTCGAGCCGATGCTCGCCTTCCCGCACGACCAGCGTGGCGATCGGTGACGACAGCCGCGAACGCTGCTTGAGCTGGACGTAGTGGCCCGGATAGGTGAGCAGGATGTCCACCGCGTCGGCGGCGACGGCGGCCTCCATGTCGCCGAAGGTGTAGACGCCGACCTCGACGCGGCGGCCGAGCGCCGCGCCGAGGTACTCGGCAAGCGGCTGCCACTGGGCCAGCGCATAGCCACGCGCACGGAAGGTGACGACACCGAACCGCAGCGGTTCCTCGGCGAGCCCCGGCGGCGCCCAGAGGACCTGGGCGACGAGTGCCAGCACGACGACGAGCCGTCTCACGGCGAGACCGATCGCTGTCGGCCAGAGGCACGGGCCTGCCACGCCACGCCGCGGCCCTTCACGGCGTCGGCATGCCGAAGGTGGTGGCGATTGCGCACGGCATCGGACCTCATCCGGTGATGAACCCTGGCGGCAATGCGCAGATACCCACACTCGCGCATCGACAACGACCGTGGCGTCGCCACGACGAAGATCTCGATCCGCGAGCCTCGCGTCGTCTTCACGCTACGCTTCCCCGCATGTGTCGCGTTGACGCAGGTCAACGTCCGCGTGCCATGACGACGCATGGGGCGGCGACCGGCGATACCGCCTCGGGACCGACCCGCCGGATCCGCTCGCCCCACCCGCGTCGCCAAGCCGCCGGAACCGGATTACTATCGTGCCCTTCGCGCGCCGTGCACCTCGTTGTCGCCCGGCGGCGGCCGCCGCCCAAGACGTGCCCTTCGGATCGGAGCAAACCATTGCCATGACGCCGAGCAGGAACGCGTTGCAGGTGCCACCCGCGCCCCTCGAGCTCGACGGCCTCGCCGGGTGGCTGGTGGAGCGCGGCCTCCGGGGCCTCTCGCTCGAAGAGCAGGTCGACGGCTTCTGTCGCCGCGTCGTCGACGCCGGGTTCCCCGCCCGCCGGTTCAACATGTCGATCGGCACGCTGCACCCGCGCCACGGTGCCCACAGCTACATCTGGACGCCCGACGGGATCGCCACCGAGGTCTACCCCCGGCGCCGCAACGACCAGGAGAACGAGGCCTACCGCCGCAGCCCGATCTACCACCTGCGCCATTCGGCGCAGGACCGGCTGCGACGCCGGCTGGATACCGGGGCACCGGACGAGTTCCCGGTCTTCCGGGAGTTGCGCGCGGCAGGCATGACCGATTACGCGGCGCGGCTCGTGCGCTTCGAGGGCATCGACGCCGCGACGCTGGATATCGGCAGCGACCGGAACGACCGCGGCCAGCCCGACACGCTGCAGGGAATCTTCTTCTCCTGCGCGACCGACGTGCCCGGCGGCTTCGACGACCGCCACCTGCAGCAGGTGGCCGAGGCGCTGCCGTTCCTCTCACTCGCCGTCAAGTCGCGCTCGACGTTCGACGTCGCCCGCACGCTGCTCGAGACCTATCTCGGCCACGACGCCGGCGGGCGCGTGCTCACCGGCGCGATCGACCGCCACTCCGTGCAGCGGATCAATGCGGTGATCTGGCTGTGCGACCTGCGCGGCTTCTCCGAGGTCGCGAGCCAGGTGCCGCAGGGGGAACTGGTCGAGATCCTCGACGCCTACCTCGAGTTCCTGGCGCGCCCGGTGCTGGATCACCGCGGCCAGATCCTGAAGTTCCTCGGCGACGGCTTCCTCGCGACCTTCGACCTGTCGCTGCGCGATCGCCAATCGGTGTGCGTCGACGCGGTGCAGGCCGCGAGCCAGCTGCTGGCGGCCTTTCCCGCCTTCAACGCCCAGCGCCGCGACGCGGGCGCGCGCACGCTCGACTTCGGCGTCGCGCTGCACCTGGGCGAGGTGCTCTACGGCAACATCGGCACGCGCGAACGGCTCGACTTCACCGTCGTCGGATCCGCGGTCAACGAGGCGAGCCGGATCGAGGGGCTCTGCCGACTGCTGCGCCGGCAGGTGCTCGTGTCCGCCCGCTTCCACGAGGCGGCGGTGACCTGCGACGGCAGGATGGCGTCGGTGGGCGTGCACGCGCTGCGCGGCATCGCCGTGCCGCAGGAGCTGTTCACGATCGTCGATGCCGCGTCCTGACCGGCGGGACGCGATTCCGGGTGGCCCCCGACCGCGTCACCCGGCGAGCAGCAGGATCCACGGCGTCCCGGCGACGAGGAACACGGCGAGGAAGAACAGTGTCGTCAGCAATCCCAGCCGGTAGAGTTCGCCCTGCGTGAGATAGCCGCTGCCGACGAAGATGACGTTCTGGCTGCCGCCCTGCGGCGTGATCACCGAGAAGTAACTGCTCGCGAACAGCAGCCCGAACGCCATCAGCGGCGTGGGCACGCCGGCGCGCACGCCGACGTCGAGGAACACGCCCAGCAGTGCCAGGACCTGCGACGACTGGCTCACGAACAGGTAGTGGATCGCGACGTAGACGACGATCAGCGTCACGTAGGTCGCCGGCCACGACAGCCCGGTGAGGTGCGCGGCGAGCCGCTGGCCGGCGTAGCCCATGAACCCCAGCTCGTTCAGCTGCCCGCTCAGCGCGAACAGGACCGCCAGCCACAGAAACGTCGCCAGCGTGTCGCCCTGCCCCGCGATGTCGTCCAGCGTCAGCACCTGCGTCATCAGCAGCAGGCCCAGGCCAGCGAACGCGATGCCGGTCACGTTGAGCTGCAGTGCGTCGGCAACGACCCATCCCGAGACCATCACGACGAACGCGACGGCGGTGATCCGCTCGTCGCGCGACAGTGGCCCCAGTTCGGCCAGCGACCTGCGCGCGGCGGGCGGTGCATCGGGCGTCGCGCCAACGCCCGGCGGGAACAGCCGGGCGACGACCAGCGGCAGCGCGCCGATCGCCAGCAGCGCCGGCAGCGAAGCGTAGAGCAGCCACTTCCCGAAGCCGATCTGCAGTCCGAACTCGCGCACCAGCTGGACGCCGATCGGATTGGCGGAGGTCGCCGTCATCCATAGCGCCGACGACACGGCGAGGCTCGCCATACCGCAGAACATCAGGTATCCGCCCAGCCGGCGGCCTTCGCGGTCCGCGGGGACGGACCCCGATCCCTGCGCCACCGAGAGCACGATCGGGAACAGCACGCCGCCGCGTGCGGTGTTGCTGGGAAACGCCGGCGCGATGATCGCATCGGTGACGACGATGCTGTACGCAAGCCCGAGCGACGAGTAGCCGAACCGGCTCACCATGAACAGGCTGATGCGCCTGCCGAGGCCCGACTTGACCACCGCCTGCGCGACGAGGAACGCGATGACGACCAGCAGCACGCTCGAGTTGGCGAAGCCGGCGAACGCCTTCGCGGCGGAGATCGTGTTGGTGAGCACGGCCGCCGCGACCGCCAGCATCGTCGCGGTCAACAGCGGGAAAGCGCCGACCAGCACCGCGGCTATCGCGGCCGCGAACACCGCGAAGAGATGCCACGCCGGCGCGGTGAGACCGGCCGGAACCGGCGCCAACCAGATGCCGAACGCCAGCGCGAACGGCAGCGCGCGCCGGGCGAGCAACAGCGTGCTCGGCCTCATCGCGCAGCTCCGGCACCGGGCGCGATGCCCGGCACGCCGGCTCGCACCCGGCCCTTGAGGCCGACCGACTGTCCCTGCAAGGTCCCGTCCTCCGCTTCGAGCACGAATCGCCAGGAGAATTCGTAACCGCCGGTCGCGCCGGCGTAGCGCCCGGTTCCGCCGACGAAGGTCCCGAAGATCCGGTTGCCGGTGGCCGAACCCTCGCCGCGCAGCTCGCTGTAGGCCTGGTCACCTCGATCATCGGTCCAGACCGCGCGACCGACCATTCCCGTGGCGTTGTCGTTGAGCACGATCGCCTCGGCACGAAAGCCCACGGCAGGACGCCCGGGTCCGGCGAGCTGCAGCGATCCGTTGAACTCGCCGATCGAAGCCCGCCTGTCGCCACCGAGGGCAAGGCTGCGGCGGCTGCCGGTCGCCGTCCAGGTTCCCTCGAACTCGCGCCACTCGCCGGCGGTGGCCGCCGGTTCCGGAGTCTCCGGTGCCGGACCGCAGGCGGTGAGCAGCAGCCATGCCACGAGCGGGAGCGCGAGCCCGTGCCCGCGGCCCCTCCACCGCGCGGGCGACAAACGCCGGCATCCCGCCGGCCGGTCAGCCAATCCGGCGGGATCGGCCCGACGATCGAGCCTGTCGTGAGGGGCCGTCATGGCTTCTCCGGGCACCGGGTGGCGACGACATCCGCGTCAGGCGCCGACGTCGACAGGACGAGCGCGGGCGAGCCACTCGCGCACGACCTCGTACAACCGGTCGGGATCGACGGGCTTGGCGATGAAGTCGTTCATCCCGGCGTCGAAGCAGTGCAGCCTGTCCTCGGCGAAGGCATTCGCCGTCATCGCCACGACCGGCGTTCTGCCGCCACCCGGCAGCCGCCGTAGCGCCCGGGTCGCGTCCAGGCCATCGAGCACGGGCATCTGCATGTCCATCAGGATGAGATCGTACTCGCGCTGCCCGGCCATCGTCACCGCCTGCCCGCCGTCTTCGGCGAGGTCCACCGCGAGGCCCACGTGTTGCAGCAGCTCCTGCATCACCTCGCGGCTGATGAAGTCGTCCTCGACCAGCAGGATGCGGCGGCCCGCGTAGTCGCGGGCGATGGCCGCCTCGGCGACCGTTGCCGGCGACGCCGCGGACGGCGGTGCGGCATCGCCGCCGACCGACCGCTGCAACCGCGCCGTGAACCAGAACAGGCTGCCCACGCCGGGCGTGCTTTCGACGCCGGCGTCGCCGTCCATCAGCTGCGCGAGCTTGCGGGTGATGGCGAGGCCGAGCCCCGTCCCGCCGTAGCGCCGGGTGAACGAGTTGTCGCCCTGCTCGAAGGCGGCGAACAGCTTGGCCGAGGTCTCCGGGGCGATGCCGATCCCCGTGTCCTGCACCTCGAACCGCACCACCACGCGGTCTTCCGCGCCGAAGTCGAGCCGGACGCGCAGTGTCACGCTGCCCGCCGAGGTGAACTTGATCGCATTGGTCGCGTAGTTGAGCAGCGCCTGCTGCAGCCGGGTCGGGTCGCCGCGCAGCGGGAAAGGCTGGGGCTGGGCGTCGATGAGGAGCTTGAGTTTCTTCGCCTGCGCCCGGTCCTGCAGCATCGAGGCCACGTTGGCGGCGATCGCGCCGACGTCGACCTCCGCATCCTCGAGCACGAGCTTGCCGGCCTCGATCTTCGACAGGTCGAGGATCGCGTTGATGATCTGCAGCAGGTGCTGGCCGGCGGCGTCGATCTTGTCCAGCCGCGCCGCCTGCCGCGGATTGACGCCGTCGCGCTTGAGCAGGTGGGCCATGCCGGTGATCGCGTTCAGCGGCGTGCGGATCTCGTGGCTCATGTTCGCGAGGAATGCGCTCTTGGCAACGCTGGCCTCCTCGGCAGCCTCCTTGGCGACCGACAGTTCCGTCGTGCGCTCGGCCACCATGTCCTCGAGTCGCTCCCGGTACTCCTCCAGCCTCGTCTCGGCGAGCTTGCGCTCGGTGATGTCGCGGGCGACCGTCAATACGCAGGGCTCGCCCAGCAGCAGCATCCGGTGCGCCGACACGAGCACGGTGCGGACGCGGCCGTCGCGGGCACGCAGTTCGGCCTCCAGGTTCACGCAACCACCCTGCGCCGCCAGGGCTTCGTCCAGCCGCTGGCGATCGCCGGCGCGGCACCAGATGCCGATCGCCTCCGCGGTGCGGCCGACGACGTCCTCGCGCTCCCAGCCGAAGGTCCGCAGGAACCCGTCGTTCACCTCCAGGTGACAGCCGTCGGCCTGGCGGACGATCGTGATGGCGTCGGGACTGGTCTGGAACGCGGTCCGGTACCGCTGTTCGCTCTCGCGCAGCGCCAGCTCGACGCGGCGCCGCTCGGCGATCTCGGCGGTCAGTTCCGTGGTGCGCGTCTTCACCCGCTGCTCCAGCTCGGCGCGGGCGCGGCGCAGCGAGTCGAGCAGCGTCAGCAGCGCCAGCGCAGCCGCCACGTAGACGGCGCTGCCCAGCGCGTTGGTCCGCCGGTCCGCCCCCTGGCGCGCGTCCAGCGGACCGAGGCTCGATGCCTGGTCGAGACCGACGACCGCGACCACCTCGGCGCCCTGCAGCCGTTGCCAGCCGAGCAGGCGCGGCATGCCGTCCACTTGCGACGTGCTCACGAAGACCTCGCCGTGGCGTTGCGGACGCTGCAGGTATTCGCGCTCCGGCGGCACCCGCGTGGTCATCGCCTTGTCCAGGTCCCGCGAACGGGCGAGGAACCGGCCGTCGAGGCGGATCAGCTGCACCGAATCGCCGGGGTTGAGCGTCACCCTGCCCAGCTTGTCCGCGATGTAGCTCGGCGAGATGCTGACCACCATCACGCCCGCGAACCTGCCCTCGGCGATGATCGGCCGCGAGAACTGGATCGACCACTGCTGCGACACCCGGCCGAGCACCGGCGCGCTGACGAACATGCGACCCTCGGTGGCGCCGACGTGGACCTTGATGTGTTCGCGGTCCGAGAGGTCGACGGGCTTGGTCGAGTTGAGGTTGGTGTAACGCAGCATCCCGCCGGCGTCGGTCGCGCCGATCTGCAGGATCGCGCCGGACGGAAACGCCGCCAGGCTGTTGCGCACCGTCGTGTCGAAGCCGGCGCGGGTCTTGTCGACGTATTCGGAGACGAGGTAGTGCAGGTTGATGTCGATCGCGGAGAACAGCGTGTCCGCCTGCAGCGCGACGACGTTGGCGACGGTCCTGGCCCGCTCGGCGAGTTCGACGGTGGCGCGTTGCCGCTCGTCGCGCTGTGCATGCAGCAGTTGCCACCAGTAGAGCGCGCCGAGTCCCAGCGCGGCGAGGAACAGGAGCCACGACAGCCGGGATCGCAGGGGAATGAACGTCGGCACGCCTATACCGTCCTGTCGGAGGAAGTGCGCTTCGGTTTGTACTGAACACGCAGCAAACCACAACGACCCCCGGGCGCAACGCGGCATGCAGGTCGTGCCACCGCGTCCCCGGGGCCGGCTCACGCCATCGCCGGCCGCGAGCGTACCCATGGCCGAATCATAGAGCGCCGGACTGTCGCCGAGAAGCGCAATATGCGGTGCCGTGCCGGATCGGCGGCAGGCACCGCGACCGGCGTCACGCGACGGCTTGCAGCACCGCTGCCAGGCGATCGCCGCGCTGCAGGCCAAGCCGTCGTGCCGCTGCGTTCACTTCCGAGACGACGCCGTTCTCCCACGCATCGCGCGCCTCGCCGATGCGCGCGCTGTCGTGCGACACCGCGGCAGCGGCCTGCCCTTCCGCGTCGAGCAGCTGCAGCGCCGCGGTGCCGGCGCCGTCCTTGCCGATGCCGGCGTCGTTGAACACGTAGAGCCAGGCCCGCACGGCCAGGGCGTAGGGCACGACGCTTGCACCGCCGTGCGACCCGGTGACGACCAGCGTGCCCGCATCCCCCGCAGTCACCTGCGTCACGGAATCGTGCAGTACCACCCGGCGCGCTTCGACGGCCACGGCGACATGCTCCCGCTGACGTGCCGCGAGCAGGAGGCGATGCGTCGGCAGCAAGCCTGCGTCGCCCGTGGCGGCGACGGCCATCCTAGGCGCGCGGCGCCGCGGGCGCAAGCCGGCGATGGCGATCGCCATTGCGCCCCTGCCGGCGTTGAACCCGAACGGACGCGGCCGTCGCGGCCCGCCGGCGCCCGTGTGCTGCTTGTCGTCCGGTCGTGCACCGTGTTCCAATGATCCCGCGACGGCGGAGGCCGCCGTGCATGCCCATCAGGAGAGGACACGATGAACCCATCCGCGCGCTGGCTGGCCGCCATTGCGTGCTCGGCCTTGCTTGGCGGTTGCGCCACGCCGGGGCCCGAACAGCCCGCCCCGGTGCCGGAACTCAAGCCCGGCCGGTTGATCGGCTACCTGCCGATCGCCGAGCGCGTCGATTCCAGAGCGATCCTGCCACCGCCGCCCACCGGCCCGGCGGAGACGGCGACCGACGAGGCCATCAGCCGGGCCGCGCTGCGATTGCGCGACACCGAACGCTGGCAGCTGGCGACGCGCGATGCGGACGTCAACTTCCCCGAGGCGGCGGGCGTGTTCTCGTGCGCCGTCGGCGCACCGATCACCCAGCGGGACACGCCGTTCCTCTACCAGCTGCTGCGCCGCGTCGCGAGCGATGCGGGCTATGCCGGCGACGGCGCCAAGGATCACTACCGGCGCAGCCGCCCGTTCGTGGCCAACAAGCAGCCGCCCTGTACGCCGCAGGACATGAACCGGCTGGGCAGCGACAGCTCCTACCCGTCCGGACACTCGGCGACGGGGATGGCCTGGGCGCTGGTCCTCGCGGAACTGGCCCCCGACCGGGCGATTCCCGTGCTGCGGCGCGGCCAGGCCTTCGCCGAAAGCCGCGTGGTGTGCAACATGCATTGGTACAGCGACACGATCCAGGGCCGTTTCGTCGGTGTCTACTCGTACGCGCGACTGCAGGCGAACGCCGAATTCCAGGCCGACATGCGTGCCGCGCGCAGGGAACTCGCCGCGGCGCGCGCCCGTGGGCTGCCTCCGACGCGGGACTGCAAGGCCGAGGCGGTCGCGCTCAGCCTGGCCTTGCCGCCGGGCGAGCCGGCCGGCAACAGGTAGCCGGCACGACATCCATCGCCGCGGCGGCGCCGGCAGCGGTGCGCGACGGTGACGCGGATGTCGCGCTGCTGCCGCGTGCGTATGCGGATCCCGGCTCGGGACCGCGGCGGCGACGGACGTCGTCGCCAGCCGGTTCAACCACCTGCTCCAATCCTACGCTTTCGCCTTTGCCCCGGACGACGCGGCACGGCAGGCGCGGGTGGAGCGGGCTCTCGCCACGCTGGAGGAGAACGGCCGCCTGGAGACGCTGCGCGTGCGCTGGCTGAGCAGCCACCGTGAATTCGCCGCGGAGCAGCGGTTCGGGCGCGGCCTCGCCCGCGAGCAGCAGCGCACGTGGGGCGTCGTCGCCGTATCGACGGTCGCCGTGCTGCTCCTCCGCGGGGTGGCATGGCGTCGCGGCCGGCGGATCGTCGCCGAACGACGGCGCCGGAAGGCGGCCGAGCAGGCACTGGCCAGGGCCGAGGAGCTGCTGGCGCGCACGTTCACGCGCAGCACCGACCCGATGCTGGTCGCAGCGAGAGGCAATCGACATGGAGGCGCTCGCGCGCGATTCCTGGCTGCTGCTGATCACCGCGCACCCCGAGCGGCACGTCGATTGGCGCATCGACCCGCTGCCGGCCGCCCAGGGTGATCGGGACCTGGCGGCCCATGTCTGGCAGAACCTGCTGGACAACGCGATGAAGCACAGCGCCCAGGCGAACCCGGCCCGGATCCTGATCGACAGCTTCGACAACGAACGCGACAGGTGTTACCGCGTCACCGACAACGGGGCCGGGTTCGACATGGCGAAGGCCGGCGGCCTGTACCTGCCGTTCCAGCGGATGCCCTCGGCCGCGCAATTCGCCGGAACCGGCGTCGGCCTGAGCCTCGTCCGCCGCATCGTCGATCATCACCAGGGCGAGATCCGGCTGCGCAGCAACGTCGGCGTGGGGACGGTCGTCGAGTTCACGCTGGACGGGCCACCCGCTGCCGGCTGAATGCGCCTGCCGCGGCGGCCGCCGCGGGGGGCGGGCGCGACGAACCTCGACGCAACGGCGAAGTCGCTGCAGAATCGCTCATCCATCGCGCGCCGGTGGAACGGCGGCAGCCGGCGCCGTTATCCCGGCGATACGCCACCCTCGATGCCCGCCCGCTGATGCCACCAGGCTCCCGCCGCAACTCGCCGGCCCACCGCACCCGGCCCCGATGGGCTGCGGCCGGATGGCTGCTCCTGCTGGCCGCGGGCTGCCCCGTCGGCAGCGCTGCGGCAGCCCCGCCCCCGCCGGCAGCGGGCCGCGGAACGGCGACCATCGTGCGCGTCCGCCAGATCGAGCCGCGGCGGGTGATCCGCTGCACGCCACCGGTACCGGCCGTCCCGGTTGCGCCGCGGCCTGCCGTCGGGCCCGAGGTCGCCGCGGCCGGTGCAGCGGCCGGCGCCGCGGCGGCCATGGACAGTCGCAGCGCCGCGTCCGACGCGGCGAATGCCGCCAGGGGAGGCACCGGCGGCACGTCGGCGACGGCGCGCCCGGCCGGCCCGGACCCGCGCGCGGTCGCCGCGGCCACCGCCGCGGCCATCCTCGCCGCCGAGGCCATCCAGCAGCCGCC